>LN899545.1_pt8 | contig 303643 bp, 278 predicted proteins | sample 1252501 | NCBI scaffold set LN899544.1 | reverse complement strand
CGGGCGGGATCACCAAGGCAGGCGACGTCAACCTTCGACGCGCGCTGTGCCAGGCCGCAACCGTCATGATGCATCGTGGACGGGCGAGCTGGCTGCGAACCTGGGCGGCAAAACTTGCGCGCCGTCGGGGTGCCAAGCGCGCGATGGTTGCGCTGGCCCGCCGCATCGCCGTGATCCTGCACCGGATGTGGAAGGATGACACCGACTTCCGTTTTGACATTCCCGTGCTTCATGCCGGCTGAAGACACAGATTCCAGACTGCTGCCCGCCTGATCGCGGGCCTTCGAGGTCCCCACGGGACGCGGTTCCGGTGATGCCGTGCTCAGGACTGATGCCGATCGTATCGAGCACGCCAATGAGATGGGCACATCGGAATTGCATTGAACCAGCATCATGTTGGCAGCCACAGCGCTGACCACGGACCGAAGCATGCACCCGGGTCGATCTCAGGCGAAGGCTGCCGAACAGGGAAGCAGATCACTTTCTCAAAGAACAAGACCGCGCGCTCCGGCGGCACATCCCGTATGCGCAAAACCGCTTGACTGGGACGACCCCGTTACCGAAGTCCTGACCCTGGATCCGCATGCGGCTCTTTAAGAGCATTATAAAGCATAGCATGCTACCTGACAGCCATGCTTAACTTCTCCGTTTCTGCCATTTTTTCAATGCAATACCGCCGAACTCCAGAAACTTTCGAGGCGCTCGCCGCGGGCTTTCCTTCGCGAAGAAAGACCGTTAGCCTCGGCAGCGAAGATCACCGAGCGAGGATGGGCAGATGAAAAAGACCGGCATGACCCTTGCGGCGAGCCTGCTGTTGCTGGCGGGTTGCGCAAGCCAGGAGGGCGACCGCTATGGCGAGATCATCGCCCGCTCGACCCCGCCCAGCCCGGAGCTGCGGGCGCTGCTGGTCGAGGGGGCGGCGCGGGTGGCCTATGACCCGGCCTCGATCCGCTATGCCGAGATCTCGAATGTCGCGAATTTCGGCAATGGCGTGCAAGGCGTCTGCGTCCGCGCCGACAGCAAGAACGTCAAGGGCGTCTATACCGGCGTGCATAGCATCGGCATCCCGCTGCGCGACGGCAAGCCCATCGGCGGAGAGCTGGACCATCCGATCTGCAACCGCAGCGACGTGCCCTGGAACAAGTTCCCGGAACTGGACGCGCTGAACGGCAAATAGGCCGCGCTCAGCCGACCAGCTCGCCCGCCAGCGAATTCGGCGCGCTGGCGGTGATGCGCACCCGCAGCAGGTCGCCGACCTGCGCCCGGGGCGCCTCGACGAAGACCGCGTGCAGGTAATCCGACTTGCCGACCATCTGGCCCGGCAGGCGACCCGGTTTCTCGAACAGCACGGACAGCTCGCGCCCGACCATGCCCTGCTGCGCGGCCTTCTGCTGGCGGCTCAGCAGCGCCTGCAATTCCTGCAACCGGGCGTCGGCCAGGTCGCTGTCGACCTCGGGCCGCTCATAGGCGGGCGTGCCGGGACGCGGCGAATATTTGAAGCTGAAGGCGGTGCCGAAATTCACCCGCGCCACCAGGTCCAGCGTGTCCTGATGGTCCTGGTCGGTCTCACCCGGGAAGCCGACGATGAAATCCGAGGTCAGCATGATGTCGGGCCGCGCGTCGCGGATGCGGTCGATCAGCCGCAGGTATTCCGCGACCGTATGCTTGCGGTTCATCGCCTTGAGGATGCGGCCGCTGCCCGATTGCACCGGCAGGTGCAGATAGGGCATCAGCTTCGGCTCGTCGCGATGCGCCTCGATCAGGTCGTCGGCCATGTCGTTCGGGTGGCTGGTGGTATAGCGGATGCGGTCGAGCCCGTCGATTTCCGCCAGGGCGCGAATCAGCCGGCCGAAGCCCCATTCGCCGCCTTGCCCCTCGCCGTGCCAGCCGTTGACGTTCTGGCCCAGAAGCGTGATCTCGCGCACGCCGCGCGATACCAGGTCGCGGGCCTCGGCCAGGATGCGGCTGACGGGGCGCGAGACCTCGGCGCCGCGGGTATAGGGCACCACGCAGAAGGCGCAGAACTTGTCGCAGCCCTCCTGCACGGTCAGGAAGGCGGCGGGCGCGCGCCGGGTCGCGGCGGGCTTCGGCAGATGCTCGAACTTGTCCTCGGCCGGGAATTCGGTGTCGACGCCGCCGCCGGCGCGGGCCATGGCCGGCAGGCGGTGATAGGCCTGCGGGCCGACGACCAGATCGACGATGGGCATGCGGCGCTGGATCTCGGCGCCTTCGGCCTGGGCCACGCAGCCGGCGACGCCGATCTTCAGGTCGGGGCGCTCGGCCTTCAGGGGCTTCAGCCGGCCGAGGTCGGAATACAGCTTCTCAGCGGCCTTTTCGCGGATGTGGCAGGTGTTCAGCAGCACCATGTCCGCCTCGGCCTGGTTCTCGGTCAGGACATAGCCCTCGGCGCCCATGGCCTCGGCCATGCGCTGGCTGTCATAGACGTTCATCTGGCAGCCGTAGGTCTTGATGAAAAGCTTCTTCGCCGCCGGGGTCTTGGCTTGGTCCGTCATGCCGCGCTGTCCTTGAGGATGCGGCGCTGATACAGCAAGATGCGGGACTTGGAAAGTGCGGGCGCAAGATGACGGACCTGACCAGCATCCCGAATATCGGCCCGGCGACCGCGCAGGCGCTGCGCGAGGCCGGCGTGGCGGATGCCGAGACGCTGCGCGCCATGGGGGCGCATGACGCCTATGCCGCCATGCTGCGCGCCGGCACGCGGCCGCATTTCATCTGGTATTACGTGTTGCACATGTCGTTGCAGGGCCGGCCCTGGAACGACTGTCGCGGGCCCGAGAAGGCCGCGCTGCGCGCGCGCTTCGACGCGCTGGTCAAGGCGACGCGCGGGGGTGGCATGACGCCCATCGAGGCGGCGCTGCGCGAGATCGGGCTGATCGCGCCTCAGTCGCGCAGCTGACGGGCCAGAAAGACGCCGGCGCGGCGCCAGGATTCGTCGTTGTCGCCGCGGAAGTTCAGTTCCTCGTGGGTGATGAGCTTGCCGGCCTCGAGGTCCACCAGGCTGGCAAAGACCTGCAGGATCAGCGTGCTGGCCTTTTGCACTACGATGAACAGCCCGCGATCCGCGCCGCGTTCGCGCAGCAGCGAGACCAGGCAATCGGCGGTTTCCTGCGGACAGGCCTCGGCCACCGCCTCGGCGGGCAACAGGCTGGCCGACATCTCGGCTGCCAGGACCTCGGCCAGCAGCGCCTGGCGCCGGGCGTGTTCGGCCGTCTGGTCGCGCGCCTCGTGCGAGGTATCGAGCAGTTTCACCGGCGCGATCAGCAGCGCCTCGGCCTGCGCCATCCCGGGCAGCAGCGCCAGTGCCAAGAGCAGTTTCCGCATGAGCCTTTCCCCCTGCCGCCATCCTGCGCCGCGGCGACCGCTGCGGCAAGCCGGACCAAGGTCGCGCCCCATTGAACCGCTGCCGCGGCCCGGCTAGCCTCGGCCCCGACGCACGCTTGAGGAGGCCGCGATGAACCAACCGCAAAGCTGGGAAGCCAGGGCCGAGGAATTCTCGCTCTATGGTTTCACCGACATGCCGAGCATCCACCAGCGCGGCACGGTGGTGCTGACGCATGGCGAGGGGCCCTATGTCGTCGATGTCCATGGCCGGCGCTACCTGGATGCCAATTCGGGCCTGTGGAACATGGTCGCGGGCTTCGACCACCGCGGGCTGATCGACGCGGCCAAGGCGCAATACGAGCGGTTCCCGGGCTATCACGCCTTCTTCGGCCGCATGTCCGACCAGACGGTGATGCTGTCCGAGAAGCTGGTCGAGGTCTCGCCCTTCGCCAGCGGCAAGGTGTTCTACACCAACTCGGGCTCCGAGGCGAACGACACCATGGTCAAGCTGTTGTGGTTCCTGCACGCCGCCGAGGGCAATCCGCAGAAGCGCAAGATCCTGACGCGCTGGAATGCCTATCACGGCGTCACGGCGGTCTCGGCCAGCATGACCGGCAAGCCCTATAACGAGGTCTTCGGCCTCCCGCTGCCGGGCTTCATTCACCTGACCTGCCCGCATTACTGGCGCTTTGGCGAGCCGGGCGAGACCGAGGAGCAGTTCACCGCCCGGCTGGCGCGCGAGCTTGAAGAAACCATCCAGCGCGAGGGCGCCGACACCATCGCCGGCTTCTTCGCCGAGCCGGTGATGGGCGCGGGCGGGGTCATCCCGCCCTCCAATGGCTATTTCCAGGCGGTCCAGCCGATCCTGAAGAAATACGGCATCCCGATGATCTCGGACGAGGTGATCTGCGGCTTCGGGCGCACCGGCAACACCTGGGGCTGCCAGACCTATGGCTTTATCCCCGACGCGATCATTTCCTCGAAGAACCTCACGGCGGGGTTCTTTCCGATGGGCGCGGTGATCCTCGGCCCGGACTTGGCCGGCCGCGTGCAGGCGGCGGTCGAGGCGATCGAGGAATTCCCGCATGGCTTCACCGCCTCGGGCCATCCGGTCGGCTGCGCCATCGCGCTGAAGGCCATCGACGTGGTGATGAACGAGGGCCTGGCCGAGAACGTGAAGCGCCTCGCTCCGCGCCTCGAGGCGGGGCTGAAGCGTCTGGCCGAAAAGCCGAATATCGGCGAATATCGCGGCGTGGGCTTCATGTGGGCGCTGGAGGCGGTGCGCGACAAGGCCACGAAAACTCCGTTCGAGGCCAATCTGTCGGTCAGCGAGCGCATCGCCAATACCTGCACCGACCTGGGCCTGATCTGCCGTCCGCTGGGGCAGTCGGTGGTGCTGTGCCCGCCCTTCATCCTGACCGAGGGCCAGATGGACGAGATGTTCGAAAAGCTGGAACAGGCGCTCGACAAGGTCTTTGCCGAGGTCGCCTGAGCGCGACGGAGCCGGTATGAAAAAGCGCCCCCGGATCGCTTTCGGGGGCGCTTTGCCATGATTGCAGGCTTATTTCGGCAGTTGCGCCGCCGCCTGCTCGACCGCCTGGGCGATCTGCTTGCACAGCGCGGCCTCGTCGGCGCTCTGGGCCTTGGCGGCATCGGCCAGCGACTGCTCGACGCCCATGGCGCTGACGGTGCCGGCCTTGCCCTTTTCATAGCTGGCCTCGACCGCCGCTTCGACCTGGGCGGCCGGGAACATCGCCATGATCCTGGTCTGGGTCTCGATGGCGGTGCCGTCGATATGGCCTTCGGTCTGGCAATATTCCAGCACACCCAGCTGGTTCTTGGCCGCAGCCACCGCCATGTCCGGGCTGGGCGCGGTCTGCGCAACGGCAGCCCCGGCGAAAAGCGCCAGCGCCAGCGTGGGGACGGAAATGCGTTTCATCGGATCAACCTCCTGAATTCGGCCGGCCGCAGCCGGTGGTCCATTCAGGCCGATGCGCGCGGCCGCCGCAATGCGCAGATTCACCTAGACGGATCGGTTCACCACGGATCGCCGCCGCCCAGCACGGCGCGCGCCATCTGCACCCGCTCGGGGCGCAGCCCGGCGGCCTGGGCGAAATCCAGCACGCGCTGGTCCTGCTCCAGCAGGAAATCCAGCACGAAGACCGGGAATTCCGGCTGCGCCGCCATGGCGCGCAGCCCGGCCGCGTCGCAGCCCGATTGCGCCAGCAGCGCCTGCACCAGGTCCGGGTCGCCCGCCAGATGCGCAAAGCCCCTGTCCGCGATGTCACGCGCCTCGCCCGCTGTCATGCCTGTGCCGTCCTTGTGCTGGGTCCCGGCATTTTCCTGCCGGCTGGAAAGGATTTGTTAACCATTGTCGCGCAAGATGCTCGGCAGCGCAGCAGGTGTAAAGCGGGCGAAAGCATGGCCGGAAGGATTCTTGTCGTCGACGGCGCGCCGACCAACCGCATCACCATGAAGGTGCGGCTGAGTTCGGCCTGCTACGAGGTGGCGACCGCCGCCTCGGGGCAGGAGGCGCTGCGCATGGCGCGGCTGATCCATCCGCAGATCGTGCTGATCGGCACCGGCCTGCCCGATATCGGCGGCCCGATGCTCTGCGCGGCGCTGCGGGCGCTGCCGCAGGGCGGCGACATGCCGGTGCTGGTGCTGGCGCAGGGCGAGGATCGGGTCGCGGCGCTGCGGGCCGGGGCCTCGGCGCTGATCGACCCGGATGGCGACGAGCTGACGCTGCTTGCCCGCATCCGCGGGCTGATGCGGCACGAAGCGGCGGGGTTCGAGACGGCGGGATTCGAACCCGCGCCCGGCATGGCCGAGCCGGCGGCCGCCTTCCTGCACGATCCGCGGCCGCGCGCGGTCTTCGTCGCCGACCAGCCCGCCACGGCGCTGGGCTGGCGCCATGCCCTGCAGGCGCGGGTGGATTTCGCCATCTCGGTCAGCGACCCCGAACGGGCGCTGGCCGAGGCCGCCGCCGGCAAGGTGGCCGAGCTTTACCTGATCGCCGCCGACATCCGCCAATCCGGCGACGGGCTGCGGCTGCTCTCGGAACTGCGCTCGCGCCCGCATTCGCGCGACGCGGGCTTCGTCGTCGCGCTGCGCCCCGAACGGGCCGAGATGATGCCGGTGGCGCTGGACCTGGGCGCCGGCGACGTGCTGCCCTGGGATCTGGCCGCGCCGCATTTCGCCGCCGAGGCGGCGGTGCGGCTGCAAACCCAGCTGGCCCGCAAGCACGAGGCCGACCGGCGCCGCAACGAGACGCGGCGCAACATGCATTTCGCCATGACCGATCCCTTGACCGGGCTGCACAACCGCCGCTTCGCCCTGCCCCGGCTGTCGGAACTGGCCTTCGAGGCGCAGGAGCGTCAGCGCGACCTGGCCGTGATGCTGCTGGACCTGGACCGCTTCAAACGGGTGAACGACATCCACGGCCATCCCGCCGGCGACGCGGTGCTGGCCGAGGTCGCCTCGCGCCTGGCCGCGGCCCTGCCCGAGGATGCGGTGCTGGCCCGCATCGGCGGCGAGGAGTTCCTGGCCGTGCTGCCCGATTGCCCGGTCCGCACCGCCCGCCGCGTGGCCGAGGATCTGCGCCAGGCGGTGATGGCGGCGCCGGTGCGCCTGCCCGCCGGTTGCGACAGCGCCGAGCTGGGGGTGACGGTCTCGGTCGGCGTGGCGATCGGCGAGGCCCGCGCGCCGCAGCAGGCCGCCCCCGACCCCGAGAGCCTGCTTGCCAGTGCCGACCGGGCGCTGCTTGCCGCGAAATCCTCGGGGCGCAACCGCATCGTCATCGCGCCGCAGATGATCGCCGCCTGAGCCCGCTTGCGGCCTGCGACGTTTCGCCGCGCGGCAAGGCGGACTTTTCATCGGCCCGCCCATGCCCTAGATATGGGCCAAGCACGAGAGGAGCGCGCCCATGCCCCATGCCGCCGCCGAAACCGCGGACCGTCCGATCAAGCAGGCGATGCTGCGCGCCGCGCTGGGGCGCTGTCCCGCCTGCGGCCAAGGCCGGCTCTTCAGCGGCTATCTCAAGGTGAACGGCGCTTGCGCCCATTGCGACGAGGCGCTGCACCACCAGCGCGCCGACGACGGCCCGGCCTATCTGACCATCCTGCTGGTCTCGCATCTGGGCGCGCCGCTGCTGCTGGCGATCTACATGATGTATCGGCCCTCGGCCATGTCGATGCTGATCGGCTTCGGCCTGGGCGCGGTGATCCTGTCGCTGCTCCTGCTGCCGCGCATCAAGGGCGGCTTCGTCGGCTTCCAATGGGCGCGGCGCATGCATGGCTTCGGCGAAAGCGCGACGCACCTCGAGGCCAGCGCGCCGTGAGTGCCGAAACCCCTGCCGAAATCCCGATCCGCGATGCGGCGACGGTGGTGGTGCTGGACCGCCATGCAGCCGCCGGCCCTTCGGTGCTGATGGGCCAGCGCGGCGCCGCGGCGGTGTTCATGCCATCGAAATACGTCTTTCCCGGCGGCGCGGTCGATGCCGACGATGCCGCGGCCCGGCTGGGCGCCGGCCTTGCGCCCGAGACCGCCGCCCGGCTGGCCGCCGAGCCGCGCCCGGGTGCCGCCAGCGATCCGCATGCCCTGGCCGCCGCCGCCCTGCGCGAACTGGCCGAGGAGACCGGGCTCTTGACCGGCCATCCCGGCGCCGCGCCCGAGGGCTGGGACCATTACGCCGGCGCCGGGCTTTCCCCCGATGCCTCGGCGCTGATCTATCTGTTCCGCGCCATCACGCCGCCGGGCCGGCCGCGGCGATTCGATGCCCGCTTCCTGCTGCTGGATGCCGAGCATCTGCATGGCGACCGCCACGACTTTGCCGGCGCCTGCGACGAATTGTCGCATCTGCATTGGGTGCCCCTGGCCGAGGCGCGGGCGCTGGACCTGCCCTTCATCACCGAGGTGGTGCTGGCCGAGCTTGCGGGCATCATCGCCCGGGCCGGCGGCGGGCCGCTGCGCGCGCCCGAGTCGGTGCCGTTCTTCGACAACCGCGACGCCCACCCGCGCTTCATGCGGATCGGTTAGCGGCCCCGAAACCGCGGCGCGCGCTTTTCCAGGAAGGCCGAGACGCCTTCCGCGAAATCGGCGGTGCGGGCCATCTCGCCCTGCAACCGTGCCTCGACGCCAAGCTGCGCCGCCATGTCGTTGCCCGCCGAGGCGCGCAGCGCGGCACGGATCGCCATGAAGGCGGCGGTCGGCCCCTCGGCCAGCGTGCGGGCCCGGGCGGCGATGACCGCCTCGAATTCGGCGTCCGGCACGGCTTCCCAGATCAGGCCCCAGGCGGCGGCCGTCGCGGCCGGGATGCGGTCGGCGAACAGCATCATGCCCATGGCCCGCGCCTGGCCCACGGCGCGCGGCACGATATAGGTGCCGCCGGCGTCGGGGATCAGCCCGATGCGGCTGAAGGCCTGCACGAAGCTGGCGCTTTCGCAGGCGATGACCACGTCGGCGGCCAGCGCCAGGTTTGCCCCCGCCCCCGCCGCGGTGCCGTTCACCGCCGCGATCACCGGCACCGGCGCCTCGCGGATCGCGGCGAGCATCGGTTCGTATTCCTCGCGCAGGATGGTTTCCACGTCGAAGCCGCCGGTGGCATCGGTCAGGTCCTGGCCCGAGCAGAAGGCCCGCCCCGTCCCGGTCAGCACCACGCAGCGGGTGCCCTGCGGCAGGTCGGTCAGCGCCGCCACGATCTCGGCCCGCATTGTGCGGTTCAGCGCGTTCATCACCTCGGGCCGGTCCAGGACCAACCGGGTCATGCCGTCCTGATGCGTCACTGCGATGGTCTGAAAGCTCATGCGGTCCCCCTGCTTTTGCCCGCCATCCTGCCCCAAGGCCGGCACCGGCGAAAAGCCCGGACCTCACGTCAGTCGCGCATGATCTGGTCGAGCCGGGCCTTTTCCTCGGCGCTGAGCGTCTCGGTGCGCTCCTCGGCCGGGCGGCGCGAGCGGATGAAACGCCAGCCCGTGAGCAGCGCCAGCAAGGCCATCACCGGCCCGGCGAGATAGAGCAGCCAGTTCACGCCGCGCGCCGGCGGCTGGAACAGGACATATTCGCCGAAGCGGTCCACCACCGCCGCGACCGCCGCATCGTCGCTGTCGCCGGCGACCAGCCGCTCGCGCAGATAGAGCCGCAGGTCGCGGCTGATCGGCGCATTCGATTCGTCGATGGTCTCGCCCTGGCAGACCGGGCAGCGTAGCACCTTGGAGATCTCGCGGGCGCGGGCCTCCAGCGCGGGATCGGACAGCACCTCGTCGGGCTGCACGGCCAGGGCCGGCAGGGCGATCAGCAGCGACAGGGCCAGGATCAGCGCGCGCATGCTCACTCCGCCGGTTGGGCGACGATGCCGCGCCGGGCGCCGGCGGCGACGCGATAGCGCCGGTCCGACAGGCTGACCAGCCCGCCAAGCGCCATCAGCGCGCAGCCGAGCCAGATCCAGCTGGCGAAGGGTTTCACATAGCTGCGCACCGCCCAGCCGCCGCCCTGCTGCGGATCGCCGATGACCAGGTAGAGGTCACGGAACAGGCCGTTCTGAATCGCCGCCTCGGTCGTCGGCATGGCCTGCACCGGATAGACCCGCTTTTCCGGGTGCAGCAGCGCGACCTGGCGGCCGTTCTTGCTGACGCGCATGGTGGCGATGGTGGCGTCATAGTTCGGGCCGGGCCGTTCCTCGACCTTCTCCAGCGTGATCTCGTAGCCGGCGACGGTGAAGGGCTGCCCGACCTGCGCCACGCGGATGTCCTCGACCTGCCAGGCCATCAGCAGGCTGATGCCGATGAAGGTCACGCCCAGCCCGCCATGGGCGATGGCCTTGCCCCAATCGGCGCGCGGCAGCCGCGCCAGCCGCGACAGCCCCGAATTGCCGGTGCGCAGCCACAGGTCCACCGCCGCGCCGCCCAGAAGCCAGGCGCCCAGGCCGGCGCCGATCACCGCCAGCGCCGAATGCCCGGTCGACACGGCAAAGACCAGCGCCGCCACGGCCGCCGCGAAGGCCAGGGCACCGCGCAGGGGCAGCAGCGCCCGCTTCAGCTTGCCGCGCTTCCACGGCAGGATCGCGCCCAGCGGCAGGACGATCGCCAGGGCCAGCATGAAGGGGGTGAAGGCCTTTTCGAAGAAGGGCGCGCCCACCGACAGCTTCTTGTCCCAGGCCATCTCGGCCACCAGCGGCCAGACCGTGCCGATGAAGACCACGAAGGCCGCAACCGCCAGCAGGATATTGTTCAGCACCAGGGCGCCCTCGCGCGAGACCGGGGCGAAGACGCCCTTGGCCTGCATCGCCGGCGCGCGGAAGGTGTAGAGCGTCAGCGCACCGCCGACGAACAGCCCCAGGATCGCCAGGATGAAGACGCCGCGCTCGGGGTCGCTGGCGAAGCTGTGCACCGAGGTGATGACGCCCGAGCGCACGATGAAGGTGCCGATCAGCGAAAAGCCGAAGGCCATGATCGCCAGCAGGATGGTCCAGCTTTTCAGCACCTCGCGCTTTTCGACGACGATGGCGGAATGCAGCAGCGCCGCCGCGATCAGCCAGGGCATGAAGCTGGCGTTCTCGACCGGGTCCCAGAACCAGAAGCCGCCCCAGCCAAGCTCGTAATAGGCCCACCACGACCCCAGCGCGATGCCGATGGTCAGGAAGATCCAGGCAGCCAGCGTCCAGGGCCGGACCCAGCGCGCCCAGGCGGCATCGACCCTTCCCTCGATCAGGGCGGCGACGGCAAAGCTGAAGGCCATCGAAAGCCCGACATAGCCGAGATAGAGGAACGGCGGGTGGAAGGCGAGGCCGGGGTCCTGCAGCAGCGGGTTCAGGTCGCGGCCGTCGAAGGGCGGCGCCTCGATGCGCAGGAACGGGTTCGAGGTGAACAGGATGAAGCCCAGGAAGGCCACGCCGATCGCGGCCTGCACCGACAGCACCCGCGCCCGCAACCGGGGCGGCAGGTTGGCGTCGAAGGTGGCGGCGGCGGCGCCGAACAGCGACAGGATCAGCACCCAGAGCAGCATCGAGCCCTCGTGATTGCCCCAGACGCCGCTGATCTTGTAGAGCATGGGCTTGGCGGTATGCGAATTCTCATAGACGAGCAGGACCGAGAAATCCGAGCTGACGAAGGCCAGCGTCAGCGCCACGAAGGAAATCGCGATCAGCCCGAATTGCGCCAGCGCGGCGGGCCTTGCGCTGTCGATCCAGCCGCTCCAGCCGCGCGCGGCGCCGACCATGGGCACGATCATCTGGAAGATCGCCACGCCAAAGGCGAGGATCAGGGCGAAATGGCCGATTTCGACGATCATGGGCTTTCTCCGGATGGCTGGGCCAGAGAATAGCCGGGGCGCGGGCGGCAAGCCAGCCCCCCGCGCCCGTCAGGTTGTCACAGAGGCGCTAGTGCTGCGCTGCTAATGCTCGGCCTGCGCCGCCGCCCAGTCGCGCAGCGCCGGGTTGTCCTCGAAGGTATCGCCCTCGGGCAAGGCGGCCAGCGTCATCGGTGCGGCGCTGCGCATCATCGGGCGGCTGCGAAAGTAATGCGCCTCGCGCGCGCCGAAGTAGAAGCTGATGATGGCACCCAGCAGCCACCACAGCGGCTCGGGTACCAGGTTCAGGTTCTGCATGCGCAGGCCGAAGCCCACCGGCTCGGCCATGGCATAGACGAAGAGGCCGATGGTGCCAAAGGTCAGCAGCGGCCGCGGCATCCGGTTCAGCCCGTTCATCAGCCCGTCGAACCAGCCGCGCGGCTGGGCGGCGAATTCGCCGGTCAGCTGGGCCATGGCGCGGGCATAGGCTTCCTCGTCCAGCTCCATGCGCCGGGTCGCGTTCTCGCGGAACACCTCGGCCACGCCGGTCGCGGCATTGGCGACCGTGGTGACGGCGGTGCCGGCGCCCAGAAAACGGTCCATCACCCCCATGTCGCCACCCTCGCCCGATGCTCGGCCGCCGTCAGGTGATACTTGGCCGAGATGAACTCCTCGGCCCGGGTGATCCAGCCGCCCTTGCCGCCGGCCTTGGTGCGGGCGTATTTGCGGCTGGCCGGCCGCGCATCGCCAAGGGCGTAGTAATAATTGCGCCGCGCGATGCCATAGGCGTCGGCGAAATAGCCCGGCGCCGCCAAGTCGGCCTGGGTCGCGGCGCGGATCGTCGCCGGCCCGACCATACCGTCGTCCGTGGCTGGAAAGCCCATCCGCGTCACCAGCCGCTGCAGGATCTTGACCGCGTTGGTGCCGGCATTGACATACATGTCGAAGACCGAGGCCTGCACCGAAGCCGGCAGTTCCGCCAGCCGCGGCCGGCGGAAGTAATGCTCGACATAGATGCGCGCCGCATCGGCGCGGGTCAGCGCCTTGACGTCGGCGACGTCCACCCTGCCGTCGCCGGTCCTGTCGATCCCCAGCCTTTGCAGCGTCGCCAGCGTCACGCCGTAATTCGTCGCCCCGCCCGGATCGTCGGGGTCGTTGACGTAGCCCCCCTCACGCGCGACGATTTCCGCCGCGATTTCCTCGACCGTCTTCATCCACAGCCCCCTTGCCTGAAGCGGGCCAAGGCTGCGGTGACGCGGTTAACCTCTCGTTAACCGGGCGCGCGTTGCGTCGGGAAGTCGGAGCGTCAGGAGTTCGGGTCCTCGTAGACGCCCTGTTCCTTGAGCGAGTCGATGACCTCGCGCGGCATGTAGCTTTCGTCGTGCTTGGCCAGGATCTCGGTCGCGACGAAGGTGTCGCCCTCCATCCGGCCGGTGCCGATCATGCCCTGGCCCTCGGCGAACAGGTCGGGCAGCACGCCGGTAAAGCGCACCGGGATCGAGGCGCCGCCGTCGGTGACGCTGAAGCTGACGGTCTCGCTGGCGCCGCGGATCAGCGTGCCCTCCTTGACCAGCCCGCCCAGGCGGAACACCTCGCCGGCCGAGGGCGGGCTCTCGGCCATCTGGCTGGGCGAGCGATAGAGGTTGATGCCGTCGCGGAAGCCGTAGCCGATCAGCGCGACGGCCAGCAGCAGCGCGACGGCGGCGGCGATCAGGACCTGGATTCTACGCTTTTTCTTAAGCGATTTCATTGGAATGGCTTTCCATGTTCAGGCGCTTTCGAACCTGATCGGATGGCGGAGGAACTGCGTGGCCTTCCCCGAGACGCGCTCGGGGTCGCCGGTGGTCAGGAAGCGCGAGACCGTGCCCGCGCCCAGCATCTGCGGATGGCGTTTCAGATAGTCGTCCAGGCTCTCGGCCACCAGGTTCGGTTGCGAATAGACCGTCACATTCTGCCCCAGCGCCTTCTGGAAGGCAGCCTGGACCAAGGGATAATGCGTGCAGCCCAGGATCGCCGCCTCGGGATGCGGCATGCGGCGCAAAAGCGCCTCGACATGGCTGGTCACCAGCGCCTCGGCCAGGATCTCGTCGCCCATCTCGATGGCGTCGACCACGCCGCCGCAGGGCTGGGCCTCGACATCGACGCCGATGGCGCGGAAGGCCAATTCGCGCTGGAAGGCGCGGCTGGCGACGGTGGCCGGGGTGGCGAACAGCGCCACATGCTTGACCGCGACCTCGCGCGGCGGCGAATTGTCGCCCCAGCGACGCTCGGTCAGCGCCTCGATCATCGGCACGAAGACGCCCAGCACGCGCTTGTCATCGGGCAGCCATTTCTCCTGCATGCGCTTCAGCGCCGCGGCCGAGGCGGTGTTGCAGGCCAGGATCACCAGGTCGCAGCCATCTTCCCACAGCCGCTCGACGCCGGCGCAGGTCAGGTTGAAGATGTCCTCGGCATCGCGCACGCCGTAAGGGGTGTGCTTGTTGTCGCCCAGATAGACCAGCGGCAGTTCCGGCAGGCGGGCGGCGACGGCGCCCAGCACGGTCAGCCCGCCCAGACCCGAATCGAATACCCCTACCGCCATGGCTCGTCTCCCCTTGCTCGCGACGCGCCTTGTTTAGGCTGCGCGGCGGCGGATTGCCATGATTTATGTCAGGCGCGGCATATCGTCCGCCGCTCAAGACGACGGGCCCGAATCGGGGTTGTGCGGCAGCATTCTGCCCGCTGATCCGGCGCCCGGCGCAGGGATAGGCAGCGCAGTGCCATAATGGGTCACTCATGCTGCCGGATTAACGGATTTGTTGGCGTTTTGCAGGGTTGTTCACCCTATCTTCTGTGATAAGGGTTGCACGGATTGCATGGCTGATGCCGCAAGAAAGCACTGTTATGGATTGGGATAAATTAAGAATATTTCACGCCGTCGCCGACGCTGGGAGTTTGACCCATGCGGGCGATGTTTTGCACCTGTCGCAATCCGCCGTCAGCCGCCAGATCCGCGCGCTGGAGGATTCGCTGGCGACCACGCTGTTTCACCGTCACGCCCGCGGCTTGATCCTGACCGAGCAGGGCGAATTGCTGTTCGAGGCCACCTCCTCGATGGTGCGCAAGCTCGACACCACCGCCGCCCGCATCCGCGACAGCGAGGAGAACGTCTTCGGCGAGCTCAAGGTCACGACCACCACCGGCTTCGGCACGCTCTGGCTGGTGCCGCGGCTGGCCAAGCTCTATGAGCGCTATCCGGACCTGAAGATCGACCTGATGCTGGAAGAGCGGGTGCTGGACCTGCCCATGCGCGAGGCCGACGTGGCGATCCGCATGAAGGAGCCGAACCAGCAGGATCTGATCCGGCGCCGGCTGCTGAACATCCGCATGCGGCTTTATGCCACACGGGAATACCTGGCCAAGGCCGGCGTGCCGCAGACCATGGAGGATCTGGTCCCGCACCGGCTGATCTGCCAGAACCCGCAGACGCCGCAGGTCAGCTCGGGCGCGGTGCTGTCGCAGATGCTGCTGGGGCTGAACATGACCTCGACGCTGATGGTGAACAATTACTTCGGCGTGTTGCAGGGCGTGCTGAACCATGTCGGCATCGGCGTGCTGCCGGACTATCTGACGCCGGATTTCCCGAACCTGGTCAGGGTCTTGCCGGCGATCGAATCCGGCGAGGTGCCGGTCTTCCTGGCGTTCCCCGAGGAATTGCGCACCTCGCGCCGGGTCACCGCCTTCCGCGACTTCGTGCTGGAAGAGATCCAGGCGATCCGCAAGCAGCAGAGCGAGGAAGAGGCGGCGCATCCGTCCGACAAGTGACCGCCGGACGGGCGGTGCGGCAAGCGCCCTGCCCGAGATATTCGCAGAATGCATATCGGCCATGTGCGGCCACCGGCATTTGCGCCTTGAACCGTTCGCACTCTGCACATATTTCCACTCTCGAAGGCGGTGATCATGAGGAAACTCTCATCACCTTCAACCTCCCTGTTGGACTTGAGCCGGGCTTCATGCCCGGCTTTTTTTTGCTCTTTCCCAAGCGGCGGGCATCGCGCGCGCGGCGCGGTCGGCGGGGTATTTGGAAAACAGAGAAAGCCCGGGCAGTTCTTCGTCGTATCGGCTGCGCGCAGGGCCTTTCCTAATGGCCGCGCGCCGCTTAAAAGGCCGGGGAAACCGGGCAAAGGGGGCGCCAGCATGCTAGAACCGCAGATCACCCAGGAATTGATCGCCGCGCATGGCCTCAAGCCCGATGAATACCAGCGCATCCTGGAGATCATCGGCCGCGAGCCGACATTCACCGAGCTTGGCATCTTCTCGGCGATGTGGAACGAGCACTGCTCCTACAAATCCTCGAAGAAATGGCTGCGCACCCTGCCCACCACCGGCCCGCAGGTGATCTGCGGCCCGGGCGAGAATGCGGGCGTGGTGGACATCGGCGACGGCCAGGCTGTGGTCTTCAAGATGGAGAGCCACAACCACCCGAGCTATATCGAGCCGCACCAGGGCGCCGCGACCGGCGTCGGCGGCATCCTGCGCGACGTCTTCACCATGGGCGCCCGGCCCATCGCCGCCATGGATTCGCTGAGCTTCGGCCGGCCCGAGCATTCCAAGACCGCGCATCTGGTCAAGGGCGTGGTCGAGGGCATCGGCGCCTATGGCAATGCCTTCGGCGTGCCGAACGTGGGCGGCGAGGTGCGGTTCCATGCTTCTTACGACGGCAATTGCCTGGTCAACGCCTTTGCGGCCGGCCTCGCCGATGCCGACAAGATCTTCTATTCGGCCGCCTCGGGCGTCGGCATGCCGGTGGTCTACCTCGGTGCCAAGACCGGGCGCGACGGCGTCGGCGGCGCCACCATGGCCTCGGCCGAGTTCGACGACAGCATCGAGGAAAAGCGCCCCACGGTGCAGGTCGGCGACCCCTTCACCGAGAAATGCCTGCTGGAGGCCTGCCTGGAGCTGATGCAGACCGACAGCGTGATCTCGATCCAGGACATGGGCGCGGCCGGGCTGACCTGCTCGGCCGTCGAGATGGGCGACAAGGGCGGCCTGGGCATCAAGCTGGTGCTGGACGCCGTGCCGCAGCGCGAAACCGCCATGACGGCTTACGAGATGATGCTGTCCGAGAGCCAGGAGCGCATGCTCATGGTGCTGAAACCCGAAAAGGAGGCCGAGGCGCGGGCGATCTTCGAAAAATGGGACCTGGACTTCGCCATCGTCGGCGAGACCATCGCCGAGGACCGTTTCCTGATCATCCACGGCAACGAGGTCAAGGCCGACCTGCCGCTGTCGAAACTGTCGTCCAGCGCGCCGGAATACGACCGCCCCTGGGTGCCGACCCCGGCGGCAGCGCCGATGCCCGCACTGCCGGCGATCCGGCCCATCGCGGCGCTGCGGGCGCTGATCGGCTCGCCCAGCCATGCGCACAAGGCCTGGGTCTGGGAGCAATACGACACCCAGGTCGGCGCCGACACCGTGCGCCGCCCGGGGCTGGGCGCCGGCGTGGTGCGGGTGCATGGCAGCGGCAAGGCGCTGGCCTTCACCAGCGACGTGACCCCGCGCTATGTCAAGGCGAACCCCTATGAGGGCGGCAAGCAGGCGGTGGCCGAGGCCTATCGCAACCTCTGCGCCTGCGGCGCCCTGCCCCTGGCCACGACCGACAACTTGAACTTCGGCAATCCCGAGAAGCCCGAGATCATGGGCCAGCTCGTCGGCGCCATCGAGGGCATTGGCGAGGCCTGCGCGGCGCTGGATTTCCCCATCGTTTCGGGCAACGTCTCGCTTTACAACGAGACCGACGGCAAGGGCATCCTGCCGACCCCGACCATCGGCGGCGTCGGGCTGATCGCCAATCTGGACGATCTGATCGCCGGCCTGCCCGCCGAGGGCGACGTGGCGCTGGTCCTGGGCGAGACGGCCGGCCACCTGGGCCAGTCGGCGCTGGCGGCCGAGGCTTTCGGCATCGAGGCTGGCGACGCCCCGCCGGTCGATCTGGCGGCCGAGCGCAGGCATGGCGAATTCATCCGCGCCAACGGCAAGCTGTTCAGTGCCGTGACCGACCTGTCGGATGGCGGGCTGGCGCTGGCGGCCTTTGAACTGGCCGAAGCCGCCGGGCTGGGCGTGACGCTGGATGCCGCCGAAATCGGCCAACTCTTCGGTGAAGACCAGGCGCGCTACCTGGTCGCCTGCACCGCCGGGAATGCCGCCAAGCTGGCCGAAGCCGCGCAGACTGCCGGCGTGACCCTGGCCCGCGTCGGCCGCTTCGGGGGCGATCTGGTGACGCTGGGCGGCGACAGCGCCCCGCTGGCGGAACTGTCGCAGCTGTATCGCGGCGCCTTCGAAAAGGCTCTGAACCTGGAACTGGCCTGAGCCTTTCCGACCGATGAGCCCGGCCGCCGCCCCGCGATGGCCGGGTTTTTCATGCACCGATTGCAGCCGTGGATAAGAATTCGCGCCGTTGACGCTGCGTCATAGGTAATCCCACCCATTCCGCTTTGCCCGCGCCGTGCCCAGATGAGCCAGCGGAGACGGATCATGCATCAGTCACCCAGGGGCCGCGGATCGTTCCTCCCTGAGATCGGCGGCCAGATCAAGCCCCGCTCCTGCCCTGAGCGGGGCTTGCCAGCCTTTGCCTTGCGCCACGGCAAGGCGACGCAGGATGCCCGGATTTCAGCGACTTATGGAGAAAATGGCGGTCCCAACACGATTCGAACGTGTGGCCTCTACCTTCGGAGGGTAGCGCTCTATCCAGCTGAGCTATGGGACCGCGAGCCCGTGTTGATTAGCCGCAAACGCGCGGCTCTGCAATGGGGTTCAGGCGAAAAGCTCGTGACAGAAGCCCAAACCGTCGACCAGCGCATCGACCTCGGCCCGGGTGTTGTACATGGCAAAGCTCGCCCGCGCCGTGGCCGTGACGCCGAAGAAGTCCAGAAGCGGCATGGCGCAATGCGTCCCGGCCCTGACGGCGATGCCGCGCTTGTCGAGGATGGTCGAGATGTCATGCGCATGCGCGCCCTGCATGGTCAGCGAAAAGATCGCGCCCTTGTCCGGCGCATCGCCCTGCATGGCCAGCCAGTTCAGGCTGCGCAGCCGCTCGCGGGCATAGTCGCGCAAGCCGCGTTCATGCGCGGCGATGTTCTCCATCCCGAGGCTCATCAGATATTCCAGCGCCGCGCCCAGGCCGATCTGGTTGACGATGCCGGGGGTGCCGGCCTCGAAGCGCAGGGGCGGGTCGGCATAGTCGACGGCGTCGCGGGTCACGATGCGGATCATGTCGCCGCCGCCCATGAAAGGCCGCATCTCGGCCTGGCGCTCGCGGCGGATCCAGATCGCGCCCGAGCCCGAGGGGCCATAGAGCTTGTGCCCGGTGATGCAGTAGAAATCGACGCCGAGCGCGCCCAGGTCCACCGGCATATGCACCGCGGCCTGGCTGCCGTCGGCCAGCACCGGCACCGAGGTTCCGCGCGCGATGGCGCCGACATCGACCACGGTGCCGGTCACGTTCGACATATGGGTGACGGCGATCAGCTTGGTGCGCGGGCCGATGGCGGCCAGCACCTTCTCGGCCGGCAGGCTGCCGTCGGGCTCGGGTTCGACCCATTTCAGCTGCACGCCCTGGCGCTCGCGCAGGAAATGCCAGGGCACGATATTGGCGTGATGCTCCAGCACCGACAGCAGGATCTCGTCGCCGGCCTGAAGCCGCGGCGCGGCCCAGCCATAGGAGACCAGGTTGATGCCCTCGGTCGCGCCCGAGGTGAAGATCACCTCGTTCTCATGCGGCGCGTGCAGGAAGCGGGCGATGATGCTGCGCACCCGTTCGTAATTCTCGGTCGCGAGGTTCGAAAGATAATGCAAGCCGCGGTGGACGTTGGCATATTCGCCCTCATAGGCGCGGGTGATGGCGTCGATCACCTGGCGCGGCTTCTGCGCGCTGGCGCCATTGTCCAGATAGACCAGCGGGCGACCGTTCACCTGCGTGGACAGGATCGGGAAATCGGCCCGGACCGTGTCGATGTCGAAGCTCATGGAGTCACCTCGGGGACGATGCCGAAGGCCGCCGCGAAAAGCGACAGCACGAAGCCCAGGACGAACAGGCTGCCGACCAGGCCCACCACCACCTTGGCGGTGCTGGTGAAGCCGTGCAGCGCCTTGGTCATGGTCACGGCAAGATAGAGGAACAGCCCGAAGGCCAGGATCGAAAGCAGCGCCGCCGTGGCCGGGAACAGCAGCGTCATTACCAGTTGCACCGCCTGCAGCCCGACCAGCAACAGCTCGACCCAGGCCACGACCAGCAGCGCATCGGCGAAATCGCCCTGGCCGCCGAACCAGCGGCCGACCTGTGCCATCATCAGCGCCGAGCCGACCATGGCGCCGAACTGCACTCCGGCCAGCGTCAGCGGATGCGACAGCAGGCGCGACAGCGCATTGTCGAACTCGACCGGGAACAGCATGAGCGACAGGCAGGCGAGCAGCGTGGACAGCGTCACCGCCAGCAGAAGCAGCGTCCAGCGCGCCGACATCGGCAGCGCCAGCCGGCGCAGAACCTGCAGCGCCGCCTCGGGCCTGCGCAGGGTCAGCACCACCAGATCGCCAAGATCGCCCGAAGTCATCCGTTCCCCGCCAATGCGCGCAGTCCCGCGCCCCATATCACCAGAAAGCCCAGGCCCGCCAGACCCCGGGTCAGGCTCAGCGCCGCGCCGGGGCCGACCAGCCCCTCGGTCAGGCCGGCCAGCAGCATGGCCGGCGCCACCGCGAGCAGCGCCCAGAACAGCGCCAGCCGGGAATTGCCGGGCGCGACCGGCCGCCCCGCCAGACGCGACAGCGCCGAGACCAGCGCCGCCACGGCATAGGCCAGCAGCGGCATCATGAACATCACCGCCAGCAGCGCGCCCCCCATGCGCGCATCGAACGGCACCGAGGGGTCGAGCTGCGCCGCCCGCTGATGCCCGGGGGCCTGAGCGATCAGGAACACCAGCATCGCCGCCATCAAAACGGCGATCAGGCCGCGCTCGGGCAGGCCGCGCAGGCCGGCGACGACCCGGCCGGGTGCCCACCAGCTTTGCACGATCCTGGGGACGATCCCGGCCTGTGCCACCTTGGCCGTCAGCCCTTGGCGCGGGTGGTCAGCCATTCGTCCAGCCGGACCAGGATGGCGTCGCGCAGCTCGTCATTCTCGATCTCGGCCAGCGCATCGGCCAGGAAGGACAGGACCAGCAGCACGATGGCCTGTTCCCTGGGCACGCCGCGCGAGCGCAGGTAGAACATCGCCGTCTCGTCCAGCGCGCCGGTGGTCGAGCCATGCGAGCACTTCACGTCGTCGGCATAGATTTCCAGCTCGGGCTTGGCGAGGAACTGGCTGCCCTCGTCCAGCAGAAGCCCCTGGCTGATCTGGTAGCCGTCGGTCTTCTGCGCGCCGGGCTTGACCAGGATCTTGCCCTGAAAAATGCCATGCGCGCCGTTCTTCAGCACCTTCTTGAACACCTGGCGGCTTTCGCAGCGCTCGGCGGCATGGGTGATGAAGACGGTGTCGTCGTGGTGGAAGGCACCCTCGTCGCCATCGCCCAGAACGGCGGCGGCGATATGGGCCACGGCATCGTCGCCGGCGATCTCGATCACGCCCTCGTTGCGCATCATCCGGCCGTTGACCGACAGCGCGAAGGACTTGAACAGCGCGCCCTCGCCCACGCGGGCGAAGATGTGGCCGATGCCCAGCTTGGCGTCATCGGCACGCTTGCTGGAGATGTGGTGGAAGCGCGCGCCCGCGGCCAGATCCACCTCGAGCATCGTGTTCGAGCGGGCGCCGATGCCGCCGGTTTCCAGCAGCGTCAGCTCGGCGCCGGGTTCGAGCTTGACGACATGGTGCAGCACCACGTCCGCCGCCGCGTCCTGGCGGCGGTAAAGCACATGCAGCGGGCGCGAGACCGGGCCGGTGACACGGATCAACAGCCCGTCGCGGGCGGCGAGCGTGTTCAGCACCGCGAAGGGCCGCTTGACCGGGACCTGGCCGGCGGCCTCCAGCGTGCCGTAAAGCCCGACCGCCCAATGGTCGGCACCCCTGTCGGCAGCGGCGAGGCTTTCGATCTGCAAGCCCTCGGCCGACAGATCGTCCGAGGCGGCGGCATCGAAGACGCCGTCGACGAAAACCAGCGTCAGCCGGTCGATGTCGCTGAACAGCGAGGCATCGCGCGCCGGCACCGACAGCGGTTCGGGGCGCGGGGCGTTGAAGGGCGCGGGGTCGGTATAGCGCCAGTATTCGTCGCGGGCGCCGGGCAGGCCCATGGAAGCGAGCCGCTCGGCCGCATCCCGGCGCGCGGCTGCGGTGAACCCGCCCTGCGGCAAGTCCAGCGCCTCAAGCCGGGCCGACAGCGCCGAGGCGCCGGGCCGTGCCTTGCCCTCGACCGCCGGGGTCTGGGCCGACAGAACAGCCGTGTCCGCCATCAGCCGACCTCCGCCAGCAGGTCGCCATAGCCGTTCCGCTCGACCTCCAGCGCCAGCTCGGGGCCGCCGGTCTTGACGATGCGGCCGGCCGACATGATGTGGACCACGTCCGGTTTGATATGGTCCAGCAGGCGCTGGTAATGGGTGATGACCAGGAAGCTGCGCTCGGGCGAGCGCAGCGCGTTCACGCCATCGGCAACCAGCCGCATGGCGTCCACGTCCAGGCCCGAATCGGTCTCGTCCAGGATGCACATGCGCGGCTCCAGCATGGCCATCTGCAGGATCTCGTTGCGCTTCTTCTCGCCGCCCGAGAAGCCGACGTTCACCGGGCGCTTCAGCATCTCGCCGTCGATCTTCAGCGTCTTGGCCTTTTCGCGCACCAGCTTCAGGAACTCGGCCGAGCTGAGCTCTTCCTCGCCGCGCGCCTTGCGCTGCGCATTCAGCGCCGTGCGCAGGAAGGTCAGGTTGCCGACGCCGGGGATCTCGACCGGATACTGGAAGGCCAGGAACAGGCCAGCGCTCGCGCGCTCCTCGGGCTCCATGTCCAAGAGGTCGTGGCCGTCCAGGCTCGCCTCGCCCTCGGTCACCTGATAGCCGTCGCGGCCCGACAGCACATAGGACAGGGTCGACTTGCCCGAACCGTTCGGGCCCATGATCGCATGGACCTCGCCCGCCGGCACGGTCAGGTCGACGCCGTTCAGGATCTGCTTGTCCTCGTCTTCAAGTTTGACGTGCAGGTTCTTGATTTCCAGCATTTTTATTCCCTCAAACGGTCGTGGCGGCGCGCGCGGCGGGCGCCCTTGTGTTCATGTCGCGGCGGCGGCCGGTCATCCGACCGAGCCTTCGAGGCTGATCGCCACCAGCGATTGCGCCTCCATGGCGAATTCCATCGGCAGGGCCTGCAAGACCTCGCGGCAGAACCCGTTCACCACCAGCGCCACGGCGGCCTCCTCGTCGATGCCGCGGGCGCGGCAATAGAACAGCTGGTCGTCGTCCACCTTCGAAGTCGTCGCCTCGTGCTCCACCCGGGACGAGGTATTCTTCACCTCGATATAGGGGACGGTATGGGCGCCGCATTGATCGCCGATCAGCAGGCTGTCGCATTGCGTGTAGTTGCGGCTGTTGGTGGCGCGCGGGTGCATCGACACCAGGCCGCGATAGGTGTTCTGCGCCTTGCCGGCGGAAATCCCTTTGGAAACAATGCGCGAGCGGGTGTTCTTGCCAAGATGGATCATCTTGGTGCCGGTATCCGCCTGCTGCATGTTGTTGGCGATGGCGATCGAATAAAACTCGCCCTGGCTTTCCTCGCCGCGCAGGATGCAGGAGGGGTATTTCCAGGTGATCGCGCTGCCGGTTTCCACCTGCGTCCACATCACCTTGGCGCGGGCCTCGCGGCAATCGGCGCGCTTGGTGACGAAGTTGTAGATGCCGCCCTTGCCTTCCTCGTCGCCGGGGAACCAGTTCTGCACGGTGGAATATTTCACCTCGGCATCCTCGAGGATGACGATTTCCACAACCGCCGCGTGCAGCTGCGCCACGTCGCGCTTGGGCGCGGTGCAGCCTTCCAGATAGCTGACATAGGCGCCCTTGTCGGCGATGATCAGCGTGCGCTCGAACTGGCCGGTATTTTCGGCATTGATGCGGAAATAGGTCGAAAGCTCCATCGGGCAGCGCGTGCCCGGCGGCACATAGACGAAGCTGCCGTCCGAGAAGACCGCCGAGTTCAGCGTGGCGAAGAAATTGTCCGATTGCGGCACGACCGAGCCGAGGTATTTCTTCACCAGTTCGGGATGCTCGCGGATCGCCTCGCTGATCGAGCAGAAGATGACGCCGGCCTTGGCCAGTTCGTCCTTGAAGGTGGTGCCGACGCTGACGCTGTCGAAGACCGCATCGACCGCGACCTTGCGCCCTTCGGCCGGCGCGCCCTCGGCGCCCTCGATCCCGGCCAGGATCATCTGTTCCTTCAGCGGGATGCCCAGCTTTTCATAGGTCGCCAGCAGCTTCGGATCGACCTCGTCCAGCGACTTCGGCTTTACCGCCATGCTTTTCGGCCGGGCATAGTAATACTGGTCCTGGTAGTCGATTACCGGATAGTTCAGCATCGCCCATTTCGGCTCGACCATGGTCTGCCAGCGGCGGAAGGCGGCCAGGCGCCATTCCAGCATCCACTCCGGCTCGGCGTTCTTTTCCGAGATCAGCCGGACGATGTCCTCGTTGATGCCCTTGGGGGCATAGTCCATCTCGATCTCGGTATCCCAGCCGTATTTGTAAGACCCCATGTTCTGGACGGTCTCGACGGTCTCGCGGTCTACGCCCTCGCGGACTTCGATGGCCTCGCCGGTCTCAACAGACATCTCACACCCTTCCCGCGGTTTCCCGCTGATCATTCCTTTGCCGCCAGCGGTCGCGCGCCGCCAGCCAGGCATCCGCGAAACGCTGAACGTCCCGAGGGTCCGTCGTCGGACCGATCGAGACGCGGATCGCATCGCCCGCCCATTCCGGCGCGATCCCCATGGCCGTCAGGACGGAGCTTGGCCGGACCTTGCCCGAGGAACAGGCCGAGCCTGCCGAAACGGCAAATCCGGCGAGGTCCATCTGCATCACCTGCGTCTCTCCGCGCCATCCCGGCGTCAGGATCGACAATGTATTCGGCAGGCGGCGGGATTCGCGCCCCGGAAATGTAACCATTTCTGTCCGGGATTCCAGAGCACCCATCAGTGAATCGCGGATTTCACCCATTTTTTCACCGATTCCTTGATCCAGATCATTCTGCGCCGCCTTTGCGGCCGCGGCAAAGCCCAGAATGCCGATCAGGTTCTCGGTCCCGGCGCGGCGACCCTGCTCTTGCCCGCCGCCCTTGATGCGCGCCTCGATGTCGGTGCCGCGCCGGACGACCAGGGCGCCGATGCCGCGCGGACCGCCCAGCTTGTGGGCCGAGACGAAGCCCGCCTGCACGCCCAGCCAGTTGAAGGCAAAGGGAACTTTCCCGAAGGCCTGGGTCATGTCGCTGACCGCCAGCCCCTCGGGCAGGTCCTGGATCACCCCGGTCTCGGCATTGGCGAGTTGCAGCGTCGCGCCGGCCGGGTTGGGCACCGCCACGGTGCCCGCCGCATCGACCTGCAGGACGTCGCGGCACCAGGCCAGCACGGCGGCATGCTCGACCCCGGCGCAGGCCAGGTCGCGCCCGCCCAGGATCAGCGCCGCGCTTTCCGTCGCGCCCGAGGTGAAGATGACATCCGCGCCTTCGGCCCCCAGCGCCGTGGCGATCTCCTCGCGCGCGCGCTCCAGCGCCGATTTCGCCGCCCGCCCCTCGGCATGGACCGAGGACGGGTTGCCGACGATCTCGCTCGCCTCCAGCATCGCCGCGCGCGCCTCGGGGCGCAGCGGCGCGGTGGCGTTCCAGTCCAGATAAACCCTGTTCATGCCCGATCCCCCGGCAAGGTGTCGCCCGCATGGTTCAGGGCATCGGCCAGCCGCGCCGCCAGCCGGCGCGCCACCTCGTCCTTGCCAAGCCGCGGCCAGCTTTCCGTCCCGGCGGCCGAGATCAGCGTCACCGCATTCTCGGCCCCGCCCATGATGCCGGTCGAGGGGCTCACGTCATTCGCCACGATCCAGTCGCAACCCTTGCGCATCAGCTTGGCGGTGGCATTGGCCAGCACATCGTCGGTCTCGGCCGCAAAGCCCACGACCAGTTCGGGCCGGCCCTGCCGCAACTGGCTGATCCAGGCCAGAATATCCGGGTTCTCCGCGAATTGCAGCTCGGGCAGCTGGCCCGAGCCGTCCTTCTTGATCTTGCCGTTGCGGGCATTGGCGACATGCCAGTCGGCCACGGCGGCGGCCATCACGGCGGCATCGGCGGGCAGCGCATCCTCGACCGCGTCGCGCATCTGGCGCGCGGTCTCGACGGCGATCACCTCGACGCCCTCCGGCGGCGGCACCTCGGCCGGGCCGGTGACGAAGCTGACCCGCGCGCCCAGGTCGCGCAGCGCGGCCGCGATGGCCGTGCCCTGTGCGCCGCTGGACCGGTTGGCGATATAGCGCACCGGGTCGATCGGCTCATGCGTCGGGCCCGAGGTCACGATGACATGCCGCCCGGTCAGCACCCGCTGCGGCAGCGACACCACCGCTTCGGGCGGCAGGCGCAGCGGCTTGTCGTGGCCAAGCGCGCTGCGGATCGCCGAAAGAATCGCCTCGGGCTCGGCCATGCGGCCGGGGCCGTATTCGCCGCAGGCCATGTCGCCCTCGTCCGGGCCGACGAAGCGGATGCCGTCGTTCTCCAGCGTGTCGAGGTTGCGCTGCGTCGCCGGATGCTGCCACATGCGCACGTTCATCGCCGGCGCCACCAGCACCGGCTTGTCGGTCGCCAGGAGCAAGGTCGAGGCAAGGTCGCCCGCCAGCCCCGCCGCCATCTTCGCCAGCAGGTCCGCCGTGGCCGGCGCCACCACGACCAGATCGGCGGCGCGCGACAGCTGGATATGGCCCATCTCGGATTCGCGGGTCAGGTCGAAAAGCGCGGTATGGCACGGCGATTCCGCCAGCGACGACAGCGTCAGCGGCGTCACGAACTCGGCCCCCGCTGCGGTCAGCACCGGCACCACCGCGCCGCCCTCGCGCCGGATCATGCGGATCAGCTCGGGGATCTTGAAGGCGGCGATTCCTCCGCCGACGATCAGCAATATGCGGCTGCCCTGCATGGTCGCTTCCTTTGCCGTGACGCTTGGCAAGGACATAGGCCGAAGCGGGGGCCGGAACAAGCGAGCCGCGCCCGTTAACCAATCTTTAAGCCTTGCTGGGTTAATCCGGGCCGGGGTGACGTGGGGACGACGATGGTGGCGATTGCCTATACCGTGGCCTTCGACGGGGTCGAGGCGCGGCTGGTCGAGGTGCAATGTTCGGTCTCAGCCGGGCTGCCGGGCTTCGGCATCGTCGGCCTGCCCGACAAGTCGGTCAGCGAGGCGCGCGAGCGAGTCAAGGCCGCCTTCGGCGCGCTGTCGATCGCCATGCCGTCGCGACGGGTGACGGTGAACCTGTCGCCGGCCGACCTGCCGAAAGAGGGCTCGCATTTCGACCTGCCCATTGCGCTCGCGGTGCTGGCCGCGCTGGAGGTGGTTCCGGCCGAGGCGCTGGAGCGCGTGGTCTCGCTGGGCGAGCTGGCGCTGGACGGCCGGCTTTCGCCGGTGACGGGCGCCCTGCCCGCCGCCATGGCCGCGGCCGAGGATGGCCGGGCGCTGATCGTGCCGCGCGCCTGCGGCCCCGAGGCGGCCTGGGTCGCCGCCGTCCCCGTGCTTGCGCCGCGCACGCTGCGCGAGGCGGTGGACCACCTGACCGACCGCGCACCCCTGCCCCGCGCCCAGCCGGGCGAACTGGCCGAGACCGCGCGCGCCGCCGATCTGTCCGAGGTCATAGGCCAGGAACGCGCGCGCCGCGCCATCGAGATCGCCGCCGCCGGCCGCCACCACCTGCTGATGGTCGGCCCCCCCGGCGCCAGCAAGTCGATGCTGGCGACGCGGCTGCCCGGCATCCTGCCGCCGCTGACCCCGCAAGAGGCGCTGGAGACCTCGGTCATCCATTCCGTCGCCGGCCAGCTGGCCGAGGGCGGCATCTCGCGCAGTGCGCCCTTCTGCCAGCCGCATCACACCGCCTCGATGGCGGCCATGGTCGGCGGCGGGCGCGGCGCCCGGCCCGGCCAGGCCAGCATCGCCCATAACGGCGTGCTGTTCCTCGACGAACTGCCGGAATTCGAGCGCCGAGTCATCGACGCCCTGCGCGAGCCGATCGAAACCGGCGAGATCCATGTCTCGCGCGCCAATGCCCATATCCGCTATCCGGCGCGCTTCCTGCTGGTCGCCGCCGCGAACCCCTGCCGCTGCGGCGAGATCGCCGATGCCGGCCAGACCTGCAGCAAGGCGCCGCGCTGCGGGGCGGATTACCTGGGGCGGATCTCGGGGCCGATGATGGACCGCTTCGACCTGCGCTCGAGGTGCCGCAGGTTTCGATTGCCGACCTGGGCCTGCCCGCGACCGGCGAAAGCTCGGCCACGGTCGCCGAGCGGGTGACGGCGGCCCGCGGCATCCAGGCCCGGCGCTTTGCCGACCACCCGCGGGCGCGGGTCAATGCCGACGCCTCGGGCCGGCTGCTCGAGGAGATCGCGCCGCTCGACAGCGAGTGCCGGTCGCTGCTCGCGCTCGCGGCCGAAAAGCTGGGGCTGACCCCGCGCGGCTACCACCGCATCCTGCGCAGCGCCCGCACCATTGCCGACCTCGACGATTCGCCGGCGATCCGCCAGCCGCACCTGGCCGAGGCGCTGTCCTATCGCCTGCCCTTCGGCCGCCCCGACTGACGAGAGTTGCGGGATGGCTGGCAGGGCGCTCCGAAGCCACCCGGTTGCCACCCGCTATGACCGCTGTCCGAAGGTCTTCTTTCCGCCATAGCCCGCGCCGCCACCGTCATGTTCTGGCTATGACACGTGAACGAGATGCCGTAACGGGGCCTGCGTCGCGACCCGCCCGTTACCGTTGCAAGATTGAGGGCAAGCTGGCGCCATTCCCGTATCGGATCTACATGGAGGACTGCGGGATGAAGCTGTTTGTCGGGCTGGATGTGTCGCTGGAGAAGACCGCGATCTGCGTGATCAGCGAGCATGGGAAGATCGTGAAGGAGGCGCAGGTGGCCAGCGAGCCCAAAGCGCTGTCGTGCTGGATCTGCGACCAGGACGGCGCAATTGCCGCCGTCGGGCTTGAGGCTGGCCCCTTGTCGCAGTGGCTGCATCGCGGGTTGTCAGATGCGGGACTACCTGTCGTTCTAATGGAAACCAGACAGGTAAAAGGCGCCCTGAAGGCCATGCCGATCAAGACGGACCGGCGGGATGCAGAGGGTATTGCACGTCTGATTCATCTTGGTTGGTTCCGACCCGTTCATTGCAAATCGGTGTCTGCACAGGAGGTTAGAGCGGTGCTCAGCGCTCGTAAGGCTGTGCAACAAGGGTTTATCACGCTGGAAATGTCACTGCGCGGGCTGCTGCGGAACTTCGGGCTCAAGGTTGGCACCATATCCCGCGGCAGGTTCGAACAGCGTATCCGCGAACTGGCGGCGGGCAACCCGATGCTGGAAGCGGCAACCGAACCCATGCTTCGCGCGCGCGCGGCGCTGCGGCGAGAGCTGGCGGGTCTTGAACGCAATGTCCGTCAACTCTCCCAGGAAGATCCGGTCTGTCGTCGGCTGATGTCGATGCCCGGGATCGGCGCCGTCGTGGCGTTGACCTATCGATCCGCTGTCGATGATCCCGCCCGCTTCACATCCTCGAAGAAGGTCGGACCATGGGTCGGCCTGACGCCGTCTCGCAACCAGTCGGGCGAGCGCGACATCTCGGGCGGGATCACCAAGGCAGGCGACGTCAACCTTCGACGCGCGCTGTGCCAGGCCGCAACCGTCATGATGCATCGTGGACGGGCGAGCTGGCTGCGAACCTGGGCGGCAAAACTTGCGCGCCGTCGGGGTGCCAAGCGCGCGATGGTTGCGCTGGCCCGCCGCATCGCCGTGATCCTGCACCGGATGTGGAAGGATGACACCGACTTCCGTTTTGACATTCCCGTGCTTCATGCCGGCTGAAGACACAGATTCCAGACTGCTGCCCGCCTGATCGCGGGCCTTCGAGGTCCCCACGGGACGCGGTTCCGGTGATGCCGTGCTCAGGACTGATGCCGATCGTATCGAGCACGCCAATGAGATGGGCACATCGGAATTGCATTGAACCAGCATCATGTTGGCAGCCACAGCGCTGACCACGGACCGAAGCATGCACCCGGGTCGATCTCAGGCGAAGGCTGCCGAACAGGGAAGCAGATCACTTTCTCAAAGAACAAGACCGCGCGCTCCGGCGGCACATCCCGTATGCGCAAAACCGCTTGACTGGGACGACCCCGTTACCGAAGTCCTGACACTAGCGATGGGCCTGGGCTTGCGGGCGGGGTTGCTTCAAACCACCGCTTGGATATCCGCGCTAAAGCGATGCACGATGCTCGGGTTACGAAAACGGCATCCGAATCATTCCGGCCGTCAGCCTTGAGGCGCTTGCCCACGGGCAGCCAGCCTGCGCTCGATGGCTTCCCAGATCAGCGCGGCGGCATTGATGCCGTCGAACCGCTCCAGTTCCTGGATGCCAGTGGGCGAGGTCACGTTGATTTCGGTCAGCCAGCCGTCGATGACGTCGATGCCCGTGAAGAGTAACCCCTTTTCGCGCAGGACCGGGCCGATGACCGCGCAGATCTCGTGTTCGCGTGCGGTCAGGCCGATCTTCTCCGGACTGCCGCCGACATGCATGTTCGAGCGGACCTCGCCGGCGGCAGGCACCCGGTTGATGGCACCGACCGGATCGCCGTCGACAAGGATGATGCGCTTGTCGCCCTTGACCACGGCGGGCAGATATTTCTGCGCGATGATCGGCTCGCGGCTGCTCGCGAGAAAGGTCTCGACCAGAGAGGACAGGTTTGGATCGTCCGGCCGCATGTGGAAGATGCCGACGCCGCCATTGCCGTAAAGCGGCTTCAGGATGAAATCGCCATGCCGCCGCCGGAAATCGCGGATCTGCGCCAGGTCGCGGGTAATCAGGGTCGGCGGCGTCAGTTCGGGGAAATCCAGAACCAGCAGCTTCTCGGGGCTGTTGCGGACCCAGAACGGGTCGTTCACCACGAAGGTGTCCGGATGCACGCGGTCCAGCAGATGGGTCGTGGTGATGTAGCCCATGTCGAAAGGCGGATCCTGACGCAGCCAGACGACGTCGAAATCGCCCAGGTCGACATCCGCCCAGTCGCCGAAATCGACGTGATTGCCCTGTTCGCGGCGCAGGGTGACCGGCCTGCCCCGGGCGACGATGCGACCTTCGACATAGCTCAGCCGGTCGGCAGTATACTGGAACAGCCGATGGCCGCGCGCCTCGGCCTCGAGCCCCAGCCGGAAGGTGCTATCCCCATCGATCGAGACATGCTCGATCGGGTCCATCTGCAGGGCCACGTAAAGACTCATGCGATCATCTCCCGCCTGTTCCAGCGGAGTTCTGGCCCGGCTATCGGGCCATTGCAAGCGTGCCGTCAGTTGCCGCCGAAGGCATTCTCGTGAATCTCCACCCGCCCGAACTGGTCGACCAGCGCGGCATCGAATCGCATCGGGGTCAGCAGGCCGGTCGACAGGCGGCCGCAGAATTCCATCGCGGCGTTGCAGATACGCATGATCTGCCGGCGTCCGATCCGCTCGGCCGCCCAATGGTGAAAGCTGGCCTTCTTGACCTCGACAAAGACATATTCGCCGTCCTTGCACAGGATCAGGTCGATCTCGCCGCCCTGGCCGCGCCAGCGTTCGGCGATGAGATCATAGCCGCGCATGCCGTATTCCCGCGCGACGGAGTCCTCGGCCATCCGGCCGCCCGAGCAGGCCACCGTGCCGCGCCAGGCCCGGGCATCCAGGGCCACCGCCGGCGTGAAATCCCTTTCATGCTTCATTCCCGTTCCTTCCTCATCTGCACGGCCAGCGCATAGACATCGCGGCGCGGCAGGCCGAATCTCGTGGCGATCTCGGTCGCGGCGGCCTTGACCGGCATGTCTTCGGGCAGGTCGGCCAGCGCATCGCGCAGATTAGCTTCGCTGGGCGCGAGAGGCTGCGGATGGCCGAACAGCACGACGATTTCGCCGCGCAAGCCTTCCTCCGGTATCCGTTCCGCCAGTTCCGCCGCCGTCCCGCGCATCACCTCTTCGAATTTCTTGGTCAGTTCCCTGCAGATCACTGTAGCCCGATTCGCCTCAGCATCGCAGACATTCTCCAACAATTGCTTAACGCGCCTGGGGCTTTCGAAGGCGATGACCGTGGCCTCGACCGCGCGCCAGCTTTCGATCCATTTGCGCCGTGCCCCGGCCGCCGCCGGCGGAAAGCCGACGAAAAGGAAACGGTCGCTGGGCAGGCCCGAGACCGAGAGCGCCGCCAGCGCCGCCGAGGGGCCGGGCAGCGCCCGCACCGCATGACCGGCCTCGGCCGCGTCGCGTGCCAGCCGGTAGCCCGGATCGGCAACCAGCGGCGTGCCCGCGTCCGAGGCATAGGCCACCGACTTCCCCTGCTCCAGCGCCGCCAGCACCGCCGGGCGGGCCCGGTCGGCGTTATGGTCGTGATAGGCGATCAGGCGCCGGCCGCGCAGCGCGATGCCATGGATGTCCATCAGGTGGCGCAGGTTGCGGGTGTCCTCGGCCGCCAGCACGTCGGCGGTGTTCAGCACGTCGAGCGCCCGCAGCGTGATGTCGCGCGCCGCGCCGATCGGCGTCGCCACCAGATAGAGCCCGGCTTCGGGCGCACTGGCCGAAATCGAGAGCGAGACCGCCCGCGCGCCCGTCCCGGTTGTGCTGGCGCCATTCTCCATCGCGGATCCTTTCTGTCTGCCCACAAACGGGCCGCCCGCATGGGGCAAGTTGCCTTGTCCGGAATATGCCAATAACCTGCCCCCATCAAACCCCCAGCCTCGATCCAACAGGGAATCACGCCATGACCGTCCTGAAAACGATCCGCGGCGCCTTCGATCTGCGCCGCCCGGCCGCGCGTATCGCAGCCGTGCTTGCCGCCATGACGCTTGCCGCCTGCGAGCCGGTCGGGACGGGGGCCTCGGGTCCGCAGACCGGCCAGGCCATCGACCCGTCGCAGCCGGTGCCGGTGGCGCTGCTGGTGCCGGGCGGCAATGCCGACCTGGACTGGCTGGCGCGCTCGCTGACGAATTCCGCCAGGATGGCTGCGGCCGATGCGCGCGGTGCCACCATCGACCTGCGCGTCTACAATGCCGGCTCCGAGCCGGGCGCCGCCGTCGCTTCGGCCAACCAGGCGGTCAGCGAAGGCGCCAAGATCATCCTGGGCCCGCTGTTCGCCGACAGCGCCAATGCGGTCGGCAATGCCATGGCGCCCCGGGGCGTCAACGTGCTGTCCTTCTCGAATAACACCGACATCGCCGGCGGCAATGTCTTCGTGCTGGGCAATACCTTCGACAATGTCGCCGACCGGCTGGTGAAATACGGCGTCCGGAATGGCAAGCGCCGCATCCTGATGGTGGCCGAGGACGACGCGGCGGGCCAGGTCGGCGCCCGCGCCATCGAGCGTGCCATCCAGCGCAATGGCGCGAGCCTTGCCGGCAGCGCGGTGCATCCGGTGTCGAAACAGGGCATCGACGGCATCATCCCGAATGTCACCGCGGCGGCGCTGTCGGGCAATGTCGACGCGGTCTTCCTGACCGCCAACCAGGGCGCGGTGCTGCCCTATCTGACCGACAGGCTGGCCGATGCGGGCGTCACCTCGGCCTCGGTGCAGATGATGGGGCTGACGCGCTGGGACCAGCCCTCGGCCCGGTTGCAGCTGCGCGGGGTGCAGGGCGGCTGGTTCGCTATTCCCGACACGACGATGAAGGCGCAGTTCGACCAGCGCTATCGCGCCGCCCATGGCGAGACGCCGCACGAGCTGGGCTCGCTGGGCTATGACGGGGTCGCGGCCATCGCCGCCCTGGTCCGCGCCGGCAAGCGCAATGCGCTGACCACCGCCGGGCTGACCCAGAACTCGGGCTTCGCCGGGATTCAGGGCGCCTTCCGCCTGCGCCGCGACGGCACCAACGAACGCGCGTTGGCCGTGGCCACGGTGCGCGGCAACCAGCTGGTGGTGCTGGACCCGGCCCCGCGCAGCTTTGGCGGCTTCGGGTTCTGATCTTGAGCGCAGGCAAGACCGAGACCCTGCCGCAAAGCGCCCCGGCCCTGCCCGGGGCGCATTCCCTCTTCGCGCCCGAGTCCTTCCTGCCGGCGCTGACTGCCGCCCTGCAAGGCGCGGGCGACCCGCGCGAGATCCGCGCCCGCGCCGTCGCCCTGCTGACCCAGGCCCGCACCGCCGCCATGGCCGACATCGCCGCAGGCTTCATGTCCCACCCGCGCGCCGCGCGCGAGACGGTGCGCGCCATCGCCAGCCTGACCGATGCGACCGTCATCGCCATCCACCACGTCGCCACCACCATCCTGCACCCGCTGGCCGATCCGACCGATGCCGAGCGGCTGTCGGTGCTGGCCATCGGCGGCTACGGCCGCGCCGAGATGGCGCCGCAATCCGACGTCGACCTGCTGTTTCTGACCCCCTGGAAGATCTCGGGCTGGGTCGAGAGCGTGGTCGAATCCATGCTCTACATGCTGTGGGACCTGAAGCTGAAGGTCGGGCAATCCACCCGCTCGGTCGACGATTGCATCCGGCTTGGCGCCGGCGACATGACGATCCGCACCAGCCTTCTGGAGCACCGGCTGATCTGCGGACATGCCGCCACCGCCGAGACGCTGCGCGACCGGCTGTGGAGCGAGCTCTTCGACAAGAGCGTGCCGCAATTCATCGAGGCCAAGCTCGCCGAGCGCGCCGAGCGCCACCGCCGCCAGGGCGGCCAGCGCTATGTGCTGGAACCGAACGTCAAGGAGGGCAAGGGCGGGTTGCGCGACCTGCAGACCCTCTACTGGATCGCGAAATACATCCACCGCGTCGACCGCGCCGTCGAGCTGGTCGACCTGGGCTTCTTCACCAAGGAAGAGCACCTGACCTTCTGGCAGGCCGAGGATTTCCTGTGGGCGGTGCGCTGCCACCTGCACCTGATCGCCGGCCGGCCGCAGGACCAGCTGACCTTCGACATGCAGGTCGAGGTGGCAATGCGCATGGGCTATCGCGACCTCGGCGGCCGGCGCGCGGTCGAGATCTTCATGCAGGACTATTTCCTGCACGCGACCAAGGTGGGCGAGCTGACGCGCGTCTTCCTGGTCGCGCTCGAGGCGCGCCACCTCTACCGCGCGCCGATCATGAACCTGCTGTTCCAGCGCCGCCGCCGCATCCGGCCCGGGTTCCGGCTGGACCGCGGCCGGCTGAACTTCGTCGATGAAAAGCAGTTCCTGTCCGACCCGCTGAACATCCTGCGCCTGTTCGAGGAGGCCCTGCGCACCGGCATCCTGATCCACCCCGACGCCATGCGCGCGGTGGCGGCGAACCTCGATCTGATCGACGACCGCATGCGCTCGGACCCCGAGGCGGTGCGGATCTTCCTGGACCTGCTGCTGAAGCACGGCAACCCGGAACGCTCGCTGCGGCGGATGAACGAGCTTGGCGTTCTGGCCGCCTTCATTCCGGAATTCGCCCCGGTCGTCGCGATGATGCAGTTCAACGTCTATCACCATTACACGGTCGACGAGCACCTGATCCAATGCGTCGCGGCCTTGGCCGCCATCGAGCGCGGCGACGATGTCGAGGATCTGCCCATGGTCAGCAAGATCATGAAGGGCAAGGTCAACCGCCGGGTGATCTACCTGGCCGTGCTGCTGCACGACATCGGCAAGGGCCGGAGCGAGGATCACTCGATCCTGGGCGCGCGGCTGGCGCGGCGGATCTGCACCCGCTTCGGCCTGCCGGTGGATGAGATCGAGACCATCGAATGGCTGATCCGCAACCACCTGCTGATGTCGGACGTGGCGCAAAAGCGCGACATCGCCGATCCGCGCACGCTGCGCGACTTTGCCAAGGCGGTGAAGACGGTCAAGCGGCTGGACATGCTGCTGGTGCTGACGGTCTGCGACATTCGCGGCGTCGGGCCCGGCACCTGGAACAACTGGAAGGCCATGCTGCTGCGCAAGCTGCACCGCGAGACGGCGCTGGCGCTGCAGAACGGCCTCGAGGAGCTGAACCGCGACAAGCGCACCGGCGAGGCGAAACGCTCGCTGCGCCACCTGCTGGCCGCGAAGTCCTGGGAGCCGAAGGCGATCAAGGCCGAGCTGGCGCGCCATTACGACGCCTATTGGCCCGGCCTGCCGACCGAGACGCAATCGGTCTTTGCCCATCTGCTGGCGGGCGTCGGCGATGACGAGATCCGCATCGACCTGCACCCCGACACCGACCGCGACGCGACCCGCGCGGCCTTCGTGCTGGCCGACCATCCCGGCATCTTTTCCCGCATGGCGGGGGCCCTGGCGCTGGTCGGCGCCAATATCGTCGATGCGCGCACCTATACCACCAAGGACGGATTCGCCACCGCGGTCTTCTGGCTGCAGGACGCCGACGGCCATCCCTATGCCGCCGACCGCCTGCCGCGCCTGCGCAAGATGATCGAGCGCACGCTGAAGGGCGAGATCGTCGCGCGCGAGGCGCTGGCCGGCCGCGACAAGCCGAAAAAGCGCGAGGCGGCCTTCCGCTTCCCGACGCATATCACCTTCGACAACGAGGCCTCGGACGTCTACACGGTGATCGAGGTCGACACCCGCGACCGCCCCGGCCTGCTTTACGACCTGACCCGGACCCTGGCCGAGAACCACATCCAGATCGCCAGCGCGGTCATCGCCACCTTCGGCGCCCAGGTCGTCGACACCTTCTATGTCAAGGACATGTTCGGGCTGAAGCTGCACCAGCAGGGTCGCCGCGACACGCTGGAAAAGAAGCTGCGCCAGGCCCTCAAGGACGGGACCGAGCGCGCGGAAAAGGCCGAGCGCCCGCTTGGCGGGACGTTCTGAAGGGACAGCGATGCAACCGATAAGACTGATCCGGGGCTTCCTCTCGGTGGGGGCGTGGACGCTGGCCAGCCGCGTCGTGGGCTTTGTCCGCGACGTTATGATGGCGGCCTATCTGGGCGCCGGCCCGGTGGCCGAGGCCTATAACGTCGCCTTCCGCCTGCCCAACATGTTCCGCCGCTTCTTCGGCGAGGGCGCCTTCAACACCGCCTTCGTGCCGATGTTCGCCAAGCGCCTGGAGGGGGAAGAGGATGCCCGCGCCTTCGCCGAAGAGGCGTTCTCGGGCCTGTTCACCGTGGTGCTGGTCGTCTCGGTCATCGCACATTTCGCCATGCCCTGGCTGGTCTTTGCCATGGCGGCCGGGTTCTACGGCGACCCGCGCTTCGACCTTGCGGTGATGTATGGCCGGATCTGCTTTCCCTATATCCTGTTCATCTCGCTGACGGCGCTGCTTTCGGGGCTGCTGAACGCGGGCGGGCGCTTCGTCGCGGCGGCGGCGGCGCCGGTGCTGATGAACTTCATCCTGATCGCCGCCATGCTGCTGGCGCATCGCTATGGCTGGGACATGGGCGGTGCCATGGCCTGGTCCACGCCGGTCTCGGGCATCGCGCAATTCCTGACCGTCTGGTGGGCGGCCAAGCGCATGGGCTTTCCGCTGCGGCTGCGCCTGCCCCGGCTTTCGCCCGACATGAAGCGGCTGATCGCGGTGGCGGGACCCGCCGTGCTGGCCGGCGGCGTGGTGCAGATCAACCTGATGGTCGGACAGCAGGTCGGCTCGTTCTTCGACGGCGCGGTGGCCTGGCTGACCTATGCCGACCGGCTGTATCAGCTGCCGCTGGGCGTGGTGGGCATCGCCATCGGCATCGTGCTGCTGCCCGACATCTCGCGCCGGCTGAAGGCGGGCGACACCGGCGGCGGCCGGCACGCCTATAACCGCGCCGCCGAATTCGCGCTGTTTTTGACCGTGCCGGCGGCGGTGGCGCTGGTGGTGGCGGCCGGGCCGCTGATCGCGGTCCTGTTCGGGCGGGGCAAGTTCCTGGCCTCGGACGTCGGCCCGACGGCGCAGGCGCTGGCGATCTATGGCCTGGGCCTGCCGGCCTTCGTTCTGCAAAAGGTGCTGCAGCCGCTGTATTTCGCGCGCGAGGACACGAAGAAGCCGTTCCGCTTTGCCGTCTGGTCGATGGTGGTGAACGCGGTGCTGGCCTTGGGCCTCGCGCCGCTGATCGGCTTTTCGGCCGCCGCCTGGGGCACGACCGTCGCCGGCTGGACCATGGCGGCGCAGCTCTGGCACGGCACCCGCGCCTTTGGCGAGGCGGCCGAGCTCGACGATCGGTTGCGCCACCGCCTGCCGCGCATCGCGCTGGCCTCGGCGGTGATGGGCGTGGTGCTGTGGGGGCTGATGGCGGCGCTGGACCAGGCGCTGGTCACGCCTGGCACCCGCTACCTGGCGCTGGCCGCACTGGTCCTTGGCGGCATGGCGGCCTATGGGCTTGCAGCGGTGGCCTGCGGCGCCGTGCGCCTGTCGGACCTGCGCGCCGGCTTCCGGCGTCAGCGCTGACGGATCTGGCGGACCACCCGGGCGATTCCGCCGGGCACCAGCACGAAGGACAGGATGAAGCCGGCGGCAAAGCCCGCCACCTCGGCGATCCAGGTCAGGCTGCCGTCCTGGAACAGGATGCCGAACACCAGCTGGAAGGCCAGCAGCATGCCGATCAGCGTGAAGGCGCGCAGCCGGTTGGCGTTTTCCTGGCCGAGCCGGGTCCACAGCAGGAAAGTGAAGGCGCCGACGAAGCCATAGACCGCCGGATAGCCGCCGATCAGCGGCTGGAACCGGAACTGCGGCAGAAGGCCCGCGCAAAGCGTATAGACCAGCGCCCCGCCGATGGCCGAGCCGAAGAACAGCGCGATCACCGCCCAGGGCCGGAACTGATGCGCGATCAGGTTGCCCAGGGCCAGCGTGAAGACGATGACGAACAGCGCATGCGTCAGCGACAGATGGACGAAGGGATAGGTCAGCACGCGCCAGCTCTGGTCCAGCAGGAAGACCTTCATCTGCCACAGCCGCAGCACGAAATCGGGGATATAGGCGGTGCGCTCGACCGCGATCTGGCGCATGGCCATGCCGCCGCCCTGGCCGCCGCCCAGAAAGCCCAGCTGGCCCAGCCCGAACACCGCCTCGCAGGCGATCATCGGCAGGGCGATCATCCAGACCACGGCGGGCACGGGGTTCAGCGGCGATTCATCGTAACCGGGGCGCATCTTGCTTCCTTCCATTGCGGGCAGTTGCGCCCGAACCGGCCAAGGGGTAAGCCAGCCCCCGGGATTTTCCAAGCAGGTAGTGCCATGACCACGAGCTTCACCAAGCGCATCTTCTCCGGCATCCAGCCCTCGGGCGGGCTGACGCTGGGGAACTATCTCGGCGCGCTGAAACGCTTTGCGGACTATCAGGGCAAGGGGGCCGAGACGATCTATTGCGTCGTGGACCTGCACGCGATCACCGTCTGGCAAGACCCCGAGAAGCTCAAGCACAACACCCGCGAGGTCGCGGCGGCCTTCCTGGCCTCGGGCGTGGACCCCGAGGTTTCCATCCTGTTCAACCAGAGCCAGGTGCCGCAGCATGCCGAATTGGCGTGGCTTTTCAATACGGTGGCGCGCGTTGGCTGGATGTACCGGATGACCCAGTTCAAGGACAAGGCCGGCAAGAACAGCGAGAATTCGTCGCTGGGCCTGCTGGCCTATCCCTCGCTGATGGCGGCCGACATCCTGGCCTATCACGCCACCGCCGTGCCGGTGGGCGAGGACCAGAAGCAGCACCTGGAGCTGACCCGCGACATCGCCGCGAAGTTCAACCACGATTACGGCCAGGCGTTCTTCCCGATCACCGAGCCGCTGATCGAGGGCACCGCCACCCGGGTCATGTCCCTGCGCGACGGCAGCAAGAAGATGTCGAAATCGGATCCCTCGGACGCGACGCGCATCAACCTGACCGATGATGCCGACGCCATCGCGCAGAAGATCCGCAAGGCCCGCACCGATGCCGACCCGCTGCCCGGCACGATGGAGGGCCTCAAGGACCGGCCCGAGGCGAAGAACCTCGTCAATATCTATGCCGCGCTTTCGGGCGAGACCGGCGACGAGGTGCTGTCGCGGTTCGAGGGCCAGGGCTTTGGCGCCTTCAAGCCGGCGCTGGCCGAGGTGGCGGTCGAGGCCTTGGCGCCGATCACCCGGCGCATGACCGATTTCATGGCCGATCCGGCCGAGATCGACCGCATCCTGGGTCGCGGCGCCGGCCAGGCCCAGGCCATCGCCGAGCCCATCGTCGAGCGCACCAAGGAGATCATGGGCATGATCCGCTCGCGCTGAGCGGGTGCCCAATGTTTCAATGACTTCCGCGCAGGATCGGCTATGATTCCTCGATCCTGCCGGCAAGCCGGGCCCTCTCCAGACGGGAAAGACCATGCCTGACCAGCTTTCGCGCGCGCTCGGCGAACGCCCCTGGCTTCTGGCCGACGGCGCCACCGGGACCAATCTCTACAACATGGGGCTGGCGCCGGGACAGGCGCCGGATCTGTGGTGCGAGACCCATCCCGACAAGGTGCGCGAGCTGCACCGCCGGATGATCGCCTCGGGCGCCGACGTTATCCTGACCAACAGTTTCGGCGCCAATGCCAGCCGGCTGCGGCTGGCCGGCGCCGCCGACCGCGTGGCCACGCTGAACCGCGCCGCCGCGCGGCTGGCGCGCGAGGCCGCGGCCGAGGCACGCCGCGCGGTGGTCGTCGCCGGCTCGATGGGTCCGATCGGCGAGATCATGGCGCCGATGGGCCGGCTGACCGAGGCCGAGGCCACCGCCATGTTCACCGACCAGGCCCAGGCGCTGAAGGACGGCGGCGCCGACGTGCTGTGGATCGAGACCATCAGCGCCGCCGAGGAAATGCGCGCCGCCGCCCGCGCCGCCCAGACCGTCGGCATGCCCTGGTGCGGCATGATGAGCTTCGAGCCGGGCGGGCGCAGCATCATGGGCGTCAGCCCGCCGCAGCTTGCCGCGCTGATCGAGCGGCTGCCGCATCCGCCGCTGGCCTTCGGCGCCAATTGCGGCACCGGCCCGGCCGAATTGCTGCACGCCATCGCCGGCTTCGCGGCCTCGGGGAACGAGCGCCCGCTGATCGCCAAGCCGAATGCCGGCGTGCCGCGCTATCAGGACGGCGGGCTGGTCTATGACGCCACGCCCGAGGTGATGGCGGAATTCGCCGTGCTGGCCCGCGACCTCGGCATCCGCATCATCGGCGGCTGCTGCGGCACCACGCCGGCGCATCTGGCGGCGATGCGCGACGCGCTGGTCGGCGCGCCGCGCGGGCCGCGGCCGACGCCGGATGCGATCTCGGCCCGGATCGCGCAGGTCATGGGGCCGGGAGAATAGTCAGAACAGCGACAGCTGGTCGCCCTCCCGCGGCGGCGGGCCGAAGCGGCTGCAATCCAGCGCCTCGGCTTCGCGCGTCAGGCCCAGCCGCTTGCGGGCCAGGCGGAAGCGCTGGTGCAGAAGCTCCGCCTCGACCCCTTCGCCGCGCATGCGCGAGCCGAAGCGCGGATCGTTGTCGCGCCCGCCGCGCATGGCCTGGATGCGGGCCATGACATGCGCCGCCTTGCCCGGGTGGTGGCGTTCCAGCCAGTCGCGGAACAGCGGCGCCACCTCCAAGGGCAGGCGCACCGGGATCATGCTGGCGGCCGTCGCGCCGGCGTCCCGCGCCGCCTGCATGATCGATTCCATCTCATGCGCGGTCAGCACCGGGATCATCGGCGCCACCATCACCCGCACCGGCACGCCGGCATCGGCCAGCACCCGGATCATGCGCAGCCGGGTCGCGGGCGCCGGCGCGCGCGGCTCCATGGCCCGCGCCAGCGCGGCATCGAGCGTGGTGATCGAGACCCCGGCCATCGCCTGCCCCCGCGCCGCCATCGCCCCCAGCAGATCGGCATCGCGCATCACCGTGGCGCCGCGCGTGACCAGGCTCAGCGGGTGGTTCCAGTCATGCAGCACCTGCAGGCAGGCGCGCATGATGCCAAGGCCCGCCTCGGCCGGCTGATAGGGGTCGGTGTTGGTGCCGAAGGCGAGCGGCGCCACCTGATAGCCGGGCTTGGCGATCTGCGCCGCCAGCACCTCGGCCGCATTGGGCTTGGCGGTGATGCGGGTTTCGAAATCCAGGCCCGGCGACAGGCCGAGATAGGCGTGGCTGGGCCGGGCGAAGCAATAGATGCAGCCATGTTCGCAGCCGCGATAGGGATTGACCGAGCGGTCGAAGGGCACGTCGGGCGAGGTATTGCGGGTGATGACCGAGCGCGCCCGCTCCATCGCGATCTCGGTGCGCAGCAGGTCCTGGTCCTCGGGGATGTCCCAGCCGTCATGCTCGCGCTCGGCCCGATAGGGCTCGAACCGGCCGGCGGGGCGCGAGTCGGCACCGCGGGCGCGCAGGATCTCGTCGGGGTTGCGGGGCGGCAGGGTCATGCCCCATGCTAGAACATTCAGCGAACATTGACCAGCGCCGCGTGGCGCTGCGCCGGATTATCGCCGATTTTCCGTCCCGGGGCTTTTCGCCGCCGCGCCGGCGGCCCATATTGAAGGGAACGGAGGATGTCATGCCGCTGCCGCATTTCCTGATCCTGATGCTTGCCGTGATCCTCGCCGCCGGGCTGACGATCTGGGCGGCCAGCGCCGTGGGCATTCCGCTGTTCGCGCTGGCGCTCTTGGCGCTGGCCGCCGCCGGCATCGCGCATCTGAGCACGCGCGACGATCACCCGCATTAGCCGGCGTCCAGCAGCCGCGCGATCTCGGCGCGCAATTCGTTCAGCTCGAAGGGTTTGGCGATGAAGCCGTCGGCACCCAGTTCCAGGCCCTTGCGCCGCTCGACTACCGAGCCGCGCGCGGTCATCATCAGCACGCGCATGCCGCGCAGGGCGGGATCGGCGCGCAGGGTCTCGATGATCTCATAGCCCGAAATGTCGGGCAGCATGATGTCCAGCAGCACCAGGTCGGGGCGGGCCTCGCGGATGCTGGCCAGGGCGTCGCGGCCCCGGGCGACCCGGCGATGGGCATAGCCCTGGCGGGCCAGCACGAATTCGATGGCCAGCGCGATGCTGTCCTCGTCCTCGACGATCAGGACCGAATGCCTGTGCGAATCAGCCGTCATCCCGTCCTCGCGATGCTGCGGCAAGGCAGAAGGCCGGGGCGCGCGCGCGTGGGCACGCCCCGGCCGATCTTGCTTAGTGCGACGAGGCTTCGGACGCGCCGATCCCGGTTTCCGAGCGCACCTGCTGGGCCAGGAAGCCCGCGCGGTCGATCTGCGCCCGACGGCTGTTGTCCAGCTTCGAGAACAGCCAGATCCCCACGAAGGCTAGCGTCATCGAGAACAGCGCCGGCGAGGTATAGGGGAAGGGCGCCGAGCCTTCAGGATTGCCCAGCGTCGCTTCCCAGACCGAGGGCGACAGCACCGTCAGCACCACCGAGGAGATCAGCCCCAGGAAGCCGCCGATCACCGCGCCGCGCGTGGTGCAATCCTTCCACAGCACCGACATGAACAGCACCGGGAAGTTGGCCGAGGCGGCGACGGCGAAGGCCAGCGACACCATGAAGGCGATGTTCTGGTTCTTGAAGGCGATGCCCAGCACCACCGCGACGATGCCAAGCGCGATGGTGGTCATGCGCGACACGCGCAGCTCGCTGCCCGGCTCGGGGTTGCCCTTCTTGATGACGGTCGCATAGAGGTCATGGCTGACCGCCGAGGCGCCCGAGAGCGTCAGGCCGGCGACCACCGCCAGGATGGTGGCAAAGGCCACGGCCGAGATGAAGCCCAGGAAGACGTTGCCGCCGACGGCATGGGCCAGATGCACGGCCGCCATGTTGTTGCCACCCATCAGCTTGCCGTCCGCGCCCAGGAAGCCCGGGTTGGTCAGCACGAAGGTGATGGCGCCGAAGCCGATGATGAAGGTCAGCAGGTAGAAATAGCCGATCCAGCCGGTCGCCCACATCACCGACTTGCGCGCTTCCTTGGCGCTGGGGACGGTGAAGAAGCGCATCAGGATATGCGGCAGGCCGGCGGTGCCGAACATCAGCGCCATGCCGAAGCTGATGGCCGAGATCGGGTCCTTGATGAAGGTGCCCGGACCCATGATCGACTGGCCGGCGGTGGCGGCTTCCTCGGGGGTCTTGCCGGCGGCGGTGGCAAGATCGGCCTTGACGCGCACGGCATCGGCGAACATGGCCTCGGGCGAGAAGCCGTATTTCCACATCACCATGAAGGCCATGAAGGATGCGCCGCCCAGCAGCAGGCAGGCCTTGATGATCTGCACCCAGGTCGTCGCGGTCATGCCGCCGAACAGCACATAGATCATCATCAGCGCGCCGACGATCACCACCGCGATCCAGTAGTCGAGGCCGAACAGCAGCTCGATCAGCGAGCCGGCGCCGACCATCTGCGCGATCAGATAGAAGGCGACCACGACCAGCGTGCCCGAGGCGGCAAAGATCCGCACCGGCGTCTGGGCGAAGCGGAAGGCCGCCACGTCGGCAAAGGTGAACTTGCCGAGGTTGCGCAGGCGTTCCGCCATCAGGAAGGTCAGGATCGGCCAGCCGACCAGGAAGCCGATGGAATAGATCAGCCCGTCATAGCCCGAGGTCATCACCGCGGCGGAAATGCCCAGGAACGAGGCGGCGGACATGTAGTCGCCCGCGATGGCCAGCCCGTTCTGGAAGCCCGAGATGCCGCCGCCGGCGGTATAGAAATCCGCCGCCGACTTGGTCTTGGCCGCGGCCCATTTGGTGATGAACAGCGTCAGCACCACGAAGCCCGCAAACATGATGATCGCGGTCCAGTTGGTGGCCTGCTTCTCGCCGCCGCCCTGGATGGCGTCGGCCAGCGCAAGGCCCGGGGTCAGCGCCAGCGCGGCCGCGGCCGCGAAGCGTTGGGTGATGCGGCTCATTTCAGCGCCTCCCGCTTGATCTTTTCGTTGAGATCGTCGAACTCGCTGTTGGCGCGGCGCACATAGATGCCGGTCACGACGATGGTGAAGATGATGACGCCGAAGCCGATGGGGATGCCCCAGGTCATCACGCCGTCGCCGATGCGCGCGGCCAGCGCCTCCTTGTCGAAGGCGATCAGCGTGATGTAGCCGTAATAGACCACCAGCATGGCCAGGGTCAGAATCCAGCCAAAGCGGGACCTGCTTGATTTCAGCTGCTGATAGTTCGGATCGGCGGCGATCCGGTCTGCGAGGTTCTGTTCCATGTCCGTCGTGTTCCTCCTGCACGGGCTGCGGTCAGGTCGTCCGGGCGGTCCTCCTCGGCCGGATGATCTGGTCCCTCATTGCATGGGATCGCGGCGCGGGCGCGCAATCGGCAGCCAAGCCGCGACCGGTCCGCGGGCAGCGTGCCGCCCGCGGGGTCGGAAAGGCGAAGGTCCGGCGCGAGGTTGTCGCGCCGGGCCCCGCGTCAGCTGCGGTTCATCCGGTTCTCGATCAGCTCGTCCACGACGCCCGGATCGGCCAGCGTCGAGATGTCGCCCAGGGCGCCGAAATCGTCCTCGGCGATCTTGCGCAGGATGCGGCGCATGATCTTGCCCGAGCGGGTCTTGGGCAGGCCCGGCGCCCATTGGATCAGGTCGGGCTTGGCGATGGGGCCGATCTCGGTGCGGACCCAGGTCTCCAGCTCCTTGCGCAGGTCGTCGCTGGGCTCGATGCCGTTCATCAGCGTGACATAGGCATAGATGCCCTGCCCCTTCAGGCTGTGCGGATAGCCGACCACCGCGGCCTCGGCGACCTTGGCATGGGCGACCAGCGCCGATTCCACCTCGGCCGTGCCCATGCGGTGCCCCGAGACGTTGATGACGTCATCGACCCGGCCGGTGATCCAGTAATAGCCGTCCTCGTCGCGCCGGCAGCCGTCGCCGGTGAAGTAATAGCCCGGATATTGCTGGAAATAGGCCTCCATGAAGCGCTGGTGGTCGCCCCACAGCGTGCGCATCTGCCCCGGCCAGCTGTCGGCGATGCAGAGCACGCCCTCGGCCGGGTCGCCCTCCTGCACCGCGCCGGTCGCGGCGTCCAGCACCTCGGGCTTGACGCCGAAGAAGGGCAGCGTCGCCGCCCCGGCCTTGGTTTCGATGGCGCCGGGGATCGAGGTGATCATGTGGCCGCCGGTCTCGGTCTGCCACCAGGTGTCGACGATCGGGCATTTGCCCTTGCCAACATGCTTGTCATACCAGTTCCAGGCCTCGGGGTTGATCGGCTCGCCGACCGAGCCCAGCACGCGCAGGCTGGACAGGTCGTATTTCTCGACCCATTCCGGCCCCTGGCCCATCAGCGAGCGGATGGCGGTCGGCGCGGTGTAGAACTGGTTGACCTTGTGCTTTTCGCAGACCGCCCAGAAGCGGCCTGCGTCGGGATAATTCGGCACGCCCTCGAACATGACGGTGGTGGCGCCGTTCGCCAGCGGGCCATAGACGATATAGCTGTGGCCGGTGACCCAGCCCACGTCCGCCGTGCACCAGAACACGTCGCCGTCCTTGTAGTCGAAGACATATTGATGCGTCATCGCGGCAAAGACCAGGTAGCCGCCGGTGGTATGCACCACGCCCTTGGGCTTGCCGGTCGAGCCTGAGGTGTAAAGGATGAACAGCGGATCCTCGGCATTCATCGGGCGCGGCGGACAGTCGGGGCTGACCTCCTCCATCAGGCGCAGCACGTCCACGTCGCGGCCGTCGATCCAGGTGGTCTGGTCGCCGGTATGCTTGACGACCAGGCAGCGCACCCGGTCCGAGCAATGCAGAAGCGCCGCGTCGGTGTTCGACTTCAGCGCCGTGCGCCGGCCGCCGCGCGGCGCGGTGTCGGCGGTGATGACCAGCTTGGCGCCCGAGTCGTTGATGCGGTTCGCCAGCGCGTCGGGCGAGAAGCCGGCGAAGACGATGGAATGGATGGCGCCGATGCGGGCGCAGGCCAGCATGGCATAGGCCGCCTCGGGGATCATCGGCAGATAGATCACCACCCGATCGCCGCGCATCACGCCCTGGCTCAGCAGCACGTTGGCGAAGCGGTTCACCTTTTCCGACAGCTCGGCATAGGTGATGTGACGCGCCGGCGCGCCCGGATCGTCGGGTTCGAAGATGATCGCGGTCTGGTTGGCGCGCTTGGGCAGGTGGCGGTCGATGCAGTTGACCGAGGCGTTCAGCACCCCGTCCTCGAACCACTTGATCGAGACGTTGCCCATGGTGAAATCCGTGTCCTTCACCTTGGTATAGGGCTGGATCCAGTCCAGGCGCTGACCCTCGCGGCGCCAGAACCCCTCCGGGTCGGAAATCGATTCGGCATACATCCGCGCGTAACCGTCGGGCAGAAGATGGGCATCCTCGAAACCGGCGGGGATGGGGTGTTTCGCAACATTTTCAACAGACATGACGGGCTCCTCTCCTGGCGATGCGGCTGGCGGCGGCACGGCGGCACCCTCCTCTGGCGCCTGTGCCGGCCTCGACACTCCGAATATGTCGAATGTTAATCCTAGAATGCAATTTTAGTAAACCATTTTTTATTAAAGGGAATTTTGTAAAATAATTGACGGAACCGACATAGCTTCTGTAAATTATTCACAGAAGCGCGAGCGGCGCGGCGGCTGGACAGGCGACACCGGGCCAAGCTAGACATGGCCGGCGCGGGAACCACCCGCAGGGCGGAAGGCGAAGCGATGTCGAACCAGGGCCGGAAACTGGAACAGGCCGCCAAGGCGGCGTGGCTTTCCCATGTCGCCGGCAAGACCCAGGACGAGATCGCCGGGATCATGGGCGTGTCGCGCCAGACCGCGCAACGGCTGGTGGCGCAGGCCATGGCCGAGGGCATCGTCAAGATCCGCATCGACCACCCCTTTGCCCATTGCATGGACCTGGCCGAGGCGCTGCGCCGGCGCTGGCGGCTGGCCTTCTGCGAGGTGGCGCCCGCGGACGCGCCCGAGGCCGGGGTGGCCTTGATGCTGGCCGACACCATCGAGCAATGGCTGCGCCGGCCCGAGCCGATGACCATGGCGATCGGCACCGGCCGCACCCTGCGCGCCGCCATCGCGCAGCTGCCGCATATCGACTGCCCGCAGCACCGCATCGTGTCGCTGACCGGCAATATCGCTCCGGACGGCTCGACCGCCTATTACAACGTGCTGTTCACCCTGTCGGACCTGGTGACGGCGCGCAGCTTCCCGATGCCGCTGCCGGTGATCGCGCCCACCGTGCATGAGCGGCAGGCGGTGAACGGCCAGCCCAGCATTCAGCGGCTGATCCGCATGTCCTCGGAAGCCGCCGTGGCTTTCCTGGGCATCGGCACCGTGGGGGCGGCCGCGCCGCTGATGCTGGACGGGTTCCTGTCGCAGCCGGATCTCGACGCTCTGGTCGCCGCCGGCGCGGTGGGCGAGATCACCGGCTGGGCCTATGACGCCCAAGGCCGGCTGATCGAGGGGCTCAGCAACGACCGCGTCGCCTCGGCGCCGATCCCGCCCCGGGCCAGCACGCTGGTCATCGGCGCGGCGCATGGGCTCGACAAGCTGCCGGCGATCCGGGGCGCGCTGCAGGGCGGGCTGGTCAGCGGGCTGATCACCGATGCCGCGACCGCGGCCGGGCTGCTTCAGGACTGAGCCGGAAGCATGGCCGCGATCTCGGCGCGCTGCTCTTGCAGGCGCTGGAAGATGCGCCAGTCGGCCTCGCGCCGAGCCCGGGCGGCGGGGTCCGGGCGGGTGATCTCGACCGGGCGGGCAAAGCGGGCGCGGGCGGCGCGCAGGCCCCCGGCCAGCGGCGCCGCGGCGGCGATGGCGGTGCCGCGCAGCACGGCATCCTCGGGCTGCCAGTGGATCTCGGCCCCGGTGGCATCGGCATAGAGCTGGCGCATGGCGGGCGCCCGCGCCTGGCCGCCAGCCATGGCCAGCCGCTGCGGCGTCAGGCCCATATGGGCGATGACCTGCCGCGTTCCCAGCGCGATCCCGACCGCCGCGCGCCAATAGAGCCCGTCCAGCGCCGCGATGCTGCCGTCGAGCGCAAGCCCGTGGACGGTGCCGCGCATCAGCGGGTCGGCAAAGGGCGTGCGGCTGCCCTTGAAGTCCGGCAGCACATGCACCCCCTGCCCCGGCTCGTCCGGCGCCCGCGCGATCCGGGCCAGGATCTCGTCATGGCTCTGCGGCTGCGGATACAGCCGGCGGATCTGCTCCAGCGCCGCGCCGGTCGCGGACTGGCCGCCCTCGCTGACCGCCTCGTCGGGCAGGATGGCGCCGGGATAGGGCCCCCACAGCGCGGGCGCCGGCCCGAGCCCGGTCGCCATCACGCAATTCGAGGTGCCGGCGATCAGCGCCGGCATCTCGGGCGCCGCACCGAGCGCGCCGGCAAAGGCGTCGATCAGCCCGGCCGCGACCATGGTGTCGCGGTCGAGCCCCAGTTCCGCCGCACCCGCCGCCGACAGGGGCCCGATCGGCGTGCCGGCCGGCAGCACCGCGCCGGGGCGCGGAAAGCCGTCGATGCCGGCGCGGGTCATCAGGTCGGTCTGCCAGCCGCCCCGGTCGGGCAGCCAGGGCCATTTCGCCACCGTCGCGCAATGCGAGCGCGCCTCGATGCCGGTGGCGCGAAAGGCCAGCTGGTCGCAGAGGTCGCGGATGCCGGTCAACCCTGCCCAAGCCTCGGGCCGGTGCCGGGCGAGCCACATCAGCTTCGGCGTCTGCATCTCGGGCGAGACGGCGCCGCCGGCGCGGGTGACGATCTCATGGCCCATCGCGTCCAGTTCGCGCGCCTCGGCAATGGCGCGGTGGTCGTGCCAGGCGATGACATCGGGGGCGAAGCCCGGCGCCTCGACCACCAGCGAGCAGGTTGCGTCAAAGGCCAGCGCCCGGATCTGGCCCGGGCTGGCGCCGGCCTGGCGGCGCGCCTCGGCCAGCGCCTCGGCCACGGCGCGCCAGATCTCGGCGAAATCGTGGCCGGCCTGCTGGTCCGGGCCGGCGATGGCGGCAAAGCCCTGGCTGGCGCGGGCCAGAAGCCGCCCCTCGGCCGAGAACAGCCCCGCCCGCGCGCGGGCCGAGCCCACATCCACCGCCGCGATCAGCAAGCCCGTCCTCCCCTAGCGCAGTTCGGCCAGAGTGTTGGGCAAATCGCGGGCATGGTCAATCAACGCATCCGGCGCCTCGGCGGCCAGCTTGTCGCGCAGACGCGCGGCGCCGGCATGGCTGCCGCCCAGAAAGCCGATGGCGCGCATGCCGGCGGCGCGGGCGGCGCGCAGCCCGGCCGGGCTGTCCTCGATCACCACGCAATCGCCGGGCGCCAGGCCCAGCCGGTCGGCGGCCAGCAGGAACAGGTCGGGCGCCGGCTTGCCCTGCGCGACCATGGTCGAGGAATAGACATGCGGCCCGAAGACCGGCGCGAGCCCGGTCAGCGCCAGCGACAGCGCCAGCCGGTCGGGGGCGCTGGACGAGGCCACGGCGCGCGGCCCCGCGATCCCGGCCAGCGCCTGAGACATCCCCTCGACCGGGCGCAGGTCGCGGCGAAAGCGGCTAAACAGCGCCTGCGAAAAGCCCGGCAGCGCCGGCGCCATGTCGACGCCGTGAACGCGCGCCGCCTCGACGATGGTCAGGATCGAGCGGCCGAGGAATTCGTCATAGATCCGCGCGCTGTCGATCGGCACGCCCAGACCATGCAGCAGGGCCTCGAGCTCGGCCACGGCCAGCGGCTCGCTGTCCACGAGCACGCCGTCGCAGTCGAAGATCAGCCCCCGCGCCACCGCTCACGCCCCGAGATAGGCGTCGAGCGTGGCCCGCGTGCCCTTGTCCCACAGCATCGCCAGCCAGCGCGCGAAGGGTTCGGCAAAGCGCGGGTCCTGCCCGGTCGCGCCATAGATCTCGGCCATGCCGAGCCAGGCCGAGGGATCGGTCCGCGCCGCCTGCGCCTTGGGCACAAGGCTATCCCAGTTCGGGTCGTTCGGCTCGATCACCGCGCCGCTGTCGGTGACGCCGGCGCAATAGCGGCACCACAGCGCCGATTCCAGCGCCAGCCCCTCGACCGGCAACCCCCGTTCCAGCCGGTGCGCAATGGTCGGCACGATGAACTTCGGCTGCCGGTTCGAGCCGTCGAGGCAGAGCCTGCGCACGGTGTCGCCGATCTTGGGATTGGCGCAGCGCTCGGCCACCTTGGCGAAATAGGCCTGCAGGTCGGTGCCCGGGACCGGCGGCACGGCCGGGATGATCTCGTCGGCCTCGATCTTTTCCAGGAAGGCGCGGACCTGGGCGTCCTGCATCGCCTCATGCACGAAATGGATGTCCAGCAGGCCGGCCGGATAGGCGATCACCGCATGGCCGCCGTTCAGGATGCGGATCTTCATCAGCTCCCAGGGCGTCACGTCGGCGACGAACTCGACGCCGGCTTTCTCCAGCGGCGGGCGGCCGGCGGGGAAATTGTCCTCCAACACCCATTGGATGAAGTCCTCGCAAAAGACCGGCGCCGCGTCGGGAATGCCGAAATCCTCGCGCACCATGCGGCGTTCGCGGTCGCTGGTCGCGGGGGTGATGCGGTCCACCATGGCGTTGGGGAAGGCGACATTGGCCAGGATCCACTCGGCCAGTCCGGGGTCCGAGAGTCGCGCGGTCTCCACCACCGCCTCGCGGGTGACCTTGCCGTTATGCGGGATGTTGTCGCAGCACATCACGGTAAAGGCCGGATGCCCGGCCGCGCGGCGGGCCTTCAGCCCCGCGACGATCAGGCCGAAAACGGTCTGCGGCGCCTCGGGCGTCGCCGCATCGGCGGCGATGGCGGGATGCGCGGGGTCGAAATGGCCGGTGGCGGCGTCGATGAAATAGCCGCCTTCGGTGATGGTCAGCCCGACGATGCGGATCGCCGGATCGGCCAGGGTGGCGATGACGCGCGCATGATCGCCCGGCGCGATGTAATCGACGATCGGCCCCAGCACGCGGGCGTCCGAGCGTGTGGCCGATTGCTCGACCAGCGTATAAAGGTGATCTTGCGCCGCCAGCGTGTCGCGCATCCTGGCGTCGCCCGGCATGACCCCGGCGCCGATGATGGCGAAATCCTGGGCCAGCCCCATGTTCATCAGCCGGTCGAGGTAGAACGCCTGATGCGCGCGGAAGAAATTGCCGACGCCGAAATGCAGGATGCCGGGGCGCAGGCCGGCGCGGTCATAGCCGGGGCCGGGCTGGGCGAGTTGCGCAAGCGTCTGGTTGGAAAGCCTGTCCATCTTGTCCCTCACAGCGCCAGGCCGTTCTGGTCGAAGCGATAGACCCGTCCCTCTTGCGGGGTCAGGAAGATGCGGTCGCCATGATGGACGGGAAATTCCCCCGCCGCCCGGGCGACGATATGCGAGCCGTTGTCCAGGTCGATGTGCAGGAAGGTGTCCGAGCCCAGATGCTCGGCCACGCCCACGGTGCCGGCCAGCAGGCCCTCGGTCGTGGACATGGCGAAATGCTCGGGGCGGACGCCGATGGCATGGGCGCCCAGGCGCGCCGCCGGCTCGCCCTCGATGAAGTTCATGTTCGGGCTGCCGATGAAGCCGGCGACGAAGCGGTTCGCGGGCGTGCGGTAGAGTTCCAGCGGCGAGCCCACCTGTTCCACCCGGCCGGCGCGCAGCACGACGATCTTGTCGGCCATGGTCATCGCCTCGACCTGGTCATGGGTGACATAGACCATGGTCGTGGCAAGTTTCTTGTGCAGTTCCGAGATTTCCACGCGCATGTTCACGCGCAGCGCGGCGTCGAGGTTCGACAGCGGCTCGTCGAACAGAAAGGCCGAGGGCTCGCGCACGATGGCGCGGCCGATGGCGACGCGCTGGCGCTGGCCGCCCGACAGCTGGCCGGGGCGGCGGTCCAGGTAGTCGGTCAGGTTCAGGATGCCCGCGGCATGCTTCACCCGCGCCTCTTGCTGGGCCGCGTCCATGCCGGCCATCTTCAGCGGAAAGGCGATGTTCTTCCTGACCGACATATGCGGGTAAAGCGCATAGCTCTGGAACACCATCGCCAGCTTGCGCCGCGAGGGCGCCGCCTGGGTCATGTCCTGGCCGTCGATCAGGATCTGGCCCGAACTCACGTCCTCGAGCCCGGCGATCAGCCGCAACAGCGTGGACTTGCCGCAGCCCGAGGGGCCGACGAAGACCACGAATTCGCCGTCGTTGATTTGCAGGTCGACGCCCGGAATGACCTCGACATCGCCGAAAGCCTTGCGGACCTGCTTGAGCGTAATGCTTCCCATCGTGTTACCTCACTTCACCGCGCCGAAGGTCAGGCCGCGCACGAGTTGTTTCTGGCTGAACCAGCCCAGGATCAGGATCGGGGCGATGGCCATGGTGCTCGCCGCCGAGAGTTTCGCGTAGAAAAGCCCCTCGGGGCTGGAATAGCTGGCGATGAAGGTCGTCAGCGGCGCCGCCTTGGAGGTGGTCAGGTTCAGCGTCCAGAACGCCTCGTTCCAGGCCAGGATGACGTTCAGCAGCAGCGTCGAGGCGATGCCGGGCACCGCCATGGGCGTCAGGACGTGGATGATCTCCTTGGACAGGCTGGCGCCGTCCATGCGCGCGGCCTCCAGGATCTCGCCCGGGATCTCGCGGAAATAGGTGTAGAGCATCCAGGTGATGATCGGCAGGTTGATCAGCATCAGCACGACCGTGATGCCGATGCGGGTGTCGAGAAGCCCGAAGGACCGGAACATCAGATACATCGGGATCAGCACGCCGGCCGCCGGCATCATCTTGGTGGACAGCATCCACATCAGCAGGTCCTTGGTCCGCTTGGCCGGCTGGAAGGCCATCGACCAGGCGGCCGGAATGGCGATCAGGAGGCCCAGCAGGGTCGAGCCGACCGAGATGATGACCGAGTTCATGAAATGCCGGAAATAGGGCGAGCGGGACTGCACCTCGGCATAGTTCTCGGTCGTCCAGTCGAAGAACAGGAACTTCGGCGGGCTGGCGATGGCATCGGCCTCGGACTTGAAGCTGGTCAGGATCGTCCACAGGATCGGGAAGAAGATCGCCAGCGCGACCAGCCATGCCAAGATGGTGAAGGTCCAGCGGCGGGTTTCGGAAACGCGACGGGCCATGGGATCACTCCAGCGTCTTGCCGATCATCCGCATCAGGAAGATCGCAACGATATTGGCCAGGATGACGGCGATGATGCCGCCGGCGGAGGCGCCCCCCACGTCGTATTGCAGCAGCGCCTGCGAATAGACGAGGTAGGTCAGGTTGGTCGAGGCATAGCCCGGCCCGCCATTGGTGGTGACCAGGATCTCGGCAAAGACCGAAAGCAGGAAGATGGTTTCGATCAGGATCACCACGGTGATGGCGCGCGACAGGTGCGGCAGCACCAGATGGGTGAACTTGGCCCAGGCGCCGGCGCCGTCCATCTCGGCCGCCTCCATCTGCTCGCTGTCGAGCGACTGCATCGCGGTCAGCAGGATCAGCGTGGCAAAGGGCAGCCATTGCCAGGCGACGATCAGGATGATCGACATCAGCGGATATTGCGCCAGAAAATCTATCGGTTGCGCGCCCACGGCCTTGGCCATCCAGGCGAAAAGCCCGTTGACCGGGTTCATGAACATGTTCTTCCACACCAGCGCCGAGACGGTCGGCATGATGAAGAAGGGCGCGATCATCAGGATGCGCACCATGCCCTGGCCGCGGATCGGCTGGTCCAGCAGCAAGGCCAGCAGGATGCCGCCGCCGACAGTGATGACCAGGACGCCGCCGACGATCAGCAGCGTGTTCGCCATCGCCTGCCAGAAGGCCGGGTCGGACAGGAAATACCTGTAGTTGGTGAAGCCGATGAATTGCTCCATCCCGGGCGACAGAAGGTTGTAGCTTTGGAAGCTGAACCACAGCGTCATCGCCAGGGGCACGATCATCCAGCCCAGAAGCAGCAGGACCGAGGGCGCGACCATGAAGCGCGCCAGTGTTCTTTGATGTTGGGTAGCCATCGGCGCGCCTCCCTACGCGGGCGATGAAAATCGAGGCATGAAAACGGGAAGGCTGGGGCAAGGGGCGGCGTGCCGCCCCTTGCGGCAACAGGTTACCGATTACTCACTTCGGATAGCCGGCCTTGGCCATCTCGCGCTCGGCGATCTGCTGGGCCATCTGCAGCGCCTGGTCGACGCTGGCCTGGCCGGCCAGCGCGGCCGAGAACTGCTGGCCCACGGCGGTGCCGAGCGCCTGGAACTCGGGGATGCCGACCCATTGCGTGCCGATATAGGGCACCTCGACCGTGGTCGGGTTCTTCAGGTCGGCCGACATGATGCTGTCCAGCGTCGGCTTCGCAAAGGGCGCGGCCTTCTGGTATTCCGCATTCTCGTAAAGCGAGGTGCGGGTGCCGGGCGGGACGTTGGCCCAGCCCTCGGCGGCCGCGACCTGCTCGGTATAGGCTTTCGAGGTCGCCCAGGCGACGAACTTCTTCGCCGCGTCCGGCGCGTCGGTCGAGGACGGCACGGCCAGGGTCCAGGCCCAGAGCCACATCTGCGGCTTCTCGCCCTCGGGCGCCAGCGCATAGCCGACCTTGTCGGCCACGGTCGATTCCTTGGGGTTCGACACGAAGCTGGCGGCGACGGTGGCGTCGATCCACATGCCGCATTTGCCGGTCTGGAACAGCGCCAGGTTCTCGTTGAAGCCGTTCGACGAGGCGCCGGGCGGGCCGGCCTCGGTCATGATGGCGACGTAATCGGTCAGCGCCTTCTTCCAGGCCTCGCCCGAGAACTGCGGCTTCCATTCCATGTCGAACCAGGGCGCGCCATAGCTTGCCGCCATCGAGGTCAGGAAGGCCATGTTCTCGCCCCAGCCGGCCTTGCCGCGCAGGCAGATGCCATAGACCTCGGCCGATTTGTCGGTCATCTTGCGGGCGGCGTCATAGACGAAGTCCCAGGTCGGGCGCTCGGGCATGGTCAGCCCGGCCTTCTCCATCAGGTCCTTGCGATACATGATCATCGCCGATTCGCCGTAGAAGGGCGCGGCGTAAAGCTTGCCGTCCAGCGACAGCCCCTCGCGGATCGGGGGCAGGATGTCGTCGGCGTCGTAATCGGCGCCCATGTCTTCCAGCGGGGTCAGCCAGCCCTGCTTGGCCCAGATCGGCACCTCGTAATTGCCGACCGTCACGATGTCATACTGGCCGCCCTTGGTGGCGATGTCGGTGGTGACGCGCTGGCGCAGCACGTTTTCTTCCAGCGTGACCCATTCCAGCTGGATGTCCGGGTTCGCATCCGTGAAGGGCTTGGTCATCTTCTGCATGCGGATCATGTCGCCGTTGTTCACGGTGGCGATGGTCAGCGTCTCGGCCATGGCCGGAACGGCCAGCGCCGTCATGGCGCAGGCCCCCATCAGGCCGCGCAGCATCATGCTCATTCGTCTATCCTCCCTGCGGATCAGCATTTGCTAATACGATGGGCAAATGCTCACACATCACGGCGGCGAGAGTCAAGCAAAAATCTATGAGCCCGCTGCGGCGTTTTGCGCAGGCACTTTCCGCACCATCTGACAGGGCTTATCACGGCATTATATGCAATTTATTCAGCGTATTGCGATGAATGTCTGTCGTGGTTTCAAGGATGCGAAAGACGCTCGATCAACGCCATGGCGGCCTGCGGATTGCGTTCCTTGTAACCGCTGATGACATAAAGGAACACGTCGCGCGCCTTGGCCTTGACCGGCTTGCCGACATAATCCAGGCCCTTGGGCAGCCCGCCGCCGGCCCAGGTCCGTGCCCGTTCGGCCCACAGATCCAGTTCGGCCGCGGCATAGCCCAAGGGCTCGTCCTCGCGCGTGCCCATGATCCGGGCATAGACGAAATCGGCCGTCGGGTCGGCGATCTGCGGATGCGGGCTGTCCGCCGCGACCACCACGCCGATGCCCCGGCTGCGCGCCAGTTCCAGCAGCGCGGGGTCGCGGAAGCTGGCGTGGCGCAGCTCGACGACATGGCGCAGGCGCCGGCCCTCGGCCTCGGGCGGCAGCAGGTCCAGGAAGGCGGCGAAATCCTCGGGATCGAATTTCTTCGTCGGCATGAACTGCCAGTTGATCGGCCCCAGCTTGTCGCCCAGCAGCAGGACGCCGCTGTCCATGAAGCGCGCCACGCTGTCGCCCGCCTCGGCCAGCACCCGGCGGTTGGTGGCAAAGCGCGGGCCCTTCAGCGAAAACACGAAACCGTCCGGCGTCTCGTCATGCCACTTGCGAAAGCTGTCGGGCTTCTGGCTGCCGTAATAGGTGCCGTTGACCTCGATCGAGCTCAGATGGCGGCTGGCATGTTCCAGCTCGCGCCGCTGCGCCAGGCCGGGCGGGTAGAAGCTGCCGCGCCAGGGCTCATAAGTCCAGCCGCCGATGCCGATGCGAATCCGTCCCGCCATGCCTGCCTCCTGATGCCTCGGGCCAGGCACAACGCGCGAGGCGCGGTCCGGTTCAGCCCGCCAGCCGCTTGCGCGTCAGCGAGAACTTGTGCGGCGAGATGCCGTAATGCCCGCGGAACACCTTGGAGAAATACGAGGCCGAGCCGAAGCCGCAGGCCACCGCCACCTCCATCACGCCGAGGTTGGTTTCCGTCAGCAGCGAACGCGCGTGCTGCAGCCGCACCTTGTTGAGATATTGCAGCGGCGTGGTGTCCAGATAGCGCTGGAACAGCCGCTCGAGCTGTCGGCGCGAGATGCCGAGATAGGCGGCGCATTCGGCCAGGTCCACCTCATCCTCGACATGGGCCTCGATATAGGCGACGGCGCGGATCAGGTGGTCGTTGCGGGTGCCCAGGCGCACGGAAAGCGAGCTCAGCTGCTCTTCCTCGCCGCGCCGGATCTGGCCCAGCAGGCACATGTCCATGACGGCCTGCATCAACTCGCTGCCGTAGTAATCCTCGATCAGCTTCAGCGCCAGCTCGGTCGAGGCGACGCCGCCGGCGCTGGTCACGATGCGCTCGTCGATGCAGAAGATGCGCCGCTCGGGCAGCAGGTCGGGGTGCTTTTCGCTGAAGTTCGGGATGTTTTCCCAATGCAGGGTAAAGCGGCGCCCGTTCAGGATGCCGGCGCGGGCCAGGGCATAGGCGCCGGTGCAAAGCCCGCCGACGGTGCGGCCGTGGCGCCATTGCTTGCGCAGCCAGTCGGTCAGTTCCGCGCTGCAGCCGGCATCGGGCTCGACCCCGCCGCAGACCAGGACATAGTCGCTGGCCGGCGCCTGGGCCAGGGCGGCATCGGGCACCAGCGGCACGCCGTTCGAGCAGGCGATGGGCTGGCCGGTGTCGCTGAGCACGTGCCATTTGAACAGCAGCTTTTCCGTCAGCTGGTTCGCGACCCGCAAGGGCTCGATGGCCGAGGTGAAGGCCAGCATGGTAAAGCGCGGCATCAGCACGAAGGCGACGCTGACCGGCGCCTCGACCGGCGCGGCCAGCTTCAGATGCGCGATGCCCTTGGCGATGTAGCGTTCGCTGTCGCCGGCTGCCGATTGCTCCACCTTCGCCCCCTGCGGATGCCTGTCCCGAGCCATGGCCTTTGCCACAAACCATGCGGCCCCGCCACGGGTTTCGTCAACGGGGGCCGAGCGTTTGCAGCCGTTCCAGCGGATCGCCACGACATCGGCGCGGGCCAGCAGGTCCTGCACGGCAGCGGCCTCGGCGAGGTTCACGCAAGGCCGCGCCTGCTGTCGGCGGGCACGCCGATGGCCCGCCCTTGCCGCCAGCACGCTTTAGACCGCCGGGATGCCGACGCCGCCCGCCGCGGCGGCGCTCAGCTTGATGTAGTTCACCGCCTGGTCGCGCAGCGCCGCGGCCAGTTCCTGCCGGGCCGACAGCAGGCTGCGCTCGGCGTCGAGCACCGGGAAGAAGTCGGATTCGCCCAGGTCCCAGGAGCTGCGGGTCAGGTTCACCGTCTCGCGCGCATTCTCGACCAGCCGCGATTGCGCGGCGACGGCGCGGGCATCGCGGTTATAGCCGGCCAGCGCATTCTCGACCTCTTCCACCGCGTTCAGGACCGAGGCCTGCCAGGCCAGCCGCGACTGCTCGGCCCGGGCCTGCGCCGCCGACAGGTTGGCCTGGTTCGCGGCGTTGAACAGCGGCAGGGTGATCTGCGGGCCGAAGCTCCAGGTCTTGGAACTGCCGCCGCCGCTGATGTTCGCCGGCGTGACCGAGCCCGAGAGCGTGAGCTTGGGATAGAAGGCCGCCTGCGCCTCGCCCACGCCGGCGACGGCGGCGGCCAGGTTGCGCTCGGCCACGCGCACGTCGGGGCGGACGCGGATCACCTCGGCCGGCACGCCGACGCTGGCCTTGTAGGCAGCGCGCGGCTGGCCGCCGCCCCGGCGCAGCTGCGCGGCGATGTCGGCGCTGCGCCCGGCGGTCAGCGTGGCGAGCCGGTTCACCGACTGGTCGAAGCCTACCTCGAGCCCGGGCAGCGCCGCCTCGGCCTGGGTCACCAGCTGCTCGGCCTGCAGGACCTCCAGCCGGGTGGCGCTGCCGAATTCGTCCTGGGTCCGGGTCATCGACAACGAGCGCTTACGGCTGTCGAGGCTCTGCCGGGTCAGGGCGACCGCCTGCTGGTAATAGCGCGCATCGACATAGGCCTGGGCGATGGCGCTGGCCACCGTCAGGCGCGAGACCTCGGCCGAGAGATAGGCGGCGTCGAGCTGGGCCGAGGCCCCGGCCCGCGCGGCGCGGTTCTGGCCGAAGAGATCGACCAGCCAGGACACGCCCAGCGTCGCCGAGCTGCTTTCGCTGACGCCGGTGGTCTCGCTGCGCGAGCGCCCGGCCGAGCCCGAGGCATCGACCTGCGGCAGGTCGTTCGCGCCGACCAGCCGGGCGTTGGCCTGGGCCTCGCGGATGGTGGCGACGGCGGTCAGCACGTCGAGGTTGCGCTTCAGCCCGGCCGCGATCAGCGCGTCCAGCTGCTTGTCGCGGAAGGCCGCCCACCAGGCATTGGCGCCGGCGCGGCGCGCGGGCGAATTGCCGGCAAAGGCATTGGCCAGCTCGGCCTTGGGCGCGGTGTAGCTGACCTGGGCGCAGGCGGCCAGCGCCAGGGTCGAGGCCAGCCCGGCCAGGATGCCGCGGCGGGAAAGCGAAAGGGTCTGGGTCATCGGTTCTCTCTGTCTGTCGCGGCCCGAGAGGCGCCGCCGATGGGAAACGGCTGCGGGCGGCCCGAAGGTCGCCCGCAGCGCGGCGGGGCCGGAGCTCAGCCCGCCTTACGGGTTGCCGCCTGGGTTTCGTCGTCCTGCGCCCGCCGGCCGGCAAAGCGGCTGAACAGGCCCAGCACGAAGACGAAGAAGACCGGCACGAAGAAGATCGCCAGCACCGTCGCCGCCACCATGCCGCCGATCACCCCGGTGCCGATGGCGTTCTGGCTGGCGGCCGAGGGGCCGGTGGCGATGGCCAGCGGCACCACGCCCAGCGTGAAGGCCAGCGAGGTCATCAGGATCGGCCGGAAGCGCAATTTCGCCGCCGTCACCGCCGCCTCGATCAGGCTTTGCCCCTGCTCGCGCAGGTCCTTGGCGAATTCGACGATCAGGATGGCGTTCTTGGCGGATAGCCCGATGATGGCAATGAGGCCGACCTTGAAATAGATGTCGTTCGGCATGTCGCGCAGCATCACCGCGGCGACGCAGCCCAGGACGCCCAGCGGCACCACCAGCATCACCGACAAGGGGATCGACCAGCTTTCGTAAAGCCCCGACAGCAGCAGGAACACGAAAAGGATGCTCATCGCGTAAAGCAGCGTCGCCTGGCTGCCGGCCTGGATTTCCTCGAGCGATTGCCCGGTCCATTCATAGCCGAAGCCCTGCGGCAACTCGCCCGCCAGCCGCGCCATCTCGTCCATGGCCGCGCCCGAGCTGTAGCCCGGCGCCGCCGATCCGGCGATGCGGATCGAGGGATAGCCGTTGTAGCCCACGACCTGCGACGGCCCCTGCTCCCAGGTGACGCTGGCGAAGGACGAGAACGGCACCATGCCGCCGTTCGTATTGCGCACGGTCAGCGCCAGGATGTCCTCGGCCTGCATGCGGCTGTCGTCCTCGGCCTGCATGACCACGCGCTGCATCTTCCCGGCATTGGGGAAATCGTTGATATAGGCCGAGCCGAGGTATTGCGAGATCGTGGCCGAGATGTCGGCGAAGGTCACGCCGAAGGCATTGGCCTTTTCGCGGTCGATGGTGACCAAGACCTGCGCGGCCGAGGGCAGGCCCTCGATGCGCAGCCCGGTGACGACGCCGCCCTCCTGCGCCTTGGCCATGATCTGCTGGGCGGCAGCCAGCAGCGCCTCTTGCCCCTGCCCGCCGCGGTCCTGCAGCCGGAAGCTGAAGCCGCCGGTGGTGCCGAAGCCTGGGATCGGCGGCGGCGACAGCGCGAAGGCCTGTGCATCCTGCTGGCCGAACAGCTGCATGTTCGCGGCATTGGCGATATCCTGCGCCGACTGGTCGCGCTCGGCCCAGTCCTTGAAGGTGACGAACATCAGCCCGGCGTTCGGCCCGCGCCCCGAGAAGCTGAAGCCGCGGATCGAGACCACGTTCTCGACCGGCTCCATGCCGCCGAAGATGCCGGTCGCCGTCGCCAGCACCTCGTCGGTGCGGTTCGAACTGGCGGTGGCCGGGGTCTGGATGTCGGTGATGATGAAGCCCTGGTCCTCGTTCGGCAGGAAGCTGGAAGGCAGGCGCAGGAAGCCCATGGCCGTGGCCGCGACCAGCCCGACATAGAACAGCATCATCACCGCGCGCCGGCGCGTGACCAGCCCGACGCCGCGGCTATAGCGTTCGGTCAGGGCGTCGAAGCGGCGGTTGAACCAGCCGAAGAAGCCCTTCTTCTCGTGATGGCCGTGGATCGGCTTCAGGAAGGTCGCGCAAAGCGCCGGGGTCAGCGTCAGCGCCAGGAAGGCCGAGAACAGGATCGACACCACCATGGTCAGCGCGAACTGGCGATAGATGATGCCCGAGGAGCCGGGGAAGAAGGCCATCGGCACGAAGACCGCCGCCAGCACCAGCGTGATGCCGACGATGGCGCCCGAGATCTGGCCCATGGCCTTCTGCGTCGCCTCGCGCGGGGGCAGGCCCTCGGTCGCCATGATGCGCTCGACGTTCTCGATCACCACGATGGCGTCGTCGACCAGGATGCCGATGGCCAGCACCATGGCGAACATGGTCAGCACGTTGATGGAAAAGCCCGCGACCAGCATCACCGCCACCGTGCCCGCCAGCGCGATGGGCACGACGATGGTCGGGATGATGGTATAGCGGAAGTTCTGCAGGAACAGGAACATCACCACGAAGACCAGCACCATCGCCTCGACCAGCGTGTGCAGCACCTTCTCGATCGAGGCCTCGACGAAGGGGGTGGTGTCATAGGGGATCTGGTAGCTGACGCCCTGCGGGAAGAAGCGCGCCAGTTCCTGCATCTTCTCATGCACCGCTTCCGAGGTGTTCATGGCGTTGCCGGTGGTCGAAAGCTGGATCCCCAGCGCCGCCGCCGGCTTGCCGTTCAGCTTGGAGGCGAAGCTGTAGTTTTCCGCCCCGACCTCGAGCCGGGCCACGTCGCGCAAAAGCACGGTCGAGCCGTCGGGATTGGCGCGCAGCACGATCTTGCCGAATTCCTCGACGCTGTCGAGCTGGCCCTTGATCAGCACGGTCGCGGTCAGCTGCTGGCCGATGGGGTTCGGATCGGCGCCGACCTTGCCGGCCGCGACCTGGGCGTTCTGGGCGCGCACCGCTGCGACGATCTCGGCCGAGCTGAGGTTCAGGCCGGTCATCTTGGCGGGATCGACCCAGATGCGCAGCGCGCGTTCCGGCGCGAAGACGGTGGCGCTGCCGACGCCCTCGATGCGGCGGATCTCGCCCACCACGTTGCGGTTGATGTAGTCGCCAAGCGCGATGTCGTCCATCGAGCCGTCGTCCGAGGTCAGCGCCACCATCATCAGAAAGCCCGAGCCGGCCTCTTCGATCAGCACGCCCTGGTCCACCACGCTTTGCGGCAACAGCGGCTCGACGCGCGAGACGGCGTTCTGCACGTCCACCTGGGCGCGGGCGACGTCGGTCCCGGGCTCGAAGGTCGCGGTGATCTGCATCGAGCCCGAGCTGTCCGAGACGGATTCGTAATAGGCCAGGCCCTCGACGCCGTTCAGCTCATCCTCGATGGGCTGGGCGACGGCCTGGTTGATCTCGGCCGGCGACGAGCCGGTGTAGCTGGTCGAGACGGTGATCTGCGGCCAGGCCACCTGCGGATATTGCGCGACCGGGATCTGCGGCAGCGCCAGAAGGCCGGCGATGACGATGAAGATCGACAGCACCCAGGCCAGCACCGGCCTGCGGATGAAGAACTGTGCCATGCGGTTATTCCTTGGCCGGCGCGACAGGCGTTTCGGCGGGAGCTTCGACGGGCGCCTCGGCCACGGCGGCGGCACCGGCGGGCACCGGCTTGGCCGCGACCGGCTGCGCCACCACCTTGGCGTCGGGATAAAGCTTCTGCGCGCCCGCCACGACCACGCGGTCGCCCGGGGCCAGCCCCTTCTCGACCAGCCAGCGGTTGTCGCTGGTCTGGCCCAGGGTCACGTCGCGGCGCTCGACCATGTCGTCGCCCTTCAGCGCATAGACATAGGCCTGGCCGGACTGGTCGCGCTGCACCGCCATCTGCGGCACGGTCAGGGCGTTGTCGCGCACCGCCTGTTCGATGCGGACGCGGACATAGAGGCCGGGCAGCAGGTTGCCGTCCGGGTTCGGGAATTCCGCCCGCAGGGTGATCTGGCCGGTGGTGCTGTCCACGCTCGCCTCGGAAAACAGCAGCTTGCCGGGATGTTCGTATTCGCTGCCGTCGTCGAAGATCAGCTGCACACGGGCCTCGCCCGCAGACATCATCGCCAGCTGGCCGGCGGCCAGAGCACGGCGCAGCGCGAACAGCTCCGAGGACGACTGGGTGAAGTCGACATAGACCGGGTCGAGCTGCTGGATCGTCGCCATGATGTCGGTCTGGGCGTTGACCAGCGCGCCCTCGGTCACCAGCGCGCGGCCGACCACGCCCGAGATCGGCGCCGTGACCTCGGTATAGCTGCGGTTCAGTTCCGCCTCTTGCAGCGCGGCGCGGGCGATGGTCACGTCGGCCCGGGCCTGGGCCAGCGCGGTCGCGGCATTGTCCAGGTCCACCCCGGCCGTCACCTTGCGCTCGCGCAGCGCGCGGGCCCGCTTTTCCTGGTCGGCGGCGTTCAGCTCGGTTGCCTCGGCGCGGGCCAGCGTGCCCTTGGCGCTGGCGACGCGCACGTCGAAGGGCGCCGGGTCGATGCGATAGAGCACATCGCCCGCCGCGACCTTGCCGCCCTGTTCAAAGACCCGCTCCAGCACGATGCCGCCGACGCGGGGGCGCACCTCGGCGGTGCGGGTGGCGGCGACGCGGCCGGGCAGTTCGTTCACCACCGGCAGCGCCTCGGGGGTCATCACCTGCACGCTGACCTGCGGCGGCGGCAATTGCTGCGCCAGCGCGGGCACGGTCGTCAGGCAAAAAAGCACCAGCCCGGCGCCGAGGCCGGGAAAAGATCTGTTCGTCATGAGAGGGGTCTTTCTTGGGGGAGGTCTTAGGGGTCCGGGTCTCCGTCGGCGCCGGGGTCGCTTTCCGCGACCGCCATCAGTTCATCGAGGATCTCGTTGCGGGTCTTGTCATCGAAGCGGTAGAAGCCGAAGAATTCCAGGAAGGCCATGCCGTGCAGCGTCAGCAGGGCGCGCAGCATCTTGGCCTTGTTGCCGGCCTCGAGCGCGATCTGGTCGGCGTCCTCGGCCAGGCAGCCGCGCATGATCTCGCGGCATTCGGCATTCTCGCCCATGCTGGCGGAAACCAGCAAGGCCATGGCAGTCTCTTCCTCGGTCGGCGCGGTGCGGAACTTTTCGATCACCGCGCGCAGCCGGGCGTTGGGCTGGTCCTGGTGGCGGGCCAGCATCTCCTGGAAATCGGCGCGGTGCTGGGACATGCGGTGGCGGGTGAAGGCGGCTAGCAGCCCGGCCTTGCTGTCGAAGTCATAGACCACGCTCGACTTGCTGATGCCCGCCTCGCGCGCCACGGCATCGATGCTGAGCCCGGCGATGCCCGAACGCCGCGCCACCCTTTCGATGGCCAGCATCAGTTCGTCGCGGTCGATCGAGCGTTTGCGTCCCACGGGCGGCACCCATAATTTCAATACGACCGTTCGAATATAATTCGCCCAGCCGCTTGTCAACCGCCGCGCGGCCCGTCGCTGGCCAGCAGCCACAGCCAGAACAGCCCATGCGGCAGCACCGCCAGCTTGGCGCCAAGGGCCGCCGCGCCGAACATCCAGCCGGCCAGCGCACCGATCTCGACGCAAAGCGCCAGCGACAGCGCATACCAGATCACCCCGCAGGCAAGGCGCAGCAGCCATTCGCTGGGTCGCAGCAGCGTCATGGCGCCGCCGCCGGGGTTGCATTCATCGCACCTTCCACTGGCAAAGCACGGCAGCCGCGACGGCCGCCTGTCCCGATGATGGTCGGATCGCGCGGCATCGTGCGGAAAGTTTTGTAACGAATTGTTTCCCTGTTCCGGATCGCAACATTCGGTTACAAATTCGGCCCTTGGAGAAACGCCGGTTCACCGGCAAGACAACGCTGCGATACAAGCCCTTCCTAGATCGGGTTGCGACGGCGCCCGTCCCCCGCCCCGATTCGGCCGCTTGACCGCCGCCAAGGAGAAGCAATGCGCAAGGCTGTCCTGACCGTTCTGATCCTTGTCGCCGTTGTGGCGGGGCTGGCTGCGGCGGTTTGGCGGGGCGAGGGCCAGGCGCAGGGCCAGAGCTACCTGACCGCGACCGTCGCGCGCGGCGATGTCGAGGTCACGGTGCTGGCCGAGGGCAAGCTGAAGCCCTCGAACCTGGTCGCGGTCGGGGCGCAGGCCTCGGGGCGGATCACCCGGCTGGCGGTGAAGCTGGGCGACCGCGTGGAAAAGGGCGACCTGATCGCCGAGATCGACTCGGTCACGCAGCAGAACCAGCTGCGCACCGCCGAGGCCGCGCTGGCGAACCTGCGGGCGCAGCACACCGAGAAGCAATCCGTGCTGGCCCTGGCCGAAAAGACGCTGGAGCGGCAGCAGAACCTTGTGCGCACAGCCGCCGCGTCGCGCAGCGATTTCGACAGCGCCGAGCAGGCGGTCGCGGCGGCCCGCGCCCAGCTTGCCGCGCTCGAGGCCCAGATCGCCGAGGCCGAGGTCGCCATCGAGACCGCCGAGGCGAATCTCGGCTATACCCGCATCACCGCCCCCAGCGCCGGCACGGTCCTGGCCATCGTGAACCAGGCCGGGCAGACGGTGAACGCGGTGCAATCCTCGCCCACCATAGCGGTGCTGGGCGGGCTCGACCGCATGAACGTCCATGCCGAAATCTCCGAGGCCGACATCGGCAAGGTCCAGCCCGGCCAGCGCGTGCGCTTCACCCTGCTCGACGACAGCGGCCGCAGCTACGAGGGCCGGCTGGAATCCATCGCGCCGGCGCCGCAGAGCATCGTCAACGACAGCGCGGTCAATCCCGACAGCACCACCGACAGCGACAGCAGCGCGGTCTATTATATCGGCATCATCCCGGTCGAGAACCCGGACGGCGCGCTGCGCACCTATATGACCGCGCAGGTCAGCGTGCTTCTGGGCGAGGCGCGCGACGTGCTGACCGTGCCGGCCACCGCGCTGGGACCGCAGAGCCGCGACGGCAGCCATAGCGTGCGGGTGCTGGCCGGCGGCGTGGCCGAGACGCGCGAGGTCCGCATCGGGTTGAACGACAAGGTCGTGGCCGAGGTCGTCTCGGGCCTTGCCGAGGGCGAGCAGGTGATCCTGGGCGAGCCGGCCGCCGACGCGGCTTCGGGCGCGGGATCAAGCGGTGGTTCGACGCGCGGCGGCCGGATGATGGGCCCGCCGCTGGGAGGCTGAGCCATGGCCGCGCCGCTGATCCAACTCACGGGCATCTGCCGCGACTACCCCTCGGGCGAGGGCGTGCTGCAGGTGCTGCGCGACATCGACCTGGAGATCGCGCAGGGCGAATTCGTCGCCATCACCGGCGCCTCGGGCTCGGGCAAGTCGACGCTGATGAATATCCTGGGCTGCCTCGACCGCCCCACCACGGGCAGCTATCGGCTGGACGGGCGCGAGGTGGCGCAGCTCGACCCGAACGCGCTCGCCTCGCTCAGACGCGAGTTCTTCGGCTTCATCTTCCAGCGCTATCACCTGCTCTCGGAAATGACCGCGCTCGGCAATGTCGAGGTGCCGGCGATCTATCGCGGCCTGTCCGCCGAGGCGCGGCGCAGCAAGGCGCGCGGGCTCCTGGACCGGCTCGGCATGGGCCAGCGGCTGGACCACCGGCCGGGCCAGCTTTCGGGCGGCCAGCAGCAGCGGGTGTCGATCGCCCGGGCCCTGGTCAACGACGCCCGCGTCATCCTGGCCGACGAGCCGACCGGCGCCTTGGACAGCCGCAGCGGCGAGGAGGTGCTGGCGATCCTCGACGAGCTCAATGCCGAGGGCCGCACCGTCATCATCGTCACCCACGACCCCAAGGTCGCGGCCCGCGCCCGTCGCGTGATCGAGATCGCCGACGGCCGCATCGTCGCCGACCGCGGCAACCGCCCCGCCACCGCGGCGTTGGCCGCGCCGGCACCCGCCCGGGCGGCGGCGCCGATCCTGGGCCGGCTGGCCGAGGCGCTGCGCATGGCGCTCCTGGCGATGCGCGCCCACAAGCTGCGCAGCTTCCTGACCATGCTGGGCATCATCATCGGCATCGCCTCGGTGGTCTCGGTCGTGGCCTTGGGCGAGGGCTCGCGCCAGCGGGTGCTGTCGAACATCTCGGGGCTGGGCACCAATACGCTGCAGATCTATCCCGGCCGCGACTTCGGCGACATGCGCTCGGGGCGGGTGACGACGCTGGTCATGGCCGATGCCGAGGCGCTGGCCCGGCAGGCCTGGGCGGCCTCGGTCAGCCCGACGGTCAGCTCCAGCCAGACCCTGCGCCACGGCGCGACCGAGCTTTCCGCCCAGATCAGCGGCGTCGGCGAGCAATATTTCGACGTGGCCGGCATCACCCTGACCCAGGGCCGCGCCTTCGACGCCGGCGACGTGGCGGCGATGAGCCAGAATGTCGTCATCGACGAGAACACCCGCAACAGCCTGTTCGGCGAGGGTGGCGATGCGCTCGGCCAGGTCTTCATGGCCGGCAAGGTGCCGCTGCGGGTGATCGGCGTCGCCAGCGTGCGCCAGCAGGGGCCGGGCGGCAGCCGCAACCTGACCGTCTATGCCCCCTATACCACGGTGCAGGCGCGCTATCTGGGCACGACCAGCGTCAGCGGCCTGACCCTGCGCGTGCATGACGCGGTCGACATGGCGCTGGCCGAGCAATCCGTGACCGAGCTTCTGACCCGCCGCCACGGCGCTAAGGATTTCTTCACCATCAACAATGACGAGATCCGCCAGACCATCACCGCGACGACGCAGACGCTGACGCTGCTGATCTCGGCCATCGCGGTGATCTCGCTTCTGGTGGGGGGCATCGGAGTGATGAACATCATGCTGGTCTCGGTCACCGAGCGCATCGGCGAGATCGGGCTGCGCATGGCGGTGGGGGCGCGGCGCGCCGACATCCGCTCGCAATTCCTGATCGAGGCGGTGCTGGTCTGCATCATCGGCGGCGTGGCCGGGATCCTGGCGGCGCTGGGGTTCGGCCTGGTCTTCGACCGGCTCAGCAGCGACTTCAGCCTGGTCTATTCGGCCATGTCCATGGTCCTGGCGCTGGCCAGCTCCTGCGGCATCGGCCTGGTCTTCGGCTATCTGCCCGCGGTCAGCGCCTCGCGCCTCGATCCCGTCGCGGCCCTGTCGCGCGACTAACAGGGGGACAGACCATGGCAACCACCGCGCAACCCGCCAGCCCGAAGGAGGCAGCCGCATGTCCGCGTCCCGGCATATCCTGATCGTCGACGACGACCCCGAGATCCGCACCCTGCTGCGCCGCTATCTCGAGGGCCAGGGCTTCCGCGTCTCGACCGCCGCCGACCGCCGGGAATGCGAGGCGCGGGTGGCGGACGGCAATCCCGACCTGATCGTGCTGGACGTGATGCTGCCCGACGGCTCGGGCCTCGACATCTGCCGCAGCCTGCACGAGCGCCGGCCCGAGCTGCGCGTCATCCTGCTGACCGCGCTCAAGGAGGACGTGGACCGCATCATCGGGCTGGAGCTTGGCGCCGACGACTACCTGGGCAAGCCCTTCAACCCGCGCGAGCTGGTCGCCCGCATCAAGGCGGTCCTGCGCCGCAGCGGCGGCGACGAGGCGCCCGCGCCCGAGCCCCGCATCTACGGCTTCGCCGGCTTCGAGGTCGATCCCGGCCAGCGCCGCGTCCTGGCCGCGGACGGCAGCGAGATCGAGCTGACCGGCGCCGAATTCGACCTGCTGCGGGTGTTCCTGGAACGGCCCGGGCGGTTGCTGTCGCGCGACCAGCTGCTGGACCTGACCCAGGGCCGCGACCGCGATCCGCTGGACCGTTCCATCGACGTGCTGATGAGCCGGCTGCGCCGCAAGCTGGCCGAGCGCCACGACGCGCCGATCTTTCGCACCGTCCGGAACGGCGGCTATCAGATGGCGGTGCCGGTCACCAGCCAGGGGGTGGCTGCGCCGTGAACTCGCTCCAGACCCGGATCGCGGCGCTCTTGATCGCGGCCATCGTCTCGGTGGTGGTGCTGGCGAGCTTTGCCGCCACCTGGGTCATGCAGCCGCCGGCGCCGCAGGCGACGATGGAGCCGGTGGCGCGCCAGATCCGCATGACCATCGCGCTGATGGGCCACGGCCCGGCGCAGGACCGGCCCGGCCGGCTGCAGGCGGTGCCGGCCGGCGGCACGGCCGATCCGCACATGACCCGCTTCCTGCAAGGCGCGCTGCGGCGCACCGGCGCGCCGCTGCAGGCGCTGGTGACGCGCGAGGGGCCGCGCCAGCCGCTGACCGCCTCGGTCCGGGTCGGCGCGCAATGGCTGATCCTGCAGATCCCCGACCTGTCGCCGCCGCCCGGGCGCTGGAACGTGCTGGCGCTGTGGCTGAGCCTGATCGTCGCGGGCAGCGCCGCGATCTCGATCCATGCCGCGCGGCGCCTGACCCGGCCCTTGCAGCTGATCGAGGATGCCGTCGACCGCGTCGGCCCGGACGGCACGCTGGAGACCATTCCCGAGACCGGCTCGGGCGAGGTGCAGGCCGCCGCCAAGGCGCTGAACCGGCTGTCGCGCCAGCTGCGCGGCGCCATGGAAAGCCGCATGCGTCTGGTCGCGGCGGCGGGCCACGACCTGCGCACGCCGATGACCCGCATGCGGCTGCGCGCCGAGTTCATCGAGGACGAGGCCGAGCGGACGAAATGGCTCTCGGACCTTGAGGAGCTGGACATGATCGCCGACAGCGCCATCCGCCTGGTGCGCGAGGAGGTCGGCGTGGACGGCGTGCAGGTCCTGCGGCTGGACCGGCTGCTTCTGGACACCGCCGCCGAACTGCGCGCCCAGGGCCACGCGGTCGAGACTGCCGCTCTGCCCCCGCTTCAGGTCAGCGCCGGCCCGATCGCGCTGAAGCGGGCGCTGCGCAACCTGATCGTCAATGCAGCGACCCATGGCGGCGGCGCCCGCGTGGCGCTGGTCCGCGATGGCCGCAACGCGGTGATCCGCATCGAGGACGACGGCCCCGGCGTGCCGCCAGACCTGATCGAGCAGATCTTCGAGCCCTTCTTCCGCGTCGACCAGGCCCGGCGCAAATCCTTCCCCGGCGCGGGCCTGGGCATGGCGATCTCGCGCGAGATCATCGAGCGCCACCAGGGCAGCATCGCCGTCCGCAACCGCCAGCCGCACGGGTTGGAGCAGGTCTGCACCCTGCCCTGCGCCTAGGCCCCGGCCGCCTCGGCATGGTCGTGGGCGCAGAGCGCATGGTTGCCCAGCACCTCGATCACCCGGCAATCGGCGATGCGCCCGCTGGTGCATTGCGCCAGCATGCGCTGCAATTCGTCGCGCAGCGCCTCGAGCCGGCGCAGCCGGGCATTGACCGCGGCCAATTGGCGCCCGGCGATCAGGTCGGCGGCGGCGCAGGGCTTTTCGGGGTCGTCGGCCAGCGCCAGCAATTCGCGGATATCCTCGAGCGAGAAGCCCAGTTCGCGCGCGTGGCGGATGAAGGCCAGCCGCTCGACCGCCGGCCGATCATAGAGCCGCTGGTTGCCGGTGCTGCGCCCGGCCCGGGGCAGCAGCCCGATCTGTTCGTAATAGCGGATCGTGGGCACCTTGACCCCGGTCGCGCCGCTCAGCTTGCCGATGCTCAGCATGGAATGCCCCGTCTAAACCTGTATCGACTATAGATATGGGGCGCCCGGCCCGGGCGGCAAGCGGCGATTCCCGGTGGCGGCGCCGGGCCTGCCCGGAAAATCTGGCCGGAAATGTCAAATTCGCCGCTTGCCGCCCGAGTCGCGCGTTTCCGGCAAACCGTGGGAATTGCGGCGTTTTCGTGACGATCCGCCCTCCTCCGGCGCGGCAAGGCTTTTCTGTGGATCGGGGCGGCTTTGTGATAAGCTCGCCCAACCAACAGGGATAGCCGGGCCAAGGCGCGAAACAGCGGCCAGCCGGCGCAGCCACGGGAAACGCCATGCAAGCGTCATGGATTCGCGGAGCCGTCGCATCGATGCTTCTGGGGCCCGAGGCCGACCCCGCCCAAGCGGCGGTCGAAATGCCCATGCCGCTGGAAACCTTCGTCAGCCGCCTGGAACAGGAACGCGCCGGCACCACCGACGGGACGCATTGCTGGCGCTCGGGCCAGCAGATCAGCCTGCCCAGCATCGGCGTGCTGGGCGAGGCCATCGCCCCCCGCCGCACCCTGGGCGAGGCGCTGCGGCTTTTCGCGCGCGGCTTTCCGGTGCTGCAATCGAACAGCTCGGTCACGCTGGAGGTCACCGGGGACGAGGCGCATGTCTCCTACCGCGTGCTCGACCCGCGCATCTGGCCGCGCCGCGCCGATGCCGAACTGACGCTGGGCCTGATCCGCGGCATCTGCGACCGCTATGCCGTCCCGCGCGAGGCGATCCAGGACCTGTGCTTCGAACACCAGCCCGACCGCGACCTGCGCGCGCTGGCCCGGCACCTGGGCCGGATGCCCCGTTTCGGCCAGGACGAGAACCGGATCACCTTTTCCGCCAGCGCGCTGTCGCACCGGCTTCGCACCGAACCGCCGGGGGATGCGATGGAGCCCGCGAAGCGCCTGGACGAGGCCCTGGTCGAATTGCGCCGCCAGACCCCGGTGTCGCAGCGCGTCCACGCGCTGATCCTGTCGCAGATGCAGCACGGGCTGGTGAACCAGGCCGACGTGGCCGCCCTGCTCGGCATGTCGGAACGCGGCTTGCGCCGGGCGCTTGCCGCCGAGGGCCAGCCCTTCCACGCCATCCTCGAGGAATGCCGGCGCGCGCATGGCTTCGCGCTGCTGGTGCGGGGCGACCGGCTGTTCGGCGAGATCGCGCTGCTGCTGGCCTATTCCGATCAGACCGCGTTCTCGCGGGCGTTCTCGCGCTGGTACGGGGTTTCGCCGCGCGAGATCAGGAAGATGGGCGCCGAGGAGGTCAGCGTGATCCGCTGATCGAAGCAGCCCTCGCGCGCCGGGCCGCTATGGGCGATGAAGATGCGCGTGACCGGCCGGCGGTCGATGGCGGCCAGGATGCGCCGGCAGGCGGCATCGTCGATTTCCGAGAAGGCTTCGTCGAAGACCAGCACATCGGCGGGGCGCAGCAGCGCGCGGGCGATGGCGATGCGCTGGCGCAGCCCGCCCGACAGGTTGGCGCCGGTTTCGCTGACCGGCGTGTCGAGCCCGGCCTCGGCCCGCGCCCAGGGCGCCAGGTCGGCATCGGCCAGCGCCTGCCACAGCGCCGCATCCGAAGCCTCGGGCGCGGCCAGCCGCAGGTTCTGCGCCAGCGTGCCGCGCAGGATCGCCGGGCGTTGCGCCAGATGCAGGATGCGCCCGGCTAGCGCCAGCGGCCGCAGGCTGGCCGCGTCCTGGCCGCCGACCAGCGCCCGGCCCTCGGCCAGCGCCGCGTCGCGGGTCAGGGTGGCGACCAGCCGCGACTTGCCGATGCCCGAGGGGCCGTCGATCAGCACCCGCGCGCCGGGCAGGATGGTGGCACTGACCGGGTGGTGGTCGGCATGGGCGGCGCGGGCCTGGGCGAAGGCCAGGACCAGCGGCCCGTCGGGCGGCGCGGCGCCGTCGTCCGGGCGGGCGCTGGCAATGACCGCGCCCAGCCGGTCGGCGGCCACGCGCGCGCGGGCCTGGGCGTGATAGAGGCCCAGAAGGTTCCGCAGCGGCCCCGACATCATCCCGGCATAGGCCAGGAAGGCGACCAGCGTGCCGATCTGCCATTCGCCGCGCACCACCTGCCAGCCGCCGACCAGCAGGATGGTGCCGCGCATCAGGGCGGTGATGGTCTGGCTGACCGCGCCCACCGTCTCGGACCACAGCCGCTGCCGCATCAGCCCGTCGATCTGCTGCCCCTGAGCGGTGCGGAAACCGGCCTCGCGCTGGTCGAGCGCGCCGAGCCCGCGCAGCGTCGCCCGCGCTGCCAGCGTCTCGGCCATCTGCGAGGACAGCGCGCCGCGCTGGCCGCGCACCGTTTCGGCCAGGGCGCGCGTCCTGGGCCGGGCGCGGGACAGGAACCACAGCTCGAAGGGCGCGGCGATCAGCGGCAGCGCCGCCATGCGCCAGTCGAGCGCCAGCATCAGCGCAAACCCGCCGGCCAGCCGGAACACCGCGCCGACCGCGACCAGCACCGTGTCGAAGGCAAAGCTCTGGATCTCGGCGCAATCGCCGTCGAGCCGCGCCATCGCCTCGCCCAGCGGCAGGTCGGGGCGTTCGGGGTCGCGCGCCAGCGCGGCGCCGAACAGCCGGCCGCGCAGGTCGGCCAGCATCCGCGCCGAGGCGCGCAGGTGCAGCATGGCATTCGCCATGCCGAAACCGACCGCCCCCAGCCCCAGCGCAAAGGACAGCCCGGCCCAGAACATCAGCGCACCCATGTCGCGCGCCATGATGCCGGCGTCGATCACCTGCCGGGTCAGCATCGGCATCGCCAGTCCCAGCGCCGCCGCCGCCAGCGAGGCCGCCAGCACCAGGGCCGCCGAGGGCAGCGCCCGGGCCATGACCGGCGCGATCCAGGCCGCGGCCTCGGGGCCAAGGATCAACCGGGCCAGCCGCGGCGCGGCCTTGGCGGCAAGCCTAGCCATCGGCGCGCTTCCTTTCCGCACCGTGATGGCAGGCACGGGCCGCAAGCGCCGCCACCGCGGCAGTCCCGTCCAGCGGCCCGGTCGCGGCCAAGATCGCCGCCAGGTGTCCGGCGATGCGGGCCGCGCCGATGCTGGCGCCGCCCATGCCGATGGCGCCATGCTCGGGCGAATTGCACCAGGCACCGAACAGCGCCGGGCCGAGTTGCGAGAGTTCGTCCCAGCCGCAGCGGGCGTCGCCGGTGGCGGCGATCACGCCGGGATAGGCGGCGGGGAAACAGGCCGCGCCGCGCGCGGGATGGGCCGCGACCAGCACGGCGCCCTGCCCCAGCAGCGCCGCGCAGGCCGCGCGCAGCGGCGCGCGGTCGGCGGCCAGGCCCAGGCTCATGCAGATCACCTGGGGCCGTTCGGCGCCCATGGCGTGAAACCAGCGCAGCGCGGCGGCGATGCGCAGCGCGCTGGTCACCGGGCGGTCGTCGAAGACCTGCGCATGCAGGATCGCCGCGCCCGGGCAGGCGCGGCGGATGATCGCGGCGACGGCGGTGCCATGGCCCAGCCCGTCGGGCCGCGCCGGCGCGACCGAGCCGTCGGCCAGGAAGGCGCGGGCCGGGTCCAGCGGATCGTCGGGGCCGGGGCCGCTGTCGATCACGCCGACCCGCAGCATGTCATTCGTCCCGCTGGAACAGCCGCACCGAGGCGAGCGACATCGAGGCATTCGCCGGCAGGTCGACCTGGCCCTTCTTTTCCAGCGTCTCGGCGTCATAGGCCGCCAGATCCCCCAGCGCGCCGCCGAGCCAGACCGTCTTGCCGTCCGAACTGACGTTGACCGAGTAATAGCTGTGCGGCAGGTCCACGCGCTTGAGCGACGTGTCGTTCACCAGGTCGAAGCTTTCGAGCACGTTATAGGCGCCGAAGGCGCGGTCCTTGGCCGGGTTCACGGCGGTCGAGAAATAGAACACGTCCATCACCCGGACCTCGCGCATGGCCATGTCGCCGCTGCCCAGGTCCATGGTCAGCATGCCGGTGCGATAGGCCTGCGGATCGGCCGCATCCATGTCCTTGCGCGAGGTGTAGAACGGCACCGCCATCACGCCCGAGCTTTCATGCTGGCTCCAGACCGCCAGCACGTCGGGCTGGGCATAGGTCTCGGGTTGCCAGCTCTGGATCGGCTTGTCCTCGATCGGCTTGCCGGTGGCGGCGTCCAGCACATGCATGGCGCGGCCCAGGCCGTAAAGCCTGGTCCCGTCCAGCGAATAGGCCAGCAGCGTGACCTGGCGCGGCGCTTCGAAGCGGGTCTTCAGCGCCAGCGTCTCGGCGTCGTAAAGCGCGATGCGGGTGGGCTGGACCTCGAAATGCGTCGGCGCCAGCTTCACCGGGCTTTCATAGACCGCCAGCGTCTTGCCGTCGGGGGAAAGCGTCGCGCCGAACAGGCTTTTCACCCGCTCCTCGGGGGTGGACAGGTCGATGCGGCCCAGCGTCTCGCCGGTCACGAGATCGACCTTGACCAGGCTTTCGGACTTGTTGACGGTGGCATAGGCGATCCTGCCGCCCGGCGCGACCATCGGCACCATGGGCGTGGGGCCGGCGTCGTCGATCTCGATCACCTTCTCGACCGCCATCTTCTGGGTATCGACCACGACCAGCTTGTTGGGCCGCGCCGGTGCCAGGATGTAGTCATGCGCGGCGGCCGGGCCGGCCAGCGCCAGCGCGGCCGCAAGCATCAGGGATTTGCGCATCAGGACGAGCCTTTCGTTTCCGGGAACACCGATTGCAGCTTGCGCCAGTCCTGCATGACGTCCTCGGCGCCGGCGCTCCAGTTCGGATAGGTGTTGAGCGTGTCGGCCACCTGCGCCGGCCACCAGCAGGGATCGGCGCAGCCATACAGGTCGGCCTCCATCGGCTGGCACAGGTTCGAGACGGCGCCGAAGGCGTCCACCTCCCAGCCCGGGTCGAAGGAGGTGGTGCAGCCGACCAGCGAATTCATTGCCACGACCTCCTCCTCGCGGCCCAGGGCCTCGGCTTCGACGAAGGCCTTCGCCTTGGCGTTGGCGGGGATCAGATGTTTCATTGCAGATGCTCCCTTGCTGGGCCGGACCGGGTGATCCGGGGTTCCAATTGGCTGCGGAAGAAGGACGGGTTGGCCTGCATGATGCGGACATAGGATTCGATGCCGAAATCGACCCAGTCCCGCATCAGGTCGCAGTAATGCCAGACCGGCGCGAAGGGATCGCCTTGCCGGGCATAGCTTTCGTGATAGCAGCCGCCGGCGCAGATGCTGCGGATGCGGCAGGTCTTGCAGCCGAAGGCGCTGCGGTCCTGCGCGGTCTCGATGAAGCCGGCGAGCTTGGGGATGTCGATGCCGGTCTCGACATTGCCATAGGTCGGCTGGTTCGAGCCGACGAAGCGGTGGCAGAGGTGCAGCTCGCCCTCCTTGTCGACGGCGAGCATCCCCAGGCCCGCACCGCAGGGCACCGCCTTCTTGGTGCCCTGGGCGATATCGGTCAGAAGCTGGTGCATATTCGAGAATCCGATGTTCTCGCCCCGGCAGGCGGCCTCGACATAGCGCCGGCCCAGGGTCTTCATGTCCTCGAAGGCGCGCTTCAGCGCCTCCTGGTCCAGGTTGAAGACCGCGATCGGCCCCGAGGTCGCCGGGCCGAAGCCGACCTCGTGAAAGCCCAGTTCGTTCTTCAGGTGGTCGTGGATGCCGATGACGTCGGTCACGCCGCGCGTCAGCGTCACCCGCACGCCGACCGGGCGCGAGCGATAGCGCGAAAGCAGCATGCGCACATTGCGCGCCACCAGGTCATAGGTGCCCTTGCCGCCCACGGTCTTGCGGTTCGCGTCATGCAGCGCCTTGGGGCCGTCCATGCTGACCGTCAGCGCAAAGCGATGCGCGTCGAACCAGTCCACCAGTTCCGGCGTCAAGAGCGTCGCATTGGTGGTCAGCGAGAAATCGACCGTCTTGCCCAGCTCGGCCGCGCGCGGCAGCGCATAGGCCACCACCTCGCGGATCAGCGGCATGTTCGACAGCGGCTCGCCGCCGAAGAACACCACGTTCACCCGGTCGCGGGCATGGGCCTGCTTCAGCAGCAGCTCGAAACTGGCGCGCGCCGTCTGAAAGCCCATCTTCTGGCCCTTGGCGGGGGTGGTCAGGTCTTCCTTGTAGCAATAGGTGCAGGCCAGGTTGCAGCCGGTGTTCACGTTCAGGATGATCGTGGACAGCGGGATCTCCTCGACCTTCGCGATGGGGCGCGGGGTGTCCGCCGCATCGGCATCGCGCAGGATGTCGAGCGCCAGGAAGCTGTGCAGGCAGTCGGCCAGGGTGTCGGGGGCGTGATGCGCGCCCAGCTCGGCGCGCATCACATCGGGATCGACGGCGGGCGAGCGGCGGAACAGGTCGTAGACGTCGCGCGCCACGCCGTCGAGCTCGAACAGGCTGGTCGTCGGCACATGCATCAGCATGGCATGGCCGTCGACATCGACACGGTAGGCATTGTGGCGGATCAGGGTCAGGGCTCCCATGGCGTCACCGGATCGGCGCGTCGACGAAGCGCTGGACCGTGGCGTAGAGATGCGCCTCGGCACTCAGCGGCTGATCGCCCTCGGTGACGGTGGCGATCACCTTGAGATTGCCCGCGTTGTTGGTCTGGCGCGGGCGCTCGGGGTTCGGCCCGGCGTCGGCCGGCATGAAGAGCCCGGTGTCGTCGATCGAGCCCGAATATTTCGCGTCCTGCATCGCAATGGCCTCCTCGTCGAAGTTGTCCACCGCCCAGGCGGCCGGGAAGGCGCCCAGCGGAATGTCGTCCTCGGTCGCCGGCTTGCCGTCGGCGCCGTCAAGCCAGCCCAGGGCCTCGAACTGCGCCGGCGCCTTGGGGATCGGCCCGCCATTGCCGCCAATGCGCGCCATCGCCATCTCGGGCGAGATGCTGATGCGGTCGGGGCGGTCATAGGCGACCAGTTCGACCGCCTGCCCGCCCAGCTGGACCGAGACCGGCCCGGCCGCGCCTGCCGCCGTCAGTTCCAGCACCGCGACGCCGTCCTTGACCGATTGCACCCGGCCGGTCACGCCTTCGGGCAGGGTCAGCGCATCGGAGAGGCCGGCGCCCGCAACCCGGATCTCGGTCGGGGCGCCGATCTTCAGCCGGGCGGGCTGGGCGGCCAGAACCTGCGGCGCGGCATCCGGGCGAACCGCGGCCAGCCGGCCGCCGATCACGTCGCTGTCGGCGTGATACCAGCGCCCGTCGAAGCGGCCGTCCCGGAAGGCAAAGACCTGGCGGATCTGGGTCTTGCCGTCGGTCAGCGTCGCGCGCCATTCGCCCTCGCCCAGGATCCGGCCGCTGCCGCTGTAGCTTTCGCTGCCGTCGGCGAAGTCCAGCTGCATGGTCACCTGGTAATCCTCGCCGGCCCTGGTCACGACCAGCGCGCCGGTATAGTCGCCGCGCCCCGGCTGGCGCCCGGCCAGCACATAGCGGCCCGAGGCATCGCCCGCGAAGGGCCCGACCGGCTCGCCCAAGGGATAGGTCTTGGCCAGGAAGGGCATGATCTCGGCCTGGGCGATGCCCCACCAGTCGCGGTCCCGCGCCAGCGCCTGGTATTCCAGGGTCGGGAACTGGCCCAGGTGGAAGTTCACCAGATGCGTCCAGTCCTCGGCCGTGCGGCGTTGCAGCGCCACGCGGGCATAGGAATGGCAGCGACCGCAGGTCTGGGTCATCTGCACGTCCGGGCCCTCGTCGAAGGCCACCGGCTCGCGTTCCAGGATATAGCGGCGGCCCTCGGTCTCGGCCAGCGACAGGCCGCGGGTGTCCGAGAGGTAGCGCACGATGGCGCTGCGTTCCTCGGGCTCCAGCGCGACGCCGTGGTTGCGCATCATCCGGGTCACGGTCATGTCCCAGCCCTCGGGCGTCTTGCGCGCGGCGTCGATGCGTTCCCAGCTTCCGTCCTCGTGCTTGACGTGGCAGGCGGCGCAGGCGTTCTGCAACACCTCCTCGCCGGTCACCGCCAGCGCCGGCACGGCGGCGGCAAGGGCTGTGGCCGAGACCAGCGCGATTCGGGTGAGTGGCTTCATGTCGGCTCCTCTGGCTCGTCAGGGCGCGCGGGCCCCGATTGCGATAGGGTCCAGAAAAGCGCCGGGGCGGATTGGATTCTTGTCATTCCCGGCCAGAATCGCGACAGATCGTCGCGCCGGCCGGCTTTGGCCGGAAATGTCAGGTCCGCCGCCGCTGCTGCGGGCCAGACTTCCGAAAACACCGGCAGCAAGGGGGCGCGGATGGCGCATGACGCCGATCTGATCGTGCTGGGCGGCGGTCCGGCCGGGGCGATCTCGGCCTGGCTTGCCGCGCGCGACGGGCTTCGCGTGCTGCTGGTCGATCCCGGCCGCAGCCGGCCCCGCCCCGAGGGGCTGAGCCCGCGGCTGCATCGCTGGCTGGACGGCCAGGGGCTGCTCGCGGGGTTTCACGGCATCCTGGGGCCGCTGCGCCGGCAGGTGGACTGGGCAGGCATCAGCGAAGGCAACAGCGAGCGGGTGGTCGAGCGCGCCGCCCTCGACGCGCATCTGCGCGGCTGCGCGCAGGCGGCGGGTGCCCGGCTGGTCGCGGGCAATGGCCGCCCCGAGCCGGGCGGCGTCGTGCTGAGCGACGGGCGGCTGCGGGCGCCGCTGGTCATCGACGCCCGGGGCCGGGCGGCGCCGGCGGGACCGGGCAAGGCGCCGGCGACACTGGCGCTGTCCGGCTGGACGCGGGCCGATCTGCCGCCCGGCATTCGGCTGGCCGCCCATGCCGGTGGCTGGCTGTGGCGGGTGGCGCTGCCCGACGGCCGGGTCTGGGTGCAGGCGCTGATGGATGCGGCGGGTCAGGATGGATCGGGGTCGCGCGGGCCGGGTCAGCGCCTGTCGGCCGCCATGGCCGCCGCCGAGCCGACACTGGCCGGCGCCCCGCTGATCGGCCCGGTGCTGGCGCGCGAGGCGGCGCCGCGCCTGCCCCGGCCGCTGGGCGACCTTTCCCTGTTGCCGGTCGGGGATGCGCTGGCGGCGATGGATCCGCTCTCGGGCCACGGCCAGTTCTGGGCGGTGTCCAGCGCGCTGGCGGTCGCCGCCGTGCGCCGCACGCTGGCGGCGCGGCCGGGCGACGGCGCCTTGTGCCGGCGCTTCCTGATGCGGCGCGCGCATGAGACCAGCCTGCACCAGGCCCGCGTCGGCCGCGATTTCCTGCGCGCCGAGCCGCGTTTCCGCGACCAGCCGTTCTGGCGCGCCCGCCTGGACTTTCCGGACGACCTGCCGGCCTCCGACGCTCCGCCCCGCCCCGAGATCGCCGCCGCCGTGGTGGTCGAGAACGGGCTTTTGGCCGAGCGCGAGGTGCTGCGCACCGCCGCCGCGCCGCAGGGCGTCGGCTGGTTCGGCACCATCCCGGCCGCCGAGGCCTTTCGGCTGTGGCAGGTGCAGGGGCCGGCCGGGCTGGTCGCGCGCTGGGGCGCGGCGGGCGAGGCCGTGGCGCGACAGATCGCGGCGGGCTGAGCCTAGCCCGCGCCGAAGCGCCATTCGCCCTCGCCCAAGGCCGGGGCGGCGCGGTCGGCGACCAGCGGGCTGCGGGAAAACCGCATCGGGCTGCGCAGCCCCGGGATGCCCTCGGGCGCGATGCGCAAGCCGCGCGCGGTAACCTGGCGGTCGACCAGGGCCTCGGCCACGTCGTTGACCGGGCCGGCGGGGACGCCCGCACCCTCCAGCGCCGCGATCAGGGTGGCGCGGGTAAAGCGGCGCGTGGCCGCCGCCAGCAGGGGCACCAGCCGGTCGCGATGCGCGACCCGGGCCGGGTTGCTGGCGAAATCCGGCTCTGCCGCCAGCGCGGGCAGTTCCAGCACCCGGCACAGCGCCGCGAATTGCCGGTCATTGCCGCAGGCCACGATGAGATGCCCGTCCGAGGCCGGAAACAGCTGATAGGGCACGATATTCGGATGCGCATTGCCCAGGCGATGCGGCACCACCCCGCCCAGCAGGTAATTCGTCGCCTGGTTCGCCAGCACCGCCACGCCGCAATCCAGCAGCGACAGGTCCAGATGCTGCCCCTGCCCCGAGCGTTCGCGTTCCGCCAGCGCCGCCTGCACGGCGATCACGCCGTAAAGCCCGGTGAAGATGTCGATCCAGGCCACGCCGACCTTCTGCGGCTCGCCGCCCGGGTCTCCGGTCAGGTCCATGATCCCCGACATGCCCTGGATCAGGAAGTCATAGCCCGGCTGCGCCGCGCGCGGCCCGTCCTGGCCGAAGCCGGTGATCGAGGCATAGACCAGCCGCGGATTGCGCGCCGCAAGCGTGTCGTAATCCAGGCCGAACTTGCGCAACCCGCCCAGCTTGAAGTTCTCGACCACGACATCGGCCTGGTCGATCAGCCCGCGCAGCCGGTCGAGATCGGCCGAGGCGTTGAAATCGCAGGTAACCGAGGTCTTGCCCCGGTTCGCGGCGTGGAAATAGGCGGCGACGGTTTCCATGCTGCCATCGGCGCGCGGCCGCTCGATGAAGGGCGGACCCCAGCGGCGGGTGTCGTCGCCCTCGGGCGCCTCGACCTTGACGACCTCGGCGCCCAGGTCGGCGAGGGTCTGGCCGATCCAGGGGCCGGCCAGGATGCGGGCCAGCTCGACCACCCGCAGCCCCTTCAGCGGCGCCTCAGCCAAAGGCCTGGATCCCGGTCTGGGCGCGGCCGAGGATCAGCGCATGCACGTCATGCGCGCCCTCATAGGTGTTCACGGTTTCCAGATTCTGGGCGTGGCGCATGACGTGATATTCGATGGAAATGCCATTGCCGCCATGCATGTCGCGGGCCATGCGGGCGATGTCCAGCGCCTTGCCGCAATTGTTGCGCTTGACGATGGAGATCATCTCGGGCGCCATCCTGCCCTGATCGAACAGCCGCCCGACGCGCAAGGACGCCTGCAGGCCAAGCGCGATCTCGGTCTGCATGTCGGCAAGCTTCTTCTGGTAAAGCTGCGTCGCAGCCAGCGGCCGGTTGAACTGGTGGCGGTCGAGCCCGTATTGGCGGGCGCGGAACCAGCAATCCTCGGCCGCGCCCATGGCGCCCCAGCTGATGCCGTAGCGGGCGCGGTTCAGGCAGCCGAAGGGGCCGCCCATGCCCTCGGTGCCGGGCAGCAGCGCGTCTTCGCCGACCTCGACATCCTCCATGACGATCTCGCCGGTGACCGAGGCGCGCAGGGACAGCTTGCCCTCGATCTTCGGCGCCGACAGGCCCTTCATGCCCTTTTCCAGCACGAAGCCGCGCACCTTGCCGCCGTGCGCATCCGACTTGGCCCAGACCACGAAGACATCGGCGATGGGCGCGTTGGTGATCCACATCTTGGCGCCCGACAGCACATAGCCGCCCTCGACCTTCCTCGCGCGGGTCTTCATCCCGGCGGGGTCCGAGCCGGCATCGGGCTCGGTCAGGCCGAAGCAGCCGATGAATTCGCCCGAGGCCAGTTTCGGCAGGTATCTGCGCTTCTGCGCCTCGCTGCCGTAAGCCTCGATCGGATACATCACCAGCGAGCTTTGCACCGAGGCCATGCTGCGATAGCCCGAATCGATGCGCTCGATCTCGCGCGCCACCAGGCCGTAGGCGACATAGGACGCGCCGACGCCGCCATATTCCTCGGCCACGGTGACGCCCAAGAGGCCGGCCGCACCCATCTCGCGAAAGATCTCGGGGTTGGTGGTCTCATGCAGATAGGCGTCCTTGACGCGCGGGGCCAGCGACGCCTGGGCGAAGGCGGCGGCGCTGTCCCGGATCATGCGCTCTTCCTCGCTGAGCTGGTCGTCCAGCAGGAAAGGGTCGTTCCAGGTGAAGGGGGCGGATTTTCCGGCCATGGCACACTCCTCATGTTGCGACATTGCTACCGCGGATCGCGCCGGGGTGCTAATGATGTCTTGTCCGCAGATCATGAGTTTCGCGCATGAACAGATCGGCCCGCCCCGGCTATACGCCCAGCATCCAGGAGTTGCGCGCGCTGGTCCTCTGCGCCGAGACCGGCTCGGCCTCGCGCGCGGCCGAGGCGCTCAACCTGACGCAAAGCGCCGTCAGCCGTGCCATCCGCACGCTGGAGGAGCGGCTGGGCGTGCGGCTGTTCCGGCGCGTGCGGCAACGGCTGATCCTGTCGGACGCCGGCCGGGCGCTGGTGCGCGATTCGCGCGAGATCCTCGACCGGCTGGAACGCTCGGCCCGGATGGTGATGTCCTTCGGCGACGGCGGCGAGGTGCTGCGGCTGGCGGCGCTGCCGACATTCGCCGCCATGTGGCTGATCCCGCGCCTGCCGGATTTCGCGCGGATCCATCCGCAGGTCTCGATCGACCTGACCGCCGCGCTGGGGCCGGTGGACTTCGCGGACAGCCCCTTCGACGCCGCGCTGCAACGCGCCGAATTCGCCCGTCCCGGCGCGCGGGTGACGCCGCTGGTGCGGGAAAACCTGGTGGTGGTGGCGGCGCCGGGGCTGGTCGGGCCGGCCGACCCCGAGCCGGCGGCGCTGATGCGCTGGCCGCTGATCCAGCAGGCGACGCGGCCGGAACTGTGGAGCGACTGGTTCGCGCTGGCCGGGGTCGATGCCTTTGACCGCATGCGCGGGCCGCGGCTGCAGCATTTCGACATGGTGATCGCGGCGGCGCAGGCGGGCCTGGGCATTGCGCTGCTGCCCGACATTTTCGCCGCTGCCGCGCTGCGGGCCGGCAGCCTGCGCCAGGTCAGCCCGCTGGTGCTGCCCGGGCGCTGGCCCTATGGGCTGATCCGCCCGCAGGGCCAGGACAGCGCCGCCTTGGCGGCTTTCGCCGCTTGGCTGGAGCGCATTGCCGAAAACGAAGACGCCCGGGATTGAGCCCGGGCGCCTGGCCGATCAGGCGCCGCCCTTGAAGTCCATGCGGCCGGCCAGCAGCACCGCCACGGTCGAGCAGACCGCGCCCGAGAGCAGATAGAGCCCCGCCGCCGGCAGCCCGAGCCAGGTCGAGAGCAGCAGCGCGGTCAGCGGCGCGAAACCGGCGCCGAACAGCCACGCCAGATCCGAGACGATGGCCGAGCCGGTATAGCGGTTGCGCGCCTCGAACAGCGAGCCGACCGCGCCCGAGCTTTGCCCGAAGCTGAGCCCCAGGATGAAGAAGCCGACGATCATGTAGACCGTCTCGCCGGTCTGGCCGGCCGACAGAAGCAGCGGCGCCATGATCGCGAAGACGCCGATGGCCAGCGCGCCGACCAGCAAGAGTTGCTGGCGCCCGATGCGGTCGGCCAGGAAGCCCGACAGGAAGATCGCGGCGATGCCGGCACAGGCGGCAACCGCCTCGATCACCAGGAAGCTGACCAGGGTTTCATTGGTGTAGAGAAAGATCCAGGACAGCGGATAGACCGTGACCATGTGGAACATGGCAAAGCTCGCCAGCGGCACGAAGATGCCCAGAAGCACCGTCGGCCCGTCCTCGGCCAGCGTCGAGCCCAGCCGGGTCGGCTGCAATTCGCGCGATTCGAACAGCTGGGTGAACTCGTCGGTGGCGACGATGCGCAGCCGGGCGAACAGCGCCACGACGTTGACCGAGAAGGCGACGAAGAACGGGTAGCGCCAGCCCCAGTCCAGGAAATCCGCCTCGGACAGGTTCGAGGCGAGATAGGCGAAAAGCAGGCTGGCGACGATCAGCCCGATCGGCGCGCCAAGCTGCGGGATCATGGCGTAAAAGCCGCGCCGGTTCCTGGGCGAGGTCAGCGCCAGCAGCGACGGCATGCCGTCCCAGGCACCGCCAAGCGCCAGCCCCTGCCCGATCCGCAGCACCGCCAGGATGACGACGGCCCAGGCCCCGGCGGTCTCGTAGCTGGGGATCAGGCCCATGGCCACGGTGGCGGTGCCCATCAGGAACAGCGCCACGGTCAGCTTGGTCACCCGGCCATGGCGGCGGTCCAGCGCCATGAACAGCGCCGAGCCCAGCGGCCGCACCAGGAAGGCCAGCGCCAGCAGCGCAAAGGACAGGAGCGTTCCGGTCAGCGGATCGGTGAAGGGAAAGATCCGCTGCGGGAACACGATCACCGAGGCGATGGCAAAGACGAAGAAGTCGAAGAATTCGGAGGTTCGTCCGATGATGACACCCACGGCGATGTCAGAGGGCGAAACCGCATGCCCCTGATGCTTGGAAACCGGGGCGGCAGGGCGGCCGGCATGGGCCGAATGTGAGGTGCTCGACATGGCGGTGATTTCGATCTGATCCAGATTCCGGCCGGGCTTGGGCCTAAGCCGCCCGGCGTCCCGCCCCTTCCCTGCATCAGAAGCGGGGCGGACTGCATAGGGCAAAACGTCGCATGTCGCCTTGACCAAGATCAAGGTAGGCAGACGCCACTTGCCCGGTGCATTCCCGACTCACTCGCCTTGCGCCACCCATCGGACAGCAGGTAGTCCAATGAAAAGAAAAGATAAAATCATCCGCTTCGCGGGGCTTTCGCTTCTGATCCCGCTTGCCGCGTGCAAGGCCGAGGTGCTGGCCCCCGCCGGTGACGTTGCGGCACGCCAGCGCGACCTCCTGGTCATGTCGACGCTTTTGATGCTGATCATCATCGTGCCGGTGATGGCGCTGACGGTGTGGTTCGCGTTGAAATATCGCGCGAAAAATCGCGCGGCCGATTACGCGCCCGACTGGGACCATTCGACCAAGCTGGAATTCGTGATCTGGGCGGCGCCGCTCTTGATCATCATCTCGCTGGGGGCGCTGACCTGGGTCGGCACCCATCTTCTGGACCCCTATCGCCGGCTCGACCGCATCAGCGAGGACGTGCCTGCCGCGCATGACATGCAGCCGCTGCGGGTCGAGGTGGTGGCGATGGACTGGAAATGGCTCTTCATCTATCCCGAGCAGGGCATCGCCACGGTGAACGAGCTGGCCGTGCCGGTGGACCGGCCGGTCGAATTCACGCTGACCTCGACCTCGGTGATGAATGCCTTCTACATCCCGGCCATGGCGGGCATGATCTATGCCATGCCGGGGATGCAGACCAAGCTGCACGGCGTCTTCAACAACCCGGGCGAATACAAGGGCATCGCCTCGCATTATTCCGGCCACGGCTTCTCGGGCATGCATTTCAAGACCTTCGCCACTGATGAGGCGGGCTTCGACGCCTTTATCGAAAAGACCCGGGCCGGTGGCGGCACGCTGGACCGCGCCCGTTACCTGCAGCTTGAGGCGCCCAGCGAGAACGTGCCGCCGATGCAGTTCGCCAAGGTGGACCCGACGCTGTTCCAGCGCGTGGTGAACATGTGCGTGGCCGAGGGCAAGATGTGCATGGCCGAGATGATGGCCATCGACCGCCAGGGCGGCGCCGGCCTGGCCGGCACCATGAACACCGCGCCCAGCCATGACGCACAGGCCCGCGGCAGCCGCGCGCCGGTGCTGGGCTGGTCGCCGTTCCAGGTGGCGAGCTATTGCACACCCGAGGATTCGGCGCTGATGTTCGGCCGCACCGCCCAGGTGGTACAGGCGCCGATGGACCTGACGCCGCTGCGCGGGCGCGCGCTGACCCCGCCGCGCAGCGCGCTCGCTCCTTCGCATGACAATGACGTGACCCAGCTCGACCCGGCCCCGGGTCAGGCGCGGAATTTCTGATCGGACCCGTCCATGGCTACGTTTTCCAACGAGACCACCTTTCTTTTCGGCCGCCTGAACTGGGACGCCGTCCCGAAGGAGCCCATCGTCTGGGCCACCTTCGTCGCCGTCGCCATCGGTGGCGCCGCACTGCTGGCGGTGTTGACGAAATACCGGCTCTGGGGCTGGCTCTGGAGGGAGTGGTTCACCTCGGTCGATCACAAGAAGATCGGCATCATGTATGTTGTGCTGGCGCTGATCATGTTCGTGCGCGGCTTTGCCGATGCGGTGATGATGCGGCTGCAGCAGGTCTGGGCTTTCGGCGGCTCCGAGGGCTACCTCAACAGCCACCACTACGACCAGATCTTCACGGCGCATGGCGTCATCATGATCTTCTTCGTGGCCATGCCCTTCATCACCGGGCTGATGAACTATGTCGTGCCCTTGCAGATCGGCGCGCGCGACGTGTCCTTCCCCTTCCTGAACAATTTCTCGTTCTGGATGACGGTGGGCGGCGCGATCATCACCATGGTCTCGCTGTTCGTCGGCGAATACGCCCAGACCGGCTGGCTGGCCTTTCCGCCGCTGTCGGGCATCGGCTACAGCCCCTGGGTCGGGGTGGATTACTATATCTGGGGCCTTCAGGTCGCCGGCGTCGGCACCACGCTGTCGGGGATCAACCTGCTGGTCACCATCCTGAAGATGCGGGCGCCGGGCATGACCATGATGCGCATGCCGATCTTCACCTGGACCTCGTTCTGCGCCAACATCCTGATCGTCGCCTCGTTCCCGGTGCTGACCATGACGCTGATCCTGCTGACGCTGGACCGCTATGTCGGCACCAACTTCTTCACCAACGACCTTGGCGGCAATCCGATGATGTATATCAACCTCATCTGGATCTGGGGCCACCCCGAGGTCTATATCCTGATCCTGCCGCTGTTCGGCGTCTTCTCGGAAGTCACCTCGACCTTCTCGGGCAAGCGGCTGTTCGGCTATTCCTCGATGGTCTATGCCACCGTCTGCATCACGGTGCTGAGCTATCTGGTCTGGCTGCACCACTTCTTCACCATGGGCTCGGGCGCGTCGGTGAACTCGTTCTTCGGGATTACCACGATGATCATCTCGATCCCGACCGGGGCCAAGCTCTTCAACTGGCTCTTCACCATGTATCGCGGCCGCATCCGCTATGAGCTGCCGATGATGTGGACGGTGGCCTTCATGCTGACCTTCGTCGTGGGCGGCATGACGGGCGTGCTGCTGGCGGTGCCGCCTGCCGATTTCGTGCTGCACAACTCGCTGTTCCTGATCGCGCATTTCCACAACGTGATCATCGGCGGCGTGCTGTTCGGCCTGTTCGCGGCGATCAATTTCTGGTGGCCCAAGGCCTTCGGCTTCAAGCTGGACGTGTTCTGGGGCAAGGTCTCGTTCTGGTTCTGGGTCGTCGGCTTCTGGGTCGCGTTCATGCCGCTTTACGTGCTGGGGCTGATGGGCGTGACGCGCCGGCTGCGGGTCTTCGACGATCCCGACCTGCGGATCTGGTTCGCCATCGCGGCCTTCGGCGCCGTGCTGATCGCCTGCGGCATCGCGGCCATGTTCGTGCAGTTCGGCGTCTCGATCCTGCGCCGCAACCGCGCCGATTACCGCGACGTGACGGGCGATCCCTGGGACGGCCGCACGCTGGAATGGGCGACCTCCTCGCCGCCGCCGGACTATAACTTTGCCTTCAACCCGATCTCGCATGGCCTCGACAGCTGGTGGGAGATGAAGCAGGCCGGCGTGCCGCGTCCGACCGCGGGCTTCATGGATATCCACATGCCCAGGGGCACCGGCACCGGGGTGATCCTGGCCGCGCTGTCCACGGTCTGCGGCCTGGCGCTGGTCTGGTATATCTGGTGGCTGGCGGCCCTCAGCTTCCTTGGCATCATCGCGGTCTCGATCGCGCATACCTTCAATTACAACCGCGACTATTACATCCTGGTCTCCGAGGTTCAGGCGACCGAGGATGCCCGGACGCGCCAGCTTGCGCAGGGGGCCTGAGCCATGAGCAGCACGACCACCGACACCATGGGCCAGTATTGGGAGCTTGAGCCCCATCACCACCCCGAGGGCGCCTCGACCAGCCTGGGCTTCTGGGTCTATCTGATGAGCGACTGCCTGATGTTCGCGGTGCTGTTCGCGGTCTTCGGCGTGCTGGGCACCAGCTTTGCCGCCGGGCCGGGGCCCAAGGACCTGTTCGACCTGGAACTGGTCGCGGTCAACACGGCGATGCTGCTCTTGTCCTCGATCACCTTCGGCTTCGCCATGCTCGCCATGGCCAAGGGCGACAAGGGCGGCACGCTGCGCTGGCTGGCAGTGACGCTGTTCTTCGGCCTGTGCTTCCTGGGGATCGAGCTTTACGAATTCGCGCATCTCCTGCACGAGGGCGCGGGTCCGCAACGCTCGGGGTTCCTGTCGGCCTTCTTCACGCTGGTCGGCACGCACGGGCTGCACGTCACCTTCGGCTCGATCTGGCTCATCACGCTGATGGTGCAGATCATGCAGAAGGGGCTGATCCCGGCGAACCAGCGCCGCATGGCCTGCTTGTCGATGTTCTGGCACTTCCTCGACGTCATCTGGATCGGCGTCTTCACCTTCGTCTATCTGCTGGGGATGATCTGATGTCTGCCCATTCTCATCACGACCACGACCATCACGGCGACAGCCACGACCATGGCAGCTTCGGCTCCTACATGAAGGGCTTCGTGCTGTCGGTGATCCTGACGGCCATCCCCTTCGCCATCGTCATGTCCGGCGGCTTCGAAAGCCGGGGCCTGACGGCGCTGGTCATCATCGCCTTTGCGGTGGTGCAGATCCTGGTCCACATGGTCTATTTCCTGCACATGACCGGCAGCCAGGAAGAGGGCTGGACGCTGATGTCCACCATCTTCACCATCGTCATCGTGGTGATCCTGCTCGCCGGCTCGATCTGGGTCATGTATCACATGAACACCAACATGATGCCGCAGATGGACCATGAAGCGATGCAGGGCTTCGGCTCGTGACTCTGCGCCGGCTGGCGCTGCTGACCGGGGCGCTGGCGATTTTCCTGGGCTTCTGCGCGCTCGGCGTCTGGCAGGTCCAGCGCCTGGCCTGGAAGACCGACCTGATCGCGCGGGTCGAGGCGCGGCTGGCCGCCGCCCCCGTCCCTGCCCCCGGCCCCACCGGCTGGGCGGAGCTTTCCCCGGCTGACGAATATCGCCGCGTCTCGGTCCGGGGCCGCTATGCCGAGGGCGCCGACACGCTGGTCAAGGCGGTGACGTCGCGCGGCCCGGGCTTCTGGGTGATGACGCCGCTGACCACGCCCGAGGGCTGGACCCTGCTCATCAACCGCGGCTTCGTCCCCGAGGACCAGCGTGCCGAGGCCGACCGCCTCCTGCCGCGTGGCCCGGTCAGCGTCAGCGGGCTGCTGCGCCTCAGCCAGCCCGGCGGCGCATTCCTGCGCAGCAACCGGCCCGAGGCCGGACGCTGGTATTCCCGCGACACCGCCGCCATTGCCGCGACGCTGGGCCTGGGCAAGGTCGCGCCCTATTTCATCGACGCCGATGCCCGCGCCGACGCGCGCCTGCCCATCGGCGGGCTGACCGTGGTCAGCTTTCGCAACAGCCATCTCGGCTATGCGCTGACCTGGTTTGCGCTTGCCGCGCTTTGGGCGCTGTGGCTGGGCTGGCTGTGGCGCCGGGGTCCGGCGCCACGGGGCGATTAGCGGTAATCGGCCAGGTTCTCGGGCGTGACCGCCTCGAAGGGCACCCAGATATTGCGGTCGGTCGCCTCGCCCCTGGCCATGGCCAGCGCCGCCTGGACCGCGACCTCGCCCTGCCTGGTCGCGTTCTGGAACACGGTCACATCCAGGTCGCCCGCCTGCATCGCCGCCAGCCCGTCGGGCGTCGCGTCGATGCCGGCCACGACCACCTTCTCCTTGTCGACGCCGGCCGCGTTCAGCGCCTGAATGGCGCCGATCGCCATCTCGTCATTGTTCGAGATGATGGCATCGAAAGGCGTGCCGGCGGTCAGCCAGTTCGCGGTGATGTCCTGGCCCTGGGTGCGGTTCCAGTTGCCGACCTGGCGGTCGACGATCGTCATGCCTTGGCAGTCCGGCGTCGCGATCACGCTTTCGATGGCCTTGGTGCGCAGGCCGGATGCCTCGTTCTCCAAGGGGCCCATCAGCACCATGACATCGCCCTTGCCGCCCAGCTGCTTGCAGACGGCGGCGGCTTCCATCGTGCCGCCTTCGGTCTCGTTCGAGCCGACGAAGCTGGTGCCTGCGGGCAGGTTCTCGAAGTTGATCGGCGGGTGGTTCACATAGACCAGCGGCACGCCGGCAGCTTCGGCCATCTGCGTCATCGCCGGGGTGGCCGCGCCATCGACCGCGTTCACGATGATCGCATCGACGCCATTGGCGATGAAGTTCTGCACCTGGTTCTGCTGCCGGGCCACGTCCAGCTGCGCATCCTCGAGCAGCAGCTCGGCGCCGTCCTTCTGCGCCTCGGCCTTGATGCCGTTCAGAAGGATGGTCAGGAAGGGGTTGTCGAAACTGGTCATCGCCACCCCGATCTTCGCCCCTTCGGCCATGGCCGGCGCGGCCAGCCCCATTCCCAAGACCAGCGCCAGCGCCGTCCGGCATGTCATGCCCATATCCCTTGTCCCTCCCTTGCCGGGCATCGCCGCGATGCCGCCCGCGGAATGTGTCGCCGGCGCCGGCCGGCCGTCAATCGGCGCAGGCCGCGGAAATCCCGCATTGCTGAGGGGAAATCGCGCCGCGATGAGGGGAAACCCTCACGCCTCGATGCGGCGGCCGGTCTCGGGATCGAAGAAATGCAGATGCGCCATGTCCGGCACCACGCCGATGTGGTCGCCGCGCGCGGCCGGGCTGGTGCCGGGCAGGCGCAGGACCATGGCCATATCCGTGTCCTCGACCATGCCGTAGCCGAAGGCATCTGCGCCCAGCCGCTCGACCGAGCGCAGCACCACCGGGATCGCCGCCTCGCCGGGCTGCGCCAGCCGCAGGTGCTCGGGGCGGATGCCGAAGTGCAAGGCGCCGGCGCGTGGCAGGCCCGAGAGCGGCAGCCGGGTGCCGCCGGGCAGCGTGACCGTGCCGGCCTCGGAATCGACGGCCAGGATGTTCATGGCCGGCGAGCCGATGAAGCCGGCGACGAATTCGCTGGCCGGGCGTTCATAGACCTCGAGCGGCGTGGCGATCTGCTCGGCCACGCCCTTGTTCATCACGATCAGCCGGTCGGCCAGCGTCATCGCCTCGACCTGGTCATGGGTGACATAAAGCGTGGTCTGGCCGGTGCGCAGGTGCATCTCCTTGATCTGCAAGCGCATCTGCACGCGCAGCTTCGCGTCCAGGTTCGACAGCGGCTCGTCCAGCAGCAGCGCCGCCGGCTCGCGCACCAGCGCCCGGCCCATGGCGACGCGCTGGCGCTGGCCGCCCGACAGTGCGCGTGGCTTGCGGTCCAGATAGGGCTGAAGCTCCAGCATCTCGGCCGCCCTGGCGACGCGGGATTCGATCTCGGACCTGGACATCCTGGCGATCTTGAGCCCATAGGCCATGTTCTCGCGCACCGACATATGCGGGTAAAGCGCATAGTTCTGGAACACCATGGCGATGTCGCGGGCGCGCGGCTCCAGGTCGTTGACCACCTTGCCGCCGATCTCGATGGTGCCCGCGGTGATCGCCTCAAGCCCCGCGACCATGCGCAGCAGCGTGGACTTGCCGCAGCCCGACGGGCCGACGATGACCACGAATTCGCCATCCGCGATCCGCGTGCTGATGCCGTGGATGACCTGGTTGCCCGCATAGCTCTTGCGAACGTCGGTAAGGGTGATGCCGGCCATCTATTTCTCCGTCTCGACCAGGCCCTTGACGAACCAGCGCTGCATCAGCACGACGACCAGGATCGGCGGCAGGATCGCCAGCACCGAGGTCACCATCACGAGGTTCCAGGGCGTATCGGCATCGGCAAAGGAGATCATCTTCTTCAGCGCGATGACGATGGTGTTCATCTCGTTGGAATTGGTGACCAGCAGCGGCCACAGATATTGCGTCCAGCCATAGATGAACTGGATCACGAAGATCGCCGCGACATTGGTCAGCGACAGCGGCCACAGGATGTCGCGAAAGAACCGCCAGGGCCCGGCGCCATCGACCCGCGCCGCCTCCAGCAGTTCGTCCGGGATGGTCATGAAGAACTGCCGGAACAGCAGCGTCGCGGTGGCCGAGGCGATCAGCGGCAGGATCAGCCCGGGATAGGTATCGATCAGGCCCAGGTCCACCATGACCTTGTAGGTGGGCTGGATGCGGACCTCGACCGGCAGCATCAGGGTGATGAAGATCAGCCAGAAACAGGCCATGCGCAGCGGAAAGCGGAAGAAGACGATGGCATAGGCCGAGGCCATCGAGATCGCGATCTTTCCCAGCGCGATGCCCATGGCGACGATGGTGGTATTCGCCAACAGCCGCCACAGGCTGACGCCGCCGATCTTGCTGATGCCGCCGGTGAAGGCGTCGCGGTAATTCGCCGCCGCCTCGGGTCCGGGCAGCAGCGGCAGCGGCGGGCGCAGGATGGTCTGGGTGCTGTGGGTCGAGGCGATGAAGACATAATAGACCGGAAAGGCCACCACGATCACGCCCAGGATCATCCAGAAATGCGCCACCATGCGGCCGGCGCCGCGCGGGGCCAGGGGGGACGCTTCAGCCATAATGCACCCTCCGCTCGATGAACCGGAACTGGAAGGCGGTCAGCGCGATCACGATCACCATCAGGATCACCGACTGCGCGGCGGAATCGCCCATGATCAGATTTACGAAACCGTCGTTATAGACCTTGTAGACCAGCGTTTCGGTGGCCTTGCCGGGGCCACCGCCGGTCACCGCATGGATGATGCCGAAGGTGTCGAAGAGAGCATAGACGGTGTTGACGACCAGCAGGAAAAACGTCGTCGGCGCCAGCAGCGGAAAGACGATGGTCCAGAAGGCATGCCGGCGCGAGGCGCCGTCGATGGCGGCCGCTTCTAGAAGGGATCGAGGAATCGCCTGCAAGCCAGCGACAAAGAACAGGAAATTATAACTGATCTGCTTCCATGTCGCCGCTGCCACCACCAGCATCATGGCATGGTCGGCATTCAGCAGCGGGTTCCAGCGGATCCCCATCTGCCGCAGCGGCCAGGCCAGCGTGCCGAAGCTGGGGTTGAACATGAACAGCCACAGCATGCCGGCGATGGCCGGGGCGACCGCATAGGGCCAGATCATCAGCGTGCGATAGAAGCTCTTGCCGCGCACCACCTTCTCGGCCTGCACCGCCAGGAACAGCGCGATCGCCATGGCCAGGAACGCCACCATTGCCGAGAAGATCACCGTGACCTGGAGCGCGTTCAGATAGGCCGGATCGGCCAGCACCTTGCGGAAATTCGCCAGGCCCACGAAGCTGGTCTTCAGGCCGAAGGCGTCCTCCTTCAGCAGCGACTGGCGAAAGGCCTGCGCCGCCGGCCAGTAGAAGAAGATCAGCGTGATCGCCAGCTGCGGCGCCACCAGCAGCCAGGGCAACAGCTTGTGCGGAAAGACCGTGCGTCTCATCCGTCCCCCTTTGGGATGGGCGGGCGCGAAGGGCGCGCCCGGCCCGCGTCATGGCTCAGCCGCCGGCGGCTTCCTTGATCGCGGCATTGCCGCGGGTGACCGCGTTCTTCAGCGCCGTCGCGGCGTCCTGCTGGCCCGACAGCATCTTCTCGTATTCCTCGTTCTGGATGTCGCGCAGCTGCGGCAGGTTCGGCGCCCGCACGCCCTTGGAGTTCTCGGTCGGTTCCTTGCCCATCATCTGCAGGATCGGCGTCTCGCGTCCCGGATTCTTCTGATAGAAATCCGTGGCCTTGGTCGCCTCATAGGCCGCCAGCGTCACCGGCAGATAGCCCGACTGCTCGTGCAGATACTGCTGCACATCGGTCTGCGACAGGTACTGGAAGAAGGCCGCGACGCCCTTGTAGGTCTCGTCCGACTTGCCGCCCATCACCCACAGCGAGGCCCCGCCCGGCGTGGTGTTCTGCGGCGCGCCCTCGGCGGTCTCGTCATAGGGCAGCTGGCCGATGCCGTAGTTCATGCCCGATTTCACGATGTCACCCAAGCCGCCCGAGCTTTCGGTCAGGATGCCGCATTCGCCCGAGGTGAAGTTCTGCTTGGCCTCGCTGGTGCGGCCGCCATAGACGAAGACGCCCTCTTTCGAGAGATCCGCAAGCTCCTGGAAATGCTTGACGAACAGCGGGCCGTCGATCTTCAGCTCGGGCGTGCCCGCCAGGCCGTTCTCGTTCGTGCCCCAGCTGACATTGTTCCAGGCGGCGAAATTCTCGGTATGGATCCAGGTCAGCCAGGTCGAGGTATAGCCGCAGGTGGCGGCGCCCGATTCCTTGATCTTGCGGGCGGCGGCCCAGACCTCGGCCCAGGTTTTGGGCGGATTGTCGACGTCCAGCCCGGCCTTTTCGAAGATGTCCTTGTTGTAATACAGGATCGGCGAGGAGGAATTGTAGGGAAAGGACAGCATCTCGCCCTCGGGCGTCGAGTAATAGCCGACGATGCCGGGCAGATACTGGCTCTTGTCGAACTTGGTGCCGCCCTTTTCCAGCACCTGCGCGACCGGCATGATCGCGCCCTCGGCGCCCATCATCACGCCGGTGCCGACGTCGAAGACCTGGATGATGTCCGGGGCCTGGCCGGCGCGAAAGGCGGCGATGCCGGCGTTCAGCGTCTCCGGATAGGTGCCCTTGAAGACGGGCTTCACCTCGTAATCGGACTGGCTGGCGTTGAAGTCGCCGGCGATCTTGGCCACCACCTCGGCATTGGCGCCGGACATGGCGTGCCACCAGGAAATCTCGGTCTTGGCCTCGGCCGCGACGGGCAGCGCCATCAGCCCGGCAAGCCAGAATACGGTCTTTTGCATGGTCTTCCTCCGAATCGTGCCTTTACGGCGTCTCCGCTTTCGGCCGGCAGGGGCACGGGGCCCTTTTCGTCGCGCGCCCGCTCCGCCTCTCCCCGAAGGAACTGTCGCCCCCGGAGGGGCGCGCTGTCAATTCGCTTCATGCGGCGAAAGCGGGCGCGGTCGGCCGCCGATCACCGTCGCCCTGTCGCATGATTTTGTGAATGTCTTGCGACAACAAATCGTTCCAAGAAGAATTTCGCGCGAATTCCAGGTCCGGCGCATGGCGCGAAAAATCATTCTTTCGGCGCGGTTCGCCAAAAATCGCGCCCGCGGAGTTTGACCGCAAGCGACCGGAGGCGGCCGCTGCGCCCCGCGTGCAAAGATGCTATGACATCAGCGACGAAAGGACAGACCATGCAGCACGAGCCCCTTGCGACGATTAAGGATCCGCGCTGGCAGCGGGTGCTGGCCCGCGATGCCGGCGCCGACGGCAGCTTCGTCTATGCGGTGCGCACGACCGGGGTCTATTGCCGGCCCTCCTGCCCCGCCCGCCGGGCGAAGCCCGAGAATGTCGGCTTCTTTCCCGATCCGGCGGCGGCCGAGGCGGCGGGCTTCCGGCCCTGCCGGCGCTGCAACCCGCGCGGCGCCGGGCTGGCCGAGGCCAATGCCGCGCTGGTCACCGCCGCCTGCCGGCTGATCGAGGCGGCCGAGACCCCGCCCTCGCTGGACGAACTGGCCGAGGCCGCCGGGCTCAGCCGGTTTCACTTCCACCGCCTGTTCAAGGCGCAGACCGGGCTGACACCGCGTGAATATGCCAGCGCCCATCGCGCGGGGCGGCTGCGGGCGCGGCTCGAGGACGGCGACAGCGTGACCGGCGCGCTCTACGAGGCCGGCTTCAACTCGAACAGCCGCTTCTACGAGGCGGCCGGCGACATGCTGGGCATGGCGCCCTCGGCCTATCGCAAGGGCGGCGCCGGGGCCGAGATCCGCTTCGCGCTGGCGCAATGCGCGCTTGGTGCCCTGCTGGTCGCGCAAAGCCGGCAGGGCATCTGCGCCATTGCGCTTGGCGACACGCCCGAGGCCCTGCTGCACGACTTCCAGGACCGCTTTCCCGCCGCGCGGCTGATCGGCGGCGACGCCGAATTCGAGGCCGTGGTCGCCCGGGTCGTCGGCTTCGTCGAGGCCCCGGGCATCGGCCTCGACCTGCCGCTGGACATTCGCGGCACCGCCTTCCAGCAGCGCGTCTGGCAGGCGCTGCGCCAGATCCCGCCGGGCAGCACCGCCAGCTATGCCGAGATCGCCGCCCGCATCGGCGCCCCCGCCGCCACCCGCGCCGTGGCCCAGGCCTGCGGCGCCAACCGCCTGGCCGTCGCCATCCCCTGCCACCGGGTGATCCGCAGCGACGGCGGGCTGTCGGGCTATCGCTGGGGCGTCGCCCGCAAGCAGGCGCTGCTGGACCGCGAGGCGCAGGGCTGATTGCCGAGCGTTTCGCTTGGGTATATAGCGGGGCGACCGACCGCAGGCCGAAGGACGCGCCATGTTCCCGATCCGACCCTATCGCAGCATCGGCACGCTGGGCCCCGCCTCGGGCGCGGTCGCGGCGGCGCTGAAGGCGCGGGCCGCCGCATGGGAGCTGGAACTGGTCGAGACCCCGGACAGCCTGACCCTGCTGGTCTGGGGCTGCGCCATGACGCTCTTCACCGACGGGCACGGCGCGCGGCTGGAGCTCGACGCACCGGAAAAGCGGCTGATCGGCACCTTGCAGGACACGGCCGCCACGCTGCTGGACGAATTGGGCGTCACGGTGGATTGGGACCGGGTCGATGCCGGCGCGCTGGCGCCGGGCCTGGCGCTGATGCGGGTGGTGTCCGTCGCCTCGCGCACGCCGGGCTTCATCCGGGTGCGGCTGGCGGGCGAGGAGGCCGGGCGATTCGGCACCGGCGCGCTGCATTTCCGCCTGCTGCTGCCGCCCGAGGGGCGCGCGCCGCAATGGCCGCGCGTGGCGCCGAACGGCCGCACGGTCTGGCCCGAGGGCGCCGACGCGCCGCATCGCGCCGTCTACACCACCGCCGCGCAGCAGGACGACTGGCTGGAGTTCGACATCTTCCGCCACGCCGGCAGCCCGACCTGCGACTGGGCCGACCGCGCCCGCCCGGGCGATCCGGTCGGAATCATCGGCCCCGGCGGCGGCGGCATCCCGAACGCGGCGCGGCTCTGGCTCTTCGGCGACGAGACCGCGCTGCCGGCCATCGCGCGCATCCTGACCGAGGCGCCGGGCCGGGTCAGCGCCAGCCTGTGCTGCCGTCCCGAGGACATGGGCGCCCTGGCCCAGGACCCGCGCGTCACCCGCTGCGACGACCTTCTGGCGGCGCTCGACGCGGCCGATCTGGCCGGCGCGCCGGATCGCCACATCTGGTTCGCGGGCCCGGCCGAGGCCGCCCGCGCCGCCCGCCAGCGCCTGCTCGCGCGCGCCTGCGACAAGCGCGAATTCATCGCCGCCGCCTATTGGGGCTGACCGGCGCCGACGCCCGATTCCGGCCGCCCGACCGCAGGGTGATTCGGGCCACGCCGCCCGCGATGCTTCGTCGCGGATCGCGAAAACCCTTGGCAGGACGGCATGATTCATGGAAGCGTCCCGACTCGTGGATAGCAGGAGGGGAGGAGATCCGATGATCCAGAAGATATTATGTCCGACCGATGGCACCGAACATTCCGATTTGGCCGTCGTCTATGCCGCGCAGCTGGCGGCCCGATTCGGCGTGCCGATGACCATCTGCGTGGTCAATATCGCGCATGGCGGGGCGCGCGGCCCGGTCATCCATCACTGGACCGACAAGGAGATGGAGGAGAAGCTGGACCGCGCCACCGCGCTGGCCCAGCAGAACGGCGTGGCCGATCCAAAGCGCGTCGACATCGTCAGCCGCGAGGCCGCGGCCGGCATCGTTTCCTATGCCGAGGGCAATGGTTACGACCAGATCGTCGTCGGCACCGGCGACAAGCGCGGCCTGTCGCGGCTGATGCTGGGCTCGGTCGCGGCCGATGTCATGGCCCGCGCCCATTGCACCGTGACCGTGGCACGCTAGGTCGCGGCCGGGCCGGCGTTCCGGCCTGACGACAACTCCATGAGATGACGACGAAAACACGCGCCCCGCGCCCGGTTCCGGCTGCGGGGCGCCTTGCTGTCCGACGGGTGCGGCGGGCCGGATTCCGCAACCGATCAGCATTCCGCGGCAGAAGAAACTTGACAGATTGCCGCAGCACACGTTTCTTGGAGAGAAAAAAGTTTTCGACCGCAGAAACACTGGTGTTGTGGCCCGGCGCCGAAAGACCAACCAAAAAGCGGGCCTCTAGGGAGGAGAGAACGTGTCAGATCTGACAAGACGGATCGAGTCCATGCACCGGCGCGACATCGCCGTGGCCGTGGCATTCATCCTGGGACTTTGGTTCGCCATCATCTTCGTGGCGCTGGAAACCTGGGCGCTTGCGCCCACCGGTTCGGCGCGGACGATCCTGCTGATCGCGGGGGCGGTGGTGCTGCTGTTCAACTCGGCCGCCATCATGGCGATGCTGCGCCATTACCGCGAGGACCGCGACTTCATGTACGGGCTCGACATCCAGTTCCTGGACGAGGCCCGCGAGGCCAAGAGGGCGCTGCGCCATGGCTAGATATGTCGCCCCGGTCCAGGGCAAGGTGGGCCAGATCATCGACGTGATCGTGCTGCTGATCATGGCCATCGGCGCCCTGTACATTCCGCTGTGGCTCGGCCTGGCCGGGTCCGCGAAAACCCCCCAGCCCATTGAAAACCCGACCTGGGAAACGCTGGGCCAGAATCCGGCGATGGTCGAGCAGTGGCAGAAGCTCGGCTATGCCGACCCGGCCTCGGCGGCCGAACTGATCACCGCCCGTTTCGACTACAGCTTCTCGATCGGCGCGCTGGTCGTGATGATCGTGGTCATCGTTGGGTATTACGCGATCCTGCTGCGCTTTTCCGAAAAGGAATATCGCGACGTGATCGCCGAGAAGTTCGGCGAGTGAGGGCGAACATGGATCTGTGGAACTATCTGGAATACGCGGCCTGGGGTGCCTCGGCCCTGTTCGGGCTGTTCATCGTGCTCAACTGGATCAAGACCGACAGCACCTACAGCGAAGAGTTCCTGACCTCTTCGCGCGAAGGCGAGCTGGAGGCCCTGACCGAAGAACAACATCACCGGGGGTAACATGGCGCAGGCACAACAAACCGAACACGTCGGCCTTGCCCGGGTTCTGGGCCCCGCCCACGTCTGGGCGCTGGGGGTGGGCATCGTTCTGGTCGGCGAATACATGGGCTGGAACTTCTCGGTCGGCAAGGGCGGCGCCTATGCCGCGCTGATGGCCTGCTGGTTCGCGGGCATCCTCTACACCTGCGTCGCCATGATCGACAGCGAGGTGACATCGACCGTCGCCGCGGCCGGCGGGCAATACACTCAGGCCAAGCATATCGTCGGGCCGCTGATGGCCTTCAACGTCGGGCTGTATCTGGTCTTTGCCTATACGATGCTCGAGGCGGCCAATGCCATCACCTTCGGCTTCCTGGTCGATACGGTGGCGACGATGAGCGGGCATTCCGGCCTGGACCAGCGGCCGTTCATCATCCTGGCGATCATGTTCCTGGCCTGGCTGAACTATCGCGGCGTGCTGGCGACGCTGACCTTCAACCTGGTCATCACCGCCATCGCCTTCACCGCGGTGATCGTGCTGTTCCTGGCCACCTCGGGCGTGGTCGGCGTCAGCCCGCTGCGCCATGCCGAGCTGATGAGCGGCGCGGCCGCCATGCCCTATGGCTGGCTGGGCGTGCTGGCGGCGATGCATTTCGGCCTGTGGTATTACCTCGGGATCGAGGGCACCACCCAGGCCGCCGAAGAGGTGCGCAGCCCGGCCCGGTCGCTGCCCTTCGGCACGCTGGCCGGGGTGATGACGCTGGCCATCGCGGCGACGCTGACCTGGTATGTGTGCTCGGGGCTGATGCCCTGGGAATACCTGGGCCAGGCCGGGGTGCCGCTCTTCGACGCGGCGCGGCTCTCGGGCTCGACCTTCCTGATGGTGTTTCTGGGTATCGGCACGATGTTCGCCACCCTGGCCTCGGCCAACGGCTGCATCAACGACGCCAGCCGCGCCTGGTTCGCCATGGCCCGCGACCGCTACCTGCCGGGCTGGTTCGGCGCGGTGCATCCGAAATACCGCACGCCCTATCGCTCGATCATCTTCCTGGTGCCGATCGCGCTGATCTTCGCCCTGGGCGCGCCGATCGATCAGGTCATCACATTCTCGATCCTGTCGGGCCTGCTGGAATACACCTTCATGCCGCTGAACATCATCCTGTTCCGGCGCAAATGGCCGCTCGAGACCATCAAGCGCGGCTATGAGCATCCGTTCCACCCGCTGCCGGCCTTTGCGCTGCTGGCGCTGTGCGGCATGGCCTTCTTCGCGGTCTTCCTGGGCTATGGCACCCAGCTTGTCGCGATGATCGCCTTCTACATCGTCGTGTCGCTGTGGTTCCACTTCTGGCGCTACCGCTTCGTGAACCGGGGCGCGCAGTTCACCATGCCCTGGCCCAAGCCGAAGGGCTATTGACGATGCCGGCAGCAGCCTGGACTGCCGTGATCCTTGGCCTGGGGCTGGCCTGGCTGGCCCTGCGGCTTTACACCGACGCGGGCCGGCGCCAGGCCGCCCGCGCCGGCTATTTCGACCTGGTGCTGCCGCAGATGCGGGCGGCGCGGCGGGCCTTCGCGCCCACTGGCTTCGCCCGGGTCTCGGGCCGCATCGCCGGGACCGAGACCGATCTGCAGGCGGTGCCCGACACGCTGACCTTCCGCAAGCTGCCGGCGCTGTGGCTTCTGGTCACGCAACCCGGCCGCCTGCCGGTCGGGCAGCGCATCCACATGATGGCCCGGCCGCGCGGGATCGAGCCGTTTTCCGCCTGCGACCAGCTGCCGCACCAGACGCTGCTGCCCGAGGGCTTTCCCCATGACGCGACGCTGCGCAGCGAGACCGCGCTGAGCCCGGCCGAGGCGGCGCTGCTGTCGCGCCACCGCGCGATCTTCGACGATCCGCGCGTGAAGGAACTGGTGATCTCGCCCGCCGGGCTGCGCATCACCTGGCTGGCCGACGAGGCCGAGCGCGGCCGCTACCTGATCTTTCGCGAGGCCGAGATGGGCCGCGCGCCGCTGGCGCCGCACAGCCTGGCGCCGCTTCTGGAGGCGCTGGCCCGGCTGCGCCGCGACATCCTGGCCGATGCGGCGGCCGCTTCCGAACAAGCGAGATGCGCATGACCCCTCCGCCCAACCCCTATCTGGTGCTGGCCTCGGCCATCGTGCTGCCCGGCTCGGGCCAGGTCTGGAACCGCGAGCCGCTGCGCGGGCTGATCTTCCTGTTCTTCATGCTGCTGCTCGGCGGCTTCACCCTGAAGACGGCGGCGCCGGACGTGTCCTTCGTCGGCCAGTTCGCCGGCGGCTTCTTCGTCCATGCCATGGCGATCTTCGACGCCTACAAGCGGGCGCGCATCCGCCATGCGGTCTGGCAGCACGGCGCGGCCGGCCGGGCCTAGGAAAACACCGCCCGCACCGGGCTGCGCGACAGGGCGATCAGCCGTTCGCGCAGCCGCTGCGCCAGGGGCGACAGCGGCCGGCGCTTCAGGTCCAGGAGGTAATAGGCCGAGACCCGGATCTCGTGCGGGATCTGCAGCATGGCGAAGCCGGCCGAGACCGGCGGCCGGATCAGCAATTCGGCCACCTCCTCGGACATCGGCGCCACGGCGTCGCATTGCGCCAGATAGGCGATGGTCAGCAGAAGCGACGGGCTGTTGACGATGTTCTTCGGCTCGGCCAGCCCGACATCGGCAAAGGCTGCCAGCGCCGCCTCGCGGATCGGGGCGCCGCGGCTTTGCATGATCCATTCCTGCCCGGCAAGCTCGGTCAGGGTGACGGCCGGCGCGCGGCTCAACGGATGGCCGGCGCGGGTCAGGAAAGTCACCTTCTCGTCCCGCATCGGCAGGATGTTGAAATCCTGGCTGTCGAATTCCGGCAGGATGCGGGCCAGGACGAAATCCATCTCGCCCGCCGCGAGATGGCCCAGAAGCTCGCGCGAGGGCATCACGTCGACGGTGATGTCGGCGTCGGGCGCGCTCTGCTTGATCTCGCGGATGGCCGAGACCAGATAACCCACCGCCGGCCCGGTCACCGCACCGACGCGCAGCGTGCCGCCGAACCCCTCGCGCAGCGCCCGCACGTCCGAGGCCATGCTGACCATCTCGCGCAGGATGACGCGGGCGCGGCGCAGCACGGCGCGGCCGATTTCGGTCGGCTCCATGCCCTTGGGCTGGCGCAGGAACAGCTGGGCGCCGACCTGGTTCTCGATCTCGGCCAGCATGCGCGAGGCGGCGGGCTGGGTCATGCCGACCGTCTCGGCGGCCAGCTGCAGCTGGCCATGCTCGGCGATCTGCTGGATCAGACGCAACTGGGCCGGCTTCAGCATCAGCCGGGCGGGGGGCAGGGACATGACAGCTTCGCTATTCATTCCAGGGTTCAGATGATCCTAACATCATGTCCCCGGCCTCGCCAAGCCTCAGGCCGGTCCCGCTTCGAAGGCGCGGGCGATCTCGGCCTCGGGGCAGCCATTGGCAAGCAGCGCCGCCAGCAGGATGCGCGCCTGCCCGGGCCGTAGGATGCGGGCATGGATCGCCCCCGCCCGGCGCATGTCGTGGCCACCACCGCCGCCGCCATAGATCGGCGCCAGAAGCCCGCGCGGCACCCGGCTCGACACCACCACCGGCACGCCCTGCGCCCGGGCCCGGGCGATGGCCGCGACCAGTTCCGGCGTCGCGTTGCCCGAGCCCATGGCCGAGATGACGATGCCCCGCGCCCCCGCGGAAAGGCTCGCATCCAGATGCAGCCCGTCGCTGCCGGGATGGGTGGCGACGATATCGACGCGCAGGCCCGCGACCGGCGCCGGCAGGGCGCGGTCCAGCGACGGTTCCTCTTCGGCGGCGCGCTCGAAGGCTTCGGGGGAATCCGAGGCTTCCTTGTAAAGCCCCCAGGCCGGCAGCGCCCGGCCGCCGAAGACCAGCGACACCCCCCTGCCCGGCGCCATGGCCGCGCCGAGCGCATCGGCCAGGTTGCGCGGCCCGTCCGACTGCGGATGGTCGGCGGCGAATTGCGCGCCGGTGAATACCACGCGCTTCGCGGGCTGGTGCTGAAGCTGAACCAGCAACGCGGTTTCCTCCATCGCGTCGGTGCCGTGCAGCACCACCACGCCGTCGATGGTCGGGTCGGCCAGCTGCGCGCCGACCGCGTCGCTGATCGCCTGCATGTCGGCCAGCGTCAGGCTGGCGGAATCCTTGGCCAGCACCTCGCGCGGGCGCAGCTCGACCTGCATCGGCGGCACCAGCGCCAGCAGATCGCGGCCGCTGAGGCTGGGCCGGGCGGCGCCATCGGCACCGCGGCGGCTGGCAATGGTGCCGCCGGTCGCCAGCACCGCCAGCACCGGCGGGCTGCCGGTCATGGTCGCCGTGCCTTCGGCATGGGTGCGCATCGTCCTTCCCCCTCGCTGGTCGCGGGCTGCCGAGGCGCGGGCGCGTCGCCCGCCAACCTGTCTGACAGATTTACCGGATTAGCGGCAAGCCCTGCCCCGGGTCAAGCATGCTGGTATGGAAATATGCCAAAATCCGCCGTCGCGCGCAGGAAAGTTGCCGCGGGACGGCCATCGCCGCAAGGATCGGGTTCAGGCGCCGCGAGGGGCCTGGCCGATGATCCAGGTCATCGCCTGCTCGACCTCGTCGAGATGCTCGCGCATCGCCGCCCGGGCCTCGTCCTCGGACCCGGCCGAGATCGCCTCGGCGATGCGGCGATGTTCGTCATTCGAAGTCACCCGGCGGTCCGCCATCAGGTTCACCAGTTCGGACTGCCGCATCAGCGCGTCGCGGGAATCGGTGACGATGCGGGCAAAGACCGCGTTCTGCGCCGCCTCGGCGATCAGGAAGTGGAAATCGCTGTCCAGCCGCACCCATTTCAGGGCGTCCTCCTGGCGTTCCATGCTGTCGCAGAGCTGCATCAGCCGCGCCATCTGCTCGGGCGTGCGGCGCAGCGCGGCCCAGCCGGCGGCCGGGATCTCGATGAAGGGCCGGGCCTCGATCAGCTCGCGCGCCGAATAATGGCCATAGGCCAGTTCCGGCGCCTGGCGGTCCGAGATCACGAAGCTGCCGCTGCCGCTGCGGCTGCGGGTCAGGCCCAGCGTCTGCAAGGACCGCATGGCCTCGCGGATGATCGGGCGGCTGACGCCATAGCGTTCGGCCAGCTTGGCCTCGGAAGGCAAGCGGGTGCCGACCGGCAGTTGGCCGGCCAGGATGGCGCCTCTCAGATCCTCGAACACCGTCTCGGCGGCGTTTTTCCGACTGACCGGGCTTTTGTGTGTCAACCAATCAGCCACTTTGTTCATGGCGCCAATGTTGCACGTCCGGCGAAGCTGTCAAGCCATGGCTTTGACGGCGCTACCAATAAAACACTGCGGCTCCGACCAGTCCGAGCATCCCGGCGACCTGGGCCATGAAAATCAGGTGATAGAGTCTCATCCGCGACCTCCGCGACAGAAGATGGCGACAGAGGGTCATGGTGCGGCGAGCGGTCGGCCTTGGGAAAGCCGCATTTGCGCCGATGAACATTTATCAACCGCGCGGACGGGGTTGCGGGCGGGGCGCGATCATGGCATCAGACCCGCGGCGGCGGCGAATGACCCAATGGCGCGATTCTGCGTCCGCTTTTCCCATATCCTGAGACATTACAGGTTTTCCGATGCGTGATCCCCTGTTCCGCATGGCCCTGCTGCTTGGCCTGCTTTCCGCCGTCGGTCCCTTCGCGATCGACATGTACCTGCCCGCGCTGCCCGAGGTGGCGAGCGATCTCGGCACCAGCGAGGCCGGCGCCGCGCTGACGCTGACCGCCTATTTCATAGTCTTCGGCATTGCGCAGATGATCTATGGCCCGCTGTCGGATGCCCTTGGCCGCAAGCCGCCGCTGGTGATCGGCGTCGCGATCTTCCTGGCCGCGACCATCGCCGCCAGCCTGGCGCCCGACATCGGCTGGCTGATCGCGGCCCGCGCCGTGCAGGGCCTGGGCGCGGCGACGCTGATGGCGGTGCCGCGCGCGGTGATCCGCGACATGGCGACCGGGCCCGCCGCGGCGCGGATGATGGCGGCGATCATGATCGTGATCTCGGTCTCGCCCATGCTGGCGCCGCTGACCGGCTCGGCGGTGATGGCTTGGGGCGGCTGGCGCGAGATCTTCGCGGTCCTGGCCGTCGCGGCCGCCGTCAGCCTGGGTCTGATCCTCTTTGCCCTGCCCGAGACGCTGGCCGTCGCGCAGCGCCGCCCGGTGCGGCTGGCCGAGATGCTGGCCGGCGCGCGCCGGCTGCTGGGCGACCGCCGTTTCCTGGGACTGACGATGATCGGCGGCTTCGGCATGGCCAGCTTCTTCGTGTTCCTGGCCTCGGCGAGCTTCGTCTATACCCGGCAATACGGGCTCAGCCCGACCGGCTTTTCCCTGGCCTTCGCGGTCAATGCCATCGGCTTCTTCTCGGCCTCGCAATTCGCCGGCCGGCTGGCCGAGCGTTTCGGGATGGAGCGGGTGATCTCGCTGGCGATCACCGGATTCGCGCTGGCGACGCTGCTGCTTGCGGCCGTGGTGCTGGCCGGGATCGACGCGCTGCCGGTGGTGGTCGCGGGGCTGTTTCTGGGCAATGCCTGCCTGGGGCTGGTGATGCCCACGGCCATGGTGATGTCGCTGGACCCGCATCCCGACATCGCGGGGCTCGCCTCGTCGCTGGGCGGCACGGTGCAGATGCTGACTGGCGGGCTGATGATCGCCGTCACCGGGCCGTTTCTGGACAATACCGCCGCGACCATGGTGCCGGCCATCGCGCTGTGCGCGGTGCTGGCCTGGCTGGCGGCGGCGGCATCGCTGCCGCGGCTGCGCCTGCGCTAGCTGCGCGGCCGGGTTCCGGGTATTTGGAAAACAGAGAAAGCCGGGGCGCCGTTCCGTTGCGGCGCCCCGGTTCGTTCAGGCGTTCTGCAACTCGCCCGCCTCGGGGTTTTGCAGCACGCTGCGGTCGGTCTGGCCGAGGATCTGCGAGGTCACCGTGCCCGCCGTCATCGAGCCCGAGACGTTGAGCGCGGTGCGGCCCATGTCGATCAGCGGCTCGACCGAGATCAAGAGTGCGACCAGCGTGACCGGCAGGCCCATGGCCGGCAGCACGATCAGCGCCGCCAGGGTGGCGCCGCCGCCGACCCCCGCGACCCCGGCCGAGCTGAGCGTCACGATGGCGATGAGCGTCGCGATCCAGGCCGGGTCCAGCGGGTTGATGCCGACCGTCGGCGCCACCATCACCGCCAGCATCGCCGGATAGAGCCCGGCGCAGCCGTTCTGCCCGATGGTCGCCCCGAACGAGGCCGAGAAGCTGGCGATGGTCTGCGGGATGCCCAGGCGGCGGGTCTGGATCTCGACGTTCAGCGGAATGGTCGCGGCGCTGGAGCGGCTGGAGAAGGCGAAGCTCAGCGCCGGGACGATCTTGCGGAAGAAGGTCAGCGGGTTCACGCCGGTCAGGGTCAGCAGCACGCCATGCACCACGAACATGATCGCCAGGCCGATATAGGAGGCGATGACGAACTTGCCGAGGTTCAGGATGTCGGCCGCGTTCGATGTCGCCGCCATCTTGGTCATCAGCGCCATGACGCCATAGGGCGTCAGCCCCATGATCAGCCGCACCAGCTGGCCGATCCAGGCCTGCAGCATGTCGATCAGCGCCAGCAGGGCGTGACCCTTTTGCGCGTCGCGCCGGACCAGCCGGATCGCCGCCACGCCCAGGAAGGCCGCGAAGATCACCACCGAGATGATCGAGGTCGGGTTCGCCCCGGTCAGGTCGGCGAAGGGGTTCTTCGGAATGAAGGACAGGATCAGCTGCGGCACAGTCAGGTCGGCGACCTTGGGGGCATAGGTCGATTCCAGCGCCGTCAGCCGCGCGGTTTCCGCCGCGCCCTGCGCCAGCCCCTCGGCGGTCAGCCCGAAGGTCAGCGACATGACCACGCCCACGAAGGCCGCGATCGCCGTGGTGCCCAGAAGCGTGCCCAGCGTCAGCGCCGAGATCTTGCCCAAGGCCGAGGCGTCGTGCAGCCGCGCCACCGCGCTGAGGATGGCGGCGAAGACCAGCGGCATGACCACCATCTGCAAGAGCTGCACATAGCCGTTGCCGACGATATTGATCCAGTTGATCGTGGTCTGCAGTGCCTCGGACTCGGTGCCATAGGCCAGTTGCAGGCCGATGCCGAACAGGGTGCCCAGCACCAGGCCGATGAAGACCCGCACCGACAGCGACAGATGCCCGCCCTGCAGGCGGGCCAGCGCCATGATCAGCGCGGCGAAGATTGCGAGATTGATGAGAACGGATGCCATTTGCGCGCCTCCGGCAATTTGAGATTGTCCCGTTAAGCCACAATGCACGCCCGTCGTATAGAGGCGCCGGCGCAGGGCCGGTATGGCGCGGCTGCAGGGGCCGAGGGCTATTATACAGCAAAACTTGCGTCAGCTTTCGGAGATTGTTGATTATCGCAGCGGCCCGGCCGGGATAATCTGCCGTCGTGCCGGACGTGGGATCGGGTGCGAGACAGGCGGCCCCGGGCCAGGAAGGCAAGCGATGGAGCAGACCAGATCCGGCGACCGACCCCTGCTTCTGGGGCTGGTGGCGCTGGTCGGGCTGGCGCTGCGGCCCTTCCTGACCGGGCTCGGCCCCGTGGCGCCGCAGGTCGCGGCGACGACCGGGCTTGGCCTGCAGGGCCTGGCGCTGCTGACGCTGCTGCCGGTCCTGCTGATGGGCGCCGGCGCCTTCTTCGGCCCGGCCTTGCAGGCCCGGCTGGGCGCGCGGCGCGCCACGGGGGCGGCGCTTCTGGTGCTGGCGGCGGGCTCGGCCCTGCGCCTGGTGGCGGGCTCGGGGGCGCAGATGCTGGGCTCGGCGCTGCTTCTGGGCCTGGGCGCGGCGGTGGTGCAGGCGGTATTCCCGACCATCATCAAGCGCGAGTTTCCGCGCCGCATCAGCCTGGCCATGGGGGTTTACGCCTCGATGATGATGGGCGGCGGCGCCTTTGGCGCGCAGGTCGCGCCGCTGATCGCCGAGGCAAGCGGCAGCTGGCGGCTGGCGCTTGGCTGGCTGGCGCTGCCGGCGGCGCTGACCGCCTGGCTTGTGGCACGGGTGCTGCCGCGCGACGCACGCCCGGCGCATGCCGCGACGGCGGCGGGACTGCTCGGCTGGCTGCGCCTGCCCCGGGTCTGGCTGCTGATGGCCTGTTTCGGGCTGATCAACGGCGGATATTCGTCCTCGGTCGCCTGGCTATCGCCGGCATTCCGCGAGCTTGGCTGGTCGGCGGGCGCCAGCGGCGGGCTGCTGGCCGTGCTGGCGGTGGGCCAGGCGGTCGCGGCGCTGCTGATGCCGGTGCTGGCCGGGCGCCGCCCCGACCGCAGGCCCTGGCTTTGGGCCTGCCTCGCCGCTCAGGCACTGGGGTTTCTGCTGCTGGCGGTGCAGCCGCTGGCCGCGCCCTGGGCGACCGCCTTCCTGCTGGGCGCGGGCCTGGGCGGCTGCTTTTCATTGATGATGCTGGTGGCGCTGGACCACCTGCCCGACCCGGCCGGCGCCGGCGCACTGGCGGCGCTGATGCAGGGCGGCGGCTTCCTGCTGGCGGCGCTGCCGCCCTGGATCCTGGCCCTGCTGCACGAGGCACGCGGCAGTTTCGCCGCCGGCTGGCAGCTGCACCTGGCCGCGGTGCTGCTGGTTGGCCTGCTGGTCCTGCGGCTTGACCCGCGGGGCTATGGCGCCGCCACGGCCATGGGCGCGGCCCGGCCCGCCCCGGCCGAATGACCCAGATTTTCACGAGGAGGAGAAACCCATGCTGACCATTACCCGGCTCGACCAGCAGGACGCCCGGCGCCTGATCGAGGGCGCCGAGGCGCATTCGCGCCAGATCGGCGTGCCGATGTGCATCGCCGTGACCGACGAAAGCGGACATCTTCTGGCGTTTTCGCGCATGGACGGCGGCAAGATCACCTCGGCCACCATCGCCATCGACAAGGCCTTCACCGCCGCCGCGGCCCGCAAGCCGACGCATGAATACGGCACCGCCAGCCAGCCGGGCGCCCCGGCCTGGGGCATCTCCTCGGCGCTGGGCGGCCGGCTGATGGTGGTCGCGGGCGGCCTGCCGGTGGAACATGACGGCCAGGTCATCGGCGGCATCGGCGTGTCCTCGGGCAGCCCGTCCCAGGACCAGTCGGTGGCCCAGGCCGGCATCGACCACTGGCGCAGCACCCAGGGGTGACGGCGCGGCGGGCGGGCCGCCGCCCGCTTGCACCCCGGCCGGAAAGCCGCTACCAGCGCGCCCTTTGCAGATCCTGGGGGACGCCATGGCAGAGACGCTGGCCATCGACTTCGGCACATCGAACTCGGCCGCCGCCGTGCTGCGGGACGGCCGGCCGCTGCGGCTCGCCATCGAGCCGGGGGCCGAGACCCTGCCCACCGCCGTCTTCTTCCCGGCGCGCGGCGGCGCCATGCGCATCGGCGAGGCCGCGTCCGAGGCGCTGATCGCCGGCGCCGAGGGCCGCTATATGCGGGCGCTGAAAAGCGTGCTGGGCACCGAGCTCTTCCATGAATCGCGGCTGGTCGCCGGCCGGCGCCGCACGCTGGCCGAGATCGTCGCGGCCTTCCTGGCCGCGCTGCGCGAGCGGGCCGAGGCGGCGACGGGACTACGCTTTGCCCGCGCGCTGTCGGGCCGGCCGGTGCATTTCCACGCCGACCCGGCCAGCGACGCCCGGGCCGAGGCCGACCTGCGCGGCTGCTATCTGGCTGCCGGCTTCGCGCAGGTCGATTTCCTGCCCGAACCCGAGGCGGCGGCGCTGGCCAGCCATGGCCTCGGGCGCGAGGGCGAACTGGGGCTGATCGTCGACATCGGCGGCGGCACCTCGGATTTCTCGGTGTTTCGCAGCCAAGGCGGCAAGGCGCAGGTCCTGGCCAATCACGGCATCCGCCTGGGCGGCACGGATTTCGACCAGCAGGTCTCGCTGAGCCACGCCATGCCGGCGCTGGGACAGGGCGGCAGCCTGCGGCGCGAGATGGGCCCGGGCCTATTGCCGGTGCCGAACGCGGTCTATGTGGATCTGGCGACCTGGGCGCGCATCCCCTTCCTCTATACGCCTGAAACCCGGCGCATGGCGGCCGGGATGGCGCGCATGGCACTGGACCGGCCGGCGATGGATCGGCTGGTCTCGGTGCTGGACGAGGAACTGGGCCATGAGCTGGCCTTCGCGGTCGAGTGCGGCAAGATCGCGGCCAATTCCGGTGCCGAGGCCGGCATCGCCATGGGCTTCATCGAGCCGGGGCTGGCGCGGCTGATCACGCCCGAGACGCTGGAGGCGGCGCTGTCGGCCAACCGCCATGCGCTGGCCGAGGCCGCGGCCGAGACGCTGCGCCTGGCCGGCGTCACCCCCGACCAGATCGGCAGCGTGGTGCTGGTCGGTGGCTCCAGCCTGATGGGCCTGGTCGCGGACGAGGCCCGGCGGCTTTGCCCGGGCGCCAGCCAGCTGCGCGCCCAGGCCTTTACCGCCGTGGTCGATGGGCTGGCGCTAGCGACGGCGCGTTAGCGCTTCGGCTTGCCCTTGGGCCCGGGCTTGGCGCCGGCTTTCGGCGCCGCCTTGAAGCCGGGCTTCGGCCCGTCGCGGAACGGCTTGCCCTCGGCCTTGTGCGACTTGAAGCCGGCGGCCCGCCGCGGCCGGGCCTCGGCGCCGTCGCGCTCTTCGCGCGCCGGCCCGCCGTGCGAGCGGGATCCGGCCGCGCGCGGCGCCGCGGGCGCACCCTTCTGCGCCTGCTTCTTCTCGGCGGTCCAGCGCGCCTTGCGCACCGGCGCCTCGGCAGGCTCGGCCTCGGCTGCGGGCCGCGGCGTCACATCGGCCGGGTCCAGCAGGGCCGGGCGCTTTTTCGGCGCGGGCCGCTCCACCGGCTGCGGCCGAGGCGTCTCGGCATAGGCGGCCCGCTCGCCGCCCTGCCCGCGATGCGGCTTCTTCTCGCGCGGCGCCTGCATTTCTTCGTTCTGCAAATACCCCTGCCGAGGCTTCCGCTCGCGCGGCGCCGCCGGCTCGAACACCGGCTCGCCCTCGATGCGGCGCATGGTCAGGCCCGGCTCCAGCTCGGCCCGCTCGCCGAACTGGCCCGCGACCGCCGCGGCGATCTGCACGAAAGTCTGGTCGGTCTTGACCCGGATCGCGCCGATCTCGTCGCGGGTGATGCCGCCGGTCTCGCAGATCTTCGGCAAAAGCCAGCGCGCCTCGGCCCGGCCGGAATGGCCGACCGACAGAATGAACCAGACCGAGGGGCCGAATTCGCCACGCTCGCGCGGCGCGGTGGGCGCGGGGCCGGTGCTGTCCGACAGTTCCTCGGGCGTCGGGCGGCCTTCGCGCCACAGCCGCAGGAAGGCGGCCGCGACCTGCTCGGGTCCGAACCGCTCCAGCAGCGCGCCGGCCAGCGCCGCATCCTCGCCCGGCGCCTCGTTCAGCCCGGGATGCTCCAGCATGCGCTGGTCGTCCTGCGCCTGCACCTCATCGGCCGAGGGCGCCTTGCCCCATTCCGCCACCAGCTTGGCGCGCTGCAACAGCCGCTGCGCCCGCTTGTATTCCGAGGACGGCACGATCAGCACCGAGGTGCCCTTGGCCCCGGCCCGGCCGGTGCGGCCCGAGCGGTGCAGCAGCGTGTCGGGATTGGTCGGCAGGTCGGCATGGATCACCAGCTCCAGCCCCGGCAGGTCGATGCCGCGCGCGGCCACGTCGGTGGCGATGCAGACCCGGGCACGGCCGTCGCGCAGCGCCTGCAGAGCATGGCTGCGTTCCTGCTGCGACAGCTCGCCCGACAGCGCCACGACCTTGAAGCCGCGATTGCCCATGCGCGCCAGCAGGTGGTTCACATTGGCGCGGGTCTTGCAGAAGATGATGGCGCGGCTCGCCTCATAGTAACGCAGCGTGTTGAAGATCGCGTGCTCGCGGTCGCGGGTCTGCACCGAAAAGGCGCGGTATTCGATGTCGCCGTGCTGGCGCGCCTCGCCCTGGGTCTGGATGCGCAGCGCATCGCGCTGGAAATCCCGGGCCAGCGCCTCGATGGCCGGCGGCACGGTGGCCGAGAACATCAGCGTGCGGCGTTCCGCCGGCGCCGCGCCCAGGATGAACTCCAGGTCCTCGCGGAAGCCCAGGTCCAGCATCTCGTCGGCCTCGTCCAGCACGGCGGCGCGCAGGCCCGACAGGTCCAGCGAGCCGCGCTCGATATGGTCGCGCAAGCGGCCGGGGGTGCCGACGACGATCTGCGCGCCGCGCTCCAGCGCCCGGCGCTCGTTGCGATAGTCCATGCCGCCGACGCAGGTCGCGATCTGGGCGCCGGCGTAAAGCCAGGCCAGCTCGCGCGCGACCTGAAGCGCCAGCTCGCGCGTCGGCGCGATGGCCAGCGCCAGCGGCCGGTCGGCGGCGGGCAGCGCATCGCCGTCCAGGATGTCGCTGGCCATGGTCAGGCCGAAGGCCACGGTCTTGCCCGAGCCGGTCTGGGCCGAGACCAGCAAATCGCGGCCCCGCGCCTCGGGCGCCAGCACCGCCTGTTGCACCGAGGTCAGGCTGGCATAGCCCTTGGCCGCCAGCGCCGCGGCCAGAGGCGCGGCAATATCATAGTCGTTCATGTTCTTCGCCAGAAAGGGGATGCGGGTCGCATCCGGGTGACGGCACCATTCCCCTTTGCGGCCGGGCCCTCCACGGCCCACCGGCCCGGAACGCGGAGCCAAGCCGCCCGCCTAGCGCGTCCGGACCCGCGAGTCAAAGCGTATTCCGCCCGCCCGACCCGGCGTCACGGCCGCGGTCCCGGGCCAGGCTGCGGCGGATCTCGTCCAGGAACAGGCGCAGCGCCGGCACCGGGTCGTCGTGGTGATAGACGATATAGACCTCCGAGATCGGCGGATCGGGCCGGATCGGCAAAAAGCTCAGCGGACCCGAAGTCAGCCGGGCGATGCCCGCCGGCACGATGCTGACGCCGAAGCCCGCGACGATCAGGCTGGGGATCGACTGCGCATCGACCACCTGCTGCGACACCCGCGGCCGATAGCCCGCGGCGACGATGCAAGCCATGACATAGGCGGCGAAATCCGAGCTGTCGGGGCGCAGCACCACATGCTGGTCCTCGCGCAGGTCCTGGATCGAGACGCAGGTGCGCCCCGCAAGCCGGTGGTCGCTGCGCACCAGGGCCACCATCTCTTCGCGCCAGCCGTATTCATGCGCCAGTTCCGGATCGCGCGGCACCGAGCGGTTGAAGCTGACGTCGGTGCGGCGGCTGAGGATCTCGCTGATCTGGACGGTCGGTGACTGCTCGTGCACCCGCAGCGTGATTCGCGGGTGCGCCTTGGCGAAACGGGCCAGCAGCTCGGCCAGCCCGCCGCGCAGGATCGATCCGGTCGCGCCGATTTCCAGCATCCCGTCCTGGCCCTGCTGAATTTCGCGAATCTCCTGCAGGCTGCGCTCATATTGGTCCAGGATGGTGCGCGCCCGTTGCAGGAACACCTCTCCGGCCCGGGTCAGGGCGACGCGGCGGCTGGTGCGGCTGATCAGTTCGGCGCCGACTTCGCGCTCAAGTGTCTGAATCTGCGTGCTGAGCGGTGGCTGCGACATATGCAGGCGCTTGGCGGCGCGGGTATAGTTCAGCTCTTCGGCCAAGACCACGAAACAGCGCAACTGGCGTATTCTCATATCGTCACCCTATAGATGCCCTGTAAATCAATATTAGACACACAGGTGACATTTCACCAAGAATTCCAGTATCGGGCGGCCGGAAAACCGCCGCCGGTCGCAGGGAGGAACGACATATGCCGAATTGGTCCCGGTCCTTGTTTGGACAGGTCTGCGTGGCGCTGGTGCTGGGGATTGCCGCCGGCTTCTTCGCGCCCGAATTCGCCGCCAAGATGAAGCCGCTGGGAGACGGTTTCATCAAGCTCATCAAGATGCTGATCCCGGTCATCGTCTTCTGCGTCGTGGTGCATGGCATCGCCGGCGCCGGCGACCTGAAGAAGGTCGGCAAGGTCGGCGTGCGCGCCATCATCTATTTCGAGGTCATCACCACCATCGCCCTGGCCCTGGGCCTGGCCATCGCCTATCTGTTCGGGCCGGGCCACGGCATGAACATCGACGTCAGCACGCTGGATGCCTCGGCGCTGTCGGCCTATGTCGACCGCGCGCATGAGGTCAGCGACGGCGGCACCATCGCCTTCCTGATGAAGCTGATCCCGACCACCATGGTCAGCGGCTTCGCCGAGGGCGACGTGCTGCAGGTGCTGCTGGTCTCGGTGCTGTTCGGCTGCGCGCTGTCGCTGGTCGGACCGCGGGGCGCGCCGCTGCTGGGCATGATCGAGCTGGTCGGCGACACCACCTTCAAGATCATGTCCTTCATCGTCCGGCTGGCGCCGCTGGGCGTGTTCGGCGCCATCGCCTTCACCACCGGCAAATACGGCGTCGGCTCGCTGGCGCAGCTGGGCTCGCTGGTCGCGCTGTTCTACGTCACCATCGCCATCTTCGTCTTCGTGGTGCTGGGTCTGGTGATGCGGGTCGCGGGCTTCAGCATCTTCAAGCTGCTGCGCTACCTGCGCACGGAAATCGGCATCGTCGCCGGCACGGCATCCAGCGACTCGGTGCTGCCGCAGACCATGCGCAAGCTGGAACACCTGGGCATCAAGGACTCGACCGTGGGCCTGGTGGTTCCGACCGGCTATTCCTTCAATCTGGACGCCTTCTCGATCTACCTGACGCTGGCCGCCGTCTTCATCGCCCAGGCGACGAACACGCCGCTGGCCACGGGCGACCTGCTGGCGATCCTGGGCGTGGCGCTGATCACCTCGAAGGGCGCGCACGGGGTTCCCGGCTCGGCCATCGTGATCCTGGCCGCGACGCTGGCCGCGATCCCGGCCATCCCCGCCATCGGCCTGGTGCTGGTGCTGTCGGTGGACTGGTTCATGGGCATCGCCCGGGCGCTGGGGAACTACCTGGGCAATTGCGTCGCCACCGTGGTCGTCGCCTCGTGGGTCGGGGACATCGACCGCGACCGCGCCCGCCGGGTGCTGGACGGCGAGGACATGCCGACGCTGGACATCCTGGACGAGGACACGCCCGTCTCGAACACCGTGCCGCAGCACGGCTAGAGGTCTCTCGCGCTGCGGGACGGGTCGCGCGACACCGGCCCCTCCCGCATCGCCGAGACGACGGCCTGCGCCTTCCCTCCCGAGGGCGCAGGCCTTTTCGCGTCAACCCGCCAGCAGGCCGATCAGCGCCTGCATGGCGCGGGTGCGATGCCGCCGGGGGTCGGTCAGCAACGAAAACGGCCGCTCGGCCCCGGGCAGCGGCAGGCTGCGGATACGGCCGGCGGCGGCGGCCGTCTCGACCGCGCGCAGCGACAGCGCGGCCAGCCGGCGACTGGCGGCCACCGCGCTCAGCACCGCCTCGTTCGAGGGCAGGTCCAGCGTCTCGGGCAGGTCGGCGACCGACAGTCCCTGCCCCGCCAGCCAATGCTCGAAGGCCGAGCGCGTGCCCGAGCCGGGCTCGCGCAAGACCCAGGGGCAGGCGGCAAGCTGCGCCAGCGGCGCCTCGGTCAAGCCGGCCCAGGGGTGGTCCGCCGCCATGACCAGCACCAGCCGGTCCCGCGCCACCACCTGAAGATGCAACCCGCCATGGGCGACCTCGCCCTCGACCAGGCCGATGTCGGCGGCGCCCTCGGCCACGGCATCGGCGACCTGCGTGGTATTGCCGACCGTCAGCCGCAGTTCGATGCCCGGATGCAGGTCGCGCAGCGCCACCAGCCGGGGCGGCAGCCAATAGCTGGCGACGGTCTGGCTGGCATGCAGGCGCAGCCGGCCGCGCGGTTCGCGCGCCAGATCCTCCAGCACCATCTCGGCGGTCTCGGCCCGGTCGAGCACGGCACGGGCCTCGGCCATGAAGGCGGTGCCGGCCTCGGTCAGCACGATGCGCCGGCCGACGCGGTCGAACAGCCGAACGCCATGGCGCGCCTCCAGCGCCGAGATCGCGGCGCTGACCGCGGATTGGGTCAGGCCCAGAACCTCGGCCGCGCGGGTGACATGCTGGCGCTCGGCCACGGCCAGGAAGATGCGGAGCTGTTCCAAGGTCATGACCAATTCATAAATCAAATCGAACAATCTGACAAATATAATGCGATGGAATGATGAGTGTGCAGGAACCATGTTCCGCGGCAAAGGCAAAGGAGCGGAATCATGTCCCAGATGGATCATGCACAAAGCGGAACCCCGGGTTTCTTCACCTGGTTTGCGGCGACCCTGCCGGGGCTGGGGCTGACCTTCGGCATCGCGGTGGCAGCCATGGCAGTTCAGCGGCTGTCGGGCATCCCGGCGCTCAGCCCGCTGGTGGTGGCCATGGTCATGGGCATCGCGGTCCGCAACCTGATCGGCACGCCGGCGGGGGCGAAGCCCGGCGTCACCTTCTCGCTGCGGCGGATCCTGCGCCTGGCCATCGTGCTGCTGGGCTTCCAGCTGACGCTGGCGCAGCTGCGCGCCGTCGGCCTTCCGGGGCTGGCGGTGATCTCGGTCACGCTGGCCGCGACCTTTCTGTTCACCAAATGGGCCGGCCGGGCGCTGGGGGTCGAGCGGCGGCTGGCCGAGCTGATCGCCGCCGGCACCTCGATCTGCGGTGCCTCGGCGGTGATCGCGACGAATACCGTCACCCGCGGCGCGGACGAGGACGTGGCCTATGCCATCGCCTGCGTGACGGTCTTCGGCTCGCTGTCGATGATCGCCATGCCGGTGCTGGGCAGCCTGATGGGCATGGATGCGGCGCATTACGGCATCTGGACCGGCGCGACCATCCACGAGGTGGCGCAGGTCGTCGGCGCCGGCTTCCAGCACGGGGCCGAGGCCGGCCAGGCCGCCACCGTCGCCAAGCTGAGCCGGGTGATCCTGCTGGCGCCGATGATCCTGACGCTGGGCGCGCTGGCCCGCCGTCGCGGCGGCAGCGCCCAGGGCAGCGCGCCCACGCCCTGGTTCGTGCTGGGCTTCATCGCCGTGGTGCTGCTGAACAGCGTCCTGCCGCTGCCCGAGGGCGCCAAGGCCCAGGTCGTCACCCTGACCTCGTTCCTGCTGACCGTGGCGCTGGCCGCGATGGGGCTGGAAACCGACCTGCGCAAGCTGCACGCCAAGGGCATCCGGCCGCTGGCGCTGGGGGCGCTGGCCTGGCTTTTCATCTCGGGCCTGGGACTTGCCCTGGTCGGGCTGGTCTGAGCCATTGATCGCGCGGGCCGGCGGCCCTAGGTAGGAAGCGACCCTGCCGACCGGAGCCGCCATGCAGCCCGCCGACACCCGCCCGATGACCCGGCGCGAAACCGAGGTGCGCCGCTTTGCCCGCGCGCGCTTCGGCTTGCGCGGCACCTTGGCGCTGCATCGCCACGCGCTGGGGCTGGACCTGCTGCGGGCGCCGGTCAATGTCATGCTGTCGCCGGTCTTCCTGCTGACGCGGCTGGCGGTGCCGCTGCTGCGCCGCTTGGGCGCCACGCGGGCGGCCGGTTGGATGGCGCGGCGTAGGATCTTCCTGCCCTCGGACCTGTCGCACCATATCGCGCAGGACCTGACGGGTTTCATCGCTGCGCTGGACGCCCAGGGGCTGGGCCCGAAGGCCCCGCCCGAGGCCGTCGCCCGCGCCACCGCCGACTATGCCGAAACGCGCAATGCCGTGTCCGAGATCACCACCTCGATCCTGGTGCTGCTGGCGGGGCTTTTGCTGTTCCACCGTGCGACGCCGGGCGTCATCTCGCTGGCCGGGCCGCTGGCCGACATGCGGGCGCAAAGCCAGGCGATCCAGGATTTCGCGCTGGGAAGCTGGGCCGGCGGGCTGTGGTACAGCATCTTCCCGCGCGAGCTTTCCACGCTCGAGGTGATCCTGACCGGGGTGGCGCTGGCGGTGCTCGCCTCGGTGCTGACGACCTTCGCCGGGCTGATCGCCGACCCGCTGCAACTGGCCGCGGGCACGCACCGGCGCCGGATCATGCGGTTGCTTTCGCGGCTCGACCGCGCCGCCGAGGCGCCGGCGCTGGAGCGCGAGCACCTGCTGGCCCGGTTGGGCGACCTGACCGATGCCTGCCTGAGCCTGTGGCGCAGCCTGAAGGGCTAGACCTTGCAGATCGAATTGCCGCCATCGGCCAGCATCGCCGTGCCGGTGACGAAGCTCGCGTGGTCGGACAGCAGGAACAGCGCCGCGCGGGCAATCTCCTCGGGCCGGGCCATGCGCTTCAGGGCATGCAGGCCGGCGATGAAATCCGCCGTGTCGGGGTTGGTCGCAGCATCGCCCGCCATCTCGGTCAGCGTGCCGCCGGGCAAGAGCGCATTGGCGCGGATGCGCTCTGGGCCGTAATCCACCGCCAGCGCCTGCACCAGCCCGATCAGCCCGGCCTTGGCCGCGGCATAGCCGCCCATGCCCGGCAGCACCCCGGTATGGCCGATGAAACTGCCGGTAAAGACCAGCGCGCCCCCGCCCCGCGCCAGCAGCGCCGGCACCTGCGCCCGCGCGGCCAGGAAGGCGGCAGTCAGATTGGTGGCGATCAACTGCTGCCATTCCGCGTCCGGAATCTCGTGCACCCGCGCGCCCGAGCCGATCTGCCCGGCATTGTTGAAGGCGCCGTCGAGCCCGCCGAAACGCTCCTGCGCCAGCGCGACCAGCGCCTCGGCATGGCCGGGCGCCGTGACATCGCCGGCTAGCACCGCGACGCGGCCCGTGCCTTGATCGATTCGGGCGGCGAGGTCGGCGAGCCGATCCTCGCGCCGGGCCGAGATCACCAGCCGCGCGCCCTCGGTCGCGAAGATCTGCGCCGCGGCGGCGCCGATGCCGCTGGAGGCGCCGGTGACGATGAGGGTCTTGTCCTTGAGCAGCATCCTGCTTTTCCCTTGCTTGTTGCGGGGCAAACATGAGCCCCGGCCTGCCGCGGAACACCCGGTTTCTTGCGCCGGTAACCGGGTGTTCGCGTTAAGGCCCAAATGCGGGCAATTGTCCACAGGGACACCATATCTCTGTGGATACCCCTGGAACCGACACTATATCTGGTTGACGACCGGGCGCGCTCATGGCTTACTGGGCGGGTCATGGTTAATCCGGTTTCGGCCGGGAGACGAAGAGGGAAGCCGGTGCGAATCCGGCACTGCCCCCGCAGCTGTAAGCGGTGAGCGACGCTGGAACGCCACTGGGAAACCGGGAAGGCCAGCCGAGCCGAGACCTGCGAGTCAGAAGACCTGCCATGACACTGAAAGGACGACACCGTGCGGCGGGCGCGGGGCTTGATCGGCGCGATGGCCTGGCCATCGGCCCGGCCCTGTGCTGCCGACAGCAATAAAAGGAGCAGAGGCATGTCCATCACCGTTTATTCCAAGCCCGCCTGCGTGCAATGCACCGCCACCACCCGCGCCCTGGATGCGCGCGGCCTGGACTATCACCTGGTCGACCTGACCGAGGATGATGCGGCGATGGAACTGGTCATCTCGCTGGGCTATCGCCAGGCGCCGGTCGTCGTTGCCGGCGAGGCGCATTGGGCCGGCTTCCGCCCGGACATGATCGGCCGTCTGTCCTAAGGTCATGGCCGGCGGGGGCGATCTGGTCTATTTCTCCTCGGCCTCGGGGAATACGGCGCGTTTCGCGGCGCGGCTGGGCCTGCGCGCCCTGCGCGTCCCGATCTCGCCCAAGGACACGATGCCGGCGCCGGCCCGGCCCTATGTGCTGATCTGCCCGACCTTTGCCGATGGCGAAGGGCGCGGGGCTGTGCCGAAGCAGGTCATCCATTTCCTGAACGATCCCGACCGCCGCGCCGGGCTGCGCGGCGTCATCGCCACCGGCAACCGGAATTTCGGGGCGACTTACGCCTTGGCCGGCAGGGTGATTTCTGACAAGTGCAACGTCCCCGTGCTGTATCGATTCGAGCTGGCGGGGACTGATCTGGACATTTCCCGCGTGCTGGCGGGGCTCAACAAATTCTGGGGGACGGAATGCTTGACGATGGCGTAAAGGCCGAGCTCGACTATCACGCGCTGAACGCGATGCTGAACCTTTACGATGCCGACGGCCGCATCCGCTTCGACGCGGATCGCAAGGCCGCACGGCAGTATTTCCTGCAGCATGTCAACCAGAACACGGTGTTTTTCCACAACCTCGACGAGAAGCTGCGCTATCTGGTCGACGAGGGCTATTACGAGCCCGAGGTGCTGGACCAGTATTCCAAGAACTTCCAGCGCGCGATCTGGGATGCCGCCTATCAGCGAAAGTTCCGTTTCCCGACCTTCCTGGGCGCGTTCAAGTATTACACCAGCTATACGCTGAAGACCCGCGACGGCCAGCGCTACCTGGAACGCTATGAGGACCGCGTGGTCATGGTCGCGCTCGCGCTGGCGCGCGGCGACGAGGGCCTGGCGATGCGCTTCATGGAAGAGATCCTGTCGGGCCGCTTCCAGCCGGCGACGCCGACCTTCCTCAATGCCGGCAAGAAGTCGCGCGGCGAGCTGATCTCGTGCTTCCTGCTGCGGCTGGAGGACAACATGGAATCGATCGGCCGCTCGATCAACTCGGCGCTGCAACTCTCGAAACGCGGCGGCGGCGTGGCCTTGATGCTGACCAACCTGCGCGAGGCCGGCGCGCCGATCAAGGGCATCGAGAACCAGTCCTCGGGCGTGATCCCGGTGATGAAACTGCTGGAGGACAGCTTCAGCTATGCCAACCAGCTGGGCGCGCGGCAGGGCGCGGGCGCGGTCTATCTGAACGCGCATCACCCCGACATCCTGCGCTTCCTCGACACCAAACGCGAGAATGCCGACGAGAAGATCCGCATCAAGACGCTGAGCCTTGGCGTGGTGATCCCGGACGTGACCTTCGAACTGGCGAAGCGCAACGAGGACATGTACCTGTTCTCGCCGCACGACATCCAGAAGGTCTATGGCGTGCCCTTCTCGGAAATCTCGGTCACCGAGAAATATGCCGAGATGGTCGACGACAAGCGCATCAAGAAGCGCAAGATCAACGCCCGCGAATTCTTCCAGACCCTGGCCGAGATCCAGTTCGAAAGCGGCTATCCCTATATCATGTTCGAGGACACGGTGAACCGCGCCAACCCCGTGCATGGCCGCATCACCATGTCGAACCTGTGCAGCGAAATCCTGCAGGTCAACGAGGCCAGCGAGTTCAACGAAGATCTCAGCTATGCCCACTTGGGCACTGATATCTCGTGCAATCTCGGCTCGCTGAACATCGCCGCGGCCATGGATGGCCCGGACCTGGGCGCCACCGTCGAGGCGGCGATCCGGGCGCTGACCGCGGTGTCGGAAATGTCGGCCATCGACGCGGTGCCCTCGATCCGGCGCGGCAATGACGAGGCCCATGCCGTGGGCCTGGGCCAGATGAACCTGCACGGCTTCCTGGCGCGCGAGCGCATCCATTACGGCAGCCCCGAGGGGGTCGAATTCACCTCGGTCTATTTCGCCGCCGTGGCCTATCACGCCATCCGCGCCTCGAACCTCTTGGCGCAGGAGCATGGCAGCACCTTCAAGGATTTCGAGAAGTCGAAATACGCCGACGGCTCGTTCTTCGACAAATATACCGAGCGCGACTGGCTGCCGACGCTGCCGGACGTCGAGCGGGTGTTCGAGAATGTCACCCTGCCCACGCGCGAGGATTGGGCGGCGCTGAAGGGCTTGGTCATGCAGCACGGGCTTTACAACCGCAACCTGCAGGCGGTGCCGCCGACCGGCTCAATCAGCTATATCAACAACTCGACCAGCTCGATCCACCCGATCGTCGCCAAGATCGAGATCCGCAAGGAAGGCAAGATCGGCCGGGTCTATTACCCCGCCGCCTTCATGTCGAACGAGAACATCGAATATTATCGCGACGCCTATGAGATCGGCCCCGAGGCGATCATCGACACCTATGCCGCCGCGACCGAGCATGTCGACCAGGGCCTGTCGCTGACGCTGTTCTTCCCGGCCGAGGCGACGACGCGCGACATCAACCGCGCCCAGATCTATGCCTGGAAGAAGGGCATCAAGACGATCTATTATATTCGGCTGCGCCAGACCGCGCTGGAAGGCACCGAGGTGCAGGGCTGCGTGTCCTGCACGCTGTGATCGGCCGTAGCGGTGGGGGCTGTCTGCCCCCACACCCCCGAGGATATTTGCACAAGAAAGAAAGGTTCTTCGGATGAAGGATCACGCGCTCCGGGCCCCCTTGCGGGCGATCAACTGGAACCGGCTGGAGGACGAAAAGGACCTGGAGGTCTGGAACCGCCTGACCGTCAACTTCTGGCTGCCCGAGAAGGTGCCGCTGTCGAATGACGTGCAGAGCTGGGCCACGCTGCGGCCGGCCGAGCGCGAGCTGACCATCCGGGTCTTTACCGGGCTGACGCTGCTCGACACGGTGCAGAACACCATCGGCGCGCCCTCGATGATGCCCGATGCGCTGACGCCGCATGAGGAGGCGGTGCTGTCGAACATCAGCTTCATGGAGGCGGTGCATGCGCGGTCCTACAGCTCGATCTTCTCGACGCTGTGCCTGACCAAGGAGGTGGACGAGGCCTTTCGCTGGGCCGAGGAGAACCCGCATCTGCAGGCCAAGGCCCGCACCATCGTCGAGAAATACGCGGCCGGCGCCGATCCCTTGAAGCGCAAGATCGCCAGTGTCTTCCTGGAAAGCTTCCTGTTCTATTCGGGCTTCTATCTGCCGATGTACTGGTCCTCGCGCGCGAAGCTGACCAATACCGCCGACCTGATCCGCCTGATCATCCGCGACGAGGCGGTGCATGGCTATTACATCGGCTACAAATACCAGCGCGGGCTGGAGAAGCTGGGCGCCGAGAAGCAGCAGGAGCTGAAGGACTTCGCCTTTTCGCTGATCTTCGACCTCTACGAGATCGAGTCGCGCTACACCGCCGAGCTTTACGACGGCATCGGCCTGACCGAGGACGTGAAGGCTTTCCTGCATTACAACGCCAACAAGGCCTTGCAGAACCTGGGCTATGAGGCGCTGTTCCCGCCCGCCGCCTGCGAGGTGAACCCGGCGATCCTGGCCGCGCTGTCGCCCGACAGCGAGAACCATGACTTCTTCAGCGGCTCGGGCTCATCCTATGTCATCGGCAAGGCGGTCGCGACCGAGGACGAGGACTGGAACTTCTAGGCTGCGGCCCGGGCGCGGCGCTGCGCCACGGCCGAGCAGACCAGCAGTTGCGTCATGTGATAGATCATCACCGGCAGCACGGTCGCCCCGACCGTCGCCGCCGGGAAGATCGCATAGGCGATGGGCAGCCCCGAGGCGAGGCTTTTCGTCGAACCGCAGAAGAACAGCACCGCCTGGTCGGCCGGCGGCAGGCGGCAGGCGCGGCCGGCGGCGGTCATGATGCCCATGGCCAGCGCCAGAAACAGCGCCACCACCAGGAAGCACAGCACCAGCCCCGAGGCCGGGATGCTGGACCAGATCCCCGCGACCGTGCCGGCGCCGAAGGCGGAATAGACGATGAGCAGGATCGAGCCGCGGTCCACGATCATGGTCAGGAACCTGTGGCGCTGGACGAAGCTGCCGATCCAGGGCCGCAGCACCTGCCCGACCACGAAGGGCAGCAGGATCTGCAGTGCGATCTTCTGCACGGCCTCGAAACTGACGGCCGCGCCCTCCTGATGCAGGATGCGCGCGACCAGCAGCGGCGTCAGCACCACCCCGACCAGGTTCGAGACCGAAGCGGCGCAGATCGCCGCCGGGACATTGCCGCGCGCGATCGAGGTGAAGGCGATCGAGCTCTGGATCGTCGAGGGTAGCACCGCCAGGAACAGCAGCCCCAGCGTCAGCTCGGGGCCCAGCATGCCGCCGAACACCGCCGCCAGCCCCAGTCCCAGGATCGGGAACAGCGCGTAGGTCGCGGCGAAGGTCAGCCCCTGCAGCCGCCAGTTCAGCATCCCCGCCCGGATCGACGCCGGGTCCAGCTTGGCGCCGTAAAGGAAGAACAGCAGCACCACCGCCCACCAGGTCGCAAGCCGCAGCGCCTCGGACGCCATGCCGCGGGCCGGCAGCAGCAGTCCCAGCGCCACCGTGGCCAGCAGAAGCAGCATGTAGGTGTCGATGCCGATGCGTTTCAGCGCGTTCATGGCGGTCCCCCGTGGCTGGCGTTCCGGCGGTTCTGGACCACATGGCCGCCGGATACAAGCAAGCCGGGGATCAGTCGAAACCCTGCTTCAGCACCACCATGGTCGAGGTCTCGGCCACCGCCGGGATGCGTTGCAGCACGTCGCGGATGAAATGGCCAAGCGCGTCGATGTCCCGGACCTGCACCCGCAGCATGTAGTCGATATTGTTGCCGGTGACGAGAAAGCAGGCCATGACCTCGGGCCGGCCGCGCAGGGCGGCGAGGAACTCCGCGCTGCCCTCGGCGCCGCTGCGCGCCAGGCGCACCGCGATCAGCACGCTGACATTCAGTCCCAGCGCGCGGGGGTCGATCTGCGCGGCATAGCCGGTGATAACGCCGGCTTCCTCCAGCCGCTTGACCCGACGGCCGCAGGGCGTGGGCGACAGGCCGACCCGCTCGGACAGGTCGAGAATCGAGATCCGCCCCTCGGCCCGCAGATGGGTCAGGATGCGGTGGTCGATGGCGTCGAGCTCGATCATTGGCGAATCCGGTCGCTGCGATGGCTTTTCTTGGCGTAATAGCGCGTAGATGGGGTGATTGCAGCATGTCTTTGCAGGGACACGCCGCCACGGCGCCTGTATCCTGCGCCGGTCGTCCATGAGGTTGCCCATGCCCGCCACCGCCGTCGCCGCCGCACCCGAACCTGCCACCCGTCCCGATTTTGCCGAATGGCTGGGGCGGAGCAATGACGTGACCTCGGTCTTTCTGGCCGCCGGGCAGATTCCGGGATTGATCAACCTGGGCGGCGGGCTGCCCGATCCGGCCCTGTTCCCGGCCGAGGAACTGGCCCTGCTGGCGGCCGAGGCGATCCGCAGCCAGCCGCAGGATTGCCTGGGCTATGGCCCGATCCCGGGCCTGCCGGCGCTGCGCGACCGGATCGCGGCCCGCGCTTCGACCGAAAGCCTGCAGCTGACGCGCGAGAACGTGCTGATCACCTCGGGCGGGATGCAGGGGCTGGATCTGGTCGGCCGGGTGCTGATGCATCCGGGCGCGGTGATCGCGGCGCAAAGCCCGGCCTATCTGGGTGCGCTGGACGCCTGGCGCCCGCATGATCCGGCCTATCGGCCGATGCTGCTGGAGCGGCCGGGTTTCGATCCGCACGCCGCGCTGGCGGGGGCGCAATTCGCCTATGCGGTGCCGAATTTCTCGAACCCCAGCGGCCGGCTGGTGCCGCTGGAGGAACGCCGGGCGCTGGTCGCGGCGGCGCATGATACCGGCACCTGGCTGGTCGAGGACGACCCCTATGCCGTGCTGCATTACGACGCGGCGCCGCTGCCCCGGCTGCTGGACCTGTCGGGGGCGCAGGCGCCGGGCCCCTATGCCGGGCCGGTGATCCATATGGGGTCGCTGTCCAAGGAGCTGACGCCGGGGCTGCGCATCGGCTGGGTCATCGCCGCGCCCGAGATGATCGCGGCGCTGGCGCTGGCCAAGCAGGGCGCGGACATGTGCAGCAGCGGGTTGTCCCAGGTGCTGGCGTTGCGGGCGCTGGAAACTGGCCTGGCCGAACGGATCCGGCCGCGCATCCTGGAAACCTATCGCCAGCGCCGCGACGCGCTTTGCACGGCGATGCGGGCGCATCTGGCCGAGCAGCTGGACTGGCAGCGGCCGGTCGGCGGCATGTTCGTCTGGGCGCGGGCGCGCGATGCAAGGCTCGATACCGACCGGCTGTTGCGCCATGCGTTGCAGCACGGCGTCTGCATCTCGCCCTCCAGCGTCTTCGACCCCGAGGGGCGCGACCGCGGCGGGCTGCGGCTGAACTTCACCCTGAACCCGCCCGAAAAGCTGGAGGAGGCTTGCCTGCGGCTCGCCCGCGCCATCCGCACCGCTCTGGCCGAGGCCTAGCGGTCGGCAGCGGCCATGGTCGCCGCGACCGCCTTTTTCCAGCCCTTGTAGCGGGCCTCGCGCTGCCCGGCCGGCATCCCGGGCTCTAAGCGGCGGTCGAGCGCCCAGTTCCGCGCGAATTCCTCGGGCGGCGGGCAGAGGCCGGCGCGCAGGCCGGCGAGATAGCCCGCGCCAAGCGCCGTGGTTTCGGTCACGCGCGGGCGGTCGACCGGCGCGCCCAGGATGTCGGCCAGGAATTGCATGGTCCAGTCGCTGGCCACCATGCCGCCATCGACACGCAGCACGCTGTCGCCAGCGCCGGGCCAGTCGGCGCGCATGGCTTCCAGCAGGTCGCGGGTCTGGAAGCCGACGCTTTCCAGCGCCGCGCGGGCGAATTCCGCGGGGCCCGAGTTGCGCGTCAGGCCAAAGATCGCCCCGCGGCAATCCGGCCGCCAATAGGGCGCGCCCAGGCCGGTGAAGGCCGGGACCAGCAGCAGTTCCTGCGAGGGATCGGCGGCTTCGGCCAGCGGCTGCGTCTCGGCGGCCTCGCGAATGATCTTCAGCCCGTCGCGCAGCCATTGCACTACGGCCCCGGCGATGAAGATCGAGCCCTCCAGCGCATAGGTCGTGCGGCCGTCCAGGCGATAGGCGATGGTGGTCAGCAGCCGGTTCGAGGACGGCACCCTCTCGGCCCCGGTGTTCAGCAGCGCGAAGCAGCCGGTGCCATAGGTCGATTTCAGCATGCCGGGTTGGAAACAGGCCTGGCCCACGGTCGCGGCCTGCTGGTCGCCGGCGACGCCCAGGATCGGGATCTCGCGGCCGAAAAGATCGGCGCGGGTCATGCCGAAGTCGTCGGCGCAGTCACGGACCTCGGGCAGCAGCGCCATGGGAATGTCGAGCAGCGCGCAGATTTCCGCGTCCCAGCGGTTCTCGGCGATATTGTAAAGCAGCGTGCGCGCGGCATTGGTCGCATCGGTGGCATGGACCCGGCCGCCGGTCAGGTTCCAGATCAGCCAGCTGTCAACGGTGCCGAAGGCCAGCTCGCCCGCCTCGGCCCGCGCCCGTGCGCCCGCGACGTTGTCGAGCAGCCATTTCAGCTTGGTGCCCGAGAAATACGGGTCCAGGAGCAGCCCGGTGCGCGCCGCGATCATCGGCTCATGGCCTTCGGCCTTCAGCGCCTCGCACAGGTCCGCCGTGCGGCGATCCTGCCAGACGATGGCGCGATGCAGCGGCTGGCCGGTCTTGCGATCCCAGATAAGCGTCGTCTCGCGCTGGTTGGTGATGCCGATGGCGGCGATGTCGCCCGCGTGCAGCCCGGCCTTTTCCACTGCCGCCCGCGCCACGCCCGCCACGCTGACCCAAAGGTCCGAGGCGTCATGCTCGACCCAGCCCGAGGCCGGGAAATGCTGGGGAAACTCCTTCTGCGCCGAGGCGACGGGGTTCAGCCTGGCGTCGAAGATGATGGCGCGCGACGAGGTGGTGCCCTGGTCGATGGCAAGGATATGGGTCATGGCGGGTCCGGCGACTTGGGAAACGGGGGGCGGCGCACCGCCCCCCGGATGGGCATTACTGCCAGGACTTGATCAGCTCGTCATAGGAAATCGTCTCGCCCTGCGGCTTTTCGTTTTCCAGCGGACCGACCGGCGAGCCCTCGGCGTCAAGCCATTCCTGCGGGTCCTTTTCCTCGTTCAGCTTCGGACCCAGGTCGCCCTGCACCTTCGAGCGTTCCAGGCGGGCCAGCACCTTTTCCTGCTCGGCGCAAAGCGCGTCCAGCGCCTCTTGCGGGGTCTTGGCGCCCGAGAGCGCGTCGCCGATGTTCTGCCACCAGAGCTGCGCCAGCTTCGGATAGTCCGGGATATTGGTGCCGGTCGGCGACCATTGCGTGCGGGCGGGCGAGCGGTAGAACTCGATCAGCCCGCCCAGCTTGGGCGCGCGGTCGCTGAAGTGCTGGCTGTCGATGGTGGACTGGCGGATGAAGGTCAGGCCGACGTCGGATTTTTTCACATCGACCGTCTTCGAGGTGACGAATTGCGCGTAAAGCCAGGCGGCCTGCGCGCGATCCACCGGCGTGGACTTCAACAGCGTCCAGCTGCCCACGTCCTGATAGCCGATCTTGGTGCCGTCCGACCAATAGGCGCCATGCGGGCTGGGCGCCATGCGCCATTTCGGCGTGCCGTCCTCGTTCACGACCGGCGTGCCGGGCTTGACCATATCGGCGGTGAAGGCGGTGTACCAGAACATCTGCTGGGCAATGTCGCCGCGCGCCGGGACCGGGCCGGCCTCGCCGAAGGTCATGCCCATGGCTTCCGGCGGCGTGTATTTCTTGAGCCAGTCGATGGCCTTGGTCACGGCATAGACCGCCGCCGCATCGTTGGTCGCGCCGCCGCGCGCCACGCAGGAGCCCACGGGACGCGAATTCTCATCGACGCGGATGCCCCATTCGTCGACCGGCAGGCCGTTCGGCTCGCCCTTGTCGCCCATGCCGGCCATGGACATCCAGGCGTCGGTATAGCGCCAGCCCAGGCTGGGATCCTTCTTGCCATAGTCCATGTTGCCCCAGGCCTTCGCCGGGCCGCCCTCGATATAGGACATGTCGCGGCCGGTGAAGAATTCGGCGATGTCCTCATAGGCCGACCAGTTCACCGGCACGCCCAGGTCGTAGCCATATTTGGCCTTGAAATCGTCCTTGGTCTTCTGGTCGTTGAACCAGTCGTAGCGGAACCAGTAGAGGTTCGCGAACTGCTGGTCGGGCAGCTGATACAGGTCGCCGTCCGGCGCGGTGGTGAACTTCAGCCCGATGAAGTCGTCCAGGTCCAGGGTCGGGCTGGTGAAGTCCTTGCCCTCCTCGGCCATCCACTTGGTCAGGTCGCGGGCCTGCTGATAGCGCCAATGGGTGCCGATCAGGTCGCTGTCGTTGACATAGCCGTCATAGATGTTCTCGCCGGTCTGCATCTGGGTCTGCAACTTTTCGACCACGTCGCCCTCGCCGATCAGGTCGTGGGTGACCTTGATGCCGGTGATGGCGCTGAAGGCCGGGGCCAGCACCTTGGCTTCGTATTCATGCGTGGTGATGGTTTCCGAGACCACCTTGATTTCCATCCCCGCCAGCGGCTTCGCGGCGTCGATGAACCACTGCATCTCCTTTTCCTGATCGGCGCGGGGCAGCGTGGACATCTCCCCGATCTCGGCGTCCAGGAATTTCTTGGCGGCCTCCATGTCGGCCCAGGCCGGGGCACCCGTCACCATCAGCGCCAGCGCGATGGCTGTGGCCGCGCCGGCCCCTCTGTGCGATATGGTTCTTGTCGGTCTCATGGTTTTCCTCCCTGACGAGACTTCTTTGTTCAAACCCAGCGGAACACCGCTGCGGCATAGACAAGGCACAGCGCGAGCGCCCACCACAGCGGCGGGCCCGCGAAGAACAGCCAGCCCAGGCAGATGAAGGCCGAGCCGAGCAGGCTGATGAACAGCCGGTCCCCGCGCGTCGTCTCGATGCGCAGGATGCCGGTGCGCGGGGTTTCGGGAAACCGCAGCGCAAGAATGGTGAACAGCGTCAGAAGGCTGGCGATGACCCAGAAGAACAGCGCCACCGGAAAGGTCCAGGCCATCCAGCCGCCGGGGATCATCGGGTCGAACCATTGCTTTTCTCCGCTCGTGCTGGGGGTGGCCCAGAGCAGGAACGCCAGCACAGCGCCCAGCACGGTGACGGCGGCGATGCAGATCGCGGTCCAGTTGACGCGACGGACGGCCAAGTCGGTCATCACACCCTCCCCAGGGCGAAGCCCTTGGCAATGTAGTTGCGCACGAACCAGATCACGAGCGCGCCGGGGATGATGGTCAGCACCCCCGCCGCCGCCAGCACGCCCCAGTCCATGCCCGAGGCCGAAACCGTGCGGGTCATGGTCGCGGCGATGGGCTTGGCGTTGACCGAGGTGAGCGTGCGCGACAACAGCAGCTCGACCCAGGAGAACATGAAGCAGAAGAAGGCCGCGACCCCGATGCCCGAGGCGATCAGCGGCATGAAGATCCGCACGAAGAAGCGCGGGAAGCTGTAGCCGTCGATATAGGCGGTCTCGTCGATCTCCTTCGGCACGCCGCGCATGAAACCTTCCAGGATCCAGACCGCCAGCGGCACGTTGAAGAGGCAATGCGCCAGCGCCACCGCGATATGCGTGTCGAAAAGCCCGATCGAGGAATAAAGCTGGAAGAAGGGCAGCGCGAAGACCGCCGGCGGCGACATGCGGTTGGTCAAGAGCCAGAAGAACAGGTGCTTGTCGCCCATGAAGTTGTAGCGCGAGAAGGCATAGGCGGCAGGCAGCGCCACCGCGATGGAAATCACCGTGTTCATCACCACATAGATGATGGAGTTCACGTAGCCCATATACCAGCTGGGGTCGGTCAGGATCACCCGGTAGTTCCGCAGCGTCAGGTTGTGCGGGTAAAGGCTGAAGGTGCCGGTGATCTCGGCATTGGTTTTCAGGCTCATGTTGAGCAGCCAATAGATCGGGATCAGCAAGAACAGCAGGTAAAGCACCATGACGATGGCCGAGGGTTTGATGCGCATCACAGGCCCTCCGGGATGTCGGACGGGTTGCGGTCCATGCTGGTCATGACGGTGTAGAACACCCAGGAGACCAGCAGGATGACCAGGAAATACATCAGGCTGAAGGCCGCCGCCGGGCCCAGGTCGAACTGCCCGACCGCCATCTTCACCAGGTCGATGGACAGGAAGGTGGTCGAGTTGCCGGGACCGCCGCCGGTGACGACGAAGGGCTCGGTATAGATCATGAAACTGTCCATGAAGCGCAGCAGCACGGCGATCAGCAGCACGCCCTTCATCTTCGGCAGTTCGATATAGCGGAACACGGCCCAGCGGCTGGCCTGGTCGATGCGCGCCGCCTGGTAATAGGCCTGCGGGATGGATTGCAGCCCGGCATAGCAGAGCAGCGCGACAAGCGAGGTCCAGTGCCAGACGTCCATGACGATGACCGTGACCCAGGCATCGATCGGGTCGTTGGTATAGTTGTAGTCCAGCCCCAGGGCTTCCAGCGTATGGCCCAGAAGACCGATATCGACGCGGCCGAAGATCTGCCAGATCGTGCCGACCACGTTGAACGGGATCAGCAGCGGCAGCGCCATCAGCACCAGCACCAGGCTGGACCAGAAGCCCTTTTTCGGCATGTTCAGCGCCACGAAGATGCCCAGCGGCACCTCGATGGCGAGGATGATGGCCGAGAACAGCGCCTGCCGCCCCAAGGCTTCGTGCAGGCGCGAGGAATGCACCATCTCGTCGAACCATTCGAGGCCGGCCCAGAAGAACTCATTGTTGCCGAATGTGTCGTTGAAGGCATAGTTCACCACCGTCATCAGCGGGATCACCGCCGAGAAGGCGACGATCACCAGGACCGGCAGCACCAGGAACCAGGCCTTGTTGTTCCAGGTCTTTTCCATCAGCGGCCCTCCTGTGGCGCCACGCGCCAGTCATCGGCATAGACATTGATCTTGGACGGCAGGAAGGCGACGCGCGGCTCGGCCGGCAGGGCGCCGCCCTCGGGCAGGACCAGGTTCAGCGCCCGGCCCGCGACCTCGCCGCGCAGCAGGCGGTGGCGGCCGACGTCCTCGATCCGGCGCACGGCCAGCGGCAGGCCCTCCGCCGCAAGCGCGACATGTTCGGGGCGGATACCGATCTGCACCCGGCCCGACAGCGCCGGATAGCGGGCGCCGAGCGCCACGATCTCGCCGCCCGGCAGCCGGGCCTGATCGCCCTGCACCTCGGCGTCCAGGAAGTTCATCCCCGGCGAGCCGATGAAATAGCCGACGAAGCTGTGGGCCGGACGCTCGAACAGTTCCTCGGGCGTGCCGATCTGCACCACGCGGCCGTCATACATGACCACGACCTTCTGGGCGAAGGTCAGCGCCTCGGTCTGGTCATGGGTGACATAGATCATGGTATGGCCGAACTGGCGGTGCAACTCCTTGAGCTGGGTGCGCAGTTCCCATTTCATATGCGGGTCGATGACGGTCAGCGGCTCGTCGAACAGGATCGCGTTCACGTCCTCGCGCACCATGCCGCGGCCAAGGCTGATCTTCTGCTTGGCATCGGCGGTCAGGCCCTGGGCCTTGCGCGCCAGCATCGCCTCCATGCCGATCATCCGGGCGATCTGGTCCACGCGCGCCTTGATATAGGCGGCGTCCTTGCCGCGGTTCTTCAGCGGAAAGGCCAGATTCTCGCGCACGGTCATGGTGTCGTAGACGACCGGGAACTGGAACACCTGGGCGATGTTGCGGGCCGCCGTCGGCGCGTCGGTCACGTCGCGGTCGCCGAACAGCACCCGGCCGTGGCTGGGGGTCAAGAGCCCCGAGATGATGTTCAGAAGCGTGGTCTTGCCGCAGCCCGACGAGCCCAGCAGCGCATAGGCGCCGCCGTCCTGCCAGACATGGTCCATTTCCTTCAGCGCGTAATCCGCTTCCGACTTCGGATGCGGGTTGTAGCTGTGCGCCAGGTTCTTCAGCGTGATCTGCGCCATCTCAGGCCGCCTTCGCATAGGATGCGGGCGCGGCCAGCCGGCCGTCCGCGTCGAACAGATAGACATGCGCCGGGTCCAGCCAGACCGAGAGCGGCTGGCCCGGCGTCAGCACATGCACGCCCTCGACCAGCCCGACCCAGCGCTCGGCGCCGTGATCGACATGGATGAAGGTTTCCGAGCCGGTGATCTCGGTCGCGACCAGGGTGCAGGGAAACTCCACCGCCGCCGGGCTGTGGCGGGAGAGCGACAGGTGGTTGGCGCGAAAGCCGGCCAGATAGTCGCCGTCGGGCAGGCCCGGGACCGAGGGCACCGCGACCTGACCCAGAAGCAGCCGGTCGCCGCGCCGGGTGGCGGGGACGAAGTTCATCGGCGGGTCGGAGAACACCCGCGCCGTCGCGGCATCGACCGGGGCGCGATAGACCTGCGGCGTCGGGCCGAATTGCGTCATCCGGCCCTGCCACAGCGTCGCGGTATGGCCGCCCAGCAGCAGCGCCTCCTCGGGCTCGGTGGTGGCATAGACGAAGATCGCGCCGGAGGCCTCGAAGATGCGCGGGATCTCGACGCGCAATTCCTCGCGCAGCTTGTAGTCGAGGTTCGCCAGCGGCTCGTCCAGCAGCACCAGCCCGGCGCCCTTGACCAGCGCGCGGGCCAGGGCGCAGCGCTGCTGCTGGCCGCCGGACAGTTCCAAGGGCTTCCTGGCCAGCATCGGCGTCAGGCGCAGCATCTCGGCGGTCTCGCGCACCTTGCGGTCGATCTCGTCCCGCGGCCGGCCCAGGATGCGCAGCGGCGAGGCGATGTTCTCATAGACCGAAAGGCCGGGGTAGTTGATGAACTGCTGATAGACCATGGCGACGCCGCGGTCCTGCACGCGCTGGCCGGTCACGTCCTGGCCCTGCCACAGGATGCGGCCGGCGGTCGGCTGGTCCAGCCCGGCCATCAGGCGCATCAGGCTGGTCTTGCCCGAGAGCGTCGGGCCCAAGAGCACGTTCATCGTGCCCTCGCGCAAGGTCAGGCTGGTCGGGTGGATATGCACCCTTCCGCCGACAAGACGCGAGACGCCCTGCAATTCCAGCGCCATTCCTTCTCCTCCCCTCGCCGCCCCCTCCGGGCGGCGGATCATCGCGACCCGACGAACGCCTCCAGCTCGCGGATCTGGTTGTCATTCATATGCAGCCCCAGCTTGGTGCGGCGCCACAGGATGTCCTCGGCCGTGCAGGCGAATTCGTTGGCGATAAGCCAGCTTACCTCGGTCTCGCTCAGCCCGGCACCGAAATCGCGGCCCAGGTCCGCAAGGCTCTGCGCCCCGTCCAGCATCAGGAAGGCCTCGGTGCCATAGGTCCGCACCAGCCGCTGCGCGAGGCGCGCAGGCAGGAACGGAAAGCCGGCCCGGAGCCGCGCGATCAGCTCGGCCGCGCCATCGACCGGGAAATCGCCGCCGGGCAGCGCCACGCCGGCCGTCCAGGGCTGGCCTGCCTGCGGAAAAAACGGCGCGAGCTTTTCCAGCGCGCTTTCGGCCAGCCGGCGATAGGTGGTGATCTTGCCGCCGAAGACATTCAGCAGCGGCGGGCCATCCGTGTCGAGGCTCAGCACATAGTCCCGCGTCGCCGCCGTCGCCGACTTGGCGCCGTCGTTATAGAGCGGCCGCACGCCGGAATAGGTCCAGACCACCTGATCCGGCGTCACCGGCGCGGCGAAATATTGGCTGGCGAAGGCGCAAAGATAGTCGCGCTCGGCATCCGTGCAGCGCGCCTCGCCCGGCGGGCCCTGATGGTCCATGTCGGTGGTGCCGATCAGGGTGAAATCCTGCTCATAAGGAATGGCGAAGATGATGCGCCCATCGCTGCCCTGGAAGAAATAACAGCGGTCGTGGTCGTAGAGCTTCGGCACCACAATATGGCTGCCGCGCACCAGCCGCACCCCCTCGGATGAGCGGATATGCGCGACATTGCGGATCACATCCTCGACCCAGGGGCCGCCGGCATTGACCAGCGCCCGGGCCTGATGGGTCTGCATGCCCTCGGGGCCCTCGGTGGTGACCTGCCACAGATCGCCCACCCGCTCGGCCCGGATGACGCGGGTGCGGGTCAGGATGGTGGCACCGCGTCCCACGGCATCGCGCGCGTTCAGCGCCACCAGCCGCGAATCCTGCACCCAGCAGTCGGAATATTCCCAGCCGCGCCGGAAGCCGGGCTTCAGCGGCTTGCCCAGGGGGTCGGTCGCGAGATCCAGCCGCGCGGTGCCGGGCAGGATCTTGCGCCCGCCAAGATGGTCATAAAGGAACAGCCCCAGCCGGATCAGCCAGGCCGGCCGGCGGCCGCGCGTCCAGGGCATGACCAGACCCAGCAGCCGCGAGGTCGGCGTGTCGCTTTCAAAGCGCATCTCGGGCGAATAGGGCAGCACGAAGCGCATCGGCCAGCTGATATGCGGCATGGCGCGCAGCAGGGTCTCGCGTTCCTCCAGCGCCTCGCGCACCAGGCGGAACTCGAAGAACTCCAGATAGCGCAGCCCGCCGTGGAACAGCTTGGTCGAGGCCGAGGAGGTCGCCTGCGCCAGATCGCCCATCTCGGCCAGCGTCACCGACAGCCCGCGGCCGGCCGCGTCGCGCGCGATGCCGCAGCCGTTGATGCCGCCGCCGATGATGAAAAGATCGGCCGTTGGCCGCTTTGCCGATGACACGCCAACCCTCCGCCGGTGCCACGCCCCTGTCTTGCCGAAAACTTGTAACGGCTGCGTGACCCCGGTCAAGCATTGATTTTCGTTTTCATGCTAATTCGCGCAAAAACGAACTGATTTGCGCGGCGATGCAGAAAAATTCCAGGCGGGATTGCTGCAATTGCAGCGTGACGCCCGCGTCCATACGCGGTTTCTTTCGTTTCGCGTGGCGGAAGCTCCGCCGCGATGGCGGTTGAAGCGGCGGCGCGGCTCTTGCTAAGCATCGGGCGAATGCGGCCGCGCGCCGCCCGCCAAAGGAACCGCCATGCCCTTTTCCAGCCTTCGGCCCGCGCTGCTGACCGGCCTTGCCCTGCTGATGCTGGCGGGCTGCGGCATGCGGCGCCACAGCCCGCTGGAATGCATGGAGCGGGCGATGTATTTCGAATCGAACCGCTCCAGCCGCGACGGCATGATCGCCGTGGGCAGCGTGGTGATGAACCGGGTCGAATCGGGACAGTATCCGCGCTCGATCTGCGGCGTCGTCGGCCAGCGCGGACAGTTCGCGCCGGGCATCATGACGCGGCGCATGAACGACAGCGGCCTGCCCAAGGTACGCGAGGCCGCCCGCGCCGTCCTGCGCGGCGAGCGTCACCCGATGATCGGCAAGGCCATGTTCTTCCACGCCGCCAGCCACCGCTTCGGCTATGACAACATGCATTACGTGCTGGTCGCGGGCGGCAATGCGTTTTACGAAAAGCGCAAGAGCCACCTGGTCAGCCAGCCGGTGCCGCCGCGCCCGGTCGAGGGCATCACCGGCTGGTAAGCCGCGCCGAAACGAACCCATGCGAACATTTGCGAAGCGATGCGCGCGGCCGGACGCCGTTCGCCCGGACATGCCGGCCGGACAAGGCGGATTCCCGCTGCGGTGGTCTTGGTATTGCCGACGAAATCTGGCAAAGGACGCGCAACACTGAACAGGGGCCATGCAGATGAGCAGCATCGAGACAGAAACCGAGGGTCGGGCGGCCACCCTGACCCATCTTCAAAGGCTTGAGGCCGAGAGCATCCAGATCATGCGCGAGGTCGTCGCCAGCGCCGACAATCCGGTGATGCTCTATTCCGTGGGCAAGGACTCGGCCTGCATGCTGCATCTGGCGAAAAAGGCCTTCTACCCGGCGCCGCCGCCCTTTCCGCTGCTGCACGTGGACACGACCTGGAAATTCCGCGCCATGTACGAGCTGCGCGACCGCGCCGCCGCCGCCGCCGGCATGGAGCTGATCGTCCACCACAACCCCGAGGCGATGGAAAAGGGCATCAACCCCTTCGACCACGGCAGCCTGCACACCGACATGTGGAAGACCGACGGGCTGAAGCAGGCGCTGAGCAAGTTCAATTTCGACGTGGCCTTCGGCGGCGCGCGCCGCGACGAGGAGAAATCCCGCGCCAAGGAGCGGGTGTTCTCGTTCCGCTCGGCCAACCACCGCTGGGATCCCAAGAACCAGCGCCCCGAGCTGTGGAAGCTCTACAACACCCGCAAGGGCAAGGGCGAATCGATCCGGGTCTTCCCGCTGTCGAACTGGACCGAGCTGGACATCTGGCAATACATCCACCTGGAAGGCATCGACATCGTGCCGCTGTATTTCAGCGACAAGCGCCCGGTCGTCGAACGCGACGGCCTGCTGATCATGGTCGATGACGAACGCTTCCGCCTGCGCGACGGCGAACAGCCGATGATGAAATCGGTGCGCTTCCGCACGCTGGGTTGCTATCCGCTGACCGGCGCCGTCGAATCCGAGGCCCGCACCCTGCCCGAGGTCATCCAGGAGATGCTCTTGACCACGACCTCGGAGCGCCAGGGCCGCGCCATCGACCACGACCAGTCCGCGTCGATGGAGAAGAAGAAGCAAGAGGGGTATTTCTGAAATGAACCTTCAAGACAAAGACCCCGTCTACGTCACCGACGCGCTGATCGCCGAGGACATCGACGCCTATCTGCTGAAGCACCAGCACAAGACCATGCTGCGCTTCATCACCTGCGGCTCGGTCGATGACGGCAAATCGACGCTGATCGGCCGGCTCTTGTATGACAGCAAGATGATCTTCGAGGATCAGCTTGCAAGCCTTGAAAACGACAGCAAGAATGTCGGAACCCAAGGCGGCGAGATCGACTTCGCGCTGCTGGTCGACGGGCTGGCGGCGGAACGCGAGCAGGGCATCACCATCGACGTGGCCTATCGCTTCTTCGCCACCGACAAGCGCAAGTTCATCGTCGCCGACACCCCCGGCCATGAACAATATACCCGCAACATGGTCACCGGCGCCTCGACCGCCGACCTGGCGGTGATCCTGATCGACGCGCGCCAGGGCGTGCTGACCCAGACCCGGCGGCACAGCTATCTGGTGAACCTGCTCGGCATCAAGAACGTGGTGCTGGCGGTGAACAAGATGGACCTGGTCGATTACTCGGCCGAGCGTTTCTACGAGATCGTCAGCGATTACAGCCATTTCGCCAAGCAGATCGGCATGGAGAGCTTCCTGCCGATCCCGATCTCGGGGCTCAAGGGCGACAATATCGTCACCAAGAGCCCGGCGATGCCCTGGTACCAGGGCCCGACCCTGCTGGGCCACCTGGAAGAGGCGCCGGTCAACGACGCCCGCATGCAGGAACAGCCCTTCCGCATGGCGGTGCAATGGGTGAACCGGCCGAACCTCGATTTCCGCGGCTTCGCCGGCCAGATCGGCGCCGGACAGGTCCGGCCGGGCGACGCGATCCGGGTGCTGCCCTCGGGCAAGACCACCACGGTGAAATCCATCGTCACCTTCGACGGCGATCTGGACCAGGCCGTCGCCGGGCAATCCGTCACCATCACCTTCGCCGATGAGATCGACTGCTCGCGCGGCGACGTGATCGTCCGGTCGGACGCGCCCTGCGAAGTGGCCGACCAGTTCGAGGCGACGCTGGTGTGGATGGCCGAGCAGGAGATGCTGCCGGGCCGGCCCTATATCCTGAAGATCGGCACCCAGACCGTGACCGCCACCGTCACCGAGCCCAAGTATGAGGTGAACGTCAACACGCTGGAGCACCTGGCCAGCAAGACGCTGGGCCTGAACGCGATCGGCGTGGTGAACATCTCGACCGACCGGCCGATCCCCTTCGAGGCCTATGCCACCAACCCCGATCTGGGCGGCTTCATCCTGATCGACCGGATGTCGAATGCCACGGTCGCGGCCGGCATGATCCATTTCGCGCTGCGCCGCTCGCAGAACGTGCATTGGCAGGCGCTGGATGTCGACCGCGAGGCCCATGCCAGCCTGAAGAACCAGAAGCCCGCCGTGGTCTGGTTCACCGGCCTGTCGGGCTCGGGGAAATCGACCATCGCCAATATCGTCGAGAAGAAGCTGCATGCGCTTGGCAAGCACACCTTCCTGCTGGACGGCGACAACATCCGCCACGGGCTGAACCGCGACCTTGGCTTCACCGATGCCGACCGGGTGGAAAACATCCGCCGCGTGGGCGAGGTGGCCAAGCTGATGACCGATGCCGGGCTGATCGTTCTGACCGCCTTCATCTCGCCCTTCCGCTCGGAGCGGCAGATGGTGCGCGACCTGATGGCGCCGGGCGAATTCGTCGAGGTCTTCGTCGACACGCCGCTGGCGGTTGCCGAATCGCGCGACGTCAAGGGCCTTTACAAGAAGGCGCGCGCGGGCCAGCTGAAGAACTTCACCGGCATCGACAGCCCCTATGAGCTGCCTCAGCAGGCCGAAATCACCGTCAATACCGTCGATCTGACCCCCGAGGACGCCGCCGAGCGCATCGTTCAATACGTGCTGACCCGGATGAGCTGAGGCCGGATCCTTAAGGATTGACCTAAAAGCCAGGCAAAGGGGCGGTGTCGGCAACGGCACCGCCCTTGCCTTGCGCCGTTTCGGCAACACTGTCCGAAAGTGGTATTGTTGTTCCCCTGTTCCGCGAGGCAGGCTTGGGGAAAGAACAACAGGAGATGACCATGAAAGGCACGGTCACGATCACCGGTCGCAAGGGCGCGCTGGTGTCCGGGGAATACGAAGTCACCGGCGACCGGCTGCGGGTGTTCTATGACGGGCAGGAGCGGCTGGTGCGCATCGACGGCGGCCAGGTCGATCACCTAGCCCAGGCGCTGCTGCGCGACCTCTGGCTGGGCTGAGCCCGGCGGAACAAGCCTCGCGCCGGGCCGATGCGGCCCGGTGCGCGCGTCTTAGGCGCCCTTGCCGGCCGGGCGGTATTCCCGCGCCAGCGCGGCCCGGCCTTCGGGCGGCACGGCACCGGCCGCGGCCAGGTCCACGACCAGCAGCACCTCGCCCCGCGCGCCCGCCATGGCCAAAGGCTGGCCGTCCGGTCCAGCGATGACCGACAGGCCGCCATAGTCCAGCCCGGCCTCGGAGCCCGCGTAATTCGCGTAGGCCACCACCGCGCCGCTCTCATGCGCGCGGGCCGGGACCAGCACGCGCTGGACATGCTCGAAACCCAGCGGATTGGCGGTCGGCACCAAGATCAGCCGCGCCCCGTCCCGGGCCAGCGCGGCGGCATGGCCGGGAAACTCGATGTCATAACAGACCAGCGTCGCCGCCGCCCGCCCCGCCAGTTGAAAGACCGGCGGCAGTTCGGTGCCGCGCCGGAAGCCCGCCTGCTCCATGGCGCCATAGAGCTGGATCTTGCGATAATGCGACAGGATCGCCCCGTCGGCGCCGATCACCGTCGCGGCGTTGTAAAGCGCCTCGCCCGCGCGTTCGGCCCAACCGAGGCACAATCCGCAGCCGGCCTCGCGCGCCATCTCGCGCAGGCGGGTGATCCATGTGCCGTCCAGCGGCTGGGCCAGCGTGGCATGCAGGTCGGGGCGATTATAGCCCGGCAGGATCAGCTCGGGCGTCAGCAGCAGCCCGGCGCCCGCCGCCGAAGCCGCCCGCAACTGCTGGCAGATCGCCCGGAAAACCGCATCGATCCGGCCATATGTCGGCGGCGCCTGCCAGAGTGCAATCTTCACTTTTCAGCCCCTTCGCGGTGATACTGGCGCGCAGTCTAACCGATCCTCCGGCCTTCGCCAGCCGGTCCCGTGGGAGAGCAGCATGACCGACCGCCCCGTCACCGCCTTCGGCCCGGATTTCCCCTTTGCCTATGACGACTGGCTGCGCCATCCGGCGGGGCTTGGCGCCATCCCGGCCGAGCGGCTGGGCACCAAGGTCGCGGTGATCGGCGCGGGCTGCGCCGGCATCGTCGCCAGCCACGAGCTGATGAAGCTGGGCCTGCATCCCGAGATCTATGAATCGGCCAAGCTGGGCGGCCGGCTGCGGTCCGAGATCTTCGAGGGCACCGAGGACGTGGTGGCGGAACTGGGCGGGATGCGCTTTCCGGTCTCCTCGACCGCCTTCTACCATTACGTCGACCTGGTCGGGCTGGAAAGCCGGCCGTTTCCGAACCCGCTGACCGCCGCCGCCGGCTCGACGGTGATCGACCTCGAGGGCGAGACGCATTTCGCTCGCAGCCTTGACGACCTGCCGCGGCTTTACCACGAGGTCGCCACCGCCTATCGCGCCGCGCTGGAAGAACACGCCGATTTCGCCGCGCTGCAACAGGCGGTGCGCGACCGCGACGTGGCGCGGCTCAAGGCGCTGTGGGATCCGCTGGTGGCGCAATGGGACGAGCGCACCTTCTACGATTTCGTGGTCTCGTCCAAGGCGTTCCAGGGCCTCGGCTTCCGCCACCGCGAGGTGTTCGGGCAGGTCGGCTTCGGCACCGGCGGCTGGGACAGCGATTTTCCGAATTCGATGCTGGAGATCCTGCGGGTGAACCTGCTGGAGCTGGACGATAACCAGCGATTCATCGTCGGCGGGGTCGAGACCGTGCTGCAACGGCTGTGGCGCCTGCCGGCGGTCTGCGTGCATTGGCCCGCGGGCACCACGCTCAGCGCGCTGAACGGCGGCGCGACTCTGGGCCGGGCCTGCCGCATCGCCCGCAACGGCGCGGGCTTCACCGTCACCGACCAATGGGGCGTTGCCCGCGACTATGCGGCCGTGCTGGTGACCTGCCAGAGCCACCTGCTGACCACCTCGGTCGCGGTGGACGAATCGCTCTTCGACCAGAAGCTGTGGATGGCGCTGGACCGCACCCGCTACATGCAGGCGGCGAAGACCTTCGTCATGGTGGACCGGCCGTTCTGGAACGATACCGATCCGGCAACCGGCCGGCCGGTGCTGTCGATGACGCTGACCGACCGGCTGACGCGCGGCAGCTATTTCTTCGACAACGGCCCCGACCGGCCGGCGGTGATCTGCCTGAGCTATTCCTGGATGACCGACGCGCTGAAGGTGCTGCCGCTGGCACCCGAGCGGCGGGTCGAACTGGCGCTGGATGCGCTGGACAAGATCTATCCCGGCGTCGACATCCGCAGCCATATCCGCGGCGCCCCGATCTGCGTCAGCTGGGAGGCGGACGAGAATTTCCTCGGCGCCTTCAAGGGCGCGCTGCCCGGTCATTACCGCTATAACCACCGCATGTATGGCCATTTCATGCAGGGCTCGATGCCCGAGGAGCAGCGCGGCATCTTCCTGGCCGGCGACGGCATCAGCTGGACCCCGGCCTGGGTCGAGGGCGCGGTGCAGACGGCGCTGAATGCAGTCTGGGGGGTGATGGCGCATCTGGGCGGTGCCTGCGCGCCCGAGAACCCCGGCCCGGGCGAGCTGTGGCCGCGGATCGGCCCGCTGGCCCTGCCGGACTGAACCCGAAAAATCGCGTGACAAGCCGGCGCGGCCCGGCTAACCATGGCGCCATGTCGCATCGTGATTTCTACACCGCCTCGTTTTATTGGTTCCGCTGTCCCCAGCGGAGCCGGGTTGTCGTGTAGCGTCAGGAACGCGATACCATCCCCGAAAGCCGCTGGCCCGACCGGCGGCTTTTGTCTTTCGAAAACCCCCGGTCCGGCCCCTTCGCAGAGAAAGAGCCATGACCATCCAGACCGAAAACCTGCATATCGACAGCCTGCGCCTGCTGCCCGCGCCCGCTGCCCTGGCGGCCGAGCTGCCGCGCGACGACGCGATCTCGCGCCTTGTCACCGAAAGCCGCGCCGCGATCCGCGCCATCCTGGCCGGCGATGACCGCCGGCTTCTGGTGGTGGTTGGCCCCTGCTCGATCCACGACCCCAAGGCCGCGCTGGATTATGCCGCGCGGCTGGCCGAGGAACGCCGGGCGCTGTCGGACCGGCTGGAAATCGTCATGCGGGTCTATTTCGAAAAGCCGCGCACCACGGTCGGCTGGAAAGGGCTGATCAACGACCCGCATCTGGACGGCTCGGACCGGATCGAGGACGGGCTGCCGATGGCGCGCCGACTGCTGCTGGACATCAACCGCATGGGCCTGCCAGCGGCGACCGAGTTCCTGGACCCGATCCTGCCGCAGTATTTCGCCGACCTGATCGCCTGGGGCGCCATCGGCGCGCGCACCACGGAAAGCCAGATCCACCGCCAGCTGGCCTCGGGCCTGTCCTGTCCGGTCGGCTTCAAGAACGGCACCGATGGCGGCGTGCAGGTGGCGCTGGATGCGATCCGCTCGGCCGCGGGCGCGCATAGCTTCCCGGCGATCACTGCCGACGGCCGCGCCGCCATCGCCCGCACCACCGGCAATGCGGCCTGCCATCTGGTGCTGCGCGGCGGCCATGCCGGGCCGAATTACGGCGCCGCCGATGTGGACGCCGTCGCGGCGGCGGCCGCCAGGGTCGGGGTGGATCCGGGCATCGTCATCGACGCGAGCCACGCCAACAGCGGCAAGGACGCTGCCCGCCAGCCGGCGGTGATCGCCGACATCGCCGCGCAGATCCGGGGCGGCGAGGCGCGCATCCGCGGCGTCATGCTGGAAAGCAACCTCGTCCCCGGGCGGCAGGACCTGGCCCCGGGCCGCGTGCCGACCTATGGCCAGAGCATCACCGATGCCTGCCTGGGCTGGGAGGACACGCGCCGGCTGCTGCACGACCTCGCCGCCACCCTGGACGCGCAGGCCCGCGCTGCCTGAGGCTCGGGGCGTCGGGCCAGCTTTTCTGACGCCTGCGGCCATTCGCGGCGCCAGCGGCCGATGGCGAATTCGGCAAAGCGCGGCGGTCCTTCCTGGTCACCGCCCAGGCGGTGCCCGCTCGACCGGCGGCCGGCGCATGATTCCGGGCTATGGACCTCGGGCACCGAGCATTCGTCGAAGATCGCGACGCCCAGGCCCGTGGTGCAGCAGGCGATCCCCGCCTCGCGGAACGACCGCGCCGGGTCTCGCTTTTCGCGACGGCGAGCGCGTCCCGCATGGTTTGCACAGGAAAGGCAGATGACGCCCTTCCTGGCGGCCGCGGCCGCCGCTATCAGGTCGGCACCGACATGCTCGCCGGATTCCGGCCCGATCTGGAGGGGCGCCGCGCTGCGCGAGACGGCCGCGATCAGCTGTTGATCGCAACGGAACGCCGCCCGGATCGGCTGATCGGGGCGGCGGGATGGCGCGGGACGCGGGGTCTGCTGCCCCGGCCGTCCTTACAGGTGGATCTGGCTGAAGGCAGCCTTGGGAATGCCCAGTTTCTTCAGGTCGCGCGCGTCCGGAGTGCGGTGCATGTCTACCGCGGCGGCGGCGTGGACGGCGGCCCGGAAGGCGCCGAAGAACGAGCGGAGGGACTGAAGGGCGGTCATCTGCTTTGCCTGTCTGTCGGTGTTTCTACGCCAACAGAGATGGGCCTCTCCCGCCGTTTCCGCAACGCAGCATTTGGGCAATGCCGCCATGTGCGCAGGGCATGGCAACCCCGGCCGCGCCGTTGGGCGGGCCGGGGTCGCGGGTCTCAGTCCTCGTCGCCGGCAAGCTGCGCCAGCACCTGGCCCTTGCCGCGCGCCCGCAGGATCAGCGGCACGATCAGCGCCAAGGCAGCGATGCCCAGAAGCGTGGCGGCGATGGGCGAATGCAGCAGATAGCTCCAGTCGCCCTGGCTGATCGACAGCGCCCGGCGCAACTGCTGCTCGGCCATCGGGCCCAGGATCAGCCCGACGACGATGGGCGCGATGGGATAGCCGTAAAGCCGCATCACGTAGCCCAGCACGCCGAAGCCCAGAAGCATCCCCAGCTCGACGCTGGAGGGGTTGGCGCCGATGGTGCCGAGCGTCGCGAACAGCAGGATGCCGGCATAGAGCCAGGGTTTCGGCACGGTCAAGAGCTTCACCCACAGCCCGATCAGCGGCAGGTTCAGCACCAGCAGCATGGCGTTGGCGATCAGCAGGCTGGCGATCAGCCCCCAGACCAGCGTCGGGTTGGTGGCAAAGAGCAGCGGCCCCGGTTGCAGCCCGAACTGCTGGAAGCCCGCCAGCATGATCGCCGCCGTGGCCGAGGTCGGCAGGCCCAGCGTCAGAAGCGGCACCAGCGTGCCCGCCGCGCTGGCGTTGTTCGCCGCTTCGGGGCCGGCCACGCCCTCGATGGCGCCCTGGCCGAATTCCTCGGGGTGCTTCGAGAGCTTCTTCTCGGTCGCATAGGACAGGAAGGTGCCGATCTCGGCCCCGCCCGCGGGCATGGCGCCGATCGGAAAGCCGATGACGGTGCCGCGCAGCCAGGGCTTCCACGAACGCGCCCAGTCGCTGCGGCTCATCCAGACCGAGCCCTTGACGGCGGTGACCTCGTCGTCGTGCTGATCGCGCTGGCCGGCGATGAACAGCGCCTCGCCCACCGCGAACATGGCGACGGCCATGGTGGTGACCTCAATCCCGTCCAGAAGTTCGGCCTGGCCGAAGGACAGCCGCGCCTGCCCGGTCAGCTGGTCGATGCCGACGCAGGCCAGCGCCAGGCCCAGAAACAGCGACGTGAGCCCGCGCAGGGCGGAATCGCCGAAGGCGGCCGAGACGGTGACGAAGGCCAGCACCATCAGCGCGAAATATTCGCGCGGGCCGAAGACCAGCGCCAGCTTGACGATGGTCGGCGCCAGGAAGGCCAGCAGCAGCGTCGCGATCAGCCCGGCGATGAAGGACCCGATGGCCGCGGTGGCCAGCGCCGGCCCACCCCGGCCCTTGCGGGCCATCTTGTTGCCTTCCAGCGCGGTGATGATCGAGGCGCTCTCGCCCGGCGTATTGAGCAGGATCGAGGTGGTCGAGCCGCCATACATGCCGCCGTAATAGATGCCGGCGAACATGATGAGCGAGCCGGCCGGGTCCAGCCGATAGGTCACGGGCAGAAGCAGCGCCACGGTCAGCGCCGGGCCGATGCCGGGCAGCACGCCCACGGCGGTGCCCAGCGTGACGCCGATCAGCGCATAGAACAGCAGCATCGGGTCGGCGGCGGTTGCCAGCCCCTGCATCAGGAAATCGAAGGCGCCCATGGCTCAGCCCCCCGGAAAGAACAGATGCTCCAGCGGGCCGGGCGGCAGGTGCAGCATCAGGAGTTGCGAGAAGACCACCCAGACCACAAAGGCGAAGGCGATGCCGATGGGCAGGGTCATGGCCAGGTTGCGCTTGCCGAAGGCGAAGGCGGTGCAGGCGAACAGGATGCCCGTCGCGATGGAAAAGCCCGCGACATGCAGCAGCAGCAACTGCACGGCCAGCCCCGCGACGATCCACAGCACCGGCGCGACCCTTTGCGGCGGCCGCTCGGGGAAATCGCCGCGCAACGCGGCCAGCACGGTCCAGCCGGCCAGCCCCAGCAGGCCGCCAGCCACCACGCGCGGCACGCTGGCCGGGCCGACGCCGGAATAGCCGCCCAGATCGGCCAGCCGGGCGCTGTCCCACAACATCACCCCGGCGATGACCGCAAGGCCGGCCGCGATGACAAGCGCCGCCCCATCCGGGCGGCGCTTGGTTTGCGGTTGCAGGTCGCTCATTTCACCAGACCGATGTCCTTGAGGATCGCGGCGGTGGCCTCGGTGTCCTTGGCGAGCTGGGCGTCGAACTCGGGCCCGGCCAGGAAGGTGTCCATCCAGCCCTTGTCGGCCAGCTGCTTCTGCCAGTTTTCCGACTTGGCCATCTTCTCGACATCGGCGGTGACCTTGGCCTTCTGCTCGTCCGAAAGGCCCGGGGCGGCGGCGACCATGCGCCAGTTCTCCAGCGTCACGTCCAGCCCGGCCTCTTGCAGGGTCGGGGCATCGACGCCCTCCAGCCGCTCGGGCGCGGAAACCGCCAGCAGGCGCAGGGTGCCGGCCTGGATCTGGGCCTCGAACTCGCCCAGCGAGGAGATGCCGGCCGTCACCTGGTTGCCCAGGATCGCCGCCAGCGCCTCGCCGCCGCCGGAATAGGCGATGTAGTTGATCCTGGTCGGATCGACGCCCGCCGCCTTGGCGATCAGCCCGACGGCGATATGGTCGGTGCCGCCGGCCGAACCGCCGGCCCAGCTGACCGCGCCCGGGTCCGCCTTCAGCTTCTCGACCAGTCCGGCCATGTCCTGGATCTCGGACGCGGCGGGCACGACGATGGCCTCGTATTCGCCAGTCAGGCGCGCGATGGGGGTCACGTCCTTCAGCGAGACGGGCGAGTTGTTGGTCAGGATGGCGCCGACCATGACATAGCCGCCGACGATCAGCGCATCCGGGTTGCCCTTGTTCTGGCTGGCGAATTGCGCCAGGCCGATGGTGCCGCCGGCGCCGGGCACGTTCTGGACCTGCACCGATTTCGAGATGCCTTCCTCTTGCAGCACGGTCTGCATGGTGCGCGCGGTCTGGTCCCAGCCGCCGCCGGGGTTGGCGGGCGCGATGATGGTGTAGTCGGCCATGGCCGGCAGCGCCATGGCACCGGCAAAGAGGCTGGCGAGAACGAGATGCTTCATGGTTTCCTCCGCATCGGCCGGACGCGCGGCGGCGCCGGCCCGTTTTCCTGTTTTTCTGGCTTTGGCCCGCATCTCTCCCGGAATGCGGGCGGTCCTCCGTGAACCCGCTGGCGGGCCCTGCGCCCTTTGCATCACAGAAACCTGTCATGGACCTGACGCGGGCGTGAAAAATTTGCCGGAACCTATTTGGCCGACAGTGCCCGATTCCAGCGCGCCAGCAGCCGGGCGCGCGTCGCCTGGTCCAGATAGGCCAGCAGCCCGGGGCTGACCGGCACCGGCTTCAGCCGCACGCCCTCCAGCCCCGCCATGCCGCCCAGCGGCGAATCCTGCCCCGCCACCTCGAGGCTGACGGCCGACAGCCGCAACGTGCGCGACAGCAGCGCCTGCCCCTCGGGCGACATCAGGAAGGCCAGGAACTCCGCGCCCAGTTCCGGCGCCCGCGCCGCGCGCGGCACCAGCGCCACGCGCGAGACGACGACGGTGAAGTCGCGCGGCAGGATCACGCCCACCTCCTCCGGGTTCTGGCGCGCCCAGTCGGCGGCATAGGAGCCGAGCAGGTTGTAGCCCACCGCCAGCCTGCCGTCCGCGATGCGGGCCAGGATCTCGGCCGTGGTCGGGTATTGCCGCACGCCCATGCGGCCCATCGCGCGCACCACGTCCCAGATCTGCGGATAAAGCTCCTGGTCGCGGGCCAGGAACAGATAGCCGACGCCCGAGCGCGCCACGTCATAGGTGCCGATGCGGCCCTGCGCCTCGGCCGGGTGGCGCGCCATCCATTCCAGCAGCTCGGCCCGGGTGGCGGGCGGCGGGTGGTCGCGGAAGCTGGGCTTGTGATAGGCGAAGACCGCCGGCTCAAAGGTCAGCGCATAGGCGGTGTCGCGCCAGTTCGCCCAATCCGGCCAGCCGGGCGTGTCGGGCGTCACCACCGGCCGGGCGAAGCCGTCGTTCGCCAGCTTCACCTGCAGGTCCATGGCCGAGGAAAAGGCGAAATCCGCCGTGCCGGTGCCCGCCTCGGTCTCGGCCACGATGCGGTCGTGCAGGGCGCCGGTCAGCAGGTTCTCGTAGCGCAGGGCAAGGTCGGGCCGGCGCTGCTGGAACGCCTCGACCAGCGGCCGGGCCAGATCGTCGTCGAGCGAGGAATAGATCGTGAGTTCGCCCGCCGCCTGCCCGGATGGCGCGGGAAACAGCACCGCCTCGGCCCGGGCGATGCCGGTCAGGGCCAGGATCAGCAGGGCGGGCAGCAGGGCAAGGCGCATGATGGCCGCCAGACTGCCCCAGCCGGACCCCGTTCACAAGCGCCGGCACGCAGGCTAACCTGCCGGACCGGAGGGGGATTCATGCGCATCCTGCTGGTCGAGGACAATCTTTCGCTGGCCGAGGGCCTGTCGGCGCTCTTGCGCCAGTCCGGCTATGCCGTGGACGTGGTCCATGACGGCGCCTCGGCCGAGGCCTTGGCGGCGGCGGAAAGCTTCGAGCTGGTGATCCTGGACCTGAACCTGCCGCAGATGGACGGGCTCGAGGTGCTGCGCGCCATGCGGGCGCGCAGGAACCCGGCGGCGGTGATGATCCTGACCGCGCGCGGCACGCCCGAGGAGCGGGTGCGCGGCCTCGACCTCGGCGCCGACGACTACCTCATCAAGCCCTTCGACATCGGCGAGTTCGAGGCCCGCATCCGCTCGCTTTTGCGCCGGCAGGCGGGCTTGCGCACGGCGACGGTCAGCTTCGGCGCGCTGAGCTTCGACCAGAACAGCCGCAGCTTTTCGGTCGAGGGCCAGCCGCTGGACCTGCCCGCGCGCGAACGCGGCCTGCTGGAATTGCTCATCACCCGCGCCGGCAAGGTGGTGCCGCGCGACAGCATCGTGCAGTCGCTGACCTCGCTGGAAGACGACCTGTCGGCCAATGCCATCGAGCAATATGTCAGCCGGCTGCGCAAGCGCCTGGCGGCGGCCGGGCTGACGGTGCGCACGGCGCGCGGCATCGGCTATTTCCTGGACCGGGCATGAGCCGGCCGTTCTCGATCCGCCGCCGGCTGCTGCTGTGGCTCCTGGCGGCGACGGCGGTCTTCGGCGCGCTGGCGCTGGTCGACACCGGGCGCGAGGCGCGGCACATGGCGACGGCGCTGGCCGACCGGGTGCTGGCCGGCTCGGCCCTGGTCATCGCCGAGCGCGCCTCGCTGGACGAAGACGGCATGATCGCCATCGAGATCCCCTATGGCGCGCTGGAAATGCTCAGCTCGGCGGCCGAGGACCGGGTGTTCTATCGCGTCGACGGCCCGCCGGGGCGGCTGGTCACCGGCTATGCCGACCTGCCGGTCGCGCCGGCGGTGCCGGGCGGCGAGCCGGGCTTTGCCGACGGCCTGTTCCGCGACCAGCCGGTGCGGGTGGCGACGCTGGCCCGCGCCGCCTCGACCGGCATCGACGAGGTGCCCTTTACCGTCACCGTGGCCGAGACCACCACCGCGCGCGAGGAGCTGACGCGGACCATCCTGATGCGCTCGGCCCTGCGGCTGGGGCTGATGATGCTGGGCGCGGCGCTGATCGTCGGCATCGCCGTCACCGTTTCGCTGCGGCCCTTGTCGCGGCTGTCCGAGGCCATCGCCACCCGCAGCCCCGACGATCTGTCGCCGGTCGAGACTCCGGTGCCCAGCGAGGTGCGCGGGCTGGTCGGCGCCATCAACGGCTTCATGCTGCGGCTGAAATCGGCGCTGGACGGGTTGCGCAATTTCACCGGCAACGCCGGCCACCAGCTGCGCACGCCGCTGGCCGTGGTGCGCACGCAGCTGGCACTGGCGGCCCGCGCCGGCACGCTGGCCGAGGCGCAGACCGCCGCCGCCAAGGGCGACGCGGCGGTCGCCCATGCCGAGCGCATCCTGGCGCAGCTTCTGCTGCTGGCCAAGGTCGATGCGGCGGCGGGCCGGGCGCCCGACGTGATCGACCTTGCCGGCTTCGCCCGCGACCTGACCGCCGAGCAGATCCCCGCCGCCGCCGAGGCCGGCATCGACCTGGGTTTCGAGGGCGAGGGCGCCCTGCCCGTCCGCGCCGAACCGCTTCTGCTGGGCGAGGCGCTGGCCAACCTGATCTCGAACGCGATCCTGCACACCGGGCGCGGTGCGATGGTGACGATCCGCGTCCGCGCCGAGGGCGACGAGGCCGTGCTGGAGGTCGAGGACGACGGCCCCGGCATCCCGGCCGAGGCCCGCGCCGCCGCCATCGGCCGTTTCGCGCGCGGCCAGGGTCAGAGCCAGGGGCCGGGCCTGGGCCTGGGCCTGCCGGTGGTCGAGGAAATCGCCCGGCTTTTCGGCGGCCGGCTGGGCCTGCATCCCGGCGCCGGCGGTCGCGGCCTTTGCGCCCGGCTGCATTTCCCCCGCGCCGCCTGATCCCCCGATTTGCAGAATCGGCGCCGCCATGGCATCGCGCGCCTTTCACCCGCAGGAAAGATCGCCATGCCGCCCTCGCCCCGCCAGACCCGGTTGATGCTTCTGGCCTGTTTCCTGGCCGCCGGCATCGGCGCCGGCGTCTGGGGCGCCAACCTGCCGGCGCTCGGCCGGCGCACCGGCATGGACGAGGCGCAGATCGGCCTGGTGCTTCTGTGCTTCGCGGCCGGGGCCATCGCCTCGATGAACCTGGTGCCGCGGCTGATGGCTCGCTTCGGCGCCGGGCGGGTCTCCTGCCTTGCGGCCGGGCTGTTCGGCGCCGGCATCGCCGCCGTGGCGCTGGTCGGGCAGATGGGACAGGCGGCGCTGGTCGCGGGTTTCTGCGGCGTGGTCTTCGGCGCGCTGGACGTGGCGATGAACAGCCATGCTGCGCAGTTCGAGGCCCGCGCCGGCCGGCCGGTGATGTCCTTCTTTCACGCCATGTTCAGCGCCGGAACCCTGGCCGGCGCCGCCGGCTATGCCTGGCGCGCCCATGCCGGCGGCGCCGCGCCGGCCAGCCTGGTCGCGGCCGGCGTGCTGATCCTGCTGCTTGCGGCGCTGGCCGCCACCTGCGCGGGCGGCGCCCCCGCGCCGCGGGACGACGCCACCCCGGCGCAAGCGCGCGGCGGCACCGGGGCGCCGGGGCTGCGGGTGCTGGCGCTTGGCGCGGTGGCATTCGCCATCTTCTTCGCCGAGGGCGCGATCATGGATTGGGCGGCGCTCTACCTGGTGCGCATCCTCGGCGCCAGCGAGAGCACCGGAGCGCTGGGTTACGCGGTCTTTGCCGGCAGCATGCTGCTGGGCCGGCTGCTGGGCGACCCTGCCAACCGCATTTTCGGCGCGGTGCGGCTGTTCCGGCTGGGCACGGCGACGGTGGCGCTGGCGCTGGCGGCGATGCTGGTCGCGGGGGCCGTGGCCCCGGTGCTGGCGGCGCTGGCGCTCTGCGGGCTTGGCATGGCGAATGTCATCCCGATCCTGTTCTCGGCCGCCGGGCGGCTGGGGCTGGCGGATGGCGGGCGCTCGATGTCGCGGGTGCTGACCATGGGCTATGCCGGGCTGCTGGTCGGGCCGGCGATCATGGGCTTCATCGCCAAGGCGGCCTCGCTGCAGGTCAGCCTGGCGCTGGTGGCGCTGGCCGTGGCCGCCACCTGCTTCTGCGCCCGGCTGGTGCGGCCCGAGGCCGACTGAGCGCGCTCGCCGCCGTCAGGACTGCACGGCCTCGGCCCGCAGCATCTCGACCATGCGGTCGCGCATGACGAATTTCTGCGGCTTGCCGGTGACGGTCATCGGCAGATCCGCCACCACGCGGACATGGCGCGGCACCTTGAAATGCGCGATCTGCCCCTTGCAATGCGCGCGCAGGGCCTCGGGGTCGATGGTCTGGCCGCTGCGGGGCACGACCCAGGCGCAGACCTCTTCGCCAAAGCGGTCGTCGGGGATGCCGAAGACCTGCACCTCGCGCACCTGCGGGTGGCGGATCAGGAATTCCTCGATCTCGCGCGGATAAATGTTTTCGCCGCCGCGGATGATCATGTCCTTGACCCGGCCGACGATGGTGCAGAAGCCCTGCTCGTCCAGCGTGCCCAGATCGCCGGTCTGCATCCAGCCGTCGTGGATGGCCTCGGCACTGGCGGCGGGATCGGCCCAATAGCCCGACATCACCGAATAGCCCCGGGTCCAGATCTCGCCCTTTTCGCCGACCGGCACGGTCGCGCCGCCCTCGCCGACGATGCGGACCTCGAGATGCGGGTGGATGCGGCCGACGGTCTCGCAGCGCTTCTCGGTCGGGTCGTCGGTGAAGCTCTGGAAGGACACCGGCGAGGTCTCGGTCATGCCGTAGCAGATCGTCACCTCGCGCATGTGCATGTCGCGGTTGACCCGCTTCATCACCTCGATCGGGCAGAGCGCGCCGGCCATGATGCCGGTGCGCAGACTGGCGAGGTCGCGATGCGCATTGTCCAGTTCCTGCAGCATGGCAACGAACATGGTCGGCACGCCGTAAAGCGCCGTCGCACGCTCGGCCTCGACCGCGTCGAGCGTCTGCGCGGGATCGAAGGCCTCGGAGGGGAAGACCATGGTCGCGCCCTTGCTGACCGCGCCCAGGACGCCCATCACCATGCCGAAGCAATGGTAAAGCGGCACCGGGATCACCAGCCGGTCGGCCTGGGTCAGCGCGATGCGGTCGGTGACGAAGCGCCCGTTGTTGACGATGTTCAGATGCGACAGCGTCGCGCCCTTGGGCTGGCCGGTGGTGCCCGAGGTGAACTGGATGTTGATCGGCTCGTCCGTGTAGAGCGCGATCCGGTCGAGACCGGCCAGCAGCGCGGGCGTGGCGCGGGCCGACAGGTCGGCAAAGGGGATCATGCCCGGGCCGGGATCGTCCTGCATCATCACCACATGGCGCAGTTCGGGAAAGCGCGCGCTGCCGCCGTCGGCGGCCAGTTCCGGCATCAGCTCGCGCAGCATGCCGGCATAGTCCGAACTCTTGAAGCGGCTGGCGGCGATCAGCGCCCGGCAGCCGACCTTGTTCAGCGCATAGTCCAGCTCGGACAGCCGATAGGCCGGGTTGATATTGACCAGGATGGCGCCGATGCGGGCGGTGGCGAATTGGGTCAGCACCCATTCCAGCCGGTTCGGCGACCAGATCCCCACCCGGTCGCCCTTGGCGATGCCCAAGGACAGCAGCCCGGCGGCGACCCGGTCCACCCGGGCCGCAAATTCGGCATAGCTCAGCCGGTCGCCGCTTTCGCGAAACACCAGCGCGTCGTTCGCGCCATGCGCGGCCACGGCCTCGGCCAGCAGTTGCGGGATGGTGGCATGTTTCAGCGGCGGCTCGGCCGGTCCGCGCACATGCGACAGCCCGTCCTGCGGCGCGGCCGAACGGGAAAGCGGATGCGTCATGATCGTCTCCTGTCCTTTCAAGGGCCGGGGCGCGACGGGACCGCGCCCCGGCCGGGCGACCTTCAGCCGCGCGCGATGTTGACGACCTGCATCTGGGTATATTCGGCCAGCCCCTCGACCGATTGCTCGACGCCCAGGCCCGAGCCCTTGAAGCCCGCCATCGGGATATGCGGGCCGATGTTGAGCTGCTGGTTCACCCAGACCGTGCCGGATTCGATGCGCCCGGCGATCTCGGCCGCGCGGTCCACATCCGCCGAATGCACCGAGCCGCCCAATCCGTAATCCGAGGCATTGGCCCGCGCGATCACCTGGTCCACGTCGTCGAAGCGGATCACCGGCAGGATCGGGCCGAACTGCTCCTCATCGACGATGCGCTGGCCGTCGCGAACGTCGCGCACGATGGTCGGGCTGATGAAATAGCCCCGGCCCTCGCGCGCCTCGCCGCCGGCGATGACCGTGCCGCTGGCCCTGGCATCGGCCAGGAAGCCCTTGACCTTCTCATACTGCGCCTTGTTCTGGATCGGGCCGATGGTGGTGCCCTGCTTCAGCCCGTCGTCGACCACGGCGGTCCGGGCGATCTCGGCCAGCGCATCGCAGAATTCGTCATAGATCGCGTCATGGACATAGGCGCGCTTGACCGCCAGGCAGACCTGCCCCGCGTTCATGAAGGCGCCGCCATAGATCTTTTCTGCGGTCTTCCTGACATCCACGTCGGGCAGCACGATGGCCGGGTCGTTGCCGCCCATCTCCAGCGTCACCCGCTTCATCGTGCCGGCGGCGCTGGCCATGATGCGCTTGCCGGTCTCGGACGAGCCGGTGAAGCCGATCTTGGCGATGCCGGGATGCGTGGTCATGCGCGGGCCAAGGTCGTTCGCATCGGTGATGATGTTCACCAGCCCGGCCGGGAAGATCGCCGCGCAAAGCTCGCCCAGCTTCAGCGCCGCGACCGGCGTGGTCGGCGCGGGCTTCAGCACGATCGCGTTGCCGGCCATCAGCGCCGGGCCGATCTTCCAGCAGGCCAGCAGCAGCGGGAAGTTCCAGGCGATGATCGCGCCCACGACGCCCAGCGGCTTGTGGCGGGTCTCGATGCGGAAATCCGCGTCGTCCTGGATCACCCGGTCGGGCAGTTCCAGGGTCGCGGTATGGGCCAGGTAGCCCTGGCTCCATTGCACCTCGCCCATCGCCTCGGGCAGCGGCTTGCCCTGTTCCTGGGTGATGGTGCGCGCGAGGTCCTCGGCGTGCTCGCCGATGGCGGCGGCCAAGGCCTCGATCCTGGCCCGCCGCTCGGCCATGCTGGTCCTGGCCCAGTCGCGTTGCGCGGCGGCGGCAGCGGCGACGGCCTCGTCAAGCTGCGCCTCGGTCGCGTGCGGCACGCGGGCGAAGACCTCTTCGGTGGCGGGGTTCAGCACCTCCACCATGCGCTCGGCCGAGACCAGCTTGCCGCCGATCAGCATCCTGTAATCCATGTCATCCTCCCATGGCTCCGGCTCCTCGACCGGGCATGGCAGGCAGCATAGGCCGCGGGCCCTTGCGGCGTCTTGGCGTGGCGCGCCAGCGACCGGGGCTGGCGCGCCAGGAAAAGCCTTTGCAATCAATGCACGACGCGGCAGGAAGCGTAATAGTCGCCCGGCGCCATGGCGTAATGCTGGCGAAACACCCGGTTGAAATGCGACAGATCGCCGAAGCCCGCGCGAAAGGCCAGGTCCGAGATCACCGGCCGGCGGTTCATCTGCGCCGCGCGCCGCAGGTGGTCGGCGGTCAGCCGGGCGCGGCGCTGCGCCAGCACTTGGGTGAAGCTGGTGCCGTGGTCGCCGAAATCGCGCTGCAACTGGCGCCGCGACAGGTTCACCAGCGCCGAGAGCCGCTCGATCGAGAATTCCGGGTCGGTCAGCTGGCGCTCGATGGTCTCGCAGGCATGGCGGAACCGGCCGGCGCGGTCGCGAAAGCCGGGCGCCGCACCCTCGCCGCGAAACAGCAGCGCGACGAAATCGAACAGATAATCGGCGGCGTCATCGGCCTCGGGCGCCTCGGCCAGCAGGGCGCCAAGACCGGCCAGCAGCGGATGGCGCGCGGGGATGCGCCGCCCGGTCAGCGGCGCGGCGGGGCGGCCTTCCAGGCACAGGGCGCGCGGCAGGTGCACCGAGGTGAAGCTGGCGTCGCGGCCGTCGAAGCGGATCTGGGCGGTGCGGGTCGAATCCATCAGCAGGCAGTCGCCGGCCGCCAGCACCTCGGCCGCGCCATTGTGGATGACCCGCGCCTCGCCCGCGCGCTGCATCAGCAGGAACAGGTATTCGCTGTCGTCGCTGCGGATGCCGGAGCGCTGGCGGTCGATGCGATCGATGCGGCAATCCATCTCGGCGATGTCGATGCCGTGGCGGCGGCGCAGCCGGAAATCCCCCACGGCCCGCCGGTTGCGCTCGGCCGGGGTGCAATCGTATTGGCCGCAATTGGACAGGACGCAATTGCTCCATTCCTCGAAACACATCATCGCCCTTCCTCCCCAGAAGGCTGGCTGTGCGGCGGCCATGATACGCGAGGGCGGCGCAAGATCAACCGTGCCCTTCAGGGCGCGCCGATCTCGTCGCTGCGGCGGCTGTCGAGCTCCTGCGCATAGCGTTTCAGGCAATAGGCCTCGGTCAGCGAGCCCAGCACCCGCTGCGTCGCCGGCCCGTCCAGGACCGGCAGGATCTCCAGCTGCGTGCGCGAGAACTGGTCCAGCACGGCCTGGATATTGTCCTGGCGGAACACATGCGCATCGGCGCCGATCACGCAATCAGCGGCCAGCAGAACCTCGGCCAGCTCGGTGATCTCGGGGTCGTGCACGGTCGCCATGTCGATGATGCCGGCATAGCGGTCGTGCTCGTCCACGGCGAAGGCGTATTTGCGGCTGCCCAGCGGCAATTCCTCGCGCAACAGCGCCAGCGGCTGGTGCAGCGGCACGCGGCGGATGTCGCTGCGCATCATCCGCCCCGCCGTCAGCTCGCGCACCCAGCCCACGTCATGCGCGCCCAGCAGCGGGATGCCGCGCAGATGGAAGCGCCAGGTCGAGAAGGAATAGCCGAAGGTCAGCCGCACCACGGTCGAGGCGATGAAGGCCGCGGTCAGCACCCCGACGGTAAAGGCGAAATTGCCGGTGATCTCCAGCACCAGGAAAACCATGGTCAGCGGCGCGCCGGTGATGGCGGCGCCGACCGCGGCCATGCCGGCCAGCATGGCGGGGATGCGCAGCTCGGGCAGGCCGGGCAGCGCCAGCACCAGCAACTGCGCGACCAGCGCCCCCAGCAGGCAGCCGATGAACAGCGACGAGCTGAAGAGCCCGCCGCGGAACCCCACGCCCAGCGACAGGGCCGAGGCGAGGACCTTGCCAAGCAGCAGCAGCGCCACCGCCGCCAGGCCCCAGTTCTGGCTGATATGCACCTGGATCGAGTCGTGCCCGCTGCCCAGGACCTGCGGGCTGGCCAGCGCCATGGCGCCCAGCACCAGCCCGCCGGCCGCCGGCCGTGCCCAAGCCGCCAGCCGGCTTTTCTGGCACAGGCGCTCAAAGACCGAGACCAGCCGCATGGTCGCGGTGCCGACCAGCGCCGCCAGCAATCCGATGACGATGAAGAGCGGCAGCAGCGTGTCGGGCAGCGCCATCACCTCGGGCAGGTGGAACAGCGAGCCATGCGGCTCGACCGCGCGGCGCGCCAGCGTGCCCGAGATCACCGCCGCGCCGATGATGGCGATATTGCGCGGCGCGTAGGAGCCGTGGACCAGCTCGAAGCCGTAGAACGCGCCGGCCAGCGGCGCGTTGAAGGCCGCGGCGATGGCCGCCGCCGCCCCGGCCGAGGTCAGGCAGCGCTTGTCCTCGCGCCGCAGCCGAAAGGGCTGGGCCACGGCGGAAAACAGGCTGGCACCGAGCTGGCTGTAGCCCGCCTCCATCCCGACCGAAGCGCCCGACAGGTTCGAGAGCAGCGTGAGCCAGGCCAGCCGCAGCGAATCCCAGACCGACATCTTGCCGCCGTAAAGCGCATTGGCCTCGATCGGGTCGACGATCTCGGCCGGGCGGATGCGCTGCGCGACCAGCGCCCAGATCCCCAGCACCAGCCCGCCCACCGCCGGGACCAGCGCATAGGGCCAGGCCGGCAGGTCCGAAAGCGCGCTCAGCGCCGCATCGCGCGGCAGGCCGAACAGCAGCCCCTGCGCCGCCAGCAGCAGCCGGTGCAGCCCGGCGACCGCCAGTCCGACCAGCCCGCCAAGCGCGAAGGCGATGACGACCAGCATCGCCTCCTGGTCGCGCAGCTGCCGTCGGACCTCGTTGATCCGCTGCAGAAAGGACAGCATCAGGCGGCGCGGGGCGGTCTTGCGGGCAAAGGGCATGGGGCGATGTTCCGGCGGTCGGCGGGCGCGGGCCTATTCCCCGCGCGGAAAACGCTTGTTTTCCTCGAGCACGTTCAGGTCCATGTGGTTGCGCATATAGCGTTCCGAGGCCCTTTGCAGCGGCTGGTAATCCCAGGGGAAATAGGCGCCGTTGCGCAGCGCCTCATAGACCACCCAGCGCCGGGCCTGGCTTTCGCGCACCTCGGCGTCATAGGCCGCCAGGTCCCAGCGCGCCCGCATCTGCGCCGACAGCCGCGCCAGGGTCTCGGCATGGGCGGGATCGCCCGCCAAGTTCAGCAGCTCCTGCGGGTCGTCGGCCAGATTGTAAAGCATCGGCGCATCGGCATTGCACAGCGCCAGCTTCCAGTCGCCATCGCGCAGGGCGACCATGGGCGTGACCGTGCCCTCGGCCGCATATTCCATCGGCACCGGGCCGCGCGCACCCTGCCCCGTGGCAAGCCCGGTCAGGTCCTCGCCATCGGTCCAGCGCGCCAGGGTGCTGATGTCGAGCCCGGCCAGCGCCGCCACCGTCGGCACCACGTCCAGGGTCGAGGTGGGCCGGTCGATGCGCCCCGGCTGCCAGCCCGGCGCCGCGATCATCAGGGGCACCCGGGCCGAGCCCTCGAAAAAGCTCATTTTGAACCACATGCCGCGTTCGCCCAGCATGTCGCCGTGGTCCGAGACGAACAGGATGATGGTGTTGTCGTCCATCCGGCCGCGCTTGAGCACGTCGAGGATCTCGCCGATCTTTTCGTCGACATAGGAGATATTGGCGAAATAGCCCTGCCGCGCCCGGCGCACGTCCTCGGGCGCGATGTCGAAGGCGCGGAAGTCGCAGGCCTCCATCAGCCGCTGCGAATGGCTGTCCTGCTGATCGAAGGGGATCGCCGGCACCTCGGGCTCCAGCGCCGGGCAGTCGTCGTAGAGGTCCCAGAAGCGGCGGCGCGCGACATAGGGATCGTGCGGATGGGTGAAGCTGACGGTCAGGCACCAGGGCCGGTCGTCCAGCCGCCGCGACAGGTCATAGAGCTTTTGCGTGGCGTTGAAGGCGACCTCGTCGTCATATTCCATCTGGTTGGTGATCTCGGCCACGCCGGCGCCGGTGACCGAGCCGAGGTTGTGATACCACCAGTCGATGCGCTCGCCCGGCTTGGTGTAATCCGGCGTCCAGCCGAAATCGGCCGGATAGATGTCGGTGGTCAGCCGCTCCTCGAAACCGTGCAGCTGGTCGGGACCGACGAAATGCATCTTGCCCGACAGCGCCGTGTAATAGCCGGCGCGGCGCAGGTGATGGGCATAGGTCGGGATGTCCGAGGCGAACTCGGCGGCATTGTCATAGACCCGGGTGCGGCGCGGCAATTGCCCCGACATGAAGCTGGCGCGGGCCGGAGCGCAAAGCGGGCTGGCCGTGTAGGTATTCGCGAAGCGCACCGAGCGTTCCGCCAGCGCCCGCAGGTTCGGCGCGTGCAGGAACTCGGCCGGCCCGTCCGGGAACAGCGTCCCGTTGAACTGGTCCACCATCAGGATAAGGATATTCGGGCGTGTCATCTGAGGCTCGTCTCGGTCGTTCAGGGTTTGGGCGTGCGGGCCGGGCTGCGGCATCGGCCTGCCGCCGCCTATAGCCCGGCGCGCCGGGATAGTCAGTCGAAATAACCGCCCCCCAGGACGCGGCGCCCTTCCGCCCCTTGCCATGCCGCTGCTTCGGGCGCTATTCCATGGGCTTATATAGACCTGCACCAAGCCTGCGGTGCAGCGGGATTCTTTTCATGCATGACATAAAGGATCTTTATCGCCGATGCGCCATGTCGATCTGGGCTGGATGCGGGTTTTCGTCGAGGTCTGCCGCGCGGGCAGCCTGTCCGAGGCTGCGCGGCTTCTGAACCTGACCCAGCCCGCCGTCAGCTATCAGATCCGCCGGGCCGAGGCCGAGTTCGGCACGGCCCTGCTGACCCGCGGTCACCGCGGCGTCGCGCCGACCGAGGCCGGAGAGGCGCTGCTCGCGATCCTGACGCGCAGCATCGACCAGGTGGACGAGCTTGCCGCCCGGCTGCGGCGCAAGGCCAGCGCGGCGGTGCTGCGGCTGCATACCGACTATGCCTTTTCCGGCTTGTGGCTGATCCCGCGCATCCACCGCTTCCGCGACGCCCAGCCCGAGGCCGATTTGCAGATCATCGCCTCGCAGCACAGCGACCTGGGGCAGCTGCAGCCCGGCGACATCGCCGTGGTCTTCGGCAGCGCCGCCACGCTGGGCCCCGAGGCGACGCTGCTGATCGAGGAGCGCGTCGTCCCGGTCTGCGCCCCGCATTTTGCGCAAGGGCGTAGCGCCGGCGCCTTCGGCGCGACCCGGCTGATCCATCTCGACAGCCCGCATCCCGCCGCCTGGTTCGACTGGCGCCGCTATCTTGCCGCCATCGGGCGCGCGGGCGACCTGGCCCGCGACCAGGGCAATCTGCGCTTCAACACCTATTCGCTGGTCATCGACGCGGCGCTGGCCGGCGAGGGCGTGGCGCTTGGCTGGGGCGGGCTGGTCGATCCGCTGCTGGCGCGCGGTCAGCTGGTCCGCTTCGGTCCCGAGCGGGTGGCGCCCGGCCAGGGCTATCACATGATCCAGCGCGCGCCGCACGAGCCGGCGACGCAAGGCCTGCGCGACTGGCTGGTCGCGGAAAGCGCGCGGCGCTAGTTCCGCCCCCGATCTGCTTGAGGCAGGCGCGCCTGCCGGCACGGGCCAGGCTTGTGCCCAGAGCCTCCGGGGAGCAGCCTCGCGCGGATCAGGACCCGGACCGGCGCCAAGCGTGCCGTCATGGACGCGGATATCGCGACCATGCGCGACGGCGGGCGCAGCGATTTCCACATGGAAGGCGCCTTTTTTACCTGGTTTGCCGGCTCGCCGGTCGAGCGGATCCCGGGCGAAAGCGATGCCGTGCAGATGGGTTGGTCTCGTTGACCCGCGCAGAAAGCCGCCAGACATTCTCCCGGGGCGAACGCAGGTAGGCCAGCATCAAGGGACTTTCAGCTGCACCGACAGAAGTTCATGGCAGATTCACCGTCTCACACTGCGACCGAGAAACGCCAATAGCCCTGCTGGACACGCACCATGCCGGAAACCTCACCTTCTGACAAAAGCGCCGGCCTGTCCCTGCATGCAGCTCGCCGAGGTTCGCGCGAAGGCGCAGCCGTTCGCATCACGTCCCGGACCGAGCCAGGCTCAGGGGCAGGTTCTCCAGCGCCTGGCGCAGGGCCGGACGCAGGGGCGAGCGCCTGCCATGCGCCGCCGTCCAGCAAGGCTGGCGGTAACAGCTGCAAGGCGCCCGGCCAGGCCCGCATGATCGCGCTGATCTGGGCGATATCCTCGGACAGGCTGAGCGCGCGGCCAGCATCTTTACCGTCCGGGACAGGCCGAGCAGCCCCAGCGCCATGGCCAGCGAGCCGCCGTTCGGCGTCCCGAGCATCAGCAGGCGCGAGGCGGCGTTGGCCTGAAAGGCCTCCAGCAGGGCCGGATCGCGCAGCGCGACCCGCGCCACCAGCCCGCCCATGGAATGCGCGACGAAATGGATCGGGCGCTGCGGGCTGCCGCGCAGCTTGGTCAGCACCGTCCTTGCCACCGCCGCGCCGGTGGCCTGGATCGGCAGGCGCCAGTCATAGGCCGGCGTGAACGTCTCATGCGTCCGCGACAGGTGCTGGCGCAACTCGCCATAGTAAAGCTCGATCATCCCGACTCGGGGCTGGTCGATCGCCAGCCGGCCGACGCCGCCGGTGCAGATGCCGCCCGGGTTCAGCCAGACCCGCTGCCCCGCAGCCGCCAGATGGCTGCCCGAGATCCCGGGCAGGATCACCGCCAGGGGCAGCACCGCGTGCGGCCGGGCCTTCGGACAGCGTCAGCCCGGCCTCTGCCCCGGTCTCGGCCGGGACCGGCGAGCGGGTGACGCCGCGGTCCTTCTCGGCCCGCTCGGCCTTGGCCAGCTGCGTGTCGGGCGGGGCGATGCCGCGCAGCCGGGCGGGGGCCAGCAGCCCGTCGCGCAGCTGGGCGGCCGAGCGGGCATTGCCGAAATAGCCGAAATGCGTGACCGTGGGGCCGCGGTCGACCAGCAGGACAGGATCGTGCCGCGGCAGCCCGCCCTCCATCAGCGCGGTGTTCACCACCAGGTCATGGTCGCTGCCGAAGAAGTTGTCGAGGAAGAACAGCACCAGCTTCCTGGCCGACAGCGACAGCTCCAGGTCGCCCGCGATCACCACCAGCGCGTCCGTGGCGCCCCGCGCAGCGGCCGGTCGGCGGCGTTCAGCATCCGGACCAGCGGCGAGAGTTCCGGCGCCATAGCCGCCACGCCCGGCAGCGCATCGGCCCGGTCGCCGCCGGCCAAGGCCGCAGCGGACCAGGCCATGGCCGCGCGCGACAGCGCCGAGGCGGTGGCGCTGTCGCCGCAATTCGGCTATCTCGCCGCCGACCTGGGGCTGGAGTTGCGGGCGCGCATCATCGCCGCGCCCTCGGAATGGACGCCGGAACGGGCGGCGAAGCTCGCGGACTGGATGGCGGTCGAGGGGATCGACACGGCGCTGACCGCCCGCGGCCTGCCCGAACCCCTGGCCGAGGCCCTGGCGGGCAAGGGCATCGGCGTGCTGCTGCTGGACAGCGCCGCGCCCGGCGATCCGGCGCAGCTGATCGCCGGCAACATCGCCAGGCTGGCCCGGACCGGGCAGCAGAACTGATCTCCGCGACTGCCGGGAGCGGACGAACCGCACCATCGGCATGAGCTCCCTTAGTCCCTGCGAGGGAACGCGGCCTCGCGAGCCGGCGTTGCGAAAGCAGGCATGGGGGGATGGCGATGGGCCGATGGGGCGGAGAATGGGTCGGCGACAACTGGCGCGTCAGCCTGTGGGCGCCCGGGGCGCGCGCGGTCGCGCTGGTCCTCGAAGGGCGCGACCACGCCATGACCCGGGACCCGGACGGCAGCTGGAGCGCCGCCGTCCCCGCCCAGGCCGGCGCCCGCTACATGCTGCGCGTCGATGGCGCGCTGTTCCCCGACCCCGCCAGCCGCTTGCAGGACGGCGGCGTTCACGCGCCATCGGTCGCGGATCGGGCGGACTATGCCTGGCAAGCGGACTGGCCGGGCCGCGCCTGGGCCGAGGCGGTGATCTATGAGCTGCATGTCGGCAGCTTCACGCCGCAGGGCACGCTGGCCGCCGCGGCGGAAAGGCTGGACCGACTGGCCGCGCTCGGCTTCACCGCCATCGAGCTGATGCCGCTGGGACAGTTCCCGGGACAGCGCGGCTGGGGCTATGACGGCGTGCTGCCCTTTGCGCTGCACCCGGCCTATGGGACGCCAGACGACCTGCGCCGTCTGGTCGACAGGGCGCATGCGCTGGGGCTGATGGTGCTGCTGGACCTGGTGATGAACCATTTCGGCCCGGAAGGTGCCGCCCTGCACCGCATCGCGCCCGAATTCTTCGACGCTTCGCGGCAAACGCCCTGGGGGGCGGCGATCGACTTTTCCCGGCCCGCCGTGCGCGACTACTGGTGCGAATGCGCCGCGCATTGGCTGGGCGCGTTCCGTCTGGACGGGCTGCGGCTGGACGCGGTGCATCAGATCACCGGGCCGGGCGCCGACGAATTCCTGGTCGAATTCGCCCGCCGCACCCGCGCCGCCTGCCCCGGCCGCCCCGTCCACCTGATCGTCGAGGATGAACGCAACCTGCCCGACCTGCGCCGGCAGGGCTATGACGCCAGCTGGAACGACGATTTCCACCACGTGATCCATTGCCTGCTGACCGCCGAGGAGCACGGCTATTATGCCAGTTTCGCCCGCGATCCGCTGGCCGACCTGGCCCATGCCCTGCGCCGCGGCCATGTCGAGGAGGGCCAGCCCCGCCCCGGCCGCGACGGCCCTCGCGGCGCGGATTGCGGCGACCTGCCGCCGACGGCTTTCGTCAATGCGATCCAGACCCATGACCAGATCGGCAATCGCGCACGGGGCGAACGCCTGCTGAGCCTGGCCGAGCCGGAGGGCGTGCGGCTGGCCTATGCCCTGCTGCTGGTCGCGCCCTATATCCCCATGGTCTTCATGGGCGAGGAACGCGGCGCGCGCGCGCCCTTCCTGTTCTTCGCCGATTACCGGGGCGACCTGGCCCAGGCGGTGCGCGACGGCCGCCGGGCCGAATTCGCGGCCGACGCGGGCTTTGCCGAGGCGCCCGATCCGCTGGACCCCGAGACGCTGCGCCGGTCGCGCCTGGACTGGGACGCCCCGGATACCGAGGGCTGGCAGGCGCTGACGCGCGGCGCGCTGCGCTTTCGCCACCGGCAGGTCGTGCCGCTGCTGAAAAGCGGCCGGCGGTCCGCCGAGGTCGAGCGCCTCGGCAGCCGCGGGCTGACCGCCGCCTGGCATTTCGGCGCGGGCAGCCTGCATGTCGCGCTGAGCGCCGGCGCGCCGGCACCGCTGCCCGCAGGGGGCGAATTCGTGCTGGGCCGGCCCGGGCGCGACCGCTTCGCGCTGACCGCGCGGGTGGAGCCGTCATGACCGCGCCGCTGCCCATCGCCTCTTATCGCATCCAGCTGCGCGGCGGCGTGGATTTCGCCGCGGTGCGGGAGAGGCTGGATTATATCGCGGACCTGGGGGTGTCGCATCTTTACCTGTCGCCGATCTTCGTCGCGGCGGCCGGCTCGACCCATGGCTATGACATCACCGACCCGACCCGGATCGACCCGGCCCTGGGCGGCATGGACGGGTTCCGGGCGCTGGCACAGGCGGCGCGGGCGCGGGGACTGGGCATCATCCTGGACATCGTGCCGAACCACACCGCCTTCACGCTGGAAAACCCCTGGCTGCGCGACGTGCTGCGCCACGGCGCGGCCAGCCGCCATGCCGCGGCCTTCGACATCGACTGGCAGGCCGGGCCGCTGGTCCTGCCCTTCCTGCCCGAGCCTTTCGAAAAGCTGCTGGCCGAGGGCGCTTTCTCGGTCCGGGACGGCCTGTGGCAATTCGGCGAGATGCGCCTGCCGCTGGCGCCGGGCAGCGACCCGGGCCAGGACCTGCGCGCCCTGCACGAGGCGCAGCATTGGCGGCTGGTGCATTACGAGCTGGAGCGCGACGGCATCACGCATCGGCGCTTCTTCAACGTGACCAGCCTGATCGGCATGCGGGTCGAGGATCCGGCGGTGTTCGACGCCACCCACGCCCTGATCCTGGAGCTGGCGCGCCAAGGGCTGGTGCAGGGGCTGCGCGTCGATCACGTCGATGGCCTGGCCGATCCCGGCGCCTATCTGCGGCGGCTGCGCGCGGCGCTGCCCGACACGCCGGTCTGGGTCGAAAAGATCCTGGTCGGGGATGAGGCGCTGCCCGATTGGCCCTGCACCGGCACCACCGGCTACGGATCCGGGCGGCTGATCGCGCGGCTGCTGACCGACGCGGCGGGCCTCGCGCGGCTGGACCGCATCTGGCGCGACGCCACCGGCGCGACCGCGGATTTCCGCGACGTGCTGCAGCAGGCCAAGCTGGATGTGCTGGAGCACGAGCTGGCCGCCGAGCGGCGCCAGCTGCGCGACATGGCGGCGGCCGCGGCGCAAGGCTCGGCCCTGGCCGAGCCCGGCCCGGAATCGCTGCGCGAGGCCGTCACCGCCCTGTTGGTCGCGATGCCGCGCTATCGCACCTATCTGGACGATGGGGCGGACCCGCGCGACGCCGAGATCCTGCGCACCGCCGCCGACCGGGCGGCGCAGGGCCTGCGCGGGCGCACGGTGCTGGACCTGCTCGTGTCGCTGATGCTCGAGCCGCCGAACGAAGCCGCGCGCGCCCTGGCCCGGCGCTTCCAGCAGGTGTCGGGCGCGCTTCTGGCCAAGGCGCAAGAGGACACGGCCGGTTTCCGCTGGGCCCGCTATCTGGCGGCAAACGAGGTCGGGGCCGAGCCCGATGAGCCGACCATCACCGAGCGCGAGGCGAATGACGCGCTGGCGCGGGGCAGGCCCGGCGACATGGTGGCGGTCTCGACCCATGACAGCAAGCGTTCGGGCGATGCGCGCATGCGGCTCGCCGCCATCAGCCACGACCCCGAGGCGTTCCGGGCGCTTTACCAGGCGGCTTCGGCCCTGCCCGAGGCCGCGGACGTCGCGCCGGAATGGCGCTGGTATGCGCTGCAATCGGCCTTGGCGCTGTGGCAGGGCGATGCCGGTTCGGCGGCGCCCCGGCTGGCCGACCACCTGGAAAAGGCCATGCGCGAGGCCAAGCTGACCAGCTTCTGGTCCAGCCCCGACCGCGAGGCGGAACAGGCAGCGGCCGGGTTCGCCGCCGCCGTGCTGCGGCAATGGGCGGCGGACCCGCCGGAACTGGCGCGGCTTCTGGTGCGCGGCGCGGCGCTGGCGCTGGCGCAGCGCGCCTTTCACATGCTGCTGCCGGGCTTTCCAGACCTCTATCGCGGCGACGAGGCACCCTTCCTGGCGCTGACCGATCCCGACAACCGCCTGCCGCTGGACTGGCAGGCGCTGGCGCGGGCCGATGACCCCAAGGCGCGCTGGACCCGCGCGCTGCTGCAACTGCGGGCAGAGCATGCGGGCTTCCTGCGCAGGGCCCCGGCCCGGATCGAGGTCTCGGCCGCGGCGATCCGGCTGCTGCGCCAGGACCGAGACCGCATTCTGGGCGCGGAACTCCTGTATCATCAGCCGCCTGCACCGGACGCCCGCATCGTGCTGCGGCAGGCCTTCGCGGATGGCGTGCAGGTCGTGCTGTTCTGGCAGGGTAATAATTAATTGATAAGGGCTGGAACAACGGGCGGCCGGGCGGGTTCCCCACCCGACAGCCCAGGGTTGCGGGCTGGCGTCCCCTTCAGCAAAGGAACTCGCCGATGTCCGACAGGTCCATTTCCCTGCCCGCCGCGACCGCAACCATCCTGCTGGCAGGCGGCAAGGGCACCCGCCTGCATGAGCTGACCGCCCGGGAAAGCAAGCCCGCGGTGTTCTTTGCCGGGCGCAACCGCATCGTCGATTTCGCCATGGCGAACGTGGTCCGGTCCGGGCTGGACCGGCTGCTGGTCGCCACGCAATTCGCGCCGGACACGCTGCACCGGCATCTGCCTGCGCAATGGGGCCGGCATTTTCCGGCCGGCGGCCTGGTCCTGCGCGACGGGCGCGGCTATTACGACGGCACCGCCGATGCCGTGCGCCGCAACTGGCTGCAGATCCAGGCCTGGGACGCCGAGCAGGTGCTGGTCCTGGCCGCCGACCATATCTACGAGATGGACTATGCCGCGCTGATCGCGGCGCATCGCCGTTCCGGGGCGGCGGTGACGATCGCGGCGGATGTGGTGCCCCGCGCCCAGGCCAGCGGCTTCGGCGTCATGCAGACGGACGCGGCGGGGCGCCTCCTGGACTTCCTGGAAAAGCCCGCCGCGCCGCCGCCGATGCCGGGGCAGCCGGACCAGGCGCTGGTCTCGATGGGGGTCTATGTGCTGTCGGCCGCCTGGTTGCGCGCGCGCCTGTTCGGCGATGCCGCGCGGGCCGCGGATTTCGGCCACGACCTGATCCCGATGGCGGTGGCGCGGGGCGAGGCCGGAAGCTATCGCCTGCCGCCCGCCGCCTCGGGGCAGGTCTATTGGCGCGACGTGGGCACGCTCGACGCGCTGCGCCGGGCGCATCTGGACTTCCTGGCCGGCGCGCCTGCCCGCCTGCCCCATCCCGCGCCGGCGGCGGAATGGTCGCTGGGGCGCGGCAGCCTGGCGATGCCCGGCGCCCATGTCCCGGCCTCGGCCCGGCTCAGCGCCGCCATCGTCGCGCCCGGCGCGCATGTCCCGCACGGGCTGGTGGTCGGCGAGGATCCCGACGAGGACGCGCGCTGGTTCCGCCGCGACGGCCAGACCGTGCTGGTCACGCCCGAGATGCTGCAACGCCGCGACGCCTGTCGCGCCCGGCTTCACCCGCTGCCCCGCAACGTGGCGTGACGAGGATGGCGATGCGCGACCTGTCCAGCCTGCGCTTCGATGCTTCCTCGGCCCGCTCCGACCTGCTGGGCGCCGAATTCCTGGGCGAGGGCACGAATTTCGCCCTGTTCTCGGACCATGCGACACGGGTCGAGCTGTGCCTTTTCGACGAAAGCGGCGAAAGCGAGATCGCGCGCCTGGACCTGCCGGAAATGGAGGGCGGCATCTGGTTCGGCTACCTGCCCGAGGTGGCGCCGGGTCAGGTCTATGGCTATCGCGTCCACGGCCCTTATGCGCCCGAACAGGGCCACCGCTTCAATCCGGCGAAGCTGTTGCTCGACCCCTATGCGCGCGAATTGCGCGGCGCGATCCGATGGGACGACGCGCTGCATGGCTATGAGGTCGGCCAAGACGACCTGAGCCTGGACCAGCGCGACAGCGCGCCCTTCATGCCCAAGGCGGTGGTGGTGGACGCGGCCTTCGACTGGGACAGCGACAAGGCGCTGCGTCATCACTGGTCCGACACCGTGCTCTACGAGGCCCATGTCAAGGGCCTGACCCGATTGCATCCGGAGGTGCCCGAGGCCGACCGCGGCACCTTCCGCGGCCTCGCCAGCGAGGCGGTGATCGGGCATCTGCAAGGGCTGGGCGTGACCACTCTGGAACTGCTGCCCATCCACGCCTTTGCCAATGACCGCCACCTGGTCGAAAAGGGCCTGTCGAACTATTGGGGCTATTCGACCCTGTCCTTTTTCGCGCCGCATGCGCCCTATCTGCAATCGGGCCGCATCCGCGAGATCAAGGAGACGGTGCGCCGCCTGCATGCCGCCGGCATCGAGGTCATCCTGGACGTGGTCTACAACCACACCTGCGAAGGCAGCGAGCTGGGCCAGACCCTGTCCTTTCGCGGCATCGACAATGCCTCCTATTACCTGCTGTCGCCCGAGGACCCGCGCCACAGCTTCGACACCACCGGCACCGGGAACACGCTGAACGTGGCGCATCCGATGGTGCTGCGCATGGTGATGGACAGCCTGCGCTACTGGGTGCAGGCCATGCATGTCGACGGCTTCCGCTTCGACCTCGCCTCGACCTTGGGGCGCGAAGCCGAGGGGTTCGAACGCGACGGCTCGTTCTTCAACGCCATCCGCCAGGACCCGGTGCTGTCGGGGGTCAAGCTGATCGCCGAGCCCTGGGACGTGGGCGACGGCGGCTATCAGGTCGGCGGCTATCGCTGGCCGTTCCGGGAATGGAACGACAAGTTCCGCGACGACAGCCGCCGCTTCTGGCGCCGCGATCCGGGGCTGCTGCCGGCGCTGGCGGAACGGCTGTCGGGCTCGCCGGTGCAGTTCGCCCACAGCCACCGCCCGGCGACCTCGAGCGTGAATTTCGTCGCGGCGCATGACGGCTTTACGCTGATGGACACCGTCAGCTTCAACGACAAGCACAACGAGGCCAATGGCGAGGACGGCCGCGACGGCCATGACAACAACCTCTCCGACAATCTGGGCGCCGAGGGCCCCAGCGACGATCCCGGCATCCTGACCGCGCGGCTGCGCCGGATCCGGGCGATGCTGGCGACGATGTTGTTGGCGCAGGGCGTGCCGATGATCCTGGCCGGCGACGAGCTGGGCCATTCGCAGCAGGGCAACAACAATGCCTATTGCCAGGACAACGAGATTTCCTGGATCGACTGGGCCTCGGCGCGCGAGGACATCCGCGCCGCGGTCGCGGCCCTGGCGGCGTTCCGCCGCGAAAGCGGGCTGGCGCAGAACCGCTTTCTGGCCGCCGAGGGCGATCCGCAAGCGCGCTGGCTGCATCCCCAGGGCCGCGAGATGGCCGAGGCGGACTGGCAGGACACCGAGCTGCGCTGCATGGGCATGCAGATCACCATGGACCGGGACCGGCTGCTGCTGCTGGTCAATTCCGGCGAGGATGCCGAATTCGCCCTGCCCGAGGGCGAATGGCGGCTGCGTCTCGACAGTTCGGCTGACGAGATCGCCCGTGATGACATCGTCCAGGGCAGCATCGCGTTGCCCTGGCAAAGCGTGATGGCGCTGACGCGCCAGTTAACCTGATCGGAGGAAGAACCATGGCAGACACCGAACGCATCCGCGCCCGCGCGCATGAGATCTGGGAGGCCGAGGGCCGTCCCGAAGGCCGCGAGCTGGAACACTGGAACCAGGCCGAGCAGGAAATGGCTGCCTCCGAAACCGGGCCCGATCCCGAGCTCACGCCCGAGCGGGCCCAGAAGGAGACCAGCGGCGACGCCCCCGCCGGGGCCGAACCGGCCGGCGGGCCCGCCTTGCAGCAAGGCACGAACGCCCCCGGCCCGCGGGGCTGAGCAACCGCCAGGGACCGGGTCGCGCCCCATCGCGCGGTCCGGTCTTTGCCCGCGCCACTTGCAAGCCGCTTGAACGGGTCGCCCGCAGGTACTGCGCGCCTTTCGGGAACATCGGCGGGACGAAGCGGTTTCACCCTTGCAGACGAAAGGGTGCAGATGCAGCCAGAAGCAGCCACTTCGCAGGATCTTGCGGCCGCGATCCGGGATCGCGCCGTGCCGCTTGCGGCCCTGGACGATCCCGGTTTCGGCCAAGCCTTCGACCGCTGGGCCGACCGCAGGATCATTCTGCTGGGCGAGGCCAGCCATGGAACCTCGGAATTCTATCGCGCCCGCGCGGCGATCACCGCCCATCTGATCCGCAATCACGACTTCAGCATCGTCGCGCTCGAGGCGGACTGGCCCGACGCCGCCGCGGTGAACCGGCTGGTGCGCGGCCGCCCCATCGACCGCGGCGAGCCGCCCTTCCAGCGCTTTCCGCAATGGATGTGGCGCAATGCGGAATTCTTCGCCTTCGTCGACTGGCTGCGCGGCTGGAACCTCGGCCATCCCGGCATGCAGGCCGGGCTCTACGGGCTCGACATGTACAGCCTCTACGGCTCGATCCGCGCGGTGCTGGATTATCTCGACCAGATCGACCCGGAAGCCGCCGCGCTGGCGCGCGAGCGCTATGCCTGCCTGGAACCCTGGGCGCAAGCGGCACCGTCGCCGGCGGATGCCCGGCTGCGCGCCTGCGAGGAAGCCGTCATCCGCCAATGCCGCGAGCTTCTGGAGCGCAGGATGCGCTATGAGCCGCAGGATCCCGACGCCTTCCTGGACGCGGCGCAGAACGCCCGGCTGATCACCGCGGCCGAGCGCTACTATCGCCTAATGCATCACGGCGGCGCCTCGTCCTGGAACCTGCGCGACCGGCACATGTTCGAGACCCTGTGTCACCTGATGGAGCGCGACGGCGCCAAGGCGGTGGTCTGGGCGCATAATTCGCATATCGGGGACGCGCGCGAGACCACGATGGGCACCAAGCTGGGCGAGCTGAACCTGGGCCAGCTCTGCCGCGAGAAATGGGGCGACGCGGTGGCGCTGCTGGGTTTCGGCATGCATGGCGGGACGGTGGCCGCGGCCTCGGCCTGGGACGCCGAGATGGAGGTCAAGGCGCTGCGCCCGGCGCGGCCCGGCAGTTTCGAGGCCGCCTGCCACGATGCCGGACTGTCCGGCTTTCTGCTGGAGCTGGGCGACGCCGCGCCGGATCTGGCCCGCGCCGAGCCGCTGCTGCAACGTTTCATCGGCGTCATCTATCGCCCCGAAAGCGAGCTGATTAGCCATTACCTCGAGACGCGGCCGGCCCGGCAATATGACGGCTGGGTCTGGTTCGACGAAACCTCGGCCGTCGATGCCGCCCCGGTCCGTGGCGCCAGGGACGGCATTCCCGAAACCTGGCCATGGGGCTTGTGATGAACATCGACCTGGTGCTTCCCAATCGCGACGCGGCGGGCCGCATGCTGGCCGACCGGCTGGAATCCTATCGCGACGGCCGCAATGTCGTGCTGGCCCTGCCGCGCGGCGGGGTTCCGGTGGGGCTTCAGATCGCGCGGCGGTTGCAGGCGCCGATGGACCTGCTGATGGTGCGCAAGATCAGCATGCCCGGCTTTCCGGAATTCGCCATCGGCGCCGTGATCGACGGGGCCGAGCCGCAGGTGCTGCTGAACGAGGCGGTGGACCCGGCCACTTTGCCCGCCGGCTATGTCGAGGCCGAGGCGCAACGGATGCTGGTGGAGATCGCCCGCCGCCGGGCGCTTTACCTTCAGGACCATCCGGCGATCCCGCTGGCCGGCAAGCGCGCCATCGTCGTCGATGACGGCATCGCCACCGGCGCCACGCTGCGGGTGGCGCTGGCCGCGCTGGCGCGGCTGGACCTGCTGGAGATCGTCGTCGCGGTTCCGGTCGCCGCGCCGGATATCGTCCGGGAATTGCGCCGCAAGGTCGCGGATGTGGTCTGCCTGATCACGCCCGACCCGTTCCGCGCGGTGGGGCTGCATTACGTGAACTTCGACCAGGTCAGCGACGCCGAGGTGACCGAGGCGCTGCGCCAGAGCCGGGAACATCCCTTTCCGGCCTGATCGCTGTGCCACGCGCCGGGGAACCATTCGCAGGGCCGGCCGGTTGACCGGCTTTGCGAGCCGCGGTCCTGCCCCGCGCAACAGGAAGGGCGGACATGCCGGACGAAGCACGAAAGGCCCGCAGCGCCGAGGCCGAGCCGCAGGTCGGAAACGCCTTTTCGCGCCAGATCCACGGTCTTGGCGCCGAGGATCTGGCGCGCCGGCTGATCGGCGCGACGCTGCTGGTCCGCGGCGCGGGCGGCACGGTGATCGAGACCGAGGCCTATACCCGGGACGACCCGGCCTCGCACAGCTATCGCGGACCGTCGGCGCGGAACGCTGCGATGTTCGGGCCGGCGGGCCATGCCTATGTCTATCGCTGCTACGGCATCCACCTGTGCCTGAACGTGGTGGCTCGCCCCGGCGAGGCCGTGCTGATCCGCGCCCTGGCACCGCACACCGGGCAGGAGCTGATGCAGGCGCGGCGGGGAAACGGGCTGCTCTGCAACGGCCCCGGCCGCCTTGCCCAGGCGCTGGGACTCAGCCTGGCGGATGACGGCGCGCCCTTCGACGGCGGGGATCTGGCCTTGCTGCTGCCGACCACGGCTCCGGACCTGCTGGTCGGGCCGCGCATCGGCATCAGCAAGGCCCAGGACCGGCCCTGGCGCTTCGGGCTGGCCGGCGCCGCCGGGCTCAGCCGGCCATTTCCGTCGCCGGGAACATAATCCCGCCTGGCTTGTTCCACGGGCCCAGCCATTCGAAGGAGGATCCCATGGCACAGGCAGGCAAGAAGTTCGGCGCCGGTCAGCAGGACCAGGGCAAGGGCGACGGCAGCGGCGGCATGACGCCGGAGGATACCGACGAACTGCCCGAGAATGCGGTTCTTTCCAACCGCGACACCGCCCGCCATTCGGAGCAGCGCGGCCTGGACAGCCGTCACGTCCAGACCGAACAGCGCCAGGACCATGTGGGCAATCGGGAAACGGACCAGACCCCGCCGCCCGAGGACGAGCCCTAGGCCGTAATATAACAGTCAAGGAAACAGGGCTTGGCGCGGGGGAAACCCGCGCCCCCTATCCGGCGCACCCAAAGCAAGGCCGCGCGCATTTTAGCAACAGCAGTCTTTTACGACCCGGGCGGCTCGATCCATACGCCCATGGCTTGCAGGGTGATGACCGATGCCGCCGCAAGGGCGCCGCCGGCCATGAGATACGCCATCGTGGCGGAGGCGAGGACGATTTGATTTTGCATGCTCGTTTTCCTTCGCTAAGCCCCTATCCGCTGTCAAACCAACGCACGAGCGAAAAGCGATCAGCGGAAAAGCGCTGCCCTGCCCGTTCAGGCGGCAAAGCCGTTCCCTTGGAACATCGCGGGGGTTCGCCGGTTATCATGCTCTTCCCGAACAGGCATTGGAAAGGAACAGCCATGACCAGCAAGCACCCCAAGACCAGCCAGCCTTCGGATGCGGATCTGCGGCACGATCCGGGCATCGGGCGCTCGAAGGGCGTCAGCCGCAAGGATGCCGCAATTGGCGGCGAGAACACTTTCGAAGGCGACGTGCTGAACGACACCACCCCGCAAGGCGGCATCGACCCGCGGCAACGCGGCCGCGAGAACAAGTGAGCGCCGAGCACCAGAACAGGAAGGAGGTTGCAAATGACCGGTCAGAAGACGCGCCAGCAGCAGCGGCAGATCATCGAGAAGCGTGTGGATACCAGCAATGCCGACAAGGATTTCGATCCGCGCCCCTATCTCGAGGCCGCCGAGGACCCTAACAGGCAGATCGTCGAGGGCGAAGGGCGCCCGCATGACCTGGAGGATGACGACGGCGATCCCATACCGCGCGGCGAAAACCAGGAAAGCCAGCATCACAAGCGCAGCGGCAAGCCGGAGAGCGACGGCTGAACGCTCATAATACGGCCTGCAGTTCGTCGCCGCCGGACGATCCGGTCGGCGCCGTTTCACGGCCGAACGCATCATGCGCCACGCCATCATGACAGCGCTGGCCGGGCAAGGTTCATGCGCCGCTTCCGCAGGCGCGCAGGACGCCCGGCGCGGCTGGTCGGCGGGCGCCGATGTGATGGGCCGACCGATCCGGATGTTTATCGCGGCGGGTCGGACCTCGGATGACATCGGCGCGCGGATGCTCTTGCAGATCCCGCAAAAGGTCTCGCTGCTGGCGACAGGATGGCGACCGGTTTCGCAGCGGACTGTTCGAAATGCGGATTCACCTGCACCCCATCGCGGAAAGTTTCGGAACTGCCCCCCTCGCGAGTCGACCTTTGCCAGAGCGTTCGCCAGAACGAAGGCTGGCGTCGGAGCGCATCCCCGTCATCCATTGACCCGACTGCAAGGCACCATGGTCGCGGGCTTTCAGCGCGCTCATCCCACCATCTGCCACGCGCGGCGCAGATCGGCCATGAACGCCATCCGCTCCTTCTCGCGCGTTTCCGCGTCGCGAATGCGCAGCAGCCAGGACGGATGGACCGTGGCGATCAAGGGGGTGCCGTCCTCGATGCGCCCCGTCTTGCCGCGCAGCGACGAGATGGTGGTGGGACGGCCCAGCAATCCGCGGAGCGCGGTCGCCCCCATCGCCACCAGCACGGCCGGCGCGACCAGCTTGAACTCCTGTCCCAGCCACCATTTGCAGCGGTCGATCTCGCCGGCATTCGGCGTGCGGTGCAGGCGGCGCTTGCCGCGCGGCTCGAACTTGAAATGCTTGACGGCATTGGTGACGAAGATCTGTTCGCGCGGAATGCCGGCTTGGGCCAGTGCCGCGTCGAACAGGCGGCCCGCCGGGCCGACGAAGGGACGGCCGGCCAGATCCTCCTTGTCGCCGGGCTGTTCGCCCACGACCATCATGCGCGCCTGCCGGTGACCCTCGCCGGGCACGACCTGCGTGGCATTGCGATAAAGCGGGCAGCGCGTGCAGTTGGCCTCGGCCTCGGCAAGCGCGGAAAGACTCGCGGCCTCGACTTCCGCATCCGTCATTGCGGTCTCCTCTCGGTCCGGCAGGTCAACCCGGCGCGCGGCGGGATGTTCCCGCCTTCCGGTCCGCTTCGGGAAGGAGGGTGTTCCGACAACGGCATCTGGCTGGCGCGCGCAGGGGGCGGCTGCCGGCCGCCCCCTTCCGCGCGGGCTGTCAGATCACTGCGGCGCCTCGACCAGGATCTTTACATGGGATTTCTCGGCCACCAGCGCCTCGAAACCTTCGGCCACGATGTCGCCCAGCGCAATGCGCTTCGTCACCAGCTTCTCGGCACTGAAATAGCCTTGCTCCATCAGCGCCATCACCGCCGGATAGACGTTGCGATAGGCGATGGTGCCCTGCAACTGCCGTTCCTTCAGCACGACGGTATTGGGGTGGAACGAGGCCTCGCCCTCCCAGATCGAGACGACCAGCACCTGGCCCTCGTGCCGGGTGGCATCGATGCATTGCGGCAGCACGCGCGGCACGCCCGTCACCTCGAAGGCGACATGCACGCCGCCGCTGGCCGCGCGGATCGCGGCGACCGCGTCGCCGGCCGCGGGGTCGATGGCCGAGGTCGCGCCCAGCTCCAGCGCCTTCTGCCGCCGCACGTCCGAGGGCTCGACGACATGGATCTGGGCCGCGCCGGCGACGCGCAGCGCCTCGACCACCAGCAATCCGATGGGACCGGCGCCAAAGACCGCAGCCGTGTCGCCGGCCCTGATCTTCGACAGGCGCACGGCGTGCAGCGCCACCGCCGCCGGTTCGACCAGGGCGCCCTGCTCCATCGACAGCCCCTCGGGGATCTTGTGCACCATGCGGGCGGGCACCACCGAATAGCCCGCGAAGCCGCCATGGCCGCCCGACAGGCCGACGAAACCCAGTTGGTCGCACAGGTTGTACTTGCCTTCGTGGCAGGCCGGGCAGCTGCCGCAGGCAAAGATCGGCTCGATCGCCACGCGGTCGCCGATGGCAAGGCCGGTGACGCCCTGCCCCACATCGGTGATGGTGCCGCAATATTCGTGGCCCATGGTGATCGGCGCCTGGTCGTGGCTCAGCGGATGATCCTGGCCCACCGGCACGAAGATCGGCCCGGCCAGGTATTCGTGCAGGTCGCTGCCGCAGATCCCGGTCCAGGCCACCTTGACCTTGACCTCGCCCGGCCCGGCCTGGGGTTCGGGGACGTCCTCGACGCGAATGTCCCGGGCGCCGTGCCAACGTGCTGCTTTCATGTGCTTTTCTCCGGTTCTGGATGGAAGGCCCGGCCGCGATCCGGCCGGGCACGGGGCGTCAGGACAGGTGATGCACCTCTTGCAGGCCATAGACGGGGGTGTCCAAACCCTCCAGCCGCGCCTTCAGCTGCAGCGCCAGATACAGCGAATAATGCCGCGACTGGTGCAGGTTGCCGCCGTGGAACCACAGGTTCGGCGCTTGCGTCGGCTTCCACATGTTGCGCTGCTCGCCCTCCCACGGGCCGGGATCCTTGGTGGTGGCCGAGCCGAGGCCCCAGACCTTGCCCACCTTGTCGGCGACCTCCTGGCTGATCAGGTCGGCCGCCCAGCCGTTCATCGAGCCGAAGCCGGTGGCCAGCACCACCAGGTCGGCCGGCAGCCGGGTGCCGTCGGTCAGCACCACGGCGTCCTCTTCGAAGTGATCGACCTGGCCCGAAACCAGCTTGATCTCGCCGTCGATGATCAACTGGCTCGCGCCCACGTCGATGTAATAGCCCGAGCCGCGGCGCAGGTATTTCATGAACAGGCCCGAGCCGTCGTCGCCCCAGTCGAGCTGGAAGCCGGCCTTTTCCAGCCCGGCATAGAATTCGGCGTCACGCTCGCGCATCTTGTCGTAAAGCGGGATCTGGAATTCGTGCATGATCTTGTAGGGCAGCGAGGCGAAGATCATGTCGGCCTTTTCGGTCGTCACCCCGTTCGCCACCGCCTCCTCGGAATAAAGCGCGCCGAGGCCAATCTCCATCAGGCTGTCCGAGCGCACGATATGGGTCGAGGAACGCTGGACCATGGTCACGTCGGCGTCCGCCTCCCACAGCGCCGCGCAGATGTCATGGGCCGAATTGTTCGAGCCGATGACCACCACCTTCTTGCCCGCCCATTCGTCCGGGCCCTTGTGCTGCGAGGAATGCTGGATCGTGCCCTTGAAGCTCTCCATGCCCGGGAATTTCGGCATGTTCGGCTTGCCCGACATGCCGGTCGCCAGCACCAGCTGCGTCGGGCGCAGCGTGACCTTCTCGCCGTCGCGGTCCACCTCGACGGTCCAGGTGCCCGAGGCCTCGTCGAAGGCGGCGCGCTCGACGGTCGAGCGGGTCCAGTAGTTCAGCTCCATGACCTTGGTATACATTTCCAGCCAGTCGCCCACCTTGTCCTTGGGCGTGAACACCGGCCAGTTGTCGGGGAACTTGATATAGGGCAGGTGGTCGTACCAGATCGGGTCGTGCAGGCACAAAGACTTGTAGCGGCTGCGCCACTGGTCGCCGGGGCGGTCGTGCTTGTCCAGGATGATGGTCGGCACGCCCAGCTGGCGCAGCCGCGCCCCCAGCGCGATGCCGCCCTGGCCGCCGCCGACGATCACCGTATAGGGCTGGGTATCGTAGCCCAGCGAGGCCGCCTCGGTCTCGCGGCGTTCCTTCCAGGTGGTGCGGTTCTTCTTCGCGCCGTGCTCGGCACCCATCGGGCGGCGCTTGCCGCGGCTTTCCTCGAAGCCCTTCAGCTCTTGCAGGGCGGTGAGCAGGGTCCAGATCCGGTCCTCCTTCAGCCGGATCAGGCCCCAGCCGCGGCCGGCGGCGGTCTCGAAGGTGATCCAGGCGGTGATGACGCCGCCCTCCTCGGCGGGAATCTCTCCGGGCTGGAGTTGGAAATTGCCGGGGCGGGTCCGGGCTAGCTGCCGGTCCAGCATGTCGGCGACGCCGGCCGGGCCCTCGACGGTCTTCAGGTTCCAGCTGACGGCCACCAGGTCGCGCCAATAGCTGTCGGTGGCAAAAAGCCCGGCGGCGGCAGCCACGTCGTTCTGTTCCAGCGCGGTATTAATCTGGTCCAGCACCGCCTGCGTGCGGCTCGTGACGGTAGAATCGAGCATCGCGTCTCCTCCTCTGCGCGTTGTTCGAGGGGGAGTATCGCGGCGTTTTGCCGCAGCGATCCATCACGCGATGCCCCGGGCGGCCGGAAAAACGCGTGCTGCGGTGCAGCGTGTTGCGGGCGCAACGGCGCGCAACGGCTCAGGCCGGGGGCTGCAACCCCGCATTGCGCAGCCGGCGCAGCACGGTCGAGCGGTTCACGCCCAGCCGGCGCGCGGCGCGAGCCATGTTCCAGCCGCAGGCCTCCATGACCTGCTCCAGCGTCTCGCCCGGCTCGTCCGCAGCCGCGGCGCGGTCGACCGGCGCGGGCAGGTCCGGCAGGTCGATGACGCGCCCCTCGCAGAGCGCGATGGCGACGTCCAGCACCTGCTCCAACTCGCGCAGGTTGCCGGGCCAGGGCCGCCCGAGCAGCGCCGCGCGGGCCGAAGGCGACAACCGCACATCCTCGGAGGTGCGCCGGCGCAGGATGCGGTCCAAGAGCCAGCCGATGTCCTGGCGCTGGCGCAGCGGCGGCAGCTCCAGCACGGCGCCGGCCAGGCGGTGGAACAGCGGGCGCGGCAGGTCCAGCGCGCCGGGCGCCGCGCAGCTGGTCGAAATGGCGCGCAAGCCGCTGCGCCCGTCCAAGAGCGCGGTCAGCACCGGCACCGTCGCGGGCGGCAGATCCTCGAGCCGGCGCAGCAGCAGGGTGGCACCGGCGGGCAGTTCCGCGCAGGCCTGGCGCAGCGCCTCGGCCGTCAGGGCGGCACAGTCCAGCGCCAGGAAGCCGCCGGACGCGCTGGCCATGTGGATGGCATGGGCCAGCTTGGTCTTGCCGGTCCCCGTCTCGCCCGCGATCAGCAGCGGCACCGCGGTCGGCGCCAGCCGCGCCGCCTGGGTCAGCACCCGCGTCATCGCCGGATCGCCGCCCGACAGCCCGGCCAGGGGCCCGCCGCGCCGGTCGCCGCGCAGCATGGTGCGCGGCGCCTGCGGCGCGATGGCATGGCCGAACAGCGCGCCGCCGTCGCGCATCTCGACGATGCGCTCCTCGGTCGGGCGGTCGCGCATCAGGTCGGGCAGGTCATCGATGGTCAGGCCCAGCACCTCGTCGATGCGCCGGCCGATCACCTTGCCGTCGGGGAACAGCCGCCGCGCCCCGCGCGTATAGCCCAGCACCCGGCCGGAATCGTCCAGCCGCACCGCCGCCTCGGGGTCCACGTCCAGGAATTCGGGACTGTCGGACAGGCGCAGCACCCAGTCGCGGCGGCTTTCGGCCATCAGGTTCGCCATCTCGACCCGCCTTGCGGCATTGGTCACCAGGCTCATGGCCAGGTTCTGGCTGCGCTTCGGCGTGGGCGAGCGCAGAAGCGAGATGTCGAGCACCGCCGCCAGTTCCCCCAGGCTGTCGAAGATCGGCGCCGCCGTGCAGCTGAGCGTGACATGGGCATTGCCGAAATGGTCGTCCTGGTGGACGGTCACCGGCTCGCGGGTGACGATGCAGGCGCCGACGCCGCAGGTGCCGGCCAGATCCTCGGACCAGTTCGAGCCGAGATAGAGCCCGGCCCCGCGCAGGTCGTCCACGAACAGGTCGTCGCCGAAGAAATCGACGCAGACGCCCTTGGCATCGGTCAGCAGCAGCACGTAGTTCTGCCCGGCGACCTGCCGGAACAGGCTTTGCAGGCTGGAACGCGCCGCGCCGATCATCCATTCCGCCTGCTGGCGGTGGTCGCGCAGCTCGCTTTGCGTGACGATATGGGCCGGGTCGCGGCGCATCGGGTCCATGCCATAGACCTCGACGCAGCGTCGCCACGAGGCCGAGACGAAGCCGTCCCGCCCGGTCTGGCTGCCGCCCAGAACCCGCTCGATCTCCTCGACATGCTGCCGATCGCTCACGCCGCCCTCCTCCTGCGCGGTGCAGGTTAGCACAGGGCCGGCGCGGCACAGAACAGACTTTCGTCGCGGACGCGGGTTCGGCTCCGGGAGGCGGGCGGCGTGTCGTCCCGTGCAGTCCGATGCTGGTGACAGGGCCGGCGCCCGGCACGGCCCGGCCGTCGAAGTCGTCTGCCCTGCGGCGGCTGCCTTACGCCCAGGTGTCGCCCACGGTGAAGCCCTCGGGACCGGATCGCCGTGATCCAGGACCAGCGGGTCCAGCCCATAGATCCAGCTGACGCCGGTGATTTCCGGCAGCACGGCGGGCCGGCCGGCCAGCATCGTCTTATCGACCAGCCGGCCGGTATGGATATTGCCCAGGATGCTCTGGTGGCGGCAGGGGCGATCCAGCGGCAGCTCGCCCGTCGCCATGGTCACGGCGTTCTTCCCATCCGCCGCCGGGTCCTCCGTCGGTCCCGACAGTTGCGAGATGGTGATGCCGACGCCGGGATAATCGGGATGCGCGACCGGCAGCTGCTCGATCACGGCCTGGCGGATCGGCACCGAGACGCGGGCGATCTCGCGGCCGGGCTCGGGCTTCAGGCGATGGCATGGACCATGCCGCCCCAGCCGAGACCGACCCGGACCCGATGCGGCATCCAGATGCGCGGCAAAGGCCGGCCCGTTGCGGTGCGCCTCGAGCACCAGTCCGGTGACCGGCGCCGGCATCGGCAGCATGCCCATCTCAGGCCGCACCGTCACGACCGAGATGGTGTCGCCGCCGGACATGACCGATACTCGACCGCGGATGATATGGCCGGCGTCGGCCTCGGGGTGGCCGGGCGGCACGATGATGTTGCCGCAATGCGCCGAACAGCCGCGCGGGCTCGTTGCCAAGCGCCCTTCCGGGGCAGCGCTTACCCCGCCATTGCCCTGGCGATGTAATCCGCCGTCATCAGGTCCAGATGCGCGCCGCCGCCGTTCTTGTAAACGGTGATCTCGTCCGGCGATTGCCGGCGCCGGGCATCGGGGCGCACCAGATCGTAGAGATCGCCCAGCACGCTGTCCGCCGTGATCGCGCCCGAGGCGATGGGCATCTTCAGTTCGCCGATATGGCCCAGCGTGGTGGCGCGGCTGTCCACGAACAGCGCCGCCCGCGCCATCAGCGCGTCGTCGGCCTCGCGCATGTCGGCCTTGAAGGCGCCGATCAGGTCGACATGGGTGCCGGGCCGCACCCAGTCGCCCAGGATCACCGGCGCGCGCGCCATGGTGGCCGCGGTGACGATGTCGGCCTGCCCCACCGCCGCCTGCAGGTCGGGCACCGCCGCCAGCTCGGCCGGGATGCCGTCCAGCGCGGCGACCAGCGCCTGCGCCTGCTCGGGGCGCCGCGCCCAGACCGAGACCCGCGCGATCCCCGGCAGCACCGCTGTATAGGCCTTGACCAGGCTGGCCGCGACCGTGCCCGCGCCCACGACCAGCAGGTGCCGGCTGTCGGGCCGTGCCAGCAGGCTGGCACCCAGGAGGGAATCGGCGGCGGTCTTGATCTCGGTCACCAGCGGGCTCTCGACGATGGCTTTCAGCGCGCCGGTCGCGTCGTCGAAGACCAGCATGGCGCCCTGCACCGTCGGCAGGCCGCGCGCCGCGTTGCCGTCCATGACGGTGAAAGTCTTGGCGCCATAGCCCAGCCCGGGGATATAGGCCGAGCGGCTCATCATCGTGCCGGTCGGCGGGCCCAGGAACACGTCGCGGATCTCGGCCCGGGGCAGCGCATGGCCCTGGCGCAGCGCCTCGACCGCATCGGTCCAGGCCAGCCGGCCGATCGCATCCTGATAGGACAGAAACCGCGGGGCGGGATTGGTGGCGGTCATGGGATGGGCCTTCGCTTGTGGAAATGGGTCCGAAGCGCGCCGGACGCTGTCGCAATGGTCGATCCGCCCGCGGCCCGTCAAGAGGAAGCGAGCCGATCCGGCAGGACGGGGGGTGCGGTTGTTCAACGTCAGCAAGATCCGGGGCGCGAGGCGCTGAAGCGGCTGGAAGCCTTGGGGGCTGGTCAAATTCCACCGCAACCGCGGCGCCATCCGAGATCGCCCAGATCTCGCGACCCGCGCCATCCTGGAATCGAACGCGGCCCGGCTGTCGGTGCCGCGCATGACCGAGGCCACCTTTGCCGAGGCCCAGGCGCCGTGCGACGCCTTCGCGCGGGAAAGCGATGCCACGCAATGGTCGGCGCTGAACTGGCAGTTCCACAGCCGGCTATATCGCGCAGCGCCCCTTGCTCGCCGCCACCCTCCGCGGTGAAGGACCGGCTCGACCGCGATCTGCACGTGCAGCGGACCCTTTCGCACGGGCTGAAGCACCGCCGACCGCGAGCGCCGCGAAATTCTGGCCGCCTGCCGCGAGGGCGATGCCGAAAGGCGGCGCGGCGGCTTACGACCATATCATGGCCGCCTGCTCTTCGCTGCCGCATTACCTGCCGGGGACGAAGGCGGGCAGCTGAGGTCCGGGCACCCGGCGGCTGGCACCTTCGTGCTGTCGCATGTGAAGGGTTGGAATCGGCGGGACGGGCATCACGGATTTGCTCGCCTGCTAGGAAAAGGCCGGCCAAGTATGCTCGGCGCCCTGATGTCAGACCTCGTCCAAGTGCGGGCGTGGCTGGAGGGGCGATACAACGCCCTGGAGATCGGCGAGTTCGCCTTCCACAGCGCATGGCTGTGCCGCTATACGGCCTCGCGCCCGCAGCGAGTGCCCCGAACAGTCAGGCCGTTTCCGCCGCAGGCTCCCGCGCGGCCAGCATCGCCGCCAGCCGCGCGGCGACCAGTTCGGCATGGGCCGTCGCCTCGGGGATGCCCATCAGCTCACCGACATGGCCGCGCGCCAGCGGCCCTGCGACCAGAAGGCCCGCCGAGGGGGCGCCGTGCCCCCGACCGCCAGGCAGCCTTGCGTCACGTCCAGACCCAGGTGCAGGGCATCCGGGCGGATCAGCCCGGCATCCGCCAGCGAGGACAGGAAGGCCGAGCCGGCAACGACGCTGCCATGCGCGGGCCCGGTGGTCAGGATCACGGCGTCGAAGACCTCGCGCCGCGGCCGGCCGTCGCGGCCGCGCCAGACGACCGCGATCCCCTCGTCCAACTGCCGCGCGGTTTGCAGCCGGCCGGCCGTCACCGTCAGGCGATGCCCGGCGATCAGCCGGTCCAGGACCGCCTCGACCTGGGGGGCGATGCGGAAGCGATGGATGTCCCACCACACCCGCAGCCGATGCACCAGCCTGGCGCGCTGATCGGGCGGCAGCGCCGCCCAGATCGCGGACCCGTCGCGGCGCACGTTGTCCAGCGCCGCCTGCCACGGCAGGCCCGACTGCCGGTCCAGTCGCACCGCCGCTCGGATGCGGCGCAGAAGCGCCAGCGCGCTGCGGGCCGGGTTTCCGGCGAAATCGGCCACGGATTCGGCATAGCCGAAGGCATGCCCGCGCGAGCGCAGCCCGCGCCGCGACAGGGCGGTGATCCGCCCGGCAAAACCCTGGCGGTCGAGACTGGCGATCACATCGGCCGCGGTCAGCCCGGTGCCCACCACCAGCACGTTGCGCGCTTGGCGCGCGACCTCGGCCAAGCGGTCGGCCGCACTGCTGTCGGCGATCAGCCGCGGCGAATCCGCCAGCCCGGCAAAGGCCGCGGGAACGCCGGGCGGCGGATGGCTGGTCGCGATGACGACCGCATCGGCGACCAGTTCCGAGCCGTCGTCGCAGGCGATCATGAACCGCCCCGCCACTCGCCGCGCCGCCAGCGCCGACGCGCGCAGGTGCCGCACCCGTCCCGAGGCCAGATGCGGCGCCAGGTTGTCGGCGACATATTGCGCGACCAGCCCGCGCTGAACAAAGGCCTCGCCGGTGGCAAGGCAGGTGCCGGCGGAAAGCGCGATGCGGCGGCGGTCGAGCCAGTTCTGCAACCCGCTCTTCTCGGCGCAATCCATGGTCATGCGCGCCGCGGGCACGTTGATGCGATGGCTGGGATCCGCGGTGGAATAGGCCAGCCCCTGCCCCAGCCCGGCGCGCCGCTCGACCACCACGATGCGCAGCGGCAGCGACCGGTCGCGGGCCAGGTGAAAGGCGGTCGAGGCGCCGGTGAAGCCGCCGCCGACGATGGCCACCACCGGCTCGTCGCGGGACCGAAGATCGGGTGACGTCATGGTTGTGTCCTTTGCCAGCGGGCATCGGGATGCAAGGCGGTCATGGGCGTGGTTTCAACCATGCCGCCTCCGGCCCCGGCAGCTTGGCCGCGGTGTCGTGAAAATCGCGCGAGGATCCCGTCGCGCAGGCCCAGCCGGCGGCCGGCGATGTCGCCATTGGGCAGGTGCTGCGCCGGCGTGGGCCGCCCGGCGACCACGATGCGGGCCGGACCGGCACCGCGGATCTCGTCGAGGAAGCCCTGCCCCCTGGCCGAGCACGCGAAGTGGTCCGGCCCGCTGCTGCCGAGGCGGCGGCTGAGCCGGCGCATCGTGTCGTAATCCGCCGTTCCCGGCCTCCTGCCGAAGAAATCGTGCAGGAAGGCCGGGCGACAGCGCAGGTCGATGACGGGCTGGCTCATGACGCTGCGCGCGCCCGGATGTCGAAGGCGCCGCCGGTCTGGCTGGCCTGCGAGGTCACGGCCTGCTTGCCGATCCGGGGGAAGACCAGCTCGGCAAAGCGGATCGCCTCTTCCAGATGCGGATAGCCGGACATGACGAAGGTCTCGATGCCCAAGGCCTGGTATTCGCGCATCCGCGCCACCACGGTCTCGGCATCGCCGACCAGCGCCGTGCCCGCGCCGCCGCGCACCAGGCCCACGCCGGCCCAGAGGTTCGGGCTGATTTCCAGCCGGTCGCGGCGCCCGCCGTGCAGCGCGGCCATGCGGCGCTGGCCGACCGAATCCATCTGGGCGTAATTGGCCTGCGCCCGGGCGATGTCGTCATCGGTCAGATGCGCGATCAGCCGCTCTGCCTCGGCCCAGGCCTCGGCCTCGGTCTCGCGCACGATGGCGTGCAGGCGGATGCCGAAGCGGATGCTGCGGCCGTGTTCCGCCGCCTGCGCCCGGACATCGGCGATCTTTTCGGCCACGGCGGCCGGCGGCTCGCCCCAGGTCAGATAGGCATCGACATGCTCGGCCGCCAGCGCGTGGGCGGCCGGCGACGAGCCGCCGAAATACAGCGGCGGATGCGGTTGCTGCGGCCCGGGGTGAAAGTTCTTCGCCCCCTCGACGCGGATATGCCGGCCGGCGAAATCCACGGTTTCGCCCGCCATCAGGCGCTTCCAGACAGCCAGGAATTCGCCGGCGTTCTCGTAGCGGCCGTCGTGGCTGAAGAAGGCGCCATCCGCCGCCAGTTCGCGCGGGTCGCCGCCGGGCACGACGTTCAGCAGCAGCCGTCCGCGCAGCAGCTGGTCCAGCGCCGCCGCCTGGCGGGCCGAGGCGGTCGGGCCGCTGATCGAGGTGCGCAGCGCCACCAGCAGCTTCAGCCGCCGCGTGGCATGCGCCACCGCCGTCGCCGCCACCCAGGGATCGAGGCAGCTGGCCCCGGTCGGGATCAGCATGCCGTCATAGCCCAGCCGGTCGGCGGTGGCGGCAATGTCGCGCAGATAGTCGAAGTCCGGCGCCCGGCCGAAATCCGAAGCGCCCAGATAGCGCGTGTCGCCCGAGGTGGGCAGGAACCAGAAGATGTCGGGCGCGCTCATTCCGCCGCCTCCGTATAGCCTGTGCTGATGCCCTCGAAGGCCGAGGGGCGGCTGGCGTCGGCCACGCTTTCGCGGCCGATGTAATGCCGGCGCCATGCCGCGGCGGGGTGGCTGTCGCGCACGCGGCCGCCGGCATCGCCCAGCAGCTTCTCGCGCAGCGTGCCCGGCGCGTAATCGACCTGCGCCCGGCCGCGCCTGCGCAGTTCCGGCACCACGAAGTCGATGAAATCGGTGGTCGAGGCCGGGGTGACGGCATAGGCGAGATTGAAGCCGTCGACGCCGCCCTCGTCCACCCATGCCTCCAGCGCATCGGCGATGGTCTGCGGCCCGCCGACCAGCACCGGGCCAAGCCCGCCGATCGAGCGCTTGCGGATCACGTCGCGCACCGTCCAGGCTTCGCCATCGGCGGCCAGCGATTCCAGCGTGGTGCGCAGGCTGTCGTTTTCCACCGCCGTCAGCGGCTGGTCGGGGTTGAGCGTCGAGAAATCCAGGCCGGTCCAGCCGCCGTAAAGCGCCAGCGCCCCCTCGGGCGAGGCATAGTCCAGGTATTCCTGGTATTTGCGCTGCGCGGCCTCGTCGCTTGGGCCGGTGATGACGGTCAGCAGGGCAAAGATCTTCAGGCTGTCCGGCTCGCGCCCGGCGGCGGCGACCTCGGCGCGGATGGCATCGGTCAGCTTTCTGGCGGTTTCGGGGCTGGTCGCCAGCACGAACATCGCCTCGGCATGGCGGGCGGCGAATGCGCGCCCGCGCGCCGACGCCCCGGCCTGGAAGATCACCGGCGTGCGCTGCGGCGACGGCTCGCACAGGTGGAACCCCGGCACCTTGAAATAGCCGCCCTCGTGCCGGATCGGATGCACCTTGGAGGCGTCGGTGAAAATGCCGCGTTCCCTGTCGCGCAGCACGGCGCCGTCCTCCCAGCTGCCCTCCCACAGCTTGTAGGTGACCTGCATGTATTCCTCGGCCAGGTCATAGCGGGCGTCATGGGCGATCTGGCGCTCCATGCCGATATTCCTCGCGGCGCTGTCCAGATAGGAGGAGACCACGTTCCAGGCCACGCGGCCCTTGGTCAGGTGGTCCAGCGTCGAAAGCCGGCGCGCCAGCAGATAGGGATGCTCGAAGGTCACGGCCGCGGTGATGCCGAAACCCAGGTTCCGCGTCACCGCCGCCATGGCCGAGATGGCGCCGAACGGGTCGTTGACCGGCACCTGCGCGGCGTCGTGCAGCGCCGCCTCGGCCGAGCCGCGATAGACGTCATAGACGCCGACCACATCGGCGATGAACAGGCTGTCGAAGGCGCCCCGCTCCAGCTCGATAGCGAGATTGGTCCAGTATTCCAGGTCGTTGTAGCGCGCGGCCTGGCTGGACGGATGCCGCCAGGTGCCCGCCGCCTGATGGCCGACGCAGGTCATGTCGAAGGCGTTCAGGATGATGCGCTTCTTGGTCGGATCGTTCATGGTATCAGCCCTGGTTCAGCCGACCGCACGCAGCGGCGCGGCATGGTGGTGGGGAAAATGCACGGCGAACTGGCGCACCGCGCGGTCAAGGCGCTGCGTCAGATCGGCGCCGGGCACCTCGCCATCGAAATCCGACGCGGCGGCATAGACCCCGGTCGGCAGCGTATGCGCCTCGAAAAAGCCGAAGACCGGGCGCAGCTGGTGCTCGATCACCAGCGCATGGCGATGGCCGCCGCCGGTCGCCGCCAGCAGCACCGACTTGTCCGCCAGCGCGCCCTGGTCGAGCAGATCGATGAAATGCTTGAAGAGTCCGCTGTAACTGCCCTTGTAGACCGGGCTCGCCACGATCAGCGCATCCGCCTGCAGGAAGGCGTCCAGATGGCGGCTGTGCGGACCCTGCTGCGGCTGTCGCAAGCTGCCGAAGTCGGCGCCCAGGTCGCCGATATCGAAGACATGCGCGCTGCCGCCATGGGCGCGGACGGCACGGGAGGCGATCTCCTCGACAAGGCGGCGGGTCTTCGAGGGCTGGCTCCACGAGCCTGCGAAAGCGGCGAAACGGGGTGCGGACAAGATATGCTCCTGAAAATGACGACTCAACGACTGGAGAATTGATAGGCGCCCGCCGTCCGTCCGGCCATTCCAAAGCCGGCCGCTTCGGGAGGCGAAAACCCGCGTCGCAAGCCGCGGTCGGAGAATGGCATTCTCATCCGCCAGCATGGCGCCGGGTGGCGCCGGCGGGAATCGTCCAGGTCGGGCCGGGCGACCCGAATGAAGCGGCGAGATCGCCACGATCGACGATCTTCAGGAACTGCCCCTGGCCAGCGGCGGCTCGGCCGACCTGCTGGGGACCAGGGCCGCACCATGATCCATTGCCGGGACATCACTGCCGACGTTCAGACCAGCGGGGTCGCGAAATATTTCTGCTGCATCGTTATCCAGACCTTGCTGGATCGGGGATATCTGCCGATCAAGTCGCTGATAAGGCCGGCCAGAGGCTGACAGCGCCAAGAGGACAGGAGAATACCATGTCGGAAAACCAGATCGTCTATGACGACTTCGCCAGGGTCGAGATGCGCGTCGGCCGCATCGTCGCCGTGCAGCCGTTTCCGCGCGCGCGCAATCCTTCCTACAAGGTGCAGGTGGATTTCGGCGAGTTGGGCATGCGCTGGTCCAGCGCGCAGATCACCAATTACCCGGAATCCGCGCTGCTGGACCGGCTCGTGGTCTGCGTCGTGAACATGCCGCCGCGCAATATCGCCGGCTTCCAGTCGCAGATCCTGGTGCTGGGCGCGCCGGATGCCGAAGGGCGGGTCATGCTGCTGCAGCCCGACGCCGGCGCCCTGCTCGGCTCGCGGATCTTCTGATCCCGGGCGCAGCAGCCTTGCATCGCCGCCGCGCCTCTGGCCTAATCGCACTCCCTTCTGCTGGGAGAGCGTCATGTCCAGATCCTTCAAGGTCGGCGATCATGTCGGCTGGAATTCCGAGGCCGGCAAGGTCTCGGGCGTCATCACGGAAGTCAAGACCGCCGATTTCGACTACAAGGGCCATACCCGCCGCGCCTCGCCCGACGACCCGCAATATCTGATCCAGAGCGACAAGACCGACCATGTCGCGGCGCACAAGGGCAGCGCGCTTCACCTTCTGGGGTCATGACGCGGCCTTTCCATACCATCGGCCATTCCAACCGCAGCCTTGCGGAATTCACCGCCCTGCTGGCCGAGGCCGGGGTCGAGCGGGTCGCGGATATCCGCAAGCTGCCCGGCTCGCGCGCGCATCCCTGGTTCGATGGCGACGCCCTGGCGCCAGTGCTGGCCGGGGCCGGCATCGGCTATGAACGCATCGCGGAACTGGGCGGGCTGCGCGGCAGGAATCCCGGCGTCCCGCCCGAGCTGAACGGCTTCTGGACCAACCGCAGCTTTCACAACTATGCCGATTACGCGCTGTCGGACCGGTTCCGGGCCGGGCTCGACCGGCTGCTGGTCCTGGGCCGGGCGCAGAGCTGCGCCACCATGTGCGCCGAGGCGGTCTGGTGGCGCTGTCATCGCCGCATCGTCAGTGACTATCTGATCGCGGCGGGCGAGACGGTGATCAACATCATGGGCCCGGGCCGGCTGGAAGAGGCGCGGCTGACCCCGGGTGCGGTCATCCGCCCGGACGGCAGCGTGGTCTATCCCGCCTAGAACAGCCCATGCGCGCCGCCGACCCCGCCGATCACCGCGATCAGCGAGGCGGCCAGCAGCAGCACATGCATCCGGCCCATGCGGTCGAAATCCGCCGCCGGATCGGCCGAGGCCTTCATGCGGCGGTGCAGGAACAGCGGCTCGATTAGGAACAGCATGGCGGCAAAGACCAGCCAGACCGCGACCATGGCATGCATCCACCAATAGCCCGCCTCGGCGAAGCGGTCCCACATCGCGCCGCGCCAGACCATCCACAGCCCGCTGAGCCCGGCCAGCGCCACCCAAAGCCGCGCCTGGGCGGCAAAGCGGCCCTCGACGCGGTGAAAGGCGGCCAGCCGGCGCTCGGGCGGCTCGGCCCCGCGGATCGCCGGGATCAGCACCAGGGTGACGAAAGCCACCCCGCCGATCCACAAGAGCACCGCGACCACATGGACGATCCGCGCGATGGTCAGGTCGTCCATGCCGTGGTCCCTCAGGCCGCCAGAAGCTCGTCGGCCGGGCCGAAGAACTCGTAATGGATGCGCGCCGCCGGAACGCCCGCCAGCGACAGGGCCGAGACCGCCGCCCGCAGGAACGGGCGCGGGCCGCAGATATAGTAATCCGCCGTCGCGGCCGGCGTATTGGCCAGCAGCCATTCGTCGGTGATCAGCCCTGCGATGTCATAGTCGCGCCCCGCGACCTCATCCGCAAGCGGGGTCTGGTGGAAATCGGTGACGCGGATGTCGCTGCCCTGCTCTGCCAGCGCGCGGATATGGGCGCGCATGGCATGGGTGGCGCGGTCATGGGTGCCGTGGATGTAATGCACCGGCTGTTCGGCGCCCTTCTCGACCAGCCATTCCAGCATCGCCACCATCGGCGTCAGCCCGACCCCGCCCGAAAGGAGCACCACCGGCCGCTGCGGCAGCGCCTCGATGAAGAACTCGCCCGCCGGCGCCGCGACCTTCAGCACCGTGCCCAGCGGCTGCTCGTGCAGCCAGCCCGAGGCCAGGCCCATCGGCTCGCGCTTGACGCTGATGCGATAGCCCTGCCCGTCCGGCGCCGACGAGATTGAATAGTTGCGCTTGGCCGGCGGATGGCCGGGGATGTCGAACCAGAAGGTCAGGTATTGCCCCGGCAGATGCGCCATCACCGGGCCGCCATCGACCGGGCGCAGCACGAAGGACTTGATGACGCTGCTTTCGGTCACGACCTCGGCGATGCGGAAATCGCGCCAGCCGTTCCAGCCGCCGGGCGCGGCGTTCTGTTCGCCGTAAAGCCGCTTTTCCCGCGCGATCAGGATATTGGCGAGGAACCAATAGGCCTCGCCCCAGGCGGCCAGGATCTCGTCGGTGGCGGCATCGCCCAGCACATGCTTGATCGCGCCCAGCAGCGCCTCGGCGACATGCGGATAATGCTCGGGCAGGATCTGCAGGCCGACGTGTTTCTGCGCGATGCGCTCGACCGCCGGGGCCAGCGCGGCCAGGTTCTCGATACTGCCGGCATAGGCCAGGATGGCGCCGGTCAGCGCGCGCGGCTGGGCGTCGCTGGCGCCGTGGTGCGACTGGTTGAACAGGTCGCGGATCGCCGGGTCGCGGAACATGCGCGCATACATCTCGTGCACGATGGTCATGCCATGCGCTTCCAGCGCGGGCACGGTGGCCTTGACCAGTTCGATGGTGCGGGGGCTCAGAGCCTGGGTCATCGGATTCTCCTTGGCGCTGCGGCCGCAGGCGCGCGACTCGCAAATCATGTATTTCGGATACATCTATGCGGCAGGGTCAAATCATGCAATCAGGATGCATGTTTCAGGAAGGCGCCATGCGACTGACACGCTATACCGATTACGCCATGCGGGTGCTCTTGTATCTGGGCCGACAGCCCGACCGGCTGTGTTCCATCGCCGAGATCGCAAGGGCTTATGGAATCTCGCAAAATCACCTGATGAAGGTGATCAACGACCTGGTGAACGCCGGCTGGCTGGCCAGCACGCGCGGCCGGGCCGGCGGCATCCGGCTGGCGCGGCCGGCCGAGCAGATCAGCCTGGGTGCGGTCATTCGTCACACCGAGGCGGATTTCGACCTGGTCGGCTGCGGCAGCTGCATCATCGCCCCGGCCTGCGGGCTGACGCTGGCGCTGGACGAGGCGATGGAGGCGTTCCTGGCGGTTCTGGACCGCCAGACGCTGGCCGACGTGCTGGCGCGGCGCGGCGATTTCCTGCCGCTGCTGCATCCGGCCGGCGCCGCGGCCTAGGCGGCGGCCATGGCCGGCAGCCGCGCGGCCAGGCACCAGTCCAGCACCGCCCGGGGGTCGGGCGGCAGGGCTTGGGCAAGGCCGCCGGCGAATTCCAGGAAGGGCGGCAGGTTCAGCCCGTTCACGCCGACCAGCACCGGCAAGCCGCGCTCCAGCGCCGTGGCGATGGTGCCGGCCAGGCCGCGGCCCTCGGCCTCCTGCTTGCCGAACTTGTTCACCACCAGGAATTCGGCGCGGTCCAGCGCCGCCTCGGTCCAGGCCACCGAGCGTTCCAGCGAATCCGGGTTCAACCGGCAGCCGCGCGCCTCGGGGCCGCGATCGACGCTGATGCGCACCATCGGCCCGTCCGGCAGCAGCCGCAGGTCCATGTCGCACAGCGCCCGGTCGGCGCGGTCGACGTTGCTTTGCACGGTGCCGGCCAGGCGCAGGCCCTGCGACTCGAGCGACTCGACCACTTCGGACAGCAGCGCATCGATGGCGCCGCGGCCCGACAGCGTGACATAGGCCAGCTTCATGCCGCGCCCCCTTCCGCGTCGGCGCCCAGCGACACGCCCGTCACCTCAGCCCGCGCCACCAGCGCAGCGGTGAAGGCGCGGCTGGCGGCAACCCAGGCTGCCTTTTCGCGGGCCTCGCGCAGATGCGGCAGCACCGCGTCAAAGGGCAAGACGGCGCCCTCGGCCCTTGCATCCAGCCGGATCAGGTGGATGCCGTAGCGGGTCTCGACCGGTGCGCCGATCTCGCCTTCGGGGACCGTGGCCAGCGCCGCCTCGAACTCGGGCACCGTGTCGCCGGACGACAGCTGGCCCAGAAGCCCGCCGCTGTCCTTGGACGAACAGGCGCTGTGCCGCGCCGCCAGTTCCGCGAAGCGGCGCGGTGCCCGGCGCAATTCCTCCAGCACCTCGGCCGCCGCCTTGCGGGCCGCGTCGCGCGCGGCCGGGTCGCCGGGCGCGGCCGGGAACAGGATATGCGCCGCCTCGTAAAGCGAGGGCGCGCGGAACCGCTCGGGATGGGCGTCGTAGATCGCGCGCAGCGCCGCCTCGTCCGGGGCTTCGGGGGCGATGGCCTGATCCAGCAATTGCCGGATCAGCGCCTCGTCCTCGGTCTCCCACTGGCCGGGGGCCAGTTCGGCCGGATCGGCGGTCAGGCCCCGGGTGCGAGCCTCTTGCAGCAGGATCTCGCGCAGGGCCAGCGCCCGGGCGGCGGATTTCCACGCGAGGCCCGGCTTGCCCTTGGGCGCGGGGTGGTTCTGCGCCTCGGCCGCGATGCGCTCGGCGCTGATGGTGACGCCGTTGACGGTGACGGGGGGCAGCAGGGGTTTCATCTCCATCGCCGTCACTCCGCCGCCTGGCCCAGCGGATCCTGCGGCGCCGGCCGGTCGCGGCCGACGGCCTTGTGGGCCGTCGCCTCGCGCCCGGCGACGGTCGCCGCGATCGGGTTCAGCCCGACGCCCGCACGCGCGCCGCGTTTCGAGCGCACGATCTGATAGCCCGGCCGCCACAGATAGCGCACCGGCGCGGACAGCATGTGCACCAGCCGGGTGAAGGGGAACAGCAGGAAGATCGTCAACCCCAGCAGGATATGCAGCTTGAAGATCAGCGCGACCCCCTCCAGATGCGCGGCGGGGTCGGCGCCGAAATAGGCGATGCCCTGCGCCCATTGCATCAGCTTGACCATCTCGTGCCCGTCCAGATGCTGGGCCGAGACGAAGATCGTGCAGAGCCCCAGCGTCAGTTGCAGCATCAGCAGGACCAGGATGCCGGTATCGGCCAGGGTGGAATTGGCCCGGACGCGCGGGTCCGTCAGCCGGCGATGCAGCAGGATCAGCCCGCCGACCATGGCGAGGATGCCGGCAAAGCCGCCCATCGCCATGGCGAAGACCTGCTTCGCGCCATGGCTGATCCCCAGCGCGTCCCAGAAGGCGACCGGCGTCAGCAGGCCGACGAAATGCCCGCCCAGGATCATCAGCACGCCCAGGTGGAACAGCACCGAGCCCAGCACGAACTGCTTGCGGCGCAGAAGCTGGCTCGACGAGGATTTCCAGGTGAAGGGCTCGGTCTCGTAGCGGACGATGGCGCCCAGGATCATCACCGTGATGGCGATATAGGGGAAAACTCCGAACAGGAAATGGTTCATCTGTCGCTCCTCAGCTTGCGGCCCGCGCCGCGGGGGCGCCGGGATCCATGCGGGCAAGAAGATCGCGGCTGACCGGGCAGCCGGCATTGGGATCGGGACCGAAGGTCACCTGCGCCTCGGACCAGACCGCATCCAGCGCGGCCAGGTCCTCGGGGTCGTCGTCCTTGACGGCCAGCAGGGTCTGGACCTCCTCGGCGGCCGGGTCGGCCTCGGCGATGGCGACCAGCACCTCGAGCACCGCGGCATAGGCGGCGTCGCGCCGCACCAGGCGTTCCCCCAGCGCGACCAGGATATGGCCGGCGCCCTGCAGGATCTCGCGCGCCTCGGCCAGCGGCCGGGTCGAGAGGTATTCCAGCAGCACCGGCAGGTGGTCGGGCAGTTCCGTGCCGCCCAGGTCGAAGCCGCCGGCACGATACATCTCCAAGAGATCGACCATGGCGCCGCCGCGGTCGCGGCTTTCGCCATGGATGTGCTCGAAGAGGTTCAGCGACAGCGTGCGCGACCGGTCGAAGAGCAGCACATAGCGTTCCTGGAGGTCGTAGAGATCACCCCGCGCCAGGTCGCGCAGCAGGGGCGCCAGCGTGTCCATGCGCTTGGGGCCCAGCAGCCCGTCGGCATGCAGCAGCGCGTCGATCTCGGGGATGGCCTGCTGCAACTCCTCGGACGGATAGCTCAGCAGCAGCGAGAGTGCCTTGAAGGTTTTCATGCGATGAACTCCTGCGGGCTGCGGAACTTCTTGCCCGAGAACAGCTTGGCGCCGCTGTGGCCCGACGAGCAGCCGTTGCCGTCGGTGAAGCTGCAGCCGCCCTTCAGGTCATAGGCATCCTCGACCAGCTCGCGATGCGTGGTCGGGATGACGAAGCGGTCCTCGTAATTGGCGATGGCGAGAAGGTTGTACATCTCGTCGATCTGGTGCGGGGTCAGGCCGACGCGCTTGGCGACGCCCAGGTTCACCACGCCGTCCACGGTCTTCGAGCGCATGTAGCTGCGCATCGCCAGCATCCGCTCCAAGGCCGAGGCGACCGGGGCCTCGTCGCCGGCGGTCAGCATGTTCGCCAGGTAACGCAGCGGGATACGCAGCGACCGCACGTCGGGCATGTCGTCCTGCGCGGCGATCTTGCCGGCCTCGGCGGCGTTCTGGATCGGCGACAGCGGCGGCACATACCAGACCATCGGCAGCGTCCGGTATTCGGGATGCAGCGGGAAGGCGATCTTCCACTCCATCGCCATCTTCCAGATGGGCGAGTTCTGCGCGCCCTTGATCCAGTCCTCGGGGACGCCCTCGGCGCGCGCCGCGGCGATCACCTCGGGGTCGTTCGGGTCCAGGAACACGCCCAGCTGCGCGTCATAGAGGTCCATTTCCGACTCGGTCGCGGCGGCCTCGGCGATCTTGTCGGCGTCATAGAGCATCACGCCCAGATAGCGGATGCGCCCGACGCAGGTTTCCGAACAGACCGTGGGCTGGCCGCTTTCCAGGCGCGGATAGCACAGGATGCATTTTTCCGATTTGCCCGAGGACCAGTTGTAATAGATCTTCTTGTAGGGGCAGCCGGACACGCACATGCGCCAGCCCCGGCATTTCTCCTGGTCGATCAGGACGACGCCGTCGTCCTCGCGCTTGTAGATCGCGCCCGAGGGGCAGGAGGCGACGCAGGCCGGGTTCAGGCAATGCTCGCAGAGCCGCGGCAGATACATCATGAAGGTATTCTCATACTCTCCGTAGATGTCCTTCTGCACGCCCTCGAAATTGTAGTCCTTGCTGCGTTTCTCGAACTCGCCGCCCAGGATCTCTTCCCAGTTCGGGCCCCATTCGATCTTTTCCATCCGCTCGCCGGTGATCTTGGAACGCGGCCGGGCGGTCGGGAACGCCTGCATTTCCGGCGCCGATTTCAGGTGGTCGTAGTCGAAATCGAAGGGCTCGTAGAAATCGTCGATCTCGGGCAGGTCGGGGTTGGCGAAGATATTGGCCAGGATGCGCCACTTGCCGCCCTGCTTGGGTTGCAGGTGGCCGGCCCGGGTCCGGGTCCAGCCGCCGTTCCAGCGCTTCTGGTTCTCCCAATCCTTGGGATAGCCGATGCCGGGCTTGGTCTCGACGTTGTTGAACCAAGCGTATTCGACCCCCTCGCGCGAGGTCCAGACGTTCTTGCAGGTGACCGAGCAGGTATGGCAACCGATACACTTGTCCAGGTTCAGCACCATGCCGATTTGCGCACGAACTTTCATTCCGCTGCCTCCACGTTTTGGGTTGCGGGTTGGTCGAGCCAGTCGACCTGATCGAGTTTGCGGACGATGACGAATTCGTCCCGGTTGGCCCCCACGGTGCCATAGTAGTTGAAGCCGTAGGCCAGCTGCGCATAGCCGCCGATCATGTGGGTGGGCTTCGGCACGATGCGGGTGACCGAGTTGTGGATGCCGCCGCGCTTGCCGGTGACTTTCGAGCCGGGCGTGTTCACGATCTTTTCCTGGGCGTGATACATGAACATGCTGCCTTCCTTGATGCGCTGGCTGACCACCGCGCGGGCGGTGATGGCGCCGTTGGCATTGAAGACCTCGACCCAGTCGTTATCGACCACGCCCGCCTTTTTCGCGTCCAGTTCGGAAATCCACACCACCGGGCCGCCGCGGTTCAGCGTCAGCATCAGCAGGTTGTCGGTATAGGTCGAGTGGATGCCCCATTTCTGGTGCGGCGTCAGGAAGTTCAGCACGACATGCTTTTCGGCCGAACCCAGCGAGCGGGTCGCGGCATGGCCCACGGTCTTCAGGTCGACCGGCGGGCGCCAGGTCACGAAGGCCTCGCCAAAGGCGCGCATCCATTCGTGGTCCTGATACAGTTGCTGGCGGCCGGTGACGGTGCGCCACGGGATCAGTTCATGCACGTTGGTCCAGCCGGCGTTGTAGCAGACCTCCTCGCTTTCGATGCCCGACCAAGTGGGACTGGAGATGATCTTCCTCGGTTGCGCCGCGATGTCGCGGAAGCGGATCTTCTCGTCCTCCTTGACCTCGGCCAGGTGCTTGTGGCTGATGCCGGTGGCCTTGGACAGCGCCTCCCAGGCCTTGACGGCAACCTCGCCATTGGTCTCGGGGGCCAGCATCAGCACCACCTCGGCGGCGTCGATGGCGGTGTCGATACGGGCCATGCCCTGGGTCGCGCCCTCTTCCGTCACGGTGCCGTTCAACGCCTTCAGGTGATGCACCTCGGTCTTGGTGTCCCAGGCGATGCCCTTGCCACCATTGCCGATCTTTTCCATCAGCGGCCCAAGCGCGGTGAACCGCTTGTAGAGGTTCGGGTAATCGCGCGTGACCTCGATATAGGCCGGCGCGGTCTGGCCGGGGATCAGCTCGCATTGCCCCTGTTTCCAGTCGGCGACGAAGGGCTGGGCCAACTCGCCCGCGCTGTCATGCTGCAAGGGCAATTGCACCACGTCGGTTTCCACCCCCAGCACGCCCGGCGCCAGGTCCGAGAATTTCTTCGCGATCGCCTTGAATATCTCCCAGTCGGATTTCGATTCATACGCCGGGTCCACCGCCGCCTGCAGCGGGTGGATGAACGGATGCATGTCCGAGGTGTTCATGTCGTCCTTTTCGTACCAGCTCGCGGTCGGCAGGACGATGTCGGCATAGACGGCGGTGGTGGACATGCGGAAGTCGATGGTCATCAGCAGGTCCAGCTTGCCCTGCGGCGCATCGTCGTGCCAGACGGCCTCGACCGGCTTCACGCCGCCCTCCTCGCCCAGGTCCTTGCCCTGCACGCCGTGGTCGGTGCCCAGAAGGTGCTTGAGGAAATACTCATGCCCCTTGCCCGAAGACCCCAGCAGGTTCGAGCGCCAGACGAACAGGTTGCGCGGCCAGTTCTGCGGCGCATCGGGGTCCTCGCAGGACATCTCCAGCGCACCGGATTTCAGGCCGCGGGCGACATAATCCTTGACCTCGATGCCTTCGGCCTTGGCGGCGCGGCCCACCTCCAGCGGGTTCTGGCGCAGTTGCGGGGCGGAGGGCAGCCAGCCCATGCGCTCGGCGCGAATGTTGTAGTCGATCAGGCTGAGCCGGTCCCAGTCGCCCTTCGGCGCGGTGGGCGACAGCAGTTCGCGCGCCGTCACCGTCTCATAGCGCCACTGGTCGGTATGGGCATAGAAGGCGCTGGTCGCGTTCATGTGGCGCGGCGGGCGCGCCCAGTCCAGCGCAAAGGCCAGCGCCGTCCAGCCGGTCTGCGGGCGCAGCTTTTCCTGGCCCACGTAATGCGCCCAGCCGCCACCGGACTGGCCGACGCAGCCGCACATCACCAGCATGTTGATGACGGCGCGATAGTTCATGTCCATGTGGAACCAGTGGTTCATCGCCGCGCCGATGATGACCATGGACTTGCCATTGGTCTTTTCGGCATTGCTGGCGAATTCCCGCGCCACCTGGATGATCTTGTCGCGGCGCACGCCGGTGATGCGTTCCGCCCAGGCCGGGGTGAAGACCACGTCCTCGTCATAGCTGGTCGCGACGTTCTCGCCGCCCAGGCCGCGGTCGAGGCTGTAGTTGGCGCAAAACAAGTCGAACACCGTGGCGACCAGCGCCTCGCTGCCGTCGGCCAGCACCATGCGCTTGACCGGCACGTTGCGGGTCAGCACCTCGCCGCGGTCGTCGACGGCGAATCCGTTGGTCGCCGCGCCGCCGAACCAGGGGAAGTCGACCGCGGCCACGTCGTCGCGATCCTCTTCCAGGATCAGGCTCATCTTCAGCCGGACCTCGGCGTCGCCGGCCTTCTGCTCCAGGTTCCAGCGGCCCTGCTCGCCCCAGCGGAAGCCGATAGAGCCGTTCGGGACCACCAGGTCGCCGGTGTTCTCGTCGATGGCGACGGTCTTCCATTCCGGGTTGTTCTGCTGTCCCAGCCCACCGTCCAGGTCCGAGGCGCGCAGCTGCCGGCCCGGCACCAGCCGGCCGTCCTGTTCGTCCAGGCGCACCAGCATCGGCATGTCGGAATAGCGCCGGCAGTAATCCTCGAAATATTCGGCCTGCCGATCCAGGTGGAATTCGCGCAGGATGACATGGCCGAAGGCCATGCCGATGGCGGCGTCGGTGCCCTGCTTGGCGTTCAGCCAGATGTCGCCGAACTTGGCCGCCTCGGAATAGTCGGGGCAGATCACCGCCGACTTGGTGCCGCGATAGCGCGCCTCGGTATAGAAATGCGCGTCGGGCGTCCGGGTCTGCGGCACGTTCGAGCCCCAGAGGATCAGGTAGCCGGCATTATACCAATCGGCCGATTCCGGCACGTCGGTCTGCTCGCCCCAGGTCTGCGGGCTGGCCGGCGGCAGGTCGCAATACCAGTCATAGAAGGACATGCAGGTGCCGCCCAGAAGCGACAGGTAGCGCGTGCCGGCGGCATAGGAGATCATCGACATGGCCGGGATCGGCGAGAAGCCGAAGACCCGGTCGGGGCCGTAGGTCTTGGCGGTATAGAGGTTCGCGGCGGCGGCGATCTCCAGCGCCTCGTCCCAGGTGGCGCGCACGAAACCGCCCTTGCCGCGGATGCGGGTATAGCTTTCGCGCGCGGCCGGGTCGGTCTGGATGGCTGTCCAGGCCTCGATCGGCGACATGGTCCGGCGCTTTTCGCGCCAGAGCCGCATCAGCCTGCCGCGGATCAGCGGCGTCTTCACCCGGTTCGCGGAATACAGATACCAGCTGTAGCTCGCGCCGCGCGCGCAGCCGCGCGGTTCGTGGTTGGGCAGGCCGGGCCGGGTCCGGGGATAGTCGGTCTGCTGGGTTTCCCAGGTCACGATCCCCGACTTGACGTAGATCTTCCATGAGCAGGAGCCCGTGCAGTTCACCCCATGGGTCGAGCGCACGATCTTGTCGTGGCGCCAGCGGGCGCGATAGGTGTCCTCCCAGTCGCGGCTTTCGATGGTGGTCTGACCGTGCCCGTCCGCGAACGTGTCCTTGCGCAGCGGCGCCAGGAAGTTCAGGCGATCCAGAAGATGGCTCATGGCTCTCTCCGTTTCTTTTCAGGTTATTCGGCGGGGGCGGCGATGGCCGCGCGCCCGTGTTCGATGTCGTGCAGCAATCCGCCACGCCGGGTGTAGACGCTCCAGGTGACGGCGATGCAGAGCACGTAGAAGACCAGGAAGCCCCAGAGCGCCGCGCCGGCGCCGCCGGTCAGCTGGATGGAGCTGCCGAAGGCCTTCGGGATGAAGAAGCCGCCGTAGCCGCCGATGGCCGCGGTGAAGGCGACGATGGCCGCGGATTCACGCTCGGCCTGGCGACGGCGCTCTTCGGCGGTGGCGTTCGGGTAGAGCCGCGCGATCTCCTTGCGCATGATCACGGGGATCATCTGGAAGGTGGACGAGTTGCCCACGCCCGAGAAGAAGAACAGCGCCATGAAGCCCGCGAAGAACAGCGCAAAGCTGCCGCCGTTCAGCCCCTGGATGATAACCACGACCGAGGCGATCATGCCCAGGAACACGCCGAAGGTGACGCGCCCGCCGCCGACCCGGTCGGCCATCCAGCCGCTGCCCGCCCGGCTGAGCGCGCCGATCAGCGGCCCGAGGAAGGCGTATTGCAGCGCGTTGACGCCCGGGAAGGCCAGTTTCGTCAGCATCGGGAAGGCGGCGGAATAGCCGATGAAGCTGCCGAAGGTGCCGACGTAGAGCAGGCACATGATCCAGTTGTGCCGGCGGCTGAAGATCACCGCCTGTTCGCGGAAGCTCGATTTCGCATCGGCGATGTCGTTCATCCCCAGCCAGGCCGCGATGGTCGAGGCCAGGATGAAGGGCACCCAGACGAAGCCCGCGTTCTGCATCCAGACCTGGCCGCCGTCCGACAGCTGCTGCGGCTGGCCGCCGAGCGCGCCGAAGACGCCCATGGTGATGACGACGGGCACCAGGAACTGCATGATCGACACGCCCAGGTTGCCCAGGCCCGCGTTCAGCGCCATGGCATTGCCCTTTTCCGAGCGCGGGAAGAAGAAGCCGATATTGGCCATCGAGGACGAGAAGTTGCCGCCTCCCAGCCCGCACAGCAGCGCCAGCACGACGAAGATCAGATAGGGCGTTTCCGGGTTCTGCACGGCATAGCCGATGCCCATGGCCGGGATCAGCAGCGAGGCGGTGGAAATCGTCGTCCACAGCCGCCCGCCGAAGATCGGCACCATGAAGCTGTAGAAGATGCGCAGCGTCGCCCCCGACAGCGCCGGCAGCGCCGCCAGCCAGAACAGCTGGTCCTGGCTGAAGCTGAAGCCGATGGCGGGCAGCCGCGCGATCACGACCGACCAGACCATCCAGACCGCGAAGGCCAGCGTCAGCGCCGGGATCGACAGCCACAGGTTGCGGCGCGCGATGCGGCGGCCCTTGTCGGCCCAGAATTGCGCGTCCTCGGGGCGCCAGTCCTGGATCGTCTTGGGCATCTCGGTCTTGCCGGGGACGTGGATCTCGGCCAGTTCGGCAAAGGCCGGCAGCTGGTCCAGCGCCTTGCCCTGGGCCTGCCGCTCCATGGCGCGGATCGAGAAATGCATCCAGGCCATCGACACAACGACCACGACCAGCAGCAGGACGAAGCACGAGGTATAGACGCCGGTCAGGTCCAGGAGCGCGCCGAAGACGATGGGCAGGATGAAGCCGCCCAGGCCGCCGATCATGCCCACCAGACCGCCGACGGCGCCGACGTGGTTCGGGTAATAGACCGGGATGTGCTTGAAGACCGCGGCCTTGCCCAGGCTCATGAAGAAGCCCAGCGCAAACAGCGTGGCGACGAAGGGCCACAGGTCCATCCGGGTCGAGAACGAGATCATGCCGTTCTTGCCGTGGATGACGTAATCGGTCGGCGGATAGGACAGCATGAACAGGAAGACGGCGGCAAAGCCGAAGGTCCAGTACATCACCGTCCGCGCGCCGAAGCGGTCCGACAGCGCGCCGCCATAGGCGCGGAACACGCTCGCCGACAGGCTGAAGGCCGCCGCCGCCATGCCGGCCGTGCGCACCTCGACGCCATAGACGTCGGTCAGGTAATGCGGCAGCCACAGCGCCAGCGCGACGAAGCCGCCGAAGACGAAGAAGTAATACAGCGAGAAGCGCCAGACCTGCAGGTTCTTCAGCGGCGCGAATTGCTCGGCCAGCGTCGGCGCCTTGACGCCGCGTGCCTTGCGCTCGGCGAAATCCGGGTCGTCCTTGGCCAGCAGCCAGAAGGCCACGCCCATCAGCGCGATGGCGGCGGCCCAGATCTCGGCCACGCCCTGCCAGCCCATGGCGACCAGCACGAAGGGCGCCAGGAACTTGGTCACGGCCGCGCCGACATTGCCCATGCCGAAGGTGCCGAGCGCCAGGCCCTGCTTCTCGGCCGGGAACCATTTCGACACATAGGCCACGCCGATGATGAAGGACCCGCCCGCCAGGCCGACGCCAAGCGCGGCCAAGAGGAAGGTGGCATAGCTGTCGGCCAGCGTCAGCAGATAGGTCGCGACGCCGGTCAGGATCATTTGCAGCGCGAACACCAGGCGGCCGCCGAAACGCTCGGTCCAGACGCCCAGGATCAGCCGGGTCAGCGAGCCGGTCAGCACCGGCGTGGCGATCAGCAGCCCGTATTGGAATTCGGAAAGGTCCAGCTCGGCCTTGATGGTGATCCCGATGATCGAGAAGATCGTCCACACGGCGAAGCACAGGGTAAAGGCCAATGTGCTGAGCCAAAGCGCGCGCTGCTGGTCGGCGCGGGACGGGGAATGGTGTTCCGGCATGACTTTCTCCTGTCATCCGCTTCGCCTGTCACGCGAAGGGTCGAAGGATGCGAAGCACGCAGGGGAAAAACCATGTTTGATGTAGATCAATCAATGATCCACCACCCCCGGAATCGCACGCGGATTGCGTTTGGATCGTCGCCAGCACGGCCAAAGTCGATTGATGACTTGCATGAAGGCGCGCTTGTGCTTGTGCTTTCCATGGCGTTCAGTTATCAAAAATCAAGCATCCAAATGACAAAGATCGATTCATGCGCGAAGAGGACAAGGCCGGCATCCGCGAATTGCCGCTGTTCCGCGAGGTTTCCAGCGAAACCTTCCAAGGGCTGATGGCGGCCAGCTATTCCCAGGTGTTTCCGCCGAAGCTGGACCTGTTCGGCCAGGGCGACCGCGCCGATTTCCTGCATATCCTGATCGAGGGCGGCGTGGCGCTGCATGCGCAATGGAACGGGCGCGACGCGGTGATGACGCTGCTGCGGCCGGTGTCCAGCTTCATCCTGGCCGCCTGCATCCGCGACATGCCCTATCTGATGTCGGCGCGCACGCTGGAGCGTTCGACCATCGTGATGATTCCGGCGGTGGACCTGCGCGCGGCGATCCGCCGCGACGGCGACCTTGCCGCGGCGGTGATGTTCGAGCTTGCGGGCAGCTATCGCAGCATGGTCCGGCAATCCAAGAACCTCAAGCTGCGCACGGCGCGCGAAAGGCTGGCGGCTTGGCTGCTGGCGCAGGCGCATCGGCAGGGCCGGGTCAACAGCTTCCTGCTGCCGGTGGAAAAGCGCGACCTGGCCTCGTATCTGGGCATGACGCCCGAAAGCCTGTCGCGCGCGCTCGGCGGGCTCAAGTCCGATGGCATCGCGCTGGACGGCGCCCGCGTCATCATCACCGACTGGAATCGGCTGGCCGCCGTCGCCGCCTACGACCCGTTGATCGACAAGCTGATCGACAAATGGGGCGAGGACACCTGATCCGGCCCATTCGGGCTGTGATGCGGCGCCGGTTGTGCTAGCCCTTGGGCAACGCCCTGCCCTGCCGAGACCCGCATGCCGCCCGATCTTGCCGAACTGCCGATCTTTTCCACCCTGACGCCTGATCAGCTGGCCATCGTGGCCCAGGGCATGACCCGCGTGACGCTGGACCAGGGCGAGAACCTGTTCCTGCAGGGCGATCCGGCGGCGCGCTTCTTCCTGCTGATCGAGGGCCGGCTGAAGGTCACGCAGCTGACCGAGGACGGCCAGCAGTTCATCGTCCGCATCGTCCACCCGGGCGAGCTTTGCGGCTTCGGTCCCGCCATCGGCCGCACGATCTTCCCGGGCAGCGCCGAGGCCATCCTGCCCTGCCGCCTGCTGGCCTGGCCCCGCGCGCGCTGGGAGCCGCTGATCGCCGCGGCGCCGGCGCTGGCCGTCTCGGCCATCCAGGCGGTCGGGCGCAAGCTCGACGAGGCCCATACCCGCCTGCGCGAGATGACGACCGAGGACGCCGGCCGGCGCATCGCGCATCTGCTCCTGCGCCTGGCCCGCCATGCCGGGCCCGGGCCGGACCCGGTCGAGATCCCCTTTCCCATCACCCGCCAGGACATCGCCGACATGAGCGGCAACACGCTGCACACCGCCTCGCGCATCATGGCGGCGTGGGAGGCCGAGGGCATCCTGCTGCGCGCCCGGCGCAAGGTCATCATCGCCGATACCGCCGGGCTGGCCGCCATCGCCGAAACCCGCGACTGACCGGCGCAATTTGACCCAGCGCAAAGTCGGGGCCTGTCCGGCTTGCTAGGCAGCGACCGTGTTTGCAAGGAGACAGGACATGAAACGCATTCTGAGCATCGCCCTCGCGCTTGGCGTGTTGGCCGGTCCGGCGCTGGCCGCCGACCATCAGGTGCAGATGATGAACAAGGGCGCCGACGGCGCCATGGTGTTCGAACCCGCCTTCGTGAAGGCCGAGGTCGGCGACACCGTGACCTTCGTGCCCAAGGACAAGGGCCACGACGTCGTCTCGCTGCCCGGCATGCTGCCCGAGGGCGTGGCCGAGTTCGAATCGAAGCTGAACGAGGAATTCGTGCTGACGCTGGACAAGCCCGGCCTCTATGGCGTCAAATGCAAGCCGCACCTGCCCATGGGCATGGTGGCGCTGATCCAGGCCGGCGCCGACGCCTCGAACTATGACGCGGTCGCCACGGGCAAGCTGCCCAAGAAGGCGCGCGCGCGCATGGATGCCGGACTGGCGCAGGTCACGCGCTGAGCAGATACCGCGATGCCCGTCGCCGGCCCTTGCGGGCGACGGGCGAATGCGTCGAGCAGGAAAGGGCACGCGGATGACGAAGACCAAGGTTGCACCGGCTCGGGGCGGCATTCCACGCGGATTGTCGCGCACCGGGCCGGTGCTGTTTTCCTATGGCTTCCGGCCGTTCTTCCTGGGCGGCGCGGTCTGGGCCGTGCTCGCCATGGCGCTGTGGGTCGCGGCCGTCAGCGGCCACGCCCAGCCGGGCGGCGATTACGGTGCGGCGAACTGGCACATGCACGAGATGCTGTTCGGCTTCGCCTCGGCGGTGCTCTCGGGCTTCCTGATGACAGCGGTGCCGAACTGGACCGGGCGCATGCCGCTGTCGGGCCGGCCGCTGATGGCGCTGGCGGCGCTGTGGCTGATCGGCCGGCTGGCGCTGACCTTTCCGCCCGCGGGCGCGGTCTGGCTGGGGGTGCTGGCGGATGCGCTGTTCCTGCCGGTCATGGCCGCGGTCTTCGCGATCGAGATCATCGCCGGGCGCAAGTGGCGCGACCTCAAGGTCGCGGGCGCCGTCACGGTGCTGGCGCTGGCGAACCTGGGCTTTCACCTCGCCGCGCTAGGCGGCGGCGACACCGGGATGGCGGCGCGGCTGGCGATCTCGGCCTATATCATGCTGATCGTCATCATCGGCGGCCGCATCACCCCCAGCTTCACCCGCAACTGGCTGGCGCGGCGCGGCCCCGGCCCGCTGCCGATTCCCTACAACCGTTTCGACACGCTGGTCGCCTGCGCCTCGGGCGTGACACTGGCCGCCTGGGTGCTGGCGCCGGAAAGCCCGGCCGTGGCCGTGCTGGGCCCGGTCGCGGCGGCGCTGAACTTGGCGCGGATGCTGCGCTGGCGCGGCTGGCGCACCTGGGCCGAGCCCTTGGTGCTGGCGCTGCACGGCGGCTATGCCATGCTGGCCCTGGGCTTCGCGGCCATCGGCCTGGCGGGACTGGGCCTGCTCAGCACGGCGGGGGCGCTGCATGTCTTTGCCGTCGGCGCCATCGGCGGCGAGATGCTGGCCGTCATGGGCCGCGCCACCCGCGGCCATACCGGGCGCGCGCTGACGGCCTCGACGCTGACCGGCATCAGCTATGTGGCGATCTGGGCCGCGGCGGTGCTGCGGCCGCTGGCGGAATTCGGCGATTACGACATGCTGGTCCACCTGGCCGGCGGGGCCTGGATGCTGGGCTTCGGCCTTTACGTGCTGGAATATGCCCCGATGCTGATCCGGGCGCGCAAGGACCTGCGCGCCTGATCCGCCTCAGCCCTTTCGGCGCAGCAGAAGCCGGAACCCGCTGCCATCGGTGGCGGGGTTTCCGGCCCACTGGTGCCCGGCCGCGCCCAGCTCGGCCAGCAGCGCCGCCGGCTCCTCGGCCAGCAGCGCGAACAGCACGTCGCCCGGCGGGATGCGCTGGAAGGTCGCGAGCAGACGCTGCGCCGCCTCGTCCGGGCTGCGGTCGGTCAGGTCCAGATGCGCCATCGGCTCGGGCCAGCCGAAGGCGTCGAGCGCGCTGCCTGCGCCCAGCCCACGCGCGGCGGGGGCGAAGTCGATCTGCCAGCCCTTGTCGGCCAGCCGGGTCTCGCTGTGCTCATAGCCGCGCCGGGCCATGACCCGGAACAGCGGCACCGGGCGAAACGGCGCGATCAGGCGCAGGACCTGACCCTGCGACAGGCCATCGACCGCCGCCAGGATCACGCCCAGGGGCTCGTCGCCCTGGGCCAGGATCGGGCGAACATCCAGCGTGACGATCTCGGGCTCCATGGGTTCTCCTCCCCTGTGGCTGTATCGTGTCAGGTAAAGCGCAGTTCCCGCCCCTCGGCATCCAGAACCCGCACCTCGACCCCCGGCAGGCGGTCGAGCGCTGCCCGGATCGCCGGCGCGGGCGCGAGGCTGAGTCCGGTCGAAAGCCCATCCGCCAGCCCGGCGCTGTCGGCGATGACCGAGACGCGCGCCCAATCCGTGCGCGCCGTGCCGGTGGCGGGATCGATCAGCTGCGGCAGCTTGCCCTCGGCGTCGAAGCAGAAGCCGCGCGCCTCGGTGGTGGCCAGCGCGCGGTCGGTGAGCAGCGCCTGCCCGCCGCCGGCCAGCGTGACGGCCCAGGGCTCATGCGCGCTGCGCCCGCCGATGGCGCGGAATTCGCCCATGTCGACCAGCGTGTGCTCGGCCCCGCCGGCGCGCAGCAGATCGGTGATGCGGTCGGTGATGACCCCCTGGGCGATGCCGTTCAGCGTCAGCGCCTGGCCCGGCGCCATCAGGATGCGTTCGCGGCTGATGCGGATGCGCTGGAAACCCAGGCTGGGCCGCGCCGCCGCAATGGCCTGCGCATCGCCCGCGGCATAGGCGCGCCACAGCGGCTGCACAGTCGGGTCGAAGCGGCCGCCGGTCGCGGCGTGGACATCCGAGGCCAGCCGCAGCGCCGCCAGCATCTCGGGGCTCGGGGCCAGCAGGTAGCCGTCGCGGTTCAGCCGCGACAGCTCGGATTCGGCGCGATAGAGGGTGAAGATCGCCTCGAGCCGGCGCAGCTCGGCCGCGGTCTCGCGCAGCAGGACCTGGGCGCGGGCCGGGTCAGGATGGTTCAGGATCAGCGTGGTCGGCGCACCCATGGCCTGGCCGCGCCAGACCGTCGCCTGCGGCGCCGCCAAGAGCCCGCGCGGCGAGAGCAGCGCCGCCCCGGCGACGGCGGCCGAGATGGTCAGAAAGCGGCGGCGGTCAATGCGCATGGTCAGCCTCCGCCTGATCGGTGTCGGCCCCGCCGCCCAGCACCTCGTCCGGGGTCAGTTCGTCGAAGCTTTGCACCGTGCCGCCTTTTTCCCGGGCGAAATCCTCGGCACCGCCGCGGGTGCCGAAGGGCACGATCTCGGCCCCGCCCATTGCCGCCTCGACCTTGGCGCCGACGACATAGAAGGCTTTCCTGGCGTCGATCCAGTTGTCGGCGCCGGGATCGGCCCAGCTTTCCGCCTTGGCCATGTCCGAGACATAGAGCCCGCCGTAATCCTTGACCTCATCCGGCATCATGGTGAAGGCCACCGTGTCGCGGGCCGAGGAGAACCAATAGGCGCCCATGTCCTTCGACAGCACCACCTGGCCCTTGGGCCCTTCGTGCTCGATCAGGTTCATGCCGCAATAGCGGCCGACGGCCTCGGCGGTCATGGTCTCGGGCGGCAGGGTGGCGGCGGCATCCTGCTTGCAGCCCATCAGCGGCAGCACCAGCAGGGCGGCGATCAGCAAGGGTTTCATCTAGAGGTTCCTCCGCGCGAATACGGTCATGGCCAGCGCCAGCGGCGCCAGGCACCAGGCCAGCAGCGCCCCGGCCAGAAGCGCCGGCGTCAGGTGGGAATTGTCATAGACCCCGCCCATGCCCGACAGCAGGGCGGCGCTGCCCTCGCCCAGCGTCAGCAGGCGATAGGCGTCGGTCGGGTTGGCCAGCAGCGCCGCGTCCATCAGCCCGCCCGGCACGGCATGGCCGCCGCGCGCCACCAGCGCCGCCAGCAGCGCCATGTCGTAAAGCGCGACGAAGAACAGCCATAGCCCGATGGCGATGCCGGCGGCGGTCGAGCTTTCCTGCACCATGCTCGAGGCCAGCACCCCCAGCCCCAGGAACACCGCGCCCAGCAGCACCGAGACGGCGGTCATGAAGGCGAAGGCCTGCCAGCCCTCGGCGCCGTGGCGCCAGATCACGAAGACGGCGGCGCAGCCGAAGCCGATCACCGTCGCCAGTGCCAAGATGGCGAGCTGGCCCAGGAACTTGCCGGCGACGACCTGCCAGCGCGCCAAGGGGTGGCTCAGCAGCAGCAGCAGGGTGCCGCGCTCGGCCTCGCGGGTGATGCTGTCATGCGAGAGCAGCAGCGCGATCAGCGGCACCAGGAAGATGGTCAGGCTCGCCAGCCCCACCACCACCACGTCCAGCGCCCCGGTCGCGGTCGAGCCGGTCGGCGCCGAGCCCAGGGCGGCGATGGCCCCGGCCAGCGCCGCCATGACGGCGGTCATCGAGACCACCCAGCGGTTGCGCACCCCTTCGGCCAGTTCGCGGCGGGCAATGGTCAGGATCGCGGACATCAGGCGGCCTCGCGTTGCAGGAAATGGGCATAGATATCGTCGAGGCTGGGATCCTCCAGCGTGATCCGGGTCGCGCCCTGGTCCAGGAGCGCGCGCAGCACGGCAGGCTTCTCGTCCTGGCCCAGTTCGATGCGCCGCGGCGCGCCGTCCAAGACGCAGGACAGGCGCGAGGGCAGCCCGGCCAGCGCCCGCAACTCCTCGAGCGTTCCGTCGGCGATCTTGCGGCCGCGGTTCAGCACGATGACCCGCTCGGCATGGCCTTCCAGCTCGGTCAGCGCGTGCGAGGACAGAAGCACCGTCGCCCCCGCCTGCGCCCGTTCGGCGACGATGCCGTAAAGCTCGCGCCGGAGCGCCGGGTCGAGACCCGAGGTCGGCTCGTCCAGAAGCAGCAGGCGCGGATCGCCCAAGAGCGCCTGCGCCAGGCCCAGACGTTGCCGCATGCCCTTGGAATAGGTGCGCACCGGCCGGTCGGCGGCCTCCGACAGCCCGACGCGGGCGAAAAGCGCGTCGTGACCGCGCGCCGGCAGGCCCTTCAGCCGGGCATAGAAGCCCAGCGTCTCGCGCCCGGAAAAGGCCAGGTGGAACTGCACGCTTTCCGGCAGATAGCCAAGCGCACGCCGCGCCGCCTTGTCGCCGGGATCGGCGCCCAGCACGGTCAGCTCGCCGCCATCGGGGCGGGTCAGGCCCAGCATCATCTTGATCTGCGTGGTCTTGCCGGCGCCGTTATGGCCGACCAGCGCCACCACCTGCCCCGGCTCCAGCGCATAGGACAGGTCGCTGACCACGGCGCGGCCGCTATAGAGCTTGCTGACGCGGTCAAGGATCACGGTCATCTACAGCGGCCTTTCGGAATTCGGGCGCATCAGCGCATGGCTGTCGGTGACGCCGCCCGGCAGCAGCGCGGGGAAGCGGCTTTGCGCGAAGCGCAGGATCTGCACGGCGGGGCTGGTCAGCAGCAACCGGGCCTGCGGCGCGGTCCACATCACCTTGTCCACCATGTCGTTCGGGCGATAGGGACTGTCGGCCAGCCCGTCGCCGTCCAGGTCGAAGGCGGCATTGTCGGACCAATAGTTGCCGATGCCGTCCAGCGACCATTCCAGATAGCGGGTGCCGACATATTTCACCTGGATGCGGTTGCCGATGAAATCGTTGCGGCTCATGCGGTTGCCCTCGGCGCCGGCGGTGAAATGCACGCCGATGGCGCAGCCCTCGAAGCGGTTGCCGATGAAGCTGTTCTTGTTGGTGTCATAGATGAAGACGCATTTTTCCGGCGCGATGCGGCTGCCCCCCGCGGCGGGATCGGCGGCGGGAACGCCGGCCTCGGCGCTTTGGCCGCTGTCGCGCCAGCGTTCCTCGGCGGCGGGATGGCCGGTGACGACATTGCCTTCGATCACCGAATGATTGGCAGAATTCAGGAGCAGGCCGTAGTCGCGGTCGTTGTCCGAGCGGTTGCCGATGATCTTCAACCGATTTGAGAACATGATCGCGTAACCCATTGTATTGTCGCGCGAGCGGTTCCCCTCGATCGTGCTGTCGGCAGTGTTCATGTAATGGATGGCGAAGCGTGTGCCGTGGATGTCATTGCCCCGGAACACGTTCTTCTTGGAGACCGAGACGAAGATGCCGTCGCGGCCAAGAGTGATCTTGTTGCCCTCGACCACGGCGCCGGGGGCGTTCCAGACGCTGACGCCGTTGCCCAGCTCGGATTGCCGGCCGCGCCGGCCCTCGATGCGGTTGTCGGCCACCAGGCTGTCGCGCGCGCCCTGGATGCGGATGCCATGCAGGTTGTCGGTCAGCACATTGCCGTCCACCCGCGCGCCGGTGGCGCGCTTGGTCAGGAAGATGCCGGAATCCATCTTGTCGAGATCGCTGCCCGAGCCGGTGACGGCAAGCCCGGTGATGCGCACGTCCGGGGCGTCGACCGCGATCACATGCCCCTGGCCCCGGCCGTCGACCACGGCGCCGGCTTCGCCGCGCAGGGTCAGCGGTGTCTCGATCAGCAGGGGGCCGCGCCAGCGCCCGGCCCCCAGCACGATCTCGTCCCCTGCCCGCGCCTGGTCCAGCGCCGATGCCAGCGCGGCATCGTCGGCCGGCTGCCAGACCCGCGCCGCAAGCGGCGAGGCCAGGCAGATCAGCAGCAGGGCAAGGGACAGGCGCATCAGGCTTTTTCCACCAGCATGCGGCCCTTCATCTCCATGTGCATGGCATGGCAGAACCACGAGCAGTAATACCAGTAGACGCCCGGCCGCTGGGCCGTGAAGGTGACGGACGCGGTCGCCTGCGGCGCCACCTCCATGTTGATGCCGTAGTTGATGATCGAAAAGCCGTGGGTCAGGTCCTCGACATCGTCGATATTGGTGACATAGACCGTCACCTCGTCGCCCTGCTTGACGGTGAAGCTGTCCAGCCCGAAGGCCGGCGCCGAGGAGGTCATGTAGACCCGGACCTTGTTGCCGTCGCGGATCACCTCGCTGTCGGCCGTCAGGTCGATGCCGTCCTTTTTCGCCTGCTCGACGGCATCGGCAAAGAACGGATCGTTGCGGTCCCAGACCGAGACCGGGTTGATCTTCGAGGCATGCACGATGGTCGCGTCATGCGGCTCGGCAAAGGTCGGGTTGTCGTGCACGATCTTCATCTCGTCGCCCGAGATGTCGATCAGCTGGTCGCATTCCGGCTTCAGCGGCCCGACGTTCAGGAAGCGGTCCTTCGAGAACTTGTTGAGCGAGATCAGCCATTTGCCGTCCGCTTCCTTGGTCTGGCCCATCGAGGTGTGGTTGTGGCCGGGCTGGTAGTGCACGTCCAGCTTCTGCCGGATCGGGTCGACCTTTTCGCCCTGATAGGCCTTGATGGCGTCCTCGATGTTCCACTTGCAGATCTGGCTGTCGATGAACAGCGTGGTATAGGCGTTGCCCTTGCCGTCATAGGCGGTGTGCAGCGGGCCAAGGCCCAGCTCCGGCTCGGCCACCACGCAGTCGCGGCCCTGGATCTTGTCGGCGAAGAGATCGTCGAACTTGCGCACATCGAACACGGTGACCGTGGGCGAAAGCTTGCCGGCGGCGACGATATGGATGCCATCCGGCGCGGTGTTGATGCCATGCGGGCCGTTCGGCACCGGGATATAGCGCACCAGCTTGTTCTTTTCGCCGGTGCCGTCCAGCACGCGCACGCCGTTCAGGACCTCGCCCTCTTCGGCCTTCACGGCGGCCTCGATGGCCTGGATGTTGAAGACGGTCAGCCAGTCCTGGTCCTTCTCCATGGTCTCTTCCAGCGTCACGCCGCCTTCCGAGTTGTAGCAGGTGGCAAAGGCGTATTTGCCCTGGTAGTCGGCATCGACGTTGTCGAGGTTGCCGTCCACCTTGATCTGCCAGGCCACCTGCATCGTGTCGCCGTCGATGGCCGAGAAGATCGAGAAATACTGCTTGGGATCGTCCAGCACGGTGCCGTCGTTGGGCAGCGGCACGCCGTCCTCGCCATTGGCGAAGACATAGCCAGTGCGCGGGTATTTCTGCACCCGCAGCCCGTGCACGGTGTGCTGGTTCGGCAGTTCGATGATCTTGTCGCATTTCATCACGTCCAGACGGACGCGGCAGACGCGGGTGTTGGCCTTGTCATTGGCAAAAAGATAGCGGCCGTCATAGGTGCCATCCGTTTGCGACGGATGCGGATGGTGCAGGTCGCCGTTCAGGTAGACGCCGCCCTTGTCCTTCAGGAACTCGGCCGTCTCGGGGGTCAGCCCCTCGGTCAGCACCTTGCGCGATTCGTTGGTCTGGCCCCAGCCGGTGGCGCCGTCGCGGTTGAAGACCGGAATGCGCATCAATTCGCGCATCGAGGGCAGGCCGACGATTCGGATCTCGCCGGACTGGCCGCCCGAAACAAAGACATAGTATTCGTCCAGCTCGCCCGGATGCACGACATATTCCTGGTTGCCGGGCGAGCCCTGCGCCAAGGCCGGGCCGGCGGCGGCAGCCGCGGCAAGGCCGGTGCCCGCACCGATCACGGCGCGCGGCGCAAAACCGCCGGCGGCGGCGGCCACCGTGGTGCCAAGCAACTGGCGGCGGTTCAGCCGCATATCACTGTCTTCGGTCATCTCAAGCTCCTTTGAGATCGGGGGGTTGCGTTGCGGCCTGCTGCGCGCGGAAGGCCGGGGGTTGTGCGCGGGCCGTCTTGGGCGCTGCCGCGGGTGCCGGTTTCGGCGCGGCGCTGCGGGCGATCTTTTCGCGGCGGGCCTTGACGGTGATCATGTGCGGGCAGCGGGTGTCGTCGTGATAGAGCACCTGGCAATTCATGCAGTAGATGCATTCGTTGACATTGATCTGGCCCTCGGGGTGGATGGCCTGGACCGGGCAATCGTTGGCGCAGCGCTGGCAGGGGCTGCCGCATTCCGGCCAGCGCTTCAGCCATTCGAACATGCGCATGCGCCCCGGGATCGCCAGCGCCGCGCCCAGGGGGCACATGTAGCGGCAATAGAAGCGCTCGATGAACAGCCCGGGCAGCAGGCAGGCCAGGGCGAACAGAACGAAGCCCCATTCGCGCATGAATTTCAGGATGATCGCGGTCTTGAACGGTTCGACCTCGGCATAGATCTCGGCATCCGACAGTGAATAGAGCGACAGGCCGAACAACCCCAGGAAGATCATGTACTTGATCGGCCACAGCCGTTCGTGCAGCCCCCAGGGCAGGGTGATCTGCGGAAAGCGCAGCCAGCGCGCGACGGTGTTCGACAGCTCCTGCAGCGCGCCGAAGGGGCAGAGCCAGCCGCAGAACGGCCCGCGGCCCCAGAACAGCAGCCCCGCCGCGACCGAACACCACAGGATGAAGACCAAGGGCGCCGACAGGAAATATTCCCAGGAAAAGCCCGAGAGCAGCGCGTTGAAGAAGGTCAGCACGTTCACGACCGATAGCTGGGTGTGGACCATCCAGCCCAGCCAGACCAGGGTGAAGGTCAGATAGGCGCGCCGCACCCACAGGAAGGTGCGCGGGTATTTCGTCAGCACGTCCTGGAAGAAGAAGATCGCCGTCAGCACCGCCAGCGCCACGCCAAGGATGGCGATCTGGACATGGTTCATCTGCCACATGCTTTTCCACAGCGCCGGGCCGTCGTCCTCGGGCGCGGGCTGGCCGACCTGGGCACGGGCCTGCGGCTCGGGCTGGGCGGCGGGCGCCGGCTCGGGTTCGGGGGCCGGCAGCAGGTAGCGTTCCGGGATCTGATAGGCCAGGTCGAAGGGCAGCGTGGCCTTGTCCCGGCCCTGGGTCTGGCGCTGGACCAGCAATTGCAGGTCGAAGGGCTGGGTCACGTCGAAGGTGAAGTCCTGCGGCACCACGAACAGCGCGATCTCCTTCAGCCGCGGCGCGCCCTGGGCGGCCAGCACCGGGATGCGGGTGTGGTCGTGGTCCTTGAAGCGCAGGCCCTGGCCGTCCTGCATCAGCTCGATGCGGTCGAAGATGCCGCCGCGCACATAGCCCGAGCCCTTGAAGGAATAGGCTCCGTCGCCCGCCACCAGCAGCGCCGCCTGGCCGGGCTTCAGCTTGGCCGCCAGCCGGTCATAGGCGACGTCGCCCAGCAGGCTGCGGCCGATGGCGGGGACCGAGACCGGCGCCATGTAAAGATTGATGAAATCCGCCTCGGGGTCCGCGGCCTCGGGGTGGCCGGCGGCGGCGGGCTGGCCGGCATCGGCGAAGGCCTTGCTGACCTCGCCCACGCTCAGCACCAGCCCGCGCACCGAGCCGTCGCCCAGAAGCGTCTGCCAATCCGCGGTCTGGGTCACGGCCGGGTCCAGTTCGCGCCGCACCGCCTGGGGCGCCGGACCGGCGGCGCGGCCGTCGAGCCGGCCCGAGCGGATCAGCTTGACCGCCGAGCGCACGATGCTGTCGCCCATCACCAGCACCGTGACCGTGGCGCCCGAGACGATTTCGGCCTGCGGCGGCTTCACCTCGCCGCGCGCGACGCGGCCCAGGTCGCTGCCGATCAGCCCGTTCAGCGCGGCCAGAACCTTGGCCTCGGGGATGCCGATCAGCACGATCGGCTCGTGATGCTCGACCAGGTTGATGCCGCGAATCACGCCCTTGGCGTCGATGCCGACCACGATCCGGATCGGCTTGCCGGAATAGCCGGTCGAGGCGGTGAAATCGCTGTTGAGATAGGCATAGCCCAGCGTCTGGTCGCCCTTCAGCACCGGCACGATGGCCGGATCGCCCTGCGGCGTGCCGTAAGCGTCCGCCTCGGCGAAAAGCTGCGTGGGCGGGGTCTTGTCCAGCGCCTCGGCCAGGGTCAGCGCCTGGGCCGCGCCGCAGACAAGGGGCAAGAGCAGGCATAGCGCAGCCAGCCACAGGCCCCGGCGGGCAGATTGCAGAAGATGCGAAAAGGCCATCTGACGCTCCGGCTGGACAGCATGCGCACCGACCATGGCGCAGGCGCGTGTCGGTAACATTGCGCCAGCACAACTTGGTCGGAATGGACAGGAAAGCCGTTAAACCGCTCCGGGTCAACCCTCCCGGGCTTCATCCAGAAGGCGAGAAACCCAGCGCCCGGCGAGCCAGGCCGCGGGAACCCCCAGCGGCACCGACCAGGCCAGCGCGGCGCGCGGCGACAGCGCCGTTAGGCCGAAGGCCTGGCTGAGCAGGCCCAGCATGAAAAGGTTGATCGCCACCGCCCCCGCCGCAAAGACATAGAGCAGGATCGCGAGTTTCCAGACGGGCCATCGGGTCGGCATGGGGTTCTCCTGTGATGCCGCATCATGCGCAGAAAGGATTTTTGTCATCCTTGACTTCTGTCAAGGCAACCGCGCCGCCGCACCGCCATATCAGGGCCATCGCCAACAACTCCCGGAGGTCTTTGCCATGCGCGAAGTCCTGACGAAGAGCATGGCCCGCAACATCTTCTATGGTGGGTCGCTGTTCTTCATTCTCATCTTCATCGGCCTGTTCGTTCACGGCCACTGGTATATCACCCATGTCTCGACCGATCAGGCGGGGCTGACCGACAGCGTGAAGCGCGGCAAGCACGTGTGGGAGGAAAAGGCCTGCGTGAACTGCCATTCGATCCTGGGCGAAGGCGCCTATTTCGCACCCGAGGTCGGCAATGTCATGAAACGCTGGGGCGTCGACGACGATCCCGACATGGCCTTCGAGACGCTGAAAGGCTGGATGGATGCCCAGCCCTCGGGCACGCCCGGCCGCCGCCAGATGCCGCAGTTCAACCTGAGTGACGAGGACGTCCGCGCGCTGTCGGATTTCCTGCTGTGGACCGGCCGCATCAACACCCAGGACTGGCCGCCGAACGACGCCGGCTGAGCGAAAGGGAACCATCATGAAATACCAATCCCAGAAGATCGCGCTGGCCTATATCTATGTCGCGCTGATCCTCTTTGCCGTCCAGGTCACCATGGGGGTGGTCATCGGCTATATCTACGTCAACCCGAACTTCCTGTCCGAGATCCTGCCCTTCAACATCGGCCGGATGCTGCACACCAACTCGCTGATCGTCTGGCTGCTGACCGGCTTTTTCGGCGCCGCCTATTTCCTGATCCCCGAGGAGGCCGAGCGCGAGATCCACTCGGTCAAGGCCGCCTATATCCAGCTCGCCATCCTGGTGATCGGCACGGCGGGCGTGGTCGTGACCTATCTCTTCAACCTCTTCGAGGGCAACTTCCTGCTGGGCCGCGAGGGGCGCGAGTTCCTCGAGCAGCCGCGCTGGGTCAAGGCCGGCATCGTCATCGCGGCGCTGATCTTCCTGTGGAACGTCAGCATGACCGTGCTCAAGGGCCGCAAGACGGTGATCTCGTCGATCCTGCTGCTGGGGCTCTGGGGGCTGGCGCTGCTGTTCCTGTTCTCGTTCTACAACCCGTCGAACCTGGCGCTCGACAAGCAATACTGGTGGAACGTCGTCCACCTGTGGGTCGAGGGCGTGTGGGAGCTGATCATGGCCTCGATCCTGGGCTTCCTGATGCTGAAGCTGACGGGCGTGGACCGCGAGGTCGTGGAGAAATGGCTCTATGTCATCGTCGCCACGGCGCTGTTCTCGGGCATCCTCGGCACCGGGCACCATTACTACTGGATCGGCCTGCCCGCCTATTGGCAGTGGATCGGCTCGATCTTCTCGAGCTTCGAAATCGTGCCGTTCTTCGCCATGATGGCCTTTGCCTTCGTCATGGTCTGGAAGGGCCGGCGCGACCATCCGAACAAGGCGGCGCTGCTCTGGAGCCTCGGCTGCTCGGTCCTGGCCTTCTTCGGCGCAGGCGTCTGGGGCTTCCTGCACACGCTGCACGGGGTGAACTACTATACCCACGGCACCCAGGTCACCGCGGCGCACGGGCACCTGGCGTTCTACGGCGCCTATGTCTGCCTGAACCTCGCGCTCTTCACCTATGCGCTGCCGATCCTGCGCCGGCGCGATCCCTATAACCAGGTGCTGAACATGGCCGCCTTCTGGCTGATGTCCGGCGGCATGCTGTTCATGACCTTCGTGCTGACCTTTGCCGGCACGCTGCAAACCCACCTGCAGCGCGTCCTGGGCGAATATTACATGGACGTGCAGGACCAGATCGCGCTGTTCTACTGGATGCGGCTGGGCGCGGGCGTCGCGGTGGTCATCGGCGCCTATATGCTGATCTATTCGCTCCTGGTGCCGCGCCGCGAAGTGGTGCGCCCCGGCCCGGTCGAACGTGAACGGCTGGCCAATGATCCCGACCATGTCGCAGCGGAGTGAAACGATGGACGGAACCTTCGACATGAAGGGGGCAAGCGCCCCCTTCTACCTGCCCCAGGGCGACGAGTGCCAGATCTTCGCCGCCGCCCATGCCGCCAACCTGCCCCTGCTGCTGAAGGGCCCGACCGGCTGCGGCAAGACCCGCTTCGTCGCCCATATGGCGGCGCGGCTGGGCCGGCCGCTCTATACGGTCGCCTGCCACGACGACCTTTCGGCCGCCGACCTGATCGGCCGCTATCTGCTGAAGGGCGGCGAGACGGTCTGGGTCGACGGCCCGCTGACCCGGGCCGTGCGCCAGGGCGCGATCTGCTATCTCGACGAGGTGGTCGAGGCCAGGAAGGACGTGGCCGTGGTGCTGCACCCGCTGACCGACGACCGCCGCATCCTGCCGATCGACCGCACCGGCGAGGAATTGCAGGCGGCGCCCGGCTTCATGCTGGTGGCATCCTACAACCCCGGCTACCAGAACATCATGAAGACGCTGAAGCCCTCGACCCGGCAGCGTTTCCTGTCGGTCGAATTCACGTTCCCGCGGCCCGAGCATGAAATCCCCGTGGTGGCGCGCGAAAGCGGGCTGGACGAGGATCGCGTGGCGCTGCTGGTGCGGCTGGCGAACAAGCTGCGCGGGCTCAAGGGCCAGGATCTCGAGGAAGGCGTCTCGACCCGGCTGGTGGTCTATGCCGCGACCCTGATCGCCGGCGGCATGGCGCTGGAACGCGCCATCCTTGCTGCGATGATCGAGCCCCTGACCGACGATGCCGACACCCGCAAGGGCCTGCTGGACCTGGCCGTGGCGGTGACGGGATAAAGCCATGGCCCATATCGAGATCGCCCCCTGGGAGCCCGAGGAAACCGTCGGCAAGCTGTGGCACCTGATCGCCTCGCGCATGGACCCGCCGCAGCGCTACCCCGAGGCCGCCGTCCGCTTCGACGACATGCGCGGCCGCATCGCCGTGCTGTTCCGGGGCCTCGGCGGGGCGGCCGATGTCGAGCTGAAGCCGGTGGCCGACCAGTCCGGCCGCCACCGCATCTCCTGGCGGCGCCGTCTGGCCTTTGAACAGGAACGCCTGGCCCGCAGCAGCTTCGACGGCGACGCCCTGCGCCTGCCGGCCGAGCTGGCCGAATTCCCGCGGGCCCAGGACAACGAGGGGCTCTATCTGTGGCTGGCCGCGGCCTCGGCCCATGCCCCGCGCTTCGCCGCCGAGGCCGATCCGCTTCGCGCCGATCTGGCCGGCATCGCCGCCGGCATGGCGATGCTGCGCGCGACGCTGGATGCCGCGCCGGGCCTGGCCGCTCTGTGGTCGCGGCTGGCCGCCGCGCATCTGCAGGCCCGCCGCCGCCCCGCCCTGCGCGGAACCGAGGCGCAGGTCGAAATCCTGGTCCGCCACCTGCTGGGCGATCCGCAGCCGCCGGAGCCCGCGCTGCTGGCCGGTTACGCCGCCCCGCCCGCGCATTGGCAGGCGCCGCGCGGCTATCGCCCGGTGCTGCCGGTGCCGATGTGGCCGGACCTGCGCGGCCTGAGCCAGGCCCCCGGCGAGCAGGTCGCAAGCCTGCCCACGGACGGCACCCCCGAGGAAGGCGGCGACGGCACCGCCCGCAAGACCCGGCGGATGAAATCCGACCAGGCCGAGCGCAAGGACAGCATCATCCTTTACAAGTTCGAGGCGATGCTGACCTGGGCCGAGATGATGAACATCAACCGCCGGGTCGAGGACGACGACCTCGACAATGCCAAGAAGGCCGCCGACGACCATGAGGAGATCGTGCTGGGCCAGGTCTCGAAGGCGCCGGCGACCAAGCTGAAGCTGCATCTCGACCTCGCCCCCGAGGACGTGGACCGCGAGCGCATCGCCGGCCGCTTCACCTATCCCGAATGGGACGCGAGGGGCGGCGTCTGGATGCCCGACCATTGCCGCGTGCTGGCCGCCCCGGTCAAGCCGGTGCCCGATTACGCCGGCGTCACCGATCCCGCCGCCCGCCGCCGCATCGAGGCCGTGCGCCGCCAGTTCCAGGCGCTGCGGCCGGCCAGGGCGATCCGCCACGCCCAGCCCGACGGCGACGAGCTGGACCTCGACGCCGCGCTGCGCAGCATCGCCGACCTGCGCGCCACCGGGCGCGGCAGCGATCGCATCTGGCAGCAGGCCCGGCAGGAGAACCGCGACCTCGCCGTCTCGATCCTGCTCGACGTCTCGCGCTCGACCGAAAGCGCCGTCACCGGGCGCCCGGTCATCGACATCGCGCGCGAGGCGCTGACCGCGCTGGCCTGGGGCCTGGACGCCTGCGGCGACCGCTTCGCCATCCAGGGCTTTTCCTCGTTGAAGCGCGACCGGGTCTGGATCCACGACTGCAAGCCCTTCACCGAACCCATGTCGCGCGAGGTCGAGGCGCGCATCCACGCCCTGCGCCCGGGCTTCTATACCCGGCTTGGCGCCGCGATCCGCCACGCCTCGGCCGGGCTCGCCGAAGAGGGCCGCTCGCGCCGGCTGCTGATCGTCATCACCGACGGCAAGCCCAACGACCTGGACCATTACGAGGGCCGCCACGGCATCGAGGACAGCGCCATGGCCGTGCGCCAGGCCCGCCGCGCCGGCCATGCGGTCTTTGGCATCACCATCGACAAGGGCGCGCAAAGCTGGTTCCCGCGCATCTTCGGCCAGGGCGGTTTCTCGGTGATCCGCGATCCCGACCGGCTGACCGGCGCCCTGCCGGAAATCTATCGCCAGCTGGTGCTGTGATGCGGATCGACGACCTGCCGGGAGAGCTGATCCTGTGGATCCTGATCGCCTCGGAAGTGCTGGTCTTTGCCGCCGGGCTTTCCGCCATGGTGGCGATGGGGCTGCGCGACCCGCAGGGCTTTGCCGCCGCGCAGGGCCATCTGGACGGGCGGCTGGCGGCGCTGAACACGGTGATCCTGGTCACCTCGGGCCTGTTCGCGGCGCGGGCGGAACGCGACGCCGCTGCCGGCCATCGCCGGCGCGCCCGGATCGGGCTGGGGCTCGCCGGGCTCGGCGGGCTGATGTTCCTGGCGCTGAAGGCGGTGGAATACGCCCGCGACATCCGCGCCGGCCTGGGGATGGACGGCCATCCCTTCTATACCTTCTATTACCTGCTGACCGGCTTTCACGCCGCCCATGTCATTGCCGGCGTGGCGGTGCTGGCGCTGGTCGCGATCCGGGCCCGGCCGGCCCCGGTGCAGGCCGGGGCAATGTTCTGGCATATGGTGGATCTGGTCTGGGTGCTGATCCTGCCCGTCATCTATCTGATCTGGTAGGGAAATCATGGACGCCCTGACCCGAACCTGGCTGCTGCTTCTGGGGCTGACGCTGGCGACCGCGCTGCTGGCCGGCATCGATGGAAGGCTGGCGGCCCTGGCGCTGCTGGCGCTGGCCTGGCTCAAGGCGCGGGCGATCCTGGGCGGTTTCCTGCATCTGCGCGCAGCACCCGGCTGGCTGGGCGCCGCCATGCTGCCGCTGGGCATCTGGCTTGCCGCGATCGGCGCGCTGTGCCTTGTCGCGCTTGGCTAGGGCGCGGTCTCGGCATGGGCGACCTCGCGCAGGCGAGCCACCGAATCGATCACGGCGCTGGCCTGGTCGATGCGCACGCCGCATTGCCGCAACCGGGCGAAGCTGCGGCTCAGGCTTTCCGGCTTCATCCCCAGCCGGCCGGCGATCAGCATCTTGTCATAGGGCAGCACCACCGTGGTGCTTTCGGCATCGGGCGGGCACAGGTCCAGCAGGAACTCGGCCACTCGCTGCGCGCCCGAGCGGGCCTTGAGCTGCTCGATCTGCTCGACCAGCCCCTGCAGATGCAGGAAGGTCGCGGACAGGATGGCGATCGCCGCCTCGGGATGGGCCTGCAGCAGGTTCAGGAAGGCTTGCGCCGGCACCGCCACCACCTCGCAGGCGGTCGAGGCCTCGGCCGAGACCGGATAGGCGGCGCGGCGCAGCGCGATGGGTTCGCCGAAACTTTGGCCGCGGGTCATGACGCCGACCACCGCCTCGGCGCCGTTCGGCGCGATGCGATAGAGCTTCAGCCAGCCCTCGGCCATGATGTGGATGGCCTGCGCCGGGTCGCCCTGGTGGAACAGCGCCTGCCCGCGCGCCAGACGGCGCACCTGGGCCACGTCCAGCAGCCCTTCGATCATGGCCGGCGGCAGGCCGGCGAACAGCCGCGACTCGCCGGCGATCCGGCGGTGCAGGGCAGTCAGTTTATGGCTCATGGCATGGCTTTCCGGTCGCGGACCGCCAGAGTAGGGGCAAGCCCGCGCGCAAACAAGGCCGAGCCGGTGCGAGGTGTGCGCCTGGGCTCTGACGGCCACACCCGGCGCCCGCGTCCGACGGGCGTTGGAATGCGCGCGAGCACCGCCAGGCGCGCGGATTTCGGTGCCGCTGCCGATGCCGGCCTCGGACGTGCCGAACGGGCGGCGATCAGATCGCGCCCGGGCATGGGCTCTTGCACCGTGATCGGCAGGGCCAGCGCCGGCCAAATCGGGCGACAGGCCGGGAAGGTCCGGGATGCATGGTTGCAGCCTGGACAAGGCGCGGCTCCCGCCGGAACCGCGGTGTTCGCGGCATTGGCGACATGGACCTTGTCGAACGGCCGGTTCAGCTGCGCCGATGCGCTCCTCGACGTCATGGCGCGTCCGCGGCGGCGGAGCGACGCCGCTGTTGACGATGATATCGGCGATCTGATGGGTCATGTTGGTCAGCGCCAGCGCCGCATTCAGCATATCGGCCCCCAACAGGATGATGAAAATCATCACCGTCGCCTCGGCGGTCCCCAGCAGGCATTGCAGGAAGGCGGCCGGCCGCAGGTCTCCCGACAATGCGGCAACCACGCCACAACCGACGACCCCGACGGCCGAAGCCTCGGTCGGGCTGGCCCAGCCCAGATAGATGCTGAGGATGACAAAAAGGAATACCAGGCTTACCGGCAGCACGCCGACAAAAGAGCGCAGGATCTCGCCCAGCGATGCGGGAATGCTGGCGGGGCCCGCGTCGGGGTTGCGGGCGACAATCATCATCACCACCAGCATATAACCCAAGACGGCGATGAGGGCGGGCACGATGGCGACGATAACAGCTTGCCAATCGATTCCCCGGTAAGGATGGCGTAGATCACCAGCGACAGAGGTGGCTCCGGAAATCTGAACAGCCGGGATAAGTGGATTTTCCGCGTATGAGCCGGGCCAGAAATTGATCCAGTGGATCAATTTCCCGGCGATTGGGCAGCATGATGCTGCGAGCGAGGAGAAGACCATGGGAAGACGACCGCGCCGGAACCACACCCGGCCTTCAAGGCGAAGGTGGCGGCAGCCGCGATCAAGGGCGAGAAGACGCTGATCGAGCTGGCGCAGGATTTCGACGTGCATCCGAACCAGATCAAGCAGTGGCGTGACCAGCTGCTCGAGGGCGCGACCGGGGTGTTCGGCGAAGCCGCGAAAGCTGAGCCAGAACCGATCGTCGATGTGAAGACCCGGCATGCAAAGATCGGAGAGCTGACGCTGGAGAACGATTTTTTGTCCGGCGCGCGCGGCAAGGCGGGTCTGTTGCCGAGCGCAAAAAGATGATCGATCCCTCGGCCAAGCTGAGCGTCAGCCGACAGGCCATCGTGCTGGGGGTCAGCCGGGGCAGCGTCTACTACAAGCCCCGCCCGGTGTCGGACGCGGACCTGAAGCTGATGCACCGCATCGACAAGCTGCACATGGAATTCCCCTTCGCGGGCAGCCGGATGCTGCAGGGCCTGCTGATCCAGGAAGGGTTCAAGGTCGGGCGGCTGCACGTTGCCACGCTGATGAAGCGCATGGGCATCGAGGCGCTCTACCCGACCTAACACCTCGAAGCCAGCGCCGGGGGCACAAGATCTACCCCTATCTGCTCAGGAAGCTGCCGATCACCCGCCCCAATCAGGTCTGGGCGATGGACATCACCTACATTCCCATGGCCCGCGGGTTCATCTATCTGGCTGCCGTGCTCGACTGGTTCACCGAAGCCGTGTCCTGGCATGGCGGGTGTCGATCACGCTGGAGGCCGAGTGCTGCAAGGAAGCCGTCGCGAAGGTACTGGCACGTCACGGCACGCCCGAGCTATTCAACACGGCTCAGGGAAGCCAGTTTACGTCCATCGACTTCATCAAGGTTCTGGCCGCCCGAGAGATCAAGTCCACATGGATGGCAAAGGCGCCTGGCGCGACAACGTCTTCGTCGAGCGTCTGGGGCGGACGGTCAAATACGAGGAGGTCTACCTGCGGGCCTAGGCCAGCGTGTCTGAGCCCCGCGCCGGGATCGGCCGCGATCTCGGCTTTTACAACAGCCGCCGTCCGCATTCATCGCTTGACGGGAAAACGCCCGATCAGGCCTACTTCACCCCGCCAATGCCCGAAGCGGCAGCGGCATAACCGAGGCAGAAAACCACTTGAAAACGCCCGGAACCTGTTCAGATCAATCGAACCACCTCTGTCATCATCAGGTCTCCCGGCAGACGCTGAATCACGCCGCAAGCGGAAAATCAATGGGTCCTGCCCCTAGTGGGGGCTGATCACAATGGCCAAATCGAACGCATGAATCGAACCATCAAGGAGGATGAAGCGGATCAGAAAACGATCCGGGGGATCGTTTTCCCGCTGAACGTCAAGCGCTTCCATTACGATAGCCACGTCCAGCTGCGAACGCACCTCGCCGACTGTGGTGGCATACAACTTCGCACGAAGGCTCAAAACCCTCAGCAGTCTCACCCCTACGAATACATCTGCAAGATCTGCACATCAGAGCCCGACAGATTCATTCTCAACCCAATCCACCAGATGCCAAGACTGAGCAGCTAGATGCTGAAGGGACGTGCCTTTGGGCTGAACCTCGGAAGGACCGAGGATCAACCAACCGGACAGCACTCATTTTCAGACCGACAGGCACATGTATTTGATCTCGAGGTAGTCCTCGATGCCGTAACGGCTGCCCTCGCGGCCGAGGCCGGATTGCTTGACGCCGCCGAAGGGCGCCACCTCTGTCGAGATCAGGCCGGTGTTCACGCCCACCATGCCGACCTCCAGCGCCTCGGCCACGCGCCAGACGCGGGACAGGTCGCGGGCGTAGAAATAGCCCGCCAGCCCGAATTCGCTGGCATTGGCCAGGGCTACCGCCTCGGCCTCGGTCTCGAAGCGCCAGACCGGGGCGACGGGGCCGAAGGTTTCCTCGCGCGCGATCCTCATCGAGGGCGTCATGCCGGACAGCACGGTCGGCTGGAAGAAGCTGCCGCCAAGCGCATGGCGCGCCCCGCCGGTGGCGATGGTCGCGCCATGCGCCCGGGCGTCGGCGATATGGTCCTCGACCTTGGCCAGGGCCGCGTCGTTGATCAGCGGACCGATCGCGACACCGTCGACCTGGCCGTCGCCGACCGCCAGCGCCGAGACACGGGCCGCGAGCTTTTCGACGAAGGCGTCATGCACACCCGCCTGCGCATAGATGCGGTTGGCGCAGACGCAGGTCTGGCCGGCATTGCGGAACTTGGCGGCCATGGCGCCCTCGACCGCCGCATCCAGGTCGGCGTCGTCGAAGACGATGAACGGCGCGTTGCCGCCCAGTTCCAGCGACAGCTTCTTGATCGTATCCGCCCCCTGCCGCATCAGGATCTTGCCGACGCGGGTCGAGCCGGTGAAGCTGATCTTCGCGATCCTGGGATTGGCGCAAAGCTCGGCCCCCATGCCGGCGGCATCCAGGCCGGGGACGATGTTCAGCACCCCCGCCGGAATGCCGGCACGCTCGGCAAGGACGCCGAGCGCCAGGGCCGAAAGCGGCGTGAACTCCGAGGGTCGCGCAACCATGGTGCAGCCCGCCGCCAGGGCCGGGGCGATCTTGCGCGCCAGCATAGCGTTCGGGAAGTTCCAGGGCGTGATGGCGCCGACGACGCCCGCCGGCTGCTTCAGCACGATGATGCGCTTGTCGGGCATGTGGCCGGGAATGGTGTCGCCATAGACGCGCTTGGCCTCCTCGGCGAACCATTCGACGTAGGACGCACCATAGGCGATCTCGCCCCGCGCCTCGGCCAGCGGCTTGCCCATCTCGGCGGTCAGGATGCGGGCCAGATCCTCCTGGTTGGCCAGGATCAGGTCGTGCCAGCGACGCAAGATCGCGGCCCGGTCCTTGCCGGTGCGCGCGGCCCAGGGCTTTTGCGCGGCATGGGCGGCGTCGATGGCGGCGCGGATCTCGACCGCGCCCATGTCGGCCACCGTGGCCAGCTCCGCCCCGGTGGCCGGGTTCGTCACGCTGAAAACCTTGTCGCCCTTGAAGCGCGACCCGTTGATGAAGGCGCTGCCGGTCAGCAGCGAGGGATCGTCCAGCTTGAGCACCTGCTTGTCGTCCAGCATCATGCGGCCCTCGCGGCGGCGATCGATTCCTCGATGATGTCCAGCGCCTCGGCGAAATGCGCCTCGTCGATGGTCAGCGGCGCCAGGAAGCGGATGACGTTGCCATAGGTGCCGCAGGTCAGCAGGATCAGCTTGCGCTTGAGCGCCTCGGCGCGGATGCGGTTCACCAGGTCGGGGTTCGGCTCCTTGCCGTCGGCGGCGGTGAACTCGGCCGCGACCATGAAGCCCGGCCCGCGCACCTCGGCCAGTTCCGGGGTGGTGGCGCGGATCGCCTCGAGCCGCTGGCGCAGGCGCGAGCCGAGCCGGTTGGCGCGGGCGCAGAGGTCTTCCTCCTCGATCACGTCCAGCACCGCATGGGCCGCGGCGATGCCCAGCGGGTTGCCGCCATAGGTGCCGCCCAGACCGCCGGGATTGGCCGCATCCATGATCTCGGCCCGGCCGGTGACGGCGGCCAGCGGCAGTCCGCCGGCCAGGCCCTTGGCCATGGTGGTCAGGTCGGCAGCGATACCGTGGCTCTCCATCGCGAACAGCGTGCCGGTGCGGGCAAAGCCGGTCTGCACCTCGTCGGCGATCATGACGATGCCGTGCCGGTCGCAAAGCGTGCGGATGGCGCGAACGAAGTCGGTCGGTGCCGGGTTGAAGCCACCCTCGCCCTGCACCGGCTCGAAGATGATCGCCGCGACGCGCGCGGGGTCCAGATCGGCCTTGAACAGCTTCTCGATGCCGGCCATGGCGTCCTCGGTCGTGGCGCCGTGCAGGGCGACCGGGAAGGGCACATGGAAGACATCGGGCATCATGGCGCCGAACCCGGCCTTGTAGGGCTGGACCTTGCCGGTCAGCGACATGCCCATGAAGGTGCGGCCGTGGAAGCCGCCGCCGAAGGCGATGACCGCGTTCCGCCCGGTATGGGCGCGGGCGATCTTGACCGCGTTCTCCACGGCCTCTGCGCCGGTGGTGACGAAGACGGTGCGCTTGTCGAAATCGCCCGGAACCGCTGCGTTCAGCCGCTCGGCCAGGCGCAGGTAGTTCTCATAGGGCAGAACCTGGTGGCAGGTATGGGTAAAGGCCACGGCCTGCGCCTTGACGGCCTCGATGACCCGGGGATGGCAATGGCCGGTGTTGACCACCGCGATTCCGGCGGCGAAATCGATGTAGCGGGTGCCCTCGACATCCCAGACCTCGGCATTGCGGGCACGGGCAGCATAGACCTGGGTCTGCATCCCCACGCCACGGGCAATGGTCGACTGGCGCAGTTCGGCGAGTTCGGTGTTCAGCATGGGGAAATCTCCTGTGGTCCGGGATGGGCCCGGTTGTCCCCGCATCTGCACTGTTCAAGATCACTTGGATAGTCTAATTCTTGTCATGAACAAGCTGTTGAATATCCTGATCCTTATGAGAAACCGTTCACGATCATGAACAAGGAAAACAGTGAGCTGGGCGATCTGCGGCTGGGCGCGCGGCTGCGAATCCTGCGCGAGCGTGCCGGCCTGTCGCAGCGCGCCCTGGCCAAGCGCGCCCATGTCACCAACGCCACGATCTCGCTGGTCGAGGCGGACAAGATGAATCCCTCGGTCGGCGCGCTGCGGCGCATCCTCGACGGCATCCCGGTCAGCCTGTCAGAGTTCTTCGCCTTCGAGCCCGAGCCCGAACAGGCCATCTTCTACCAGGCCGGCGACCTGCCCGAGCTGGGCAAGGGCAAGCTGTCGCTGCGCCGGGTCGGCCACAGCCAGTTCGGCCGCGCCATGACCATCCTGCACGAATGCTATGAGCCCGGCGCCGATACCGGCCGGGTGATGTATCAGCACGAGGGCGAAGAAGGCGGCGTGGTGATTTCCGGACGGATCGAGATCACCGTGGGCGAGGAACGCCGCATCCTCGGCCCGGGCGACGCCTATTATTTCGACAGCCGCAGGCCCCACCGCTTCCGCCAGGTCGGGGCCGAGCCCTGCGTCATCGTCTCGGCCTGCACGCCGCCGACCTTCTAGCGCCGCATCAACAGGTCGCGGCTGGTCTGCTGTAACGCCTCGACAAAGCAGCGGATGGCGGCGCGATCCTGCCAGTCCTGCCGCGCGGCGATCTGGAAATGCGCCGCATAGGACAGCAGGTCCGGGCGCAATGGCCGCAGGCGCCCGGGGAATTGCGCGGCGAAATGCGCCGGCAGGTGCCCCAGATAGGCGCCCGACAGGATCAGATGCGCCTCGGCCTCGATATTGGCGACGGTGGCATGGGGCGCGGCGATGGCAAAGATGCGAATGTCGCGCGCCGCCCAGTAGCTGCGGGCGATGATGCGGTGTTCGCGCACCGTGTCGATGCCGATATCGCCGTCCGGCACTTCGAAAAGCGGATGGCCCTGCGCGCAATACAGGTGGTGGGGTTCGTCATGCAGATCCAGGTAATCCAGCCCTAGCACCGCGCGCGGGAAGCTGCCGACGGCCAGGTCGATCTTCTGGCCGATGACCTCGCGCAGCAGTTCCCCCGGCGGCAGCGTGATCACCTCGAGATGGACCGAGGGCGCGCGCTCGGCAAACAGCGCCACGGCGCCGGCCACCGGACAAAGCGGATCGGTGATGATCGTGTCCACGATCCCCAGCGTCAGGTTGCGCGGCAGTTGCGAGCTGAGCCCCGCGATGCGCGTGGAAAACTGTTCCATGGTCGCGATCAGCCGCTGGGCTTCCTGGAGTGCCCCCACTGAAGTGGTCCACCCACTGGGATAGAAATATCCTGTTCAGGAGGACCATCAGATGGCAGGCAAGCGAGACAAACCGGAAGACATCGTTCTGAAGCTTCGACAGATTGAAGTGCTTCATGGACAGGGAATGGCAATTTCCGACGCGGTGCGGCAGATCGGCGTGACCGAGCCGACGTATTATCGCTGGCGCAAGCAGTATGGCGGCATGAACCGGGATCAGCTGAAGCGTCTCAAGGAGCTTGAGGCGGAGAACCAGCGGTTGCGGCGCGCGGTGTCAGATCTGACCTTGGACAAGATGATCCTGAGCGAGGCTGCACGGGGAAACTTCTAAGCCCTTCGCGCCGTCGCCAGTGCATTGACCATGTGCGGCAGGCGCTCGGCATATCCGAGCGCCGCGCCTGCCGCATCCTCGGGCAGCACCGCTCGACGCAACGCAAGGTTCCTTGCGGCGCCCCGGACGAAGAACGGCTGACGGAAGACATCATCACGCTCGCTCGCACCTACGGGCGATATGGCTATCGGATGATCACCGGATTGCTGAACAACGCCGGTTGGCATGTAAATCATAAACGCGTGGAACGGATATGGCGGCGTGAAGGGCTGAAGGTCCCGCAAAAGCAGGCAAAGAAGGGTCGGCTCTGGTTGAACGACGGGTCCTGCGTCCGTCTCCGGCCGGAGCACCCGAACCACGTCTGGTCCTATGATTTCGTTCAGGACCGGACACATGACGGACGGCTGTTTCGGACGCTCAATATCATCGACGAATTCACGAAGGAGGCGCTGGTGATCCGTGTAAACCGCAGGCTCAATTCCACCGACGTAATCGACGCCCTGACGGATCTGTTCATCTTGCGTGGCCCGCCTGCGTTCATAAGGTCCGACAATGGCGCGGAATTCATTGCCAAGAAGGTGCAGGGCTGGATCGGCGCAGTTGGTGCCAAGACCGCGTTCATCGAGCCGGGTTCACCCTGGGAGAACGGGTATTGCGAGAGCTTCAACGCTCGATTCCGCGACGAACTCCTGGATGCAGAAGTCTTCTATTCGCTCAGGGAGGCCCAGATCCTCATCGAGCGATGGCGCCGCCACTACAACACTGTCAGGCCGCACAGCTCCCTGGGATACCGCCCACCCGCACCGGAAGCCGTCATCCCAATAGACCAGCGGCCGACGATGCACTAACAATCAACCCGGACCACTCGGTGGGGGCAGTCCACGCGGCATCCACGAGATGCCGAGAAAAGCATAACAAATTTCGAGCCCTCATCACGATGATAAGCGAGCTTCTCGAGGCTGCCTTTGATACTGATGCTCCACACGCCGGAGTGGCGGACCGATACAGAGGCAGAGATGGGCATATCGCGACGCCGCTTTTTCATGGGCATGGCAGCAGGTTTCCTCGGTGCAGGGCTGGGCATTCCGCGCCTGTCTCTGGCCGAAACGATGGCCAGGCTGACGTACCGCCAAGGCGGTCGCGGCCCCTCGCGCTTTCATCCCAACTTCGTCAAGGATGTCGGGCTGCTGACCGACCTGAACGCCACCAACCAGGGCGGCGCCTGGTGGAATTTCGACAGCTACATCACGCCGGTCGAACAATTCTATATCCGCAACGAATACGCCACGCCGCGCGCCGAAATCGACCGGCGGGTCGATCCCCGCTTCTGGCGGCTGCGCATCCATGGCGATGCCGTCGAGCGACCAATCGAGATCACCTATGACGACCTGCTGAAAATGCCCTCGCGCAGGATCCAGAGCGTGATGCAATGCGCAGGAAACGGCCGCACCCTGTTCTGGGAACAGGAGGGCATGCTCGAGGGCGATCGAAGGGTCAAGGGCAACGGCTGGGGCATGGGCGGCATCGGCATGGCGGAATGGGACTATGTGCCGATGAGCTATATCCTGGACCTGGTCGGGTTGAAGCCGAATGCGAAAGCCTGCCTGTTCTGGTCGGGCGTGGACGGCAAGGCGCCGAACACCGAATCCGACACCGGCCGCCCCATGCCGATCGCCGACATCCTGGAACGGCCCGACGATATCGGGCTGGCCTTCAGGATGAACGGCATGCCGCTGCCGCCCGACCATGGCGCCCCGGTCCGGGCCCTGGTTCCCGGCTGGTGCGGCGGCGCCTCGACGAAATGGCTGACCGAGATCAAGATCGCCTCGCATGATTTCTGGGTTCGTCTGAATACGATCGGCCATTCGATGGTCGGCCCGGACTATCCGCCGCCCGTGCCCGCGCCGGATGACGAGTTCCGCTTTGTCACGCCGAAGGATGTGATCGGCGTGCCGGTGACCTGGCACGTCGCACGGTCGTTCCTGACCTTGCCTCTGACCCTGTCCCGGCAACCCGATATTCCGGCGAATTATCCGCTGGCCCGGGACGAGGTTCCGGTCATCCCCGCCGGCCCGCAAAGCCTGCGCGGCTATGCCTCGGCCCCGCGCCATGGCGTGGCCAAGGTGCATGTGCGCGTCAATGGCGGACCATGGGCCGAGGCACGCATCCTTGATTCCGCCCCCAACCGCTATAGCTGGGTCCGGTTCGAAATGCCTTTCGATCCGCTGCCAGGCGAGTATCTTGTGGAAACGCGCCTGACGGACAAAAGCGGCGCGGTCCAGCCCGACGCGACCCCGTTCAACGCCGGAGGCTACGACTACAGCGCGGTGCCGCGTTTCCGCATCATCGCGGCATAAAGCAAACGAAACCGGAGGATCCGACCATGACCAGCACCAATCGACGCAACCTGCTGAAACTCGCCCTGGCCGCCGCCGCGACACCCGCCCTGCCGGGCCTGCTGCGGGCGGCGCCCGAGTCCCGCGGCTTCGCCCCGGCGGCCACCGACTGGCGCAGCTTCGAGCTGCGCACGCGGGTCAGGCTCGCGCCGCAGGGCGTGACGCAGGTCTGGCTGCCGGTGCCGGCGGTCGAGACGGACTACCAGCGCAGCCTGGATCACGGTTTTACCGGCAATGCCAGCGAGGCCGCTTTCGTCACCGATCCGGCCAGCGGGACGCGGATGCTGCATGCCCGCTTCGATGCCTCGACCGCCGAGCCCACGGTCGAGCTGGTCAGCCGCGTTCAGACCCGCAATCGCGTGGTGGACTGGAACCGGACGTCGGACGTGCAAGAGGATCCGGCGGTGCTGGAGGCGGCGCTGAAGGGTTCCAGCCTCAAGCCGCTGGACGGCGTGGTGCTGGAACGCGCGCGCGAGATCACCAAGGGCGCCACCAGCGACCGCGAGAAGATCGCCGCGATCTATGCCTGGATCGTCAATCATTGCTATCGCAACCTGGACACGCCCGGCTGCGGACCGGGCGACATCCAGGCCACGCTGACGACGGCCGGGCTCGGCGGCAAATGTGCCGACCTGAACGGGCTTTTCGTGGGGCTGGTGCGCGCCTCGGGCGTGCCGGCGCGCGACATCTACGGCGTGCGCGTGGCGCCCTCGGCCTTCGGCTACAAGCAGCTGGGCGCCAACAGCCCGGAGGTGACCGGGGCGCAGCATTGCCGGGCCGAGGTCTGGCTGGCGGGCCATGGCTGGGTGGCAATGGACCCGGCAGACGTGCTGAAGGTGATGCGGGCCGAGACCGACCGCTGGATCAAGGACCCGGCCGATCCGCTGGTCGCGCCGGTCAACGCGGCGCTGTTCGGCAATTGGGAAGGCAACTGGCTGGCCTATAACACCGCCAGCGACGTGGCCCTGCCCGGCGTGGACGGCGCCCTGCCCTTCCTGATGTATCCGCAGGGCCTGAACGCCCAGGGCCGGCTGGATGAGCTGGACGCCAAGGCCTTCACCTATGAGATGACCGCGCAAGAGGTCTGAGCAATCCCCTCGGGCGGGCATTCCGGTCCCGGATGCTTGCCCGCGGGGCCGCGACAGGGGCGGCGCAGCGTCTTTCGGCTGCGCGGCGCCGCCGCCTGTCGCAACAGCGGCATGTCGGGCTGACGGCTACAGGGCGCGGAGCGCGGCGCAAAGCCGGTCGATATCCGCGCGGGTGGTATAGAGGCCCAGGCTGGCGCGGCACAGCGCCTTGACCCCCAGCGCCGCCATCAGCGGTTGCGAGCAGAAAGAGCCGGCGCGTATGGCGATGCCTTCCTGGTCCAGCAGCGCCGCCAGGCGTTGCGGCGATCCGGCCCGCTGCAGCCGGAACGAGAACAGCGGCCCCTTGCCCGGCGCCATGCCGAACAGCTCGATCCCCGGCACCTTGGCCAGCTCCGCCCGGGCATGGGCGACCAGATCCCGCTCATGCGCGCGAATGCGCGCCATGCCGATGCCGCCGAGATAGCCCAGCGCGGCGCCAAGCCCGATCTGGGCGACGATCGCCGGGGTGCCGGCCTCGAACCGCAGCGGCGGCGCGGCATAGGTTACGGCCTCGCGCGTCACCTCGCGGATCATGTCGCCGCCACCGCGATAGGGCTGCATCTCGGCCGCCCGCGCGCGCCGGACCCACAGCGCGCCCGAACCCGAGGGACCATAGAGCTTGTGGCCCGCCAGCGCATAGAAGTCGCAGCCGATGGCCTGCACGTCCACCGGCGCATGCACCGCGCCCTGCGCGCCATCGACCAGCACCGGCACGCCGCGCGCCTGCGCACCGGCGCAGATGGCGGCCAGATCGACCTCGACCCCCAGCACGTTCGACATCTGCGTGACCGCGACCAGCCGGGTCCGCGGCCCGATGGCGTCGATCACCGCCTGCGGGTCCAGCGTGCCGTCGGGCTCGAAATCCACCCATTTCAGCACGACGCCCTGGCGTTCGCGCAGGAAATGCCAGGGCACGATATTGGCGTGATGCTCGGCCGCCGACAGAACGATCTCGTCGCCCGGACCAAGCCGCGGCGCGGCCCAGGCTGCGGAAACCAGGTTGATCCCTTCGGTCGCGCCCGAGGTGAAGATCACCTCGTCCTCCTCGGCGTTCAGAAAGTCGGCAACGATCCCGCGCACGGATTCATAGCGCTCGGTCATCACTGCGGACAGGTGGTGCAACCCACGATGCACGTTGGAATAATCCTCGGCATAGGCCGACATCACCGCATCCAGCACCGCCCGCGGCTTCTGCGCCGAAGATGCGCTGTCCAGATAGCACAGCGGCTTGCCGTTCACTTTGCGCGCCAGGATCGGGAAATCGCCCAGCAGGTCCAGCGGTCCGGTCATTGCCTGTTCCTCCCTTCATGATCTGCATATTCCTCCTGCGGGATGGACGCCCGCTCAACCACGCATCACGCAAAATGATGCTGCGATAATCAGGCTGGGCGCTGGAGAAGCCGGATGCCATGTTAACCCGTCATCACGATTTTGAACCCTCGGACGGCCCCGCCGTCCCCCGGATGGTGGTCGCATGACGCAAGACGAACAGCTCTGGAATGCAGCGGATCTGGGTTGCGGCGAGTTGGTCGTGCTGCTGCGCATCCGGTTGCGCAAGATGCCCGGGCAGGTGCTGCGCGTCGTCGCCACCGATCCCGGCGCGCCCGAGGACATTCCCGCCTGGTGCCGCATGACGCGCTGCGAGCTGCTGCGTCACGACCCGGCCACGCATTCCTTCTGGATCCGGTCGCGCGACGACTGGAACTGACCCCAACCCCCATCACTCAGGAAAATCCCATGCCCGGAAAATTCGTCGTCTCGATCAGCTGCGCCCAGGACAATACCGACAAGGCCACCGTCGGCTTCGTGGTGGCCAATGCCGCCGTCGCCTCGGACAAGCAAGCGGTGGTCTTTCTGTCCATCGAGGGCACCCGGCTGTCGCAGAAAGGCTATGCCGACGGCATCCACGAAGAGGGCTTCGCGCCGCTTTCGGAGCTGATGGCCAGCTTCGCCGAGGCCGGCGGCGAGATCTATGTCTGCTCGCCCTGCTTCAAGAAGCGCGGGCTGGACGAGGACAACCTGATCGCCGGCGCCAAGGTCGTCGGCGGCGCCAAGCTGGTCGAATTCATGTCGGACGGCGCGCCGTCGATCTGCTACTGAGGCCCGACGATGATCCCCGTCAGGTCCATGGCGCTTGCCTTCGTGGCGGCCGCGCTGGCCTATATCGCGCTGTCCTTCGCGCTTTTCGAGATGCCGCAGACGCTGGAGGCGGCGCAGGATTGCGGCTTCCTGCCCGGCGAATTCGCCGGCCCGGGCGAGCTGAGCTATGCCCGCAACCATGCCTTTGCCGTCAGCTTCCTGCGCAAGCAGGAATATTTCACTGCCATCACCGTGGGGCTGGCCATCGCCTTTGCCGTCTTTGCCCTGCGCATCCGCCGGGGCGGCGCCATTGCCGCCGGCGGCGGGCTGCTGGCGGTCTCGGCGCTGTGCGTCTCCTGCCTGGCGCCGGTGCTGTCGGTGATCGGGCTCGGCGTCGCCGGCAGCCTGCTCGCCGGGGTGCCCAAGGCGCTTCTGGCGCTCAACACGCTGCTGCTGACCGGCTGGGGCGTCCTTTACCTCTCGCGTCGCGGCACGGCCTGCCCGCTACCCAGCAAGGAAATCCTGCAATGAAACAGATCCTGATCGCGCTGGCCTGCTCGACCGCGCTGGCCTTCCCGGCACTGGCGGTCGATTACGCCGAGGTCCTGAGCCCGGCAAAGCCCGGTCTGCCGCTGGCCCATCCGGTCATCATGCAAAAGGCTGCCGACCTGCCCTTCACCAGCCCCGACGAGGGCATGGTCAATCCGGCCTATGTTCCGGGCCTGCCCGGCCTGCCGCAGGGCTACACGCTGGCCGATGATTTCGGCCGCGCCCCGGTCAAGCATGACGGCGTCTTCATCCGCCAGAGCCGGGTCGAGGGCGACGAGGTGGTGATCCCCGCCGGCGGCCTGGTCTATATGGAGGACACCTGGGGCGGCGAGGTCGCGCTGCGCGGCGAACAGCTGCCGGTGCTGGGCCGCAAGCCGGTCTACATCGACTACGACATGTCCATCGCCGTGCAGGAAAACGTCACCCTGCCCGCCGGGAAAAGCGTCGCGGTGGGCGGGACCGCCTATAGCTATTCCGCCACGGTCGGGCATGAGACGCTGGCGAACCACACGCTGCAGACCGGCACCATCGGCGGCACCGACTGGGATTGGGCCTTCGGTGGCCCGGTGCTGTCGGACACGGAAACCGGCTGGTACGGCATGCGCTTTGCCGAGCTCTACAACCAGGGCCAGGCCCGTTCGGTCTCGCGCGAGGCGATCACCTTCGACTGGCTCTCGGGCGTGCGGATGGACCGGCTGCTGCTGGCGGAAAACACCGTCTTCAAGGGCTTGGCCGGGGCCGGGCAAAGCTGGCAGCTCGGCGGTCGCGAACTGGTCGTCAAGGCGGTGGACGAGGCCGCCGGAAACGTCACGCTGGAATTGCGCCAGGACGGCAAGGCCGTCGCCGAAAAGACCTTGGGGCCGGTCGTCGGCGACCGGCTGATCGAGGACACCGCCGCCCGCAAGGCGTTGATCTTCGAGCATGGCGATGTGGTGGCGTTCCTGTCGCCCTGGCCCGAGCCGTTCCAGGACGGCAAGGCCAGCCTCAAGGTCTATGACGGCGCGTTCAGCCTGGCGTTCGGCGCCGATTACGCCGCCGATCCGCGCTTCGCGGTCTATCCGCTGGGCTGTCCGACCGGCCACAATTTCGGCTTCATGCTGGTCAACAAGCAGGAAATCCGCATCCCCGCCGGCGGCAAGGCCGAGGGCCCCGAGGGCTATTTCCGCATTACCGTCAATGGCATCGCGAATGGCAGCGTCACCGATTGGCATGTCGAGGACCGGCAGGGCAACCGCTCGCTGAACCTGGGCGGGGCGGGGGTCGGCACCATCGACCTGGTGCTGGGCCAAGGGCGCGCAGCCGGGCAGTCGATGTTGAAATCGCTGGGCCGCGGCCTGCTGGCGCGCACCTATGACGCCGCGCTGCGGGCCGAGATCGCCGCCCTGCCCGAAGGCGCCCAAGCGGCCGCGCCGCTGCCCGCCCCGGCCGCGACCACCGCGCAGGTGCTGCCGGCCACGGGCGGAACGGGCGCGCTTTACCTGGCCATCGGCCTTGGCGTGCTGGCCGCTGGCGCCTTCGGCTTCGAGATCGGCCGCCGCAGGGCCTGAGCCGCAGCAAGGAGCGTGACATGGACAGCATCGCCGAACTTCGCCACGACCTGGCCCCGGATGCCGGCTTTGACGGCGGCGACCTGGATTGCGGTAACGGCCTTCTGCTGCTGATCCGCAAGCATATCGACCCGCTGCCGCGCGGCGGCCTGCTGGAGATCCGCTCGACCGAGATTTCGGTCGATGAGGACCTGCCGGCCTGGTGCCGGATGACCGGCAATGAATTCCTGTCGCTGCGCCGACAGGGCCGGCAGCGGTCCTTCCTGATCTGCAAGGGCGCGCTGTCGGAACGTCGGGCCGAGCCGCCGCCCACCGTTCCCGCCGAACCGGCGCCGCTGCCACCGCGGGTCGCGCGCCCCGTGCCGCCGGTGCCCGAACTGGCGGTGATGGGCATGGGCTCATGGCCGCGGCCGCGCTGGATGGTCGAGGCCATGCACGCCCATGTCGAGGGCCGCCTTTCGGAGACCGCCTTTCACCAGACCGCCGACGATGCCGTGCGGCTGGCCGTCGCCGCGCAGGAACGCGCCGGCGCCGATGTCGTCACCGACGGCGAGCAACGCCGCGACAGCTATGCCAGCTTCGTCGCGACGCGGCTGGAGAACTGCCAGCTGATCCCGCTGACCGACCTGCTGCCCCTGGTCGATCACCCCGAGGAATTCGCGGCCGAACTGCGCGCGCTCGACATTCCGGCCGGCGATGTGCGGCACCCGGCGGTCTTCGGCCCGCTGCGCCGCACCCGCCCCATCGTCGCGCATGAGGTCGATTTCGCCCGCGCCCTGACCGACAGGCCGGTCAAGGTCGCCCTGCCCGGCCCCTATCTGCTGACCCGGACCATGTGGATGGAATGCATCTCGGACCGCGCCTACGCCAGCCGCGAGGAACTCGCCGCGGACATCGTCCGCGTGCTGCGCGAGGAGCTGGCCGAGTTGATCGAGGCCGGCGCCGCGCTGATCCAGTTCGACGAGCCGGTGCTGTCGGACGTGGTCTTTTCCGGCGCCAAGAACAAGCGCAGCTTCATGTGCGGCGCACTGTCGGAAACGCTGGCGCCCGAGCATGAGCTGGGCTTTGCCCGCGATCTGCTGAACGCGGTCTTCGACGGCTTCGACCGCGGCCGCATCGCGCTGCATGTCTGCCGCGGCAACTGGACCCCCGACGAGTCGGTGGCGCTGAGCGGCAGCTATGCGCCGCTGATCGACACCCTGGCCCAGGTCCGCGCCGGCGCCTATCTGCTCGAGGCCGCGACGCCGCGCGCGGGCGACATGGGCATCCTGTCGGCGCTGCCGCAGGACGCGCGCATCGGCGTGGGCGTGGTGAACCAGAAGCTGCAGACGGCCGAGGCGGTGGACGAGATCGCCGCCCGCATCCAGCGCGCCATCACCCTGTTCGGGCGCGAGCGGGTGCTGCTGCATCCCGATTGCGGCTTCGCCACCTTCGCCGACAATCCGATCTGCTGCGGCGATCTCGCGGCGGACAAGATCGCCGCCATCGCCCAAGCCGCGGCGCGGTTCCGGTGAACGCGCCGCGGCCGGTTGCCGGAAGGCGGGGAAGGTCAGCCCGCCGCGTGCCGCATGGCCTCGAGACGCTCCCGCGCCTCGTCGAGGGCGGCTTCGCGATGCTTCGTGACCTCTTCCAGCAACCTCTCCTTGGCCCGGTCCAGCAGGGCCTCGGGCGCCAGATCCGGTTCAAAGCGCCAAAGCTGCGCGGGCTCGCCGTCGATGCGCGCCCGGACCTCGCCCGCGGCATCGCCGTAGTCCAGCCAGACCTGCCAGCGGAAGGTGCCAAGCCAGCCGGTGATCGACCCCATGGGCTTGCCGACATGGACGATCACATTGTCACGCGACAGATCCTTGACGATCCCGGCTTGCCCGGCCAGCGCGGTCGCGAAACGGTCCTTTTCCTTCAATGCGTCGATCGCCGCCGCCATGCCCTGCATATCTGTTCTCCTGCCATGATCCGCGGCATTCAGCGCCGCTCGGGCGATCAAGGGCGATTTCATGGATTCGTGCAAACCCCCATCACGCAATTGGATGTGCGCAGAACAACATGGGACGAAAGAACGCGGGAAGCCGCAGACATCCCGCAGCGGCCCGGCGCGGCGGCATCACAGTTTTCGATCCTGCCTAACCGCTTGCGACGCGGCATCTCGCCGTCGAACGGCTAGAGTGCGCCCGAGATTCACGAGGCGGAAAAGACCATGACCATGCCAACCGCGCTTTCCGCCCTGCCCCCGGTGCATGAGATCCTGCAATCGCCCGAGGGACGGGATTGCACCGCGCGGCACGGCCATGCCGCCAGCCTGGCCTGCATCCGCGAAGTGCTGGATGAATGCCGCCAGCGGCTGCTGGCGGGCGCCGCGGGCACCGGAACGCGCGAAAGCGCCGCCGGGCAAATTGCCGGTGTCGCGCTGGAAAGGCTCGACCAGCGCCACGCGCCGGCGATGAAGCGCGTGCTCAACATGACCGGCACGGTGCTGCACACCAATCTTGGCCGCGCGCTTTACGCGCCGCGGGCGGTCGAGGCCGCCATGCGCGCCATGACCGGGCCGCTGGCGCTGGAATACGACCTCGACGCCGGCCGGCGCGGCCAGCGCGACGACGCCGTGCAGGCGCTGGTGGCCGAGATCACCGGCGCCGAGGCCGCCTGCATCGTCAACAACAACGCCTCGGCCATCCTGCTGGTGCTGGCGGCGCTGGCGGCGGGGCGCGAAACCATCGTCTCGCGCGGCGAGCTGATCGAGATCGGCGGCTCGTTCCGTATGCCGCAGATCATGGAAAGCGCCGGCACCCGCCTGCGCGAGGTCGGCACCACCAACCGCACCCATCTGCGCGACTACGAAAGCGCCATCGGGCCCGACACGGCGCTGCTGCTGAAGGTGCATCCCTCGAACTATCAGGTGCTGGGCTTCACGCATGAGACGCGCTGCCCGGAGCTGCTGCCGCTGGCGCGCAAGCACGGGCTGCCGTTGGTCGATGACCTGGGCTCGGGCGTGCTGGTTGATCTGTCGCGCTGGGGCCTGCCGCGCGAACGCAGCGTGCAGGATGCACTGGCCGAGGGCGTGGACCTGGTGACCTTCTCCGGCGACAAGCTGCTGGGCGGGCCTCAGGCCGGCTTCATCGCCGGGCGCCGCGACCTGGTCGAGGCCTGCGCCCGCCATCCGCTGAAACGCGCGCTGCGGCTCGACAAGGTGCGGCTGGCAGCGCTGGAGGCGACGCTGTCGCTTTACCGCGACCCCGACCGGCTGGCCGAGACCCTGCCCACGCTGCGCCACCTGGCCCGGCGGCCCGACGAGATGCGGGCCATGGCCCAGGCGATCCTGCCCGCGCTGGCCGCTGCCCTGCCCGCGAGCCATGCGCCCGGGATCGCGGAATCCCAGGCGCAGATCGGCTCGGGCGCGCTGCCGCTGGAAACGCTGCCGAGCCTTGCCTTGCGCATTCCGGCCCCGGGCGCCAGCGCCGAGCGGATCGCCCGCGCGCTGCGCCGCCTGCCGCTGCCGGTGATCGGCCGCATCGCCGAGGGCGCGGTCTGGCTGGACCTGCGCTGCCTCGACGATGCCCGGGCGCTGGTCGAAGAACTGCCCGGCCTTGCCGCGCTGCTGGACGAATGAACCACAACCAAGGAACTGCCATGACGGAACGCCATTCGAAACTGATCATCCTGGGCTCGGGCCCGGCCGGCAATACCGCCGCGATCTATGCCGCCCGCGCCAATCTCAAGCCCATGCTCATCGCCGGGATGGCGCATGGCGGGCAGTTGATGACCACCACCGACGTGGACAACTGGCCCGCCGATGCCGAGGGCGTGCAGGGGCCGGAGCTGATGGAGCGGTTCCAGCGTCATGCCGAGCGGTTCGAGACCGGGATCGTTCACGACCACATCAACACGGCCGACCTGAGCGCCCGGCCGATCCGGCTGGAGGGCGACAATGGCAGCTATACCTGCGACGCGCTGATCGTCGCCACCGGCGCCTCGGCGAAATACCTGGGGCTGCCCTCGGAGCAGGCGATGATGGGGCGCGGCGTCTCGGCCTGCGCGACCTGCGACGGCTTCTTCTACAAGGGCAAGCCGGTCGCCGTGGTCGGCGGCGGCAATACCGCCGTCGAAGAGGCGCTGTATCTGGCGAACATCGCCAGCCATGTCACGCTGGTCCACCGCCGCGACAAGCTGCGCTGCGAGAAGATCATGCAGGACAAGCTGATGGAGAAGGTCGCCGCCGGCAAGATCACCCTGCGCTGGAACAGCGAAGTGGACGAGGTGCTGGGCGATGACCGCGGCGTGACCCATGTCCGGCTGCGCGGCACTGCGGACGGCGCCACCGACGAGATCGCGGTGGACGGCGTCTTCATCGCCATCGGCCATCATCCGAACACCGACCTGTTCACCGGGCAGCTCGAGATGGACAATGGCTATCTGGTCACCCAGGGCGGACGACACGGCATGGCGACCCAGACCTCGATCCCCGGCGTCTTTGCCGCGGGCGACGTGCAGGACCAGATCTATCGCCAGGCCGTCACCAGCGCCGCAAGCGGCTGCCAGGCCGCCCTGGACGCCGAGCGTTACCTCGACGGGCTCTAGCACCCCCCGGCGGCTGCGCGGCTCAGGTCTCGGGGCTGCGCAGCGGTTCCGGTGCCTGGGCCGGGGCCGCGGGCGAACGGACCAACTCATAGCGGATGCGGGGTTTTTCGTCCCCGGATCGGTTCAGGTCGCGCAGCCGGGCGGTAATCGCCGCCTCGGCTGCGGTGCGCCGCAGATGCAGGCGCTGCATGTCCAGCCAGGTCGGCGTCTTGAAACGCTCGAACCACAGATCCGCGGCGGCGATATCGCGCGACAGCGTCCAGTCCCGCGCCCCGGCCCGCATCCGCGCGCTGCGACGCTTCGCCATCAATGCCAGGAACTCGGTCTCGTCCTCGGGCGCGATGCGGTATTCGACCACTGCCAGCATCGGGCCGCTTTTATGCACCAGATCCAGCCTTGGCTGCGGCGCCTGCCAATGCGCCTGCGGCTCGATCCCGGCGACGTCGAAGTCGCGGATCCTCAGCACCAAGCCCAGGATCGCACCCAGGATCAGCACGGCGGCCGAGACCTGCAGCGAAAAAGCCGTGGAATGATGCGTTGCCAGCCAGCCCCACAGCCAGCTTCCCAGCGCATTGCCGGCAAAGCAGGCGGTCTGGTATAGCGCGTGGCAACGCCCGACCACCCAGCGCGGCGCCGACATCTGCACCGTGGTGTTGAAGCTGGCCAGCGTCACCAGCCAGCTGCCGCCGGCCAGCGCAGCCGCAGGCAGGGTCAGCGCCAGCGAACTTCCGAACGACACGGCCAGCACGCCCGCCGCGAACAGCACGAAACCGCCGCGCACCTGCTGTTCGACCCGCAGGCGGCGGGCAATGGGACCGTTCAGCATCGCCCCCGCAACCCCGCCCAGGCCAAAGGCACCGAGCAGCAGCCCATAGATCCGCGGCCCGCCGCCCAGCAGGTCGCGCGCCACCAGGGGCATCAGCGCCATCAGCGAGATCCCGGCGAGATTGAAGATCGCGGCCCGGATCTGCACACGCATCAGATTGGGCGACAGCGCCAGATAGCGCAGGCCGGAAGAGATTGCGCCCAGCAGGTTCTCGGGCGGCAGTTCGCCGGCGTGGCGCGTGCTGGGCCAGCGCCGCGCCACCAGGATCACGCCCAGGTTCGACAGCGCATTGACGCAGAATGCGGCAAAGGCGCCCAAGGCCGCGACCAGCAGCCCGCCAAGCGCCGGGCCGACCGTGCGCGCGATATTGAATCCCAGGCTGGTCAATGAAATCGCCTGCGGCAGCATCTGGCGCGGCACCAGCTCTGTCGCCATGGTCTGCCAGCCGGGATTGTTCAACGCCTTGCCCGAACCGACCAGAAAGGTCAGCACCAGCAGGCTCCAGGGCGACAGCACCCCCAGCCAGGCGCAGACCGCCAACAGGCTGGACACGATCAGAAGGAAGCTCTGCGACCACAGCACGATGGTGCGCCGTCCCAGCGCATCGGCGACCGCGCCCGCCGGCAGCGCGAACAGCATCACCGGCAGGGCGACCGAGGTCTGCACCAGCGCAATCTGTTCCGGCGTGCCCCCGATCGAGGCCATCAGCCAGGACGCGCCGACCATCTGGATCAGCCAGCCGAAATTGCCCGACAGTCCGGTTAGCCAATAGGCCAGAAACGCCGGGCGGCGAAGCGGCGCAAAGGTCGAATGCTGCGGCTGCGTCATCGCGCGGCCATTCTGCGGGCCCGATCAGTCAATCGCGCCCACCACCTGCCGGGCGTCCGCCTCGGCATCGGACAAGAGCCCGCCGAAGCCGCTGCGGACCGAGCCCGCCGCCCAGAGGCCGGGCAGTGAGGCGCGGCCAGCGGCATCCGTGACGATGGCGCCGCGCGCATCGCGCTCGACCGTCGCAGGCAGGAAATCGACCAGCGGATCCTGGCCGACGAAGACGAAAAGCGCCCGGCAAGGCAGCAGCTGTTCCGAACCGTTCGGGCCTTCCACCCGTACCCCAGTCAAACCGCCGGCATCCTGTTCGATGGCCCGGACCGTGCTGTTATGCATGAGGGTGATGGAGGCATCCGCTTCGGCGCGGGCGACGAAATCGGGCCGCGCGCGCGGCGCCGAGCGCAGGACCAGCGTCACCCGCGCTCCGAACATGGACAGCGTCAGGGCCTCCTGAAAGGCGGAATCGCCGCCGCCGACCACGATGGTCTCCTGGCCCGCGAGCATGGGACCATCGCAATCGGCGCATTCCGAGATGCCCCGACCAATCAACGCCTCTTCGCCCGCCAGCCCCAGCCGGCGAGGCCGCGTGCCGCTGGCGATGACGACATGACGGGCCAGCACCTCGCCCGCATCGCTGCGGATACGCCAGCCCTTGCTGTCTTGCGACAGCCCGGTGACGGCGCCGTTCAGGGTCTCGATGCCCAGGTCCATGTTCTCCATGGCCAGGCTGGAGACCAAATCCGGCCCGCCGGTCGGCTTGCCCTCTGGCGCGGGATCCAGATGGTTGACATTCATGACGAAGCCGCCGGCGAACATCTGCTCGAAGGTGATGAGCTCCAGGCCTTTTTCCTGCGCCAGCCGGGCCGCCATGAGTCCCGCATAACCCTGGCCGATCACCGCAACGTCATATGTCTTCATCTCGTCCTCCTGACCGTTCGGCCGGATTCCGGCCTGCGCGGCTATCCATACAGGCAGATATCGGGGAACAAGCCTTCAGCTTGCTGAAGTATGATCCACTTTTTGTTATGCTCGTTTCGGAAAGGTAAAGATAATAGCGAGGAGTTTGTGAAATAAATCAATAATATCAGTAGAATAATTATAATACGTGCGCAAAAGACACAATCCGAGCATCTTGATCCCGTGATCCGCCTTGTTGACATGGAAGGCGCCGGCGGGTATTTCCGGCAGCGGAAGAGAAACATCCCTGGTGGGATGCCCGGACTTCAAATCCGGCGGAAGGTGTCTTGCGTCTTCGGTGGGTTCGATTCCCGCCTCTTCCGCCATCACGCCATCCGGACCGGCCAGGCATTTGCATCAGCCCACGCAAGGAAACGCCGCATCAGGATGCGGCGTTTCTGCTGTTGCGGGGCGGTCAGAAATCGAAGCGGACGCCCATGTCGGCATAGAGCCGATCATCGTAGTCGCGCTGCAGGCTGGCGGCCAGGAAGGGACGGCCGAGATCATAGCTGGCGCCGACACCAAAGGAAGCGTTCGTCTGCTTCCTCGCCCAATCGCCGGAGTTATGCGCCACATACCCGCCGAGCGTCGTCTTGCCGATCTTGTAATCGCCATAAAGCGTTACGGTATTTCCAGGCGAACCGACCGTGCCGGCGCTTCGGGGAAGCTGGGTGCCGTTGTCGATGAAATTCAGCCCGACCCGCGCGGCCCTGGTCAGGGAATAGCGCGCGCCGACGAAATACAGGTCGTTGCCCTTGAAGCCGGCGCCGTTCTGCGCGGTCGCGGCCGAGAACTCCAGCGAATCCGACAACTTGTAATGCAGGGCCAGCGCCGTTTCCTCGGCATAGCCCGGGCCGCTTTCCTGGTGGCCGGTCTGGTCGGGATCGACATAGGACGCGCGGACCGTCAGCCCCCCGGTGGTATATTTCAGCGCCAGTCCGATGCGGTCGCTGTAATCGCCATAGCCCTTGTCGGCGCCAAGGAAGAACCGGCCCTGGGGATCGCCGCCCCAGGAACGCTCGAACACGCCCAGCCGCGACTGCTTCAGCAGGGCAGCGCCGTCGAAGGCCGGAATGACATTGCCGACATAGGCGGTGAAGCCGTCGGCCGTCACGTAAAGCTGTCCGGGGCTGATCGTTTCGACGCCGGCGTCGCCCTGATCCCATTGCACCCGGAAATTGGCTCCGAAGGTCAGGCCCTCGGCCTCGACCGAGGCATTGACGTCCAGCCGCACCCGGGACGAGATCTGCGTCTCGTTGGCGTCGGGGTCGCGGCCGTCATCCTCGTAATAGACCAGGCCGGTGCGGCCATAGCCGGACAGCTTGATATCCGCCAATGCCGGTCCCGCAAGCAGGGATACGGCCAGGGCCGTTGTCATCAGATGTTTCACTTAGTCCTCCCATTATTCGCCTTTGCCAAGAACAGCCTTGGCCAAGGACTTGCCCGTCCGGGTTCTTCCAGGACCCGGACAATCCTCCCCCGCAGCGCGCGAAGGGCTTCGCACACGGCTTTTTTCAATGTTCGTGGTCTTGAGCGCCGCTATTGGTCAGGGCCGGATGATGCCCAGCCCGTCCCGGATTTCGATCCGTGTGCCATAGGGCTCGGAATAGCGCGCCATGTCTTCCAGGATGCGCCGCCGGACTGCGGGTTCCGGGACCAGCGGGATGCCCATCTGCGACAGCGGCCGCGCGCCGCCGCCCAGGTCGGCGGGGTAAAGCCGCACCTCGCGCAATTCGCCGTCCTCGAAATCCGCCTCGGCCAGCACCGCCTCGTGACAGGCGGGGTGCTCCAGTTCGGATTTCTTCTGCCAGTTGGCCAGCACGTCATAGCTGGGGCCAAGCTGCAATCCGCACTGGAAGATGAAGTTCGACAATCCGTAGAAGATCGGCCGGCCGCGATAGACCTCGACCCCGGCCAGTGCGTGAACGCCGTGGCTGACGAACATGTCCGCGCCGGCGTCGATGGCGGCATGGGCGAATTCGATCAGGAAATTCGGCGCGTAATGCTCGACCGGCTCCTTGAGGCCGCGGACGTCGCCGAAGGCACCCGCCGGATCGAAGCGGGTGGCCTGATGCGAATGGATCGCCACGATCAAGAAATCGGCATAGATCTTGCCGTTGCGGATGCTGTCCAGCAGCCCGTCCCGGTCCGCCGGTGCCATCTCGTAATGGATGCTGCCCGGATCGTCGCCCGCCTGATACCACTGATCGAAAAAGCGCAGCCGCGCCGGCGCGGCGTCGGTGGCCGGCCGCCAGGCGCCGGGACGCGGGCCATAGGCGGCGGTGGCGATGTCGTGCAGCCTTTTCAGGTCGTCGGGTGCAACGATGTTATAGGCCGTCAGGTGCAGCGGGTTGATGCCGGGCGCGCCGCCCAGCCCGCCGATGCGGGACGTGGCCTCGGTCCGGGCATAGGTCGGGCCGAAATGGCCGGTATCGGCCAGCGAATAGACGCTGACCAGCCCGACCCGGCCCTTGGGCGTTTCGCGGAACCGGGCCTTGCGCGCCTCTTGCAGGTTCGGGCCGGTGCCGGCGTGGGTGATGCCCAGCCGGTCCAGCGCCGCATCGGTCGAGACCATGCCCGCCGCGCCGCAGTCGAAGGTATGGTTATTGGCGCGGCTCATCATGGTGAAGCCCATGTCGCGGATCGCCTCACCCAGCGAAAACGGCGCGGCGGTGCCGGCGATGGCCATGTCGTTGCCGGCCATGTCCACCAGGCTCGATTCCATGTTCGCAAGGCCCACGTCGGCGGCGCGGATGCGCTCGCCGAAAAAGGCGAAGCGCGGATCCTCGCGCCGCAGCGGCTGGGGCGAGATCAGATCGCCCACCGCCGCCACCCGGAAAGGCGCGGTCAGCTTCGGGCCGGTTTCGCGCGCCAGGTCGCGCTGGCTTACCCAGGGCAAGGTCGGTGCCATGCTGTCCCTCGAAGGCTAGGCGGAGGCGTTGTCGTGGAAGACGCTGATGTGCTGGGGCTCGACGGTCAGGCGGATCGGGGTTCCCGCCGCCTGCATCTCGCCCTTCATCGAGCGCAGCGCCAGCTTCTGGCCGTTGATCCGGGCGATATGCTCGACATGGGTGCCCAGGAAGATGCTGCGTTCGATCACCGCGTCATACTGGTTCGCGCGCGGCCCGTTGGCGGTGTCCAGGCGCGTATGCTCGGGGCGGAACATGGCATGAACCCGGTCGCCGATCTTCAGCGCCGGATCGGTCGCCACCCCCTCGAGCAGGCCGACCTCGGTCTGGACCACGGCAAGCTCGCCGCGCAACTCGTGCACGGTTCCGTGCAGCTCGTTCGAGCAGCCGACGAAATCCGCGACATAGCGGGTCTGCGGCCGGCGGAAGATATCCTGCGGCGTGCCGATCTGCGCGGCTCGGCCGACCTCCATCACCGCGATGCGATCGGCAAGGGCGGCGGCTTCGATCTGGTCATGGGTGACGTAGACCGCCGTGAAATCGAACTGGCCCTGCATCTCGATCAGCTCGTCGCGCAGGCGTTCGCGGACCTTGGCGTCCAGGTTCGACAGCGGTTCGTCGAACAGGATCAGCCCGTCGTTCGCCACCAGCGCCCGCGCCAGCGCCACGCGCTGTTGCTGGCCACCGGAAAGCTGCCCCGGATAATTGCCTGCGAACCTGGCCAGCCCCGTCACCTCCAGCGCCTTGGCCACGCGGCTGAGGATCTCGTCCTTGCCGATCTTGGAGACGACGAGCGGATAGGCGATGTTTTCGTGCACCGTTTTGTGCGGCCACAGCGCATAGGACTGGAATACCATGGAAAGGTTGCGTTTTTCTGGCGGCATGGCCAGTTTCTCGGCCGAGGAGAACACCTTGCGGCCATGCACCCAGATCTCGCCGGAGGTCGGGTGCTCCAACCCTGCAATGCAGCGCAGCAAGGTGGTCTTGCCGCAGCCCGACGGGCCGAGCAGCACCAGCACCTCGCCCCGTATCACGTCGAGCGAGACGTCGCCGAGTGCCGTCACCTCGCCGTGGCGGGTCTGGAAAGTCTTGGTCAGGTTGCGGATGCTGACCATGGGGGTGGCCGCGGCTTGGGTGGGGAAGCTCTGGTTGGCGAGTGTCATCGGACGCTCCTGTTGGGTCTGCCGGTCCTGCCGGATACCTGTCCGGCGGTGATTTTGCGTTCCGGCCGGGCATCGGCCGGACGGCTTCTCGGCGATCAATAGATCACTTTCGCATCCTCAAGCCGGGCGATTTCAGCGTCGCCCATCCCCAGAAGGGTCTTGAAGACATGGTCGTTGTCGCCGCCAAGCTGCGGCGCGGTGCGGCGGATGCGGGCGGGTGTCCGGGACAGGCGATAGGGCGGGGTGATTGTCTTGCGCCGGCCCAGCACCGGGTGATCGACCTCCTGCACCGCGCCGCGCGCCAGGACATGGGGATCGTTGAACAGATCCTCGGCCTTGAACGACGGGGTCGCAGGCACGCCTTCGGCCTGAAGCAGCCGCATGGCGTCGTAATAGCTCTTGTCCGCGCTCCATGCCGCAATCGACTGGTCCAGCCGGTCGCGGTGGGTCCAGCGCCCCTCGGCGGTGGCATATTCCGGCGCCAGCGCCCAGTCCGGGCTGCCCAGGGCACGCACCAGCCCCTGCCATTCGGCATCGCTTCCCACTGCGATCGAGATCCACTCATCCGCGCCGGCGCAGCGATAGACGTTGTGCGGTGCCATCGCCGCATCGCTGTTGCCATGCCGCCTGGGCGAGCGGCGGTTCATCGCGTAATCCATCATCTGGTCGCCGATCATCGAATTGATGACCTCGCAGGAGGAACTGTCGATATACTGGCCCCGCCCCGTCTGCTGGCGGAACCGCAGGGCGATCATGGCGGCAAACACCGCCGCCGTCCCGGCCCGCGCATCGCCGCCGGAATTGGTCATGGTGTTGGGCTTCTTCTCGGTATAGCCGGTCAGATGCGACACGCCGCCGACGCTGGTGAAGCAGGGATTATAGGCGGCATAGCGACGCCAGGGTCCGGTGCCGCCAAAGCCCGACAGCGACAGCATGATCAGGTCCGGCTTGACCTTGACTAGCTCGTCATAGTCCAGCCCCAGCTTGGTCATCACGCCGGGGCGCATGTTTTCCAGCACGATATCGGCGGTCGCCACCAGCCGCTTGGCCAGCGCGCGGCCCTCGTCGGTCGTCAGGTTGATCGAACAGCTCAACTTGCCGAGGTTGCATTCGAAGAAATTCGAATTCGCCTCGAGATTGGCATGCGTGCCATCGCCGCGATGCGCCCGCTGTTCGTCGGGTCGCGCCCGCGTCTCGACCTTGATCACCTCGGCCCCCAGAGAGGCGAGTTGCATGGTGCAATAGGGTCCGGCCAGGACATGGCCAAAATCGACGACCCGGATCCCCTTCAATGCGTCCTGCATCCTTCCCCCCCTTCCTAAATGACACCGTTGCGCGCCAGGCGCTGCAAGCGGTCCCGGTCATAGCCCGGCAGGCCGCCCAGAACCTCCGCCGTATGCTGCCCCAGCAAGGGCGCCGGGCGCTTCGCCGGCAGATCGGCATTCGGCAGCCGCGTGGGCTGGTCCACATATTCCAGCGGTCCGGCCACGGGATGGTCGATGGTCACGAAATGATTGCGCGAACGGAACTGCTCGGATTTGAATACCCCTTCGGCCGTCAGGATCGGCGCGGCGGCCGAGCCCTCGGTCTGGATGCGATGGAACAGCTCGTTCTGCGTCACCGTGCGCGACCAGTCGTTCAGGCGCTTGCGCAGTTCGGCATAATTGTCGGACCGGCCCTTCTGCGTGTCGAAAGGCGGCTTGATCCCCCATTCCGGCCGGCCCATGGCGCGCCAGAGTCCCTCCCATTGCTGCTGCGAGGACAGGATCACCACCGCGAACTCGCCGTCCTTGCACTCGACCAGGCTTTCCAGCAGCCGGCCCTTGCCGGTGCGGTTCGGGCTGACGCCGTCATCGACATAGCGCCGCAGCTGCGACCGCTCCAGCGCCATCATCGCGTGCTGGATCGAGACGTCGATGTGCTGGCCGGAACCGCCGTTGTCGCGCCAGAACAGCGCGGCCAGGGTGGCGGTCGCGCCGGCCATGCCGCCGTCGTAAAGCCCCAGATAGCCCGGCCCCTGGCAGGGGGGCACGTCCAGATTGATCGCCCACATCGGCAGCAGGTAGCCTTGGCCGCTGGCGTGATAAAGGTTGAGATGCCGCGCCTTGTAATCGCGATAGGGTCCGACCTGGCCGAAGGGGGTGATCGAGGTCACGATCAGGCCCGGATTCAGCGCCTGCAGATCTTCGTAGCCCAGCCCCAACCCCGCCAGTTCGCCCGGCATGCGGTCCTCGATCAGCACATCGGCGTCGCGCAGCAGTTCGCGCAGCACGGCACGGCCGTCCTCGGTCTCGATGTCCAGCGTCACCGAACGCTTGCCGGTGTTCAGGTAAAGAAAGGTGCCTGACGCCTCGGGGTTCGGCTGGTCGTCTCTGAACGGCCCGATGTGCCGGGCGTCATCCCCCCTGCCCGGCTTTTCGATCTTGATTACATCCGCGCCGAAATCGGCCAGCAGCTTGCCGCAATAGGGCCCGGCGACAAAGTCGCAAAGCTCTATTACCTTCAGCTTCAATCCCCCCTGCATCGCCTCAGTCCGCCTTCGAAACCAGCTTCACCAGCACGCTGGCCTGGGTATGCACGTCCCCGTCCTGGTTCTCGGCCCGCACGGCCAGTTCCACCAGCCGGCGGCCCTGGTCATCGACGAACTTGCGCGCGACACGGCCCTTGACCCAGGTCGCATCGCCGAAGAAGTTGAACCGGCGGTCCTGGCTGTCCATCGAGACCACGAAACCGTCGTCGCCCATCCAGTCGGTGACGATCTGAACCAGCATCATCTCGTTATGGATGCCGCCAGCGTTGGCCAGGGGCGATCCGAACATCTGCGCGGCGCGATCCGAGTAATGCCAGTCGCGGCGGAAGCGATGCTCGCCGGTCAGCGGGTCGATCGGGTGGGTCTGCAAATGGTTGCGCATCGCTGCCCACTTGATCGCGAAGGCATAGACATAGCAGCTGACCACCGTGCGCGCCGAGCTGTCGCAGACATCATAGATGCCCTTGGCCAGCGGCGGCAGTTCCTCGCCCTCAACGACATCCTCCCAATAGCGGATCTTCGCGCCGCGGCGCTTGACGCCAGCAAGCTGGGCGTCGAAATCGTCGTGGATGTTCTTCAGCTCCGCCTCGGAATAGCGGCGATAGTCCTTGCCGGCATATTTCGCGCCGACCTTGGATTCCTTGCCGCCTTCCTTGGCCTTGCGCTTGCTGGGCGGGGTGGCCAGGTAGATGTTGCGCCCGGTCGCCACGGCGATGGTCTCGTCGCGCTGGTTCACGAAATAGCGCGGCACGCTTTCGATGAACATGCGATAGGGCTTGCCCTCGACCTTCTTCTCCTCGAACCCGCCGTATTTGTCATAGCAATGGAATTCGTCGCCGGGGCGGAAGGGGGCGAAGTAATCGTGCTTGTTGCCGGCGGCAAGCCGCGCCACGCCCGGCACCCGCAACCGGCCGCCGAAGGACGAGCCGAACGAGATGCAGCTTTCATAAAGCGGCGGCGCGACAATTCCGCCCCAGCGGGTGTTCTGGGCATAGGTGCGATTGCGCCAGATCGGGTTCGGATCGCCGATGGCATCGGCAAAATGCCGGATCAGGTCTTCGGTCACGAGCGCGTTCAGGATGCCGCGTTCGTATTCGTTGTCCATGATGTCATGGATCGGCACCGGCAGCTTCAGCTCGCCACGCCCAGCGTTGAACTCGGCAATCTTGCGGTCCAACTGCTCGTTCCATTCCTGATCGGAAAGGTGGTCCCAGTCGTTGCTGGTCTGGTCCTCGGGCATGGCAGATCCTCCTCCTGAAGGCGAAGCCGGGGCGCTCACCTTTAGCATACAATATTGTATGACAATCTACGCAGGCAGACCCATGGGTCAACGCCTCATCCCGGTCTTGGCGTTATCACAGCGCCGAATTTTGTTAGGTCCGGCGTCCCTTGCCCAAGGCCGCCCCGCTGGCCTATTCCTGCGCCGCAGAATGCCGCTGAAGGAGCGCACAGATGGACAGAGCCAAAAGCCGGACGAACGGACAGGCCACGGTCACCGCCGCGATCCGTCAGGCAATCCTGTCCAACGACCTGGTTCCCGGCCAGCGGCTGATCGAGGCGGATCTTTGCGACAGTTTCTCGACCAGCCGCAGCACCGTGCGGGCCGCCCTTGCCCAGCTCACCAGCGAGGGCTTGGTCGAGGTCGTCGCCCATCGCGGCGCCCGCGTGCGTGTGATCGGCCTGCGGGAGGCGCTGGAGATCGTGGATGTCCGCCTGTCGCTGGAACTGCTCTGCATCGAGCGCGCCATCGCGCGCATGACGCCGGAAGCAAGCGCCGAGCTGCGCGAGCTGGCGGACCGGCTGCGCGACCGGGCGACCGCCAATGACGTCACGGGCTTTGCCGAACTGACCCGCCGCGCCTTCGTCTACTATGTCGGACTGGCCGATCATGGCGTTGCGCGCGAGATGCTGGAGCGGCTGCGCGACCGGCTGTCGCGGCATCGTCTGCGGCTGACCTATCGCCCGGGCAGACCGCAGATTGCGCTTCCCTATTGGCTGGACCTGATCGACGCCCTGTGTCGCCGCGACCTGCCGGCGGCGCGGGACGCCCTGTGCCGGCACGTCGCCAACATCAAGGAGACCATGGTCGCGATCGCCGAAGAGGAAACCTCCGCACGGCCCGCCCTTTCGCGCTGACATGGCGCCTGCATCACGCAGGTTGATTGTCCTTCAATATTGTGCACAATTTAAGGCGCAATAATGAAGGAGACAGCGACATGGCCATGGGCGACACAAATCTTGCCAAGGAAATCCGGCAGTTCAACCGGCTTCGCGCCGAAGTGGTGATCAAGAATCTGAAGAAGAAACACATGGATGGGCATTTCGTCGAGACCCGGCAAGAGGCCCTCGACCTGCTTCTAAATCTCATCCCGCCGGGCGCGAAACTGGGCCGGGGCGATTCGGTGACGTTGAACCAGCTTGGCGTTTTCGAGGCCCTGATCGAGCGCGGCGAGAACGAATTCATCAACCCGGTCCGCACCGACAAGCAGGGCTACAACCCCCCGCGCGAGGAACGCCGGGCGATGCAGCGTCAGACGCTGCTGTCGGACGTCTACCTCGCAGGCACCAATGCCATCACCATGCAAGGCACCATCGTCAATACCGACGGGTCGGGCAATCGCGTCGCGGCCATGTGCTTCGGTCCGAAGAAGGTGATCCTGATCGCCGGCTGCAACAAGATCGTGGCCGATGTCGATGCCGCGCTGGCACGCATCCGGGACTTCGCCGGGCCGGTGAACATGTGGCGCCACAAGCTCAAGCACAGCCATGACGACGGGCTGGGCTGGGGCGTGCTGCGCTATACCGCGATCATCGACGGCAACCAGCCGGTCGAGCAGGGCAAGATCACCGTCATCCTCGTCAACGACGATCTCGGCATGTAGAACCGGACGCGCCGGGCCCGCCCCGGCGCAACGAAACGGAAGCGATGACCGACAACCCTTCTCTTTCCGCGGCCGAAGTGACGGCCGCGATCCGCAGCCGCATCCTTGACGGCGGCTTCGCCCCCGGCCAGCGCCTGGTCGAGGCGGATCTTTGCGAGATGTTTCACAGCGGACGCCGCCAGGTGCGCGAGGCCCTGGCGGCGCTGACCCATGAGGCGCTGGTCGAGCAGATCGCCAACAAGGGCGCCCGCGTTCGCGTGGTCGAGCCGGAAGAGGCACTGCATCTGGCAGAGGCCCGCTTCATCCTGGAGCGCGCCTGCCTGGAGCATGCCGCGGCCCGCATGGGCGAAACCGATGTGGCAGAGCTGCGCGCGCTGGCCGGCGATCTCGAAGGCAGCGCGGCAGCGGGCGATCCGGCCGGCTATGCGCGCCATTCCGAACGGCTGCGGCGCTTTCATGTCGAACGGGCGGCGCAACCCGTGATGCAGGAGCTGCTGGAGCGTTTGCAGGCACGCAACATGCGCTATCGCAACCGGATCGGGTCGCAGCCCGGTTGGCTGAAGGTCTCGCTGCCGCTGCGGCTGCGGATCGTCGAGGCACTGTGCCGGCGCGATGCCGAGGGCGCCGTGCAGGCGCTGACCCGGCACCACGAGGCGTGGAAAGCCGCGCTGGCGCGGCTTTCCGGTTCGTCTTAGGCGCGATCAGCGCGTTTTCTTGACGTTGTGGTTGTTGAGCCACAACACGACGGCCATCATGCAGGTCGCGATAGCCCAGATCACCAGGGCAAAGGCTGTCATCAGGGGAAAACTGCCGTTTTCCCACAGGTCCAGCAACACCGCACCGACCACGCCGTTCGAGGTTCCCGACAGGATCGCCGAGGCCGTCACCTCTCCCATCATGTGGATGAAGACCAGCACCCAGCCCGCCGCCAGCCCGTGCAGCGTCAGCGGCAGCAGGATCTTGCGCATCGTGGTGCCTTCCGAGGCGCGGAACACCCGCGAACTCTCGGACAATTCCCGCGAGACCAGGATGGCCGCGGAACGTGCCGCCGCCGTGGCATAGGGGATCTCCATCAGCAGATAGGCCAGGAACAGGATCCAGATCGTGCCATAGATGTCGAAAGGCCATTGCGCAAAGGCCAGGATGAAAGCCACGCCCACCAGCGTATGCGGGAAGGTCGCGGGCAGCGTGGTGACGAAATCCACGATGCGCCGATACCCCAGACGCTGCGTCAGGCCCCGGCGCCCGAACCGCGCGGCGCCATCGGCGAAATGGTTGGCGTAAAGCATCAGGAAGCCAGCGATCACCATGATCACCGTCGCGCCCGTGGTGGCCAGGAAGATCGAGTTCCCCAGTGCCCGCGTCGTCGCCGGATTCACCGTCAGCACCGTCTTGTAGTTGTTGAACGACAGGTAATCGAGCGAGAAGTTCAGCGACCAGAACGGTTGCAGCGACACCACCATCAGCGCCAGCAGCGGCAAGACCAGCGAGATCAGGATATAGCCCAGGAAGATGCCCTTGGTCAGCCAGCCCAGCCTGCCCAGCCGCGTCGGCGCATGGCGTACGCCCTTGCCGCCGATCGTGGCCTGGCGGCCATGCGGCATGAAGCGCCACTGGATCATGCGCAGCGTGAAGACGACCACGAGCATGCCGCAGGCCAGGATCAGCGCGGCTTTCTCGTTTGCGGGAAAATCGGTGAAATAGCGATAGATCCGCACCGAAACCACCTCGATTCCCGCCGATGTGCCCAGGATCACCGGCACGGCGAAGATGGCGATGCCGTTGATGATGGACAGGATCCATGCCTCGAAGATCGAGGGACGGATCGCCGGCAGCGTGACCGTCAGCCAGGTCCGCAACGGGCCCGCGCCAGAGATCCGTGCCGCCTCTTCGATCGAGGGATCAAGACTGCGCAGGGCCGACGAGGTGATGAGATAGATCGCCGGCACCAGGTGCACCGACAGGGCAAAGATCATCCCCTGCATGGAATAGATGTCGATGGGGCCCATGCCGCCCTGGACCGGGTCGCCCATCAGCCAGCGCAACGCGATGTTGACGAAGCCGATGCGGGGGTCGAACAGCACCACCCAGCCCAGCACGCCGGTGACCGACGGCAGCATCAGCGGCGCCACGGGCATGAAATTGCCCACGCCCTTCAGCCCGCCGTCGGTGCGTTCCGAGATGAGCGCCAGGAAGGTCGAAAAGGCCAGCGCGATCACGCTGGAGATCGAGACCATGACGAAGGTGTTCCACAGCACGCCGCCGATCCCCGGCCCAAGGCCCGCACCTTGCAGGTGCGCGCCCTCGCCGAAGACCAGCTGCAACAGCCGGAAGGTCGGATAGACCATCAGGAAGGCGATGCCGAGGACAAGGAAGTTGGCGACCGAGGCAATCGGTCGCCAGCGCCATCCTGCGGGCCGCTGAGGGTCGGGATTGGTCAAGGCAGTCGTAGATGGCACGGCGTTTCCTCCTCCGGGCCGGGGCCGATCAGGCCAGCCCCATCAGTTCGATGATTTTCTGCTTGTTCGCCTCGGACGATTCCAGATCGGGCATCACGAAACCGGGCTTCAGCTCGGGCGTGCCCGGCGCGCTGATCGGCGAGACGGTTTCGGTATTCAGGATCTGCTGCCCCTTCTCGGTCATGAGGAAGGACAGAAACAGCCGCGCCGCGTTCGGGTTCGGCGCCTTGGCGGAAATGGCGGCAGGCGAGACCACGCCGGTATAGCTCTCCGCTTCGGGCAGCACGGCCTCGATGGGTGCCCCCTGCTGGATCATCGAGAAGGCCTGCGAGGTCGAACAGGGGAAGAACAGCTTCGCCGCTCCTGCCGCGACCTGCTGAACCGCGGCCGGGCCGCTCGAGCCGAGTTGCACCTTCATCGCGCCAAGCTGCCTCAGGAAATCCTCGCCCTTCTCGCGCAGGAGCAGATCATAGGCCCCGAAGGCCACGATGCCGACGCTGCGCAGATCGACGGTGATGATCTGCCCGGCGAATTCAGGCCGCAGCATGTCCTCCCATTTCTTTGGCAGGTCGGGCACCAGCGCCGTATTGGTCGCCATGGTATGCGGATTCAGCGTCACCACCGCCGAATGCGGGTTCTTGAACTCGGCCGGCCAATCGGCCAGTCCCGGCACCAAGGCCGGGTCCAGATCGGCAAGCCAGCCGCGCTGGTGGAAGGCATCGACCAGCAGCTGGTCGCCCACGATCATCACGTCGGCGATGGCTTGGCCGGCCTCGGCTTCGGCCGTATAGCGCGAAGCGATCTTGCTGGAATTCAGGCGCTGATATTCCATCTGGATGCCGTATTCCTCGCGGAAGGCATCGGCCAGCGCGATCACGAGCGGCTCGGCCGAGCCGGTGTAGAGAACCACCTTGCCCTCCTTTTGCGCCGCCGCCACCAGGTCGTCCGTCGATTGCGCCCAGGCGCCGGCGCGCAGCGACATGCCGGCTGCCATGGTGCCAAGCGCAGCCAGGCCGGCAGAGGCCATGAACCCCCGCCGCGAAACTTTCGTATCCATCTTGTTCATTGCTTCCTCCCTTGGCCCGCCATCGCAAGCCAGAAACAGACGAGCGGCCCCGCTACAAGAGACCGCGGGATCCGTGGGCTACCCCCGCCGCCATCGGAGGCGGGGGTAGCATCTCATTTCCTCCCGAGCCTGGTGGCGGCCACCAGCTCGTCCCAGTTTGCCGGCAGATCAACCTTCCGGGTCACGGGGAAGCCGATATAGCCGTTGCCAGAGCCGATCATCGTATGGTCGCGGTCCGGATCGCCGGCGACGACGATCAGGAAGTCCTCGGGCTTCGAGACCATCTGGATGTCGCGGTCGGTATCCATCGAGGTGCCAAGCTGTTCGGGCCAGCACTTCTCGTTGATCCCGCGATAGAAGCGGTTCAGGATCATGCCCGACAGGCGGGAAACCCGCAGCTTGGCATTCTCGTAGAAGTGCTTGCGCACCCGCTCCTTGGTCCAGCCCTGGTCGGTCAGCACCTTCAGGATCGCCGGCGTGATGACCACCAGCGGCCGTGTCACCATTCCGCGGAAGAAGAACTGGATGAACATGTTGTTGTCCGCCATGCGGGCCTCGATGTTCTTCAGGATCTGTTCCGCGTGCGGATCGCCCACTTCGATGGCTTGCGTCATCTCGGTGCAGGCGGTGATGGTCACGACGTTTTCGCCGAAGGCATAGCCCTCGTCCTCGGCATGCGTGGGCCAGCCCATTTCATGGGTCAGATCCTCGCTTTCGGCCAGCACGATCCGGAAGTTGCCGCCGAAGCAGCCCTTGTCCGTGCCATGCGGGATAAAGCCGCAGACATTGCGCAGATACATCCGCCAGAACCGTCCGATGCTGGTATTCGCCTGGAAGCCCGGGCGCAGCGCGGCCTGGCCGAAGTTGAAGCCCAGTTCCTTCAGGATCTTGCCATTGACGACGATCTGCGTCTCGGTGGCCGGGGTGTGGCCCAGATGTTCGTGACCGAAGACCGGATCCATCATCGCCTCGACGATGGCGACCAGCACGGGCATGTATTCCGGCCGGCAGCCCGACATGACGCCGTTGACGGCCACGCTCCAGACGGTCGCTTCGCGGCTGGCGGGCAAAGCCTTGCCCAGCACCTCGTCGCGATCGCGCGGCGTGTGGCGCAGGAACGCCTCGACCTTCTCGATCGTGGGCGGGACGACGGGCATGCCCTCGCTCCAGCCGTTTTCGAGGAAATGCTCCTGCACCTCGTCGAACGCGCCCGAAAAGACGACGTCGGTCTTGTCAGGTTCGGCAACATAGCCTTCTTCCGGCGGTTGCACGGTCAGGCCATGGACGACCTGCTGAAGCATCGGCCCTGCGACTGTCTTCTCAAGTTGCTCGTCGGGGACGAAGTTCACGTGACCCGGATGGATGGTATGAGGCAGATTGGGCATTCCAAGCCCCTTGGCAGTCATCTTGCCCTGGTTCACGAAACCGGAGCAGAGCATGGTGACTGTCGGATATCCCAGTTCTTCAACCAGGGCGCTGGCACGCGTCACGGCGGCCGTACAGGAGCCTCAGCATCCGACGCCGACGATCACCGCGTCGACGTTGAAATCTTTCAGTTTCTGGGGCAGGGCTTCAAGAACCTCGTGCTCGTTGGCGCCGTGGATCTCGCCGAACTCGCGCCAGCTGACAAACTTGATGCCGGGATAGAGCTTGGTCATCTCCCGTTCCCAGATGTCGAACATGATGTCGCCCTTGAACACCCAGTCCCAGAGCTGGGCGACGGTCTTGCCCTCGAGGGTGTCGAGCCTCTTGGCAAGCCTGTGTCCCTGATGCATCTGGCGCCCGCTTGGCCAGACGACGTCATAGGTTTCCGTCATGGATCCTCCTTTCTCGTGCATTTTCGGCAAGGCCATGGCTTGGACCCAACCTTTTGCGGCCCGCAGGCGGCAGGCCGAATCCTCCATGCCGCCATCCTGCCCGCAAAGTCGTCATCCGCGAAGCAGGTATCACGAAACGAGACCCTGCCATCATGCGCGCTTCTGCGAAAATCGCGGCACGAGCCCAACGGCTGCACGGCTTTCGGCGCGAGTCGGTGCCGTCGCCCGCTGACGGGCATCAATGAACGGCGGCCTTCCGGGGCCGAGGCAATAACGGAAGTCGAAGCATGTTCCTGATCGCTACCGCGGGTCACGTAGATCACGGCAAGACCGCGCTGATCCGTGCCCTGACCGGCACCGAGACGGACCGCCTGCCGCAGGAAAAGGCGCGCGGCATCTCGATCGACCTGGGCTTTGCCTATTGGACCGACGTGGCCGGGACCGTCGGCTTCGTCGATGTGCCCGGGCATGAGCGTTTCATCCCGACCATGCTGTCCGGTGCCGGCGCGGCCGATTTCGCCCTGTTGGTCGTTGCCGCTGATGATGGCATCATGCCGCAAACGCTGGAACATCTCGACATCCTGGACTTGCTGGGCATCCGGCAGGGTGTCGTCGCGCTGACGAAGTCCGATTTGGCGAATCCCGAACGGATCGCCTTGCTGGACCGCGAAATCACCCGGACTCTTGTCGGCACCGCGCTGGCGGGCTGCCCGATCCTGCCGGTCAGCGCCGCCACGGGGGCTGGCATCGACGCGCTCGCCCGGCTGTTGCGCCAGGCCGCCACGCGACCCAAGCCCGATAAGGAAGCCGGGCTCGGCTTTCGTCTGGCCATCGACAAGGCCTTCACGGTGCCGGGGGCGGGCACGGTCGTGTCGGGGGCGATCAGGGACGGCGCCGTTGCCGTCGGAGACGAGCTGATCCTCGCGCCCTCGGGTGAAACGGTGCGGGTGCGCGGCTTGCAAGCCGCTGGGCGCCAGGTTCCGCGCGCCGTCGCGGGCGACCGGTGCGCCATCAACCTGCGCGGGGTGGCGCTCGACCAGGTGCGCCGCGGCGACTGGCTGCTGGCGCCGGGCCAGCTTTGTGCCTCGCAACGGCTGACGGTGGATCTGCGGATTTCGGGCGCGGTCGCAAACGGCATCCGCCACAACAGCCAGATGCATTTGCACATCGGCACGACCGACATGCCCTGCCGCGTCCTGCTGCATGGCCATTCGACGCTGACCGCCGGGGAAAGCGGCGTCGCCCATCTGGTCACGGCCCGCCCGGTCTGCGCCGTCGCGGGCGACGCCTTCGTGCTGCGCGATGCCGCCGCCCGGCAAACGCTGGCCGGCGGCCAGGTCGTCGATCCGCTGGCGCCCCATCGCCGGCGCCGCGACGACGACCCCGAGCCGCTCTGGGCTGCCCTGCGCCGCCCCGATCCCGGCGCCGGGTTTCGCGACCTGCTGGCCCGGCCTGGCACCGAGGTCGATGCGGGCGCCTTTGCCCTGCGCCGCAATCTCGCCCAGCCGCGCATCGAGACGCTGCTGTCCGACGCCGACGTGGTCCGCTGCGGTCCCGGCGGCCGCCTCGCGCTATCGGTCCGAACCGCCGAGCGGGCCGAGGCGGCGATGATCGCCGGCCTCGACAGCTTCCATGCCGCCCAGCCCGCGCTTGCCGGGCGGCCGGTCGCGGCGGTGCTGGCCGACCTGCCCTTTCGCCTGTCGCGCGAGATGCGCCGCACCATCCTGCAACGGCTGCGAGAGCAGGGCAGACTGGCGGTGCGCGGCAATTTCGTGCATCGGCCCGACCATGCGCCGCCAGTTCCGCCCGGATCGGAGGCGCAATGGCAGCGCATCCTGGCCGCGGCAGCGGTCCTTGGGCGTTCGTCCTTCGGGTTGCGGGAACTGGCCGATGCCAGCCGCATCCCGGAAGCCGCCATCGCCGAACAGCTGTTCGAACATCGCGGCCGCATGGAGATCTGGCGCATCTTGGCCACGCGCCACATGCTCGACAGCGCGCTTCGCGAGATCGCGGCCAACGCCAGCGCGTTGAGCGGTCAATCGAAGGCGGGGTTCGACGTGGCAAGGCTGCGCGACCGCACAGGTCTGGGCCGCAACCTGCTGATCGAGGTGCTGGAATTCTTCGACCGCACCGGCATCGCCCTGCGCCGGGGCGACAGGCGCCGCATCGTCGCCGATCTGGACGCCGCCTTCCAGCGCGCCGCGCTGGCCGAGGCGGGGCTGCCGCGCAAGCTGTTTTTCGAGCGGCCGCGCAGCCGTCGCAAGCGCCCCGGGGGTCAGGCCTCGCGTTGAAGCGCCGCAGCCTGCCCGCGCAGCGCATCGACCAGCACCATGGCCACCGGCGACAGCATCGCCCCTTCCCGCAGCATCAGGCAGACTTGGCGTTCCATCCCGGTAAAGCCGGCATCCAGTTCGACCAGCGCGCCGGATTCCAGCTCGACCTCCATCTGCCTGGCCGAGGCCAGCGCCAGCGCGTCGCTGCTGGCCAGCAGCTGGCGCACCACTGCCAGATCGGCGGATTCGATGCTGGCCTGCGGCGGGGCGATCCCGGCCTCCAGGAATTGCGCATCGAACAGCGCCCGGCTGGGCGAACTGTGCCAGGGCAGGATCCATTGCCTGCGGGCAAGTTCGGCAAGGCTGATCGGCTTTCCGGCCAGCGGATGCCCCCGCCTTGCCAGCACGGTCAGCCGGTCGGCGAACAGCGGCTCGATCACGAGCCCGGTGAAATCCGTCTCCTTGCGTGGCACGCCCAGGCTGGCGTCGATCTCGCCCGAGCGCAGCCCGTCGATGAGCTGGTGGAACGGACTGTCGATGGTGGTCACGCGGATGCCCGGATGGCGCGAGATCGCATCGGCAATCGCCATCGGAAACACCCGCGTGCGCCCCAGCGGCAGCGTGCCGATCACCACCGTTCCGGCGTAATCGCCCGAGACCGTGGTGACATCCAGCGCCATGTGGCGCAATTCCGCGAAGACGCGCTTTGCCCGGATCGCCACGCGGTTGGCCGTCTCGGTCGGAATGACGCCTTGCAGGCCGCGATGGAACAGGGTCGCGCCCAATGCCGCCTCGATCCGGCCCAGCGACATGCTGGCGCCCGACTGGGTGATGCCCAGCCGTTCGGCCGCCGCAGAAATCTTGCGCGTTTCGACAAGATGGATCAGCAGCATCAGCTTGCGGTTGTTGAACAGCAGGTGCTCGATCGCGCTGGGGGAGGCGGCGGATTTGCGTGGCTTCATGCGCGCTAGATCGGCGGCGGCCTCGGCCAGTTCCGCCCGGATACGCCGCGCGCGGGCCAGCACCAGCTGACCATAGTCGTTCAACTGGATGCCTCTTGCCCCGCGATCGAACAAGAACATGCCGATGCTCTTTTCCAGTTCCGCCACCGCACGCGAGACGGCCGAAGGGGCCTTGTTGAGGATTCGCGTCGCCCGCGCGATGCTCTCCTCCCCGGCAACGCTGAGGAAGATTCGGATCGTATGCAGCTGGGCCCCGTCGGTTTCGGCGGTATCGATATCGTCTCTCATCTGCCCCCCTCCCTGGTGATGATAACACAAGTCGACAGCGCCATAACCAATTTGGCAGCCCACTTTCGGCTGAATGGGTATAGGCAAAACCGGCAAACGGCCAGCCCAGAGGAGAACAGGAATGCGTGGAACCGAGGCTGTCGCATACCAGCTGCATAACGATATCGCCGTGCTGACCCTCAATCGGCCCGAGAGCCGCAATGCCATCGACGACGCGATGCGCGAGGCCCTGCTCGAACGGCTGGACGCGCTGGAGGCTGATGAGAATGTGCGCGCCGTGGTCGTGACCGGCGCCGGAAAATGCTTTTGCGCGGGCGGCGACATCGCCGCCATGCGGGCCCGGCTGGATGCGCCGGCGGGGCAGATCGCCTTCAACGGCTTCCGCCGCCAGATCCGCACCCACAAGGCGATCGCGCGCATTCACGGATTCCACAAGCCGGTGATCGCTGCCGTGAACGGCCCGGCAGTCGGCCTGGGCGCCGATCTGGCGCTGGCCTGCGACTTCGTGCTGGCCTCGGACAGCGCCTTTTTCGCCATCAGCTACATGCTGCGCGGCCTGATCCCGGATGGCGGCAGCCTCTATCTGCTGCCCCGGCGCGTCGGACTGGCCCGCGCCAAGGACCTGATCTATTCCGGCCGCCGCGTGGCGACCGAAGAGGCGCTGCGCATCGGTCTTGCGGATCGCTCGGCCGCGCCCGAGGCGCTGATGGAGACCGCCCTTGGCTGGGCGCATGAGCTCAGCCGGGGCTCGCTGACCGCAATGGCGCTTGGCAAGACCATCCTCAACGAAAGCTACGAGACCGGGTTGGAAGAGATCTTCGAACTCGGTGGGCGCAGCCAGGCGATCTGCTACAGCTCGGCCGAGCATCGCAGCGCCGTCGAAGCCTTCCTGGCCAAGGACTAAGCCCATGACCGAGCCGACGGCAATGCCTGTCCGGACGGGGCTGCAGGATCGCGCCTTCGTCATCACCATCGACAATCCGCCGGTGAACGTGCTGGGTCAGGCGGTCCGCGCCGCGCTGCTCGACGCCTGCGACCAAGCCGCGAAGGCGCTCGGGGGCGGCGAGGCCGACCGCGTGATCGTGACCGGCGCCGGCCGCGCCTTTGTCGCCGGCGCCGATACGCGCGAATTCGACGGGCCGGCGCTGGACCCGCAACTGCCGGATGTGCTGGCGCGGCTTTCGGCCCTGCCGGCCATCGCCGCGATCAACGGCGCGGCGCTTGGCGGCGGGTTCGAGATCGCGCTGGCGTGCCGCGCCCGCATTGCCACGCCCCACGCCCTGGTCGGCCTGCCCGAGGTGACGCTGGGCGTAGTGCCCGGCGCGGGCGGCACCCAGCGCCTGCCGCGACTGATCGGCGTCGAGGCGGCGCTGCCGCTCATCTCGACCGGCCGGCTGGTCAAGGGCGCCGAGGCCGCCCGGCTGGGGCTGGTCGATGCCCTCTCCGACGATCCCCTGGCCGCCGCGCTGGCGCTGGACGCAGCGCTGCTGGCGCGGCTGGCGCTGGACGACCTGCCCTGCCCTGCCCCCGCACCGGATGCCGGCGAGGCCGCCCGGCTTCACGCGCGCAAGCGCTTGCGGGCCCAGGTCGCGCCGCTGAAGGCGATCGAACTGGTCGAAGCCGCTGCCCGCCTGCCGCTGGCGGAAGGTCTGGCGCAAGAGCGCGCCGCTTTCCTGGAGCTACGGGCCTCGCCGCAGGCCCGCGCGCTGCGGCACGTCTTCTTTGCCGAACGCAGCGCCGGTGCGGCGCCCGCCGTCGCCCGGCTGACCCCCGCGCCGCTGAAGACCGCGCTGGTCGCGGGCGGCGGCACCATGGGGGCGGCGATCGCCTATGCCCTGCAGGGCGCCGGGCTGGAAATCGCGCTGCTCGAGCATGACGAGGCCGCGAGCGATCGCGCGAAAGCGAACCTGCGCAAGCTCTTCGACGAGGCGGTCGGCCGCGGCAAGATGGCCCGGGATGAGGCAGAGCAGCAGCTCGCGCGTCTCCGCTTCCTTCATGGCGGCGAAGCCCTGTCCCCGGTCGATCTGGCCATCGAGGCGATCTACGAGGATCTCGATGCCAAGCGGGCGCTTTTCGCCCGGCTGGCTCGCGATCTGCCGCCGGAAACGCTGCTGGCCACGAATACGTCCTACCTGGACGTGAACGCGATCTTTGCCGGCCTGGCGCACCCCGAGCGCTGCCTGGGGCTGCATTTCTTCGCACCCGCCCATCTGATGCGGCTGGTCGAGGTGATCCGGGCCTCGGAAACCTCGGCCCAGAGCCTGACTACCGCCTTCGCGCTGACCAAGCGGCTGGGCAAGATCGCCGTCGAGGCCGGGGTCTGCGACGGCTTCATCGGCAATCGCATCCTGATGCGCTATCGCCAAGAAGCCGACGGCGCGCTTCTGCGCGGCGCCCAACCGGCCGATGTGGACGCGGCCATGGCCGATTACGGCATGGCGATGGGCCCCTATGCCGCGCAGGATCTGTCGGGGCTCGACATCGCCCATGCCAACCGTCAGCGCAAGCGCCGCGCCGGCCTGCCGCTTTCGCCGCGCGAAACCGGCTTGCCCGACCGCATGGTCGAAGAGCTGGGCCGGCTGGGGCGCAAGAACGGCCGCGGATGGTTCGATTACGTGGACGGCGCCCCCAGCCCCTCGCCCGAGGTTGCGGCCCTGATCGCGCAGGTCGCGCAGGAAAGCGGCATCGCGCCCTTGCAGCAGGGGCCGCAAGGGATCGCGCGTCGGCTGGTGCTGGCGATGATCGCCGAAGGCTGCGACATTGTCCGCGAGGGTATCGCTCGCCGTCCGGCCGATATCGACCTGGTGCTGGTGCATGGCTACGGCTTCCCGCGCTGGCGCGGCGGCCCGATGCTGCAAGCGGACGAATGGGGCTTGTCTCAGGTGCTCGACGAACTCCGCGACCTAGCGCTGGCCGACCCCGCTTGCTGGAGCATTCCGCCGCTGCTGGAACAGCTGGTCGCGGAGGGCCGCAGCCTGGCCGAGCTGAACGGGACCGGGCGCTGATGCGGCCGGCTTTCCTGTATGTCGGCAGCCGGCGCAAGGGGCCGTCCTCGTGGTCGCCGCCCCCCGCCGGCGAATTCGGCATCGGGATCCACCGTTTCGACTGCGAGACCGGCGCTGTCGCCGCGGTCGGCCGCGTCGCCCCCGAACTGTCGGTCGGCTATCTGCTGCATGACGCCAGGCGCAGCGTGCTCTACGCGCTGCATGAGGCAATGACCCTGCCCGACCGAAAGCGTGGCGGCGGCGGCATGATCGCCGCCTTTCGCATCGACCCCGAGACCGGCGCGCTAACCGAGATCTCGCGCAGTCCCAGTTTCGGAACGCTGCCCTGTCACGCCACGCTGGACGCAGAGGGCCGGCACCTGCTGGTGGTGCATCACACCGGTCATACCCCGGTCACCCGCACCCGCAAGACCGCGCAGGGCTATGAAATCGTCCTGGAATACGATGAAGCCGCGACGGTGATGTTTCCCCTGGACGATGCCGGGCGCATCCAGCCGCCTTGCCATGTTCGCCCCCACGACGGTCGGGGCGCCCTGCCGGACCAGACCCATTCGCAGTTGCATTGCATCCGCCAGCTTCCCGGCACGGATCTCTTTGCCATTTGCGACAAGGGCGGCGACCAGGTCACGCTGCTGCGGCAGGCGGGGGAAACGCTGCACCCTGTCCGGGACATCCCCGCCCCGCCGGGCAGTTCGCCGCGCAGCTGCCTGACCCATCCCCGCCTGCCGGTGCTCTACGCCAATTTCGAAACCGCCCCCCTGCTGCACGCCTATCGCTGGAGCGCGGATGGAGAGTTGGAGCGGATCGCCGCCATCGCCCCCTGGGCGCCGTCCGCGGGACCGCAGCCCGCGCTTATGCCCTCGGACATGGCGATCAGCGCCGACGGCAGCCGGCTCTACCTGCTGCTGCGCGGCCCCGAGGCCCTGACCACCTGCCTTCTGCATCCCGATGGCCGCCCCGAGCCGATCGACACCCGGCCCTTGCATGTCGAAAACCCGCGCGCCATCGCGCTTTCGCCCGACGGAGCGCATCTTCTGGTCGCCGCCGTGGTCAGCCAGGAGATCGCGGTCTGGCCGCTGAACAAGGACGGGTTGCCTGTCGGCGAAGGGCGCCGCCAACCCTGCGCCCATGCCGGCTGCATGGCCTTTGCGTAATCCCGAAAGGACGGACCATGGAAGATAGCGGACCGATCGTCACCCGGCACCGACACGAAAGCCGGCGCCGGCTGCTGACCGTCCAGCAGGTCCGGCGCCTGACCCCGTCCATGATCCGCATCGTCCTGGGCGGCGAGGCGCTGCACGACTTTGTCAGCCTGGCACCGGACGATCACGTCAAGCTGTTCCTTTCCTGCCATGGCGTGCCGGTGTCGCGCGACTACACGCCGCGCCATTTCGACCCCAAGGCCCGGACGCTGACACTGGATTTCGCCATTCACGCCGCCGGGCCGGCCACGGATTGGGCCTTGGCGGCCCAACCTGGCGACAGCCTGGAAATCGGCGGGCCACGCGGCTCGGCGGTCGTGGCACCGCTGTTCGACTGGTGGCTTCTGATCGGCGACGAGACCGCCCTGCCCGCAATCGGTCGCCGGGTCGAGGAATTGCCGGCGGACACGCCGGTCATCACGCTGGCCAGCGTTCCGTCCGCCGAGGATGAGCAGGCCTTCGCCACCCGGGCCCGGCATCGCGCGCATTGGCTTTACCGTCCGCTTTCGGAGGCGGCGAATCCCTCCCATCTGCTCGAGGCGGCGCGCAAGCTGGACTTGCCTCCGGGCAAGGGCTTCGTCTGGATCGCCGCCGAAGCCGGGGTCGCACGGGCGCTGCGCGATCACTTTCTGAAGGAACGGCAGCACCCGCAGACCTGGCTCAAGTCGCCGGGCTATTGGCAGAGTGGGTTAAAGGGCACGCCGGATTAGACTGACTTGTTCCCAGGGTCGGCGCCAAAAGGACGGGCAGCCTTGCCAATCGCCTCGATCAGGGTGCGTGCTGCCGGCGAAAGCATCGCTCCCTCGCGACGCAGCATCACGACCTCTCGCGCGATCCTGTCGGCCTGCACGTCCAGGCAGACCATGGTCCCCGAGCCGATCTCGGCCGCGACCAGTTGATGGGAGGTAAAGGCCAGCATGCCGTTTTCGGCCAGCAACCGGCGGATCAGGGCCAGATCGGCGGTCTGAACGGCAGGTTGCGGGGGCTTCAGGCCAAGCCTGAGGAACTGGCGTTCGAACAGGCCCCGGCTGACCGAATGAGCGGCCGGCAGGATCCAGGGCTCATCCGCGATCTCGGCCAAGCCCAGCCCGGCCCGCGCGGCCAGCCTGTGATCGGCCGCCGCCACCATGATCAACCGGTCGGCGAAAAGCGGTTCGGCCACCAGCCCCTTGGCATCGAAATCCCTGCCGGGCACCGTCAGCACGATATCGATCTCGCCCGCGCGGAGCCGCGAGATCAGCGTCTCGCCCGGCGCTTCGATGGCGTCGACCTGGACACCGGGATGCCGGGCGACGCAATCGCCGATGCCGCGCGGCAGAATCTCGGTCCTTGCCAGCGGCAGTGCCCCGATGACCGCCGTGCCGACCGGCTCTCCGGCAAAGGAGGCCAGGTCGGACAAGGCATGGCGCAACTCGGCCCGCATCCGGCGCGCGCGCAGGATCAACCGCGCCGCCGCATCCGTCGGGGTCATGCCCTGGATGCTGCGGTAGAACAGCCGGACTCCCAGCGTTTCCTCGATCCGTCCAAGCGACATGCTGACCCCCGACTGACTGATGCCCTGCGTCAGCGCCGCCCCCGAGACCGATCGGGCATCCGACACATGAATCAGCAAAAGCAGCTTGCGCCCGCTGCGCAGCATGTGTCGCAGGGCCCCGGCATGGACCCGACCGCTGCGGCCATTCATCCGGCCGATATCGGCCTGGGCAGCAGCAATTTCCGCCTCGATCCGAGCCAGGCGCGCAAGAAGCACGCGGCCATAGCCGTTGAGCACGAAACCAGAGCCACCGCGCTCGAACAGCGGCAGACCCAGGATCTGCTCGATCTCGGCCACTCCCCGCGTCACGGCCGAGGCGGATTTGAACAGCGCTTCGGCTGCGCCCGTCACGCTGCGGCGCTCGGCAACGGCGGAAACCATGAGCAACGCACCAAGATGGGCGAAAAGCCGGTCGGCGGTATCACTGGCGAAGGCCCCAGGAGCATCAAGGACGGGGTGCGGCATCCTCACCCGCCGCGCCTCAGGGCGCCGATGGCCCGGCTGGCGTCGGCACCCGCTTGCGACAGCCCCCCGGGAAAACCGCTGCGCACCGCGCCGACGGCCCAGAGCCCGGGCAGGCCGGTCGCACCATCGGCATCCACCAGCAGCCCGCCCTGCCCGTCGCGTGCAACCAAGGCTGGCAAAAGGCCGCAGTTCGGCACCGAACCGATAAAGACGAAAACGCCTTTGCAGCAAAGTTCTCGGACTCCCTCACCTCCTTCCAGCCGCGCACCGGTCACCTGAAGCCCGTTACCGAGGATCGCCGTGACCCTCGTGCCGGCCAAGATGCGGGCCCGACCGCCGGCCAGCGCCTTTTCGACCAGGTCAGGCCTGGCCTTCGGCGCCGCTCCGCGCATCACGATGGTGACGGCACGGGCGAAGCGCGCCAGAATCGCCGCTTCCTGAAAGGCCGCATCGCCCGAGCCGACCACGATGCATTCGTGCCCAGCGACGCGGGGGCCGTCGCAATCGGCGCAATGCGAGACGCCCTTGCCCTCATGCTCGCGCTCGCCCGGAATGCCCAGCTTGCGTGGTTTCGCGCCGGTCGCCATGACCACATGTCGGGCCGCATAAACGCCATGTGGTGAGATGACGTCCCAGCCGCCCCCCGGCCGTGGCAGAAGCCCGGTCGCCGCGTCGAAAAACGGCTTCGCACCCAGGTCCATGTTCTGCATGGCGATCAAGGCGCCAAGGTCCGGCCCGGAAGATGTGAAGGATTCCGGCGAGGGGTCGAGCCCCAGCACGGTCATCACCGCCCCGCCCGCCATCTCGCGCTCGAAGGTCGCCACGCTGAGTCCCTGCTCGCAGGCCAACCGGGCCGCGCACAGCCCCGCATATCCCTGCCCGATCACGATCACGTCAAAGGAATCCATCACGCTCTCCTCGCTGGAAACAGGAAGTCCCGCCGCGGTGCGCGGCGGGATGGTCGGCCGACGATCCAGCCGGATCAGGCAGAGGCGGCAAGTGCCGCTTCGCGCTCCTGCGCGGCGGCGAGCTGCGCCGCCCGCAAGTCCTGCGCCTTGGCGATCGCCTGGTCCTTGGCCGTATCGAGCAGCTTGTCGAGCGGCAGGCTGGCCTCCAGCTGCAGCTTTTCCGCCGCGCCGCGATCGATGCGGGCGCGGACGGTGCCGGCAGGATCCGCGGTCTCGACCCAGACTTGCCAGAAGACAGGGCCGACCCAGCCGGTGACCGAGCCCGCCGGCTTGCCGACATGGACGATGATCTCCTCGCGCGCCAGATCCTTCACCTGCCCCTGTTCGGCCAGGATCTGGCCCGCGAAGCGGTCTTGCCTTTTCAATTTCGTGATATCTTCGGATGTGTAGCCCATGTCTCTCTCCCTGGCTGCTGATGGACGCCGCGCCCGGTGTCGGCGCGATGGGGCACGATAGGCAGAAGGACCGGTTCATGCCTACCTGGTATCACAAATTTTCAATCGGAACGCACAGAAGCGCTAAGGATACCGTTCGCAAAGACAATAGTATAAGATACGGTTATGACTTAATTTTTCCTGAATAGCTCTGCTATAACCCGGCTCTTCATCCGCAGTGCCGCGAAGCAAAGCACCCGGCCTAGGCCAATCCAAATCGGCTTCCATCACAATATCGCAACGAATTTCACAGCGCGACGCTTGTGATCGACCGCTGCGGCCCTATCCTCGGGCATGTCGGCGGAGAGAGATTGTTCACCCGCTTTGACGAACCGACCCAGTCAGGCATGCCCCGCCAAGGGGCAGATGGATCTGTCGGCGGCTTGCCCGCCTGCTCCGTCGCGCCTGTCGCCGAAGCCCATCGAACCTAGGGAGAGAGATATGGACCTCAACAGATACGACGTGGTCTGGCCGCGCAGCCGGCAATTCCAGGACGGCACCCGCCTTGCGCGCCGCCTCGAGACGCTCGAAGGCAAGACCATTGCCCAGCTTTGGGACTGGATCTTCAAGGGCGACAAGATGTTCGAAGTCTGGGAGCGCGAGTTGAAGAAGCGCTACCCCGGCATCAACTTCGTTTCCTGGCGCGAATTCGGAGAGATCCACGGCCATAACGAGCGCAAGGTGCTGGAGGAACTGCCTGAGAAATTCGCCAGGTTCGGCGTCGATGCCGCGCTGGTCGGGGTCGGCTGCTGCGGTTCCTGCACGGCGGGCGTGACCCGCGCAGCGATTCATGTCGAGAAGATGGGAATTCCTACGGTCTCGATGATCTGCTCCGGCTTCGAGATGCAGGGCAAGATGACGGCCAAAGGCCTGCAGATGCCGAACCTGCCCTATACCGTTCACCCCGGCCATGTAAACTTCGTCACCGACGAGGAACTGGACCGCAACGCCGCCACCGTCATGCTCGACCAGGTCATCCGCGGCTTGACCGTGCAGCCGCCCGAGGAGGCGCTGGACGCCGAATACAGCCAGCGCGAGATCGTCTTTACCGGCAATTACAACCAGGTGCAGCAGCATTTCCTGAAGAACGAATGGTCGGAAGGACTGCCGGTGGTGCCTCCGACGCTGGAGGCCGTGGGCGAGTTCCTGAAGTTCACCGACCGCGATCCCGCGGAAGTGCTGGGCCATGTCCTTCCCGACAACCGCGAGGCGACCGTCTGGTCGGTGGCGGTCAACGGCGTTCTCTCCGGTTGCCGGCCGGAATACATGCCGGTCCTGCTGGCGATCGTCGAAGCCATGCTGGACCCACAATTCGGCGTCGAGCACCTGGGTCAGACCCCTGGCACCGAAACGCTGATCATCGTCAACGGCCAGATGATCAAGGATCTGAAGTTCAACCACGGCCAGGGCCTGCTGCGGCCGGGCTTCCAGGCCAATACTTCGATCGGGCGCTTCTGGCGGATGTATCTGCGCAACATCGGCGGCTTCCTGCCCGGCAAGGCCGACAAGGGCTGCTATGGCGGCAACTTCCGCATCGTCGTCGCCGAAGACGAAGCCGCCTGCGCCGAAGCTGGCTGGCCGACGCATGGCCAGGACGAAGGGCTGAAGCGCGGCGAGAACGCCGTGACCATCACCGCCTGCACCGAGATGACCCAGGCCATCGAGGTTGGCGATCCCAAGGCCGAGCAGATCCTGAAGAACATCGAGGCCCGCATGGCCGACAACAACATGTTCATCCAGTTCTTCTTCCGCGGCATGGTCACGCGGCCGACGATCATCATCACGCCACTGATCATGAAGGCGCTGGTTGCGCAGGGCTGGACCAAGGACAAGGTCCGCAAGCATCTTTACGAAAACGCCAAGCTGCGCGTCAGCCGGCTGTCGGGCATGATCCTGAATCGCTTCTACAAGGGGATCAACGACGGCAACTGGCCCGAGCAGCTGGGCACCTCGATGGATGTCGAGCGTGATATCCAGATGGTCTCGAAGCCCGAGGATTTCCTGATCGTCGTCGCCGGCGACCCGGCCCGCGACCATGTCATGATCGGCTCGTCCAACGGCTATATCGGCTTTCCCGTCACCAAGCAGGTCGAGCTGCCGCAGAACTGGAGCGCAATGCTGAAGGACGGTGAAGAAAAAGTGCTCGAAATGGCCTAGGTGGTGTTGACAAAAGGGATTCACAGGGTGGCCTGATCGTGATTCAAGCTGGTACCTGCAATGGAGACCAGCTTGGCACGAGACCTGATGTCGGACGAGGAATGGGCGTTTCATGAGCGCTTCATTCTGGCCGTGCGCGCCCCGAACGGGCGCAAGCCCGCAAATCACCGCCTTGTTCTTGATGGGATTTTCTGGATCGCGCGGACCGGCTCTCCTTGGCGCGACCTCCCAGAAGAGTTCGGGAAGTGGTCCAGTGTCTACCGCCAGTTCCGGCGCTGGACCCTGGCGGGGTTGTGGGAGCAGATCCTCGAAGCGCTGAACGAAAGTCGGATCGTGCCGGATGCGCTCCAGATGATCGACAGCACCGTGATCCGCGCCCATCATCAGGCAGCGGGCGCAAAAGGGGGACTCCAAGACAGGGTTTTGGCCGTTCAAGAGGTGGTTTCACGACCAAGGTCCACCTGCGCGTCAATGCTGCCGGGCTGCCAATGAGGTCGGACATCACGCCGGGCCAGACATCGGACTACCTGGGCTTTGATCTGGTCATGGACGACAACCTGCCGGAGCCTTGCATCCTGCTGGCCGATCGCGGCTATGACTCCGACAAGGTTCGCAAAACCATGGAGGCGCGTAGCATCCTGCCGGTGGTCCCGATGCGCAAGTCTCGCAGGCTCCGTGTCGCTGTCGATCGCAGGCTCTACCGGCTGCGGAACCTTGTCGAGCGGTGCTTCAACAAGCTCAAGAACGCTCGCCGTGTCGCCACCCGCTACGACAAGACCGCCGAAAGCTTCCTTGGCTTCATCGATATCACGTCGATCCGCCTCTGGCTCCGCCATTTGTCAACATGACCTAAGCCCGCGCCATGCGATAAATGTGCCCGCCGCGTCATTGCGGCGGGCAAGGTCATTTCAGGATGTATATTAAGCGCCTGATTGCAACGTGATCCGGTCTGGTCCGGAGTTCGCAATAGCGGGCGTACATTCCCTGCCCTTCCTCCATCACCGCGAGCCCGACGGAGTCCGATTGCTTTCTCCTCGATGCTTCCGCCGTGCCGGCCGACGCCGTGCTGTTTTATCCACGCCGGGCTAGATCCAGCCAGCCACGCTGGGTTCACAAGCCCATTCCGGCCATGACCTTAACGCGGTCCGGCTGTATTTCCAGCTACTCCGGCGATTTTGGCAGAACGAACCACATCGCGGGACGGGGCGTCGGATACAAGATAACCGCCAAGATCCCCTTCCACAGAACGCTGATCACGGAATCCCATGCCGGTCGCTCCAGTCCTGCGCGGCTTGATCGTCAGGCGACGGCGATTCCCGGCTCGCCCGCCGCGCAATACCCGACCACGGCGGCCAGCGGATGACCGGCGGCATGAATCTGCGCCAGCACCGCCTCGGCCGCCTCGGGGGCCACGGCGACCAGCAGCCCGCCCGAGGTCTGCGGGTCGGTCAGCAGATGCCGGCGCCAATCGGCCAGGCCCTCGGGCAGCGCCACCTCGGCACCATAGGCGGCCCAGTTCCGCACCGAGGCGCCGGTGACGAATCCCGCCTCGGCCAGCTCCGCCGCGCGGCTCAGCAAGGGCAGCGCCGCCTGCTCCAGATGCAGCCGCAGCCCGGCGCCGCGGGCGATTTCCAGCCCGTGGCCCAGGATGCCGAAGCCGGTCACGTCGGTCAGGGCATGCACATCGGCCCGCTTGGCCAGATCGGCCCCGACCTTGTTCAGCGTGGTGGCCGAGGCGACCATCTCGTCGATGCCGGCCTGGTCCAGCGCGCCCTTCTTGATCGCGGCGGAATAGATGCCGACGCCCAGCCCCTTGGTCAGGATCAGCGCGTCGCCCGGCCGCGCATCGGCATTGCGGCGCAGCTCGGACGGGTGGCAGAGGCCGATCACCGCGAGGCCATAGATCGGCTCGGGCGCGTCGATGGAATGGCCGCCGGCGACCGGGATGCCGGCCTGATGGCAGATCTCGCGCCCGCCCTCCAGGATCTCGCGGATCTGCTCGGGTGCCAGCTTGTCGATGGGCATGCCCAGGATCGCCAGCGCCATGATCGGCCGCCCGCCCATGGCATAGATGTCGGAGATCGCATTGGTCGCGGCGATGCGGCCGAAGGCGCGCGGGTCGTCCACCATCGGCATGAAGAAATCGGTGGTGGCGATGACGCAGGTGTTCTCGTCCACCTGATAGACCGCCGCGTCGTCCGAGGTCTCGGTCCCGACCAGCAGCTGCGGAAAGGCCTGCGCCACCGGCTGGCCCGCCAGCAACTCCCGCAGCACCGAGGGCGCCAGCTTGCAGCCGCAGCCGCCGCCATGCGCCAGCGAGGTCAGTCTGGGGTGGTCGTTCATCGCGAGGCCCTCCTGTCAGTCAGCCCGAGCCCGGTTCATACCCTCTCCAGCGCCACGGCGATGCCCTGGCCGACGCCGATGCACATGGTGGCGAGGGCGCGCCGCCCGCCGGTCCGGGCCAGTTCCAGCGCCGCGGTGCCGGTGATGCGGGCGCCCGACATGCCTAGCGGATGCCCCAGTGCGATGGCGCCGCCGTTCGGGTTCACCCGCGGGTCGTCGTCGGCAATGCCCAGCTGGCGCAGCGTGGCGATTCCCTGAGCCGCGAAGGCCTCGTTCAGCTCGATCACGTCGAAATCGGCCTGGGTCAGGCCCAGCCGGTCCATCAGCTTCTGACTGGCTGGCGCCGGGCCGATGCCCATGATGCGAGGCGGCACGCCCGCCGTCGCGCCGCCCAGCACCCGGGCGATGGGCGTCAGGCCGTGCTTCTTCGCCGCCGCCTCCGAGGCCAGGATCAGCGCCGCCGCCCCGTCGTTCACCCCCGAGGCATTGCCCGCCGTGACCGAGCCGTTCGGGAACAGCGGCCGCAGCTTGGCCAGCGCCTCGGCCGTGGTGGCGCGGGGATGCTCGTCGGTATCCACGACCACCGGCTCGCCCTTGCGCTGCGGGATCGTCACCGGGGTGATTTCCTGCGCCAGCCGGCCGCTGGCGATGGCCGCCGCGGCCTTGGCTTGCGAGGCCAGCGCCATCGCGTCCTGCGCCTCGCGCGAGATGCCATAGTCGTCGGCGACGTTCTGGCCGGTCTGCGGCATGGAATCGGTGCCATAGGCCGCCTGCATCGCCGGATTCACGAAGCGCCAGCCGATGGTGGTGTCTTCGATCTCGGCATGGCGGGAAAAGGCGGTCTCGGCCTTGGGCAGCACGAAGGGCGCGCGCGACATCGACTCGACGCCGCCGGCGATCATCAGCTCGGCCTCGCCCGCGGCGATCTGGCGCGCGGCGACCAGCACCGCATCCATGCCCGAGCCGCAGAGCCGGTTGATCGTCGTGCCCGGCACCTCCAGCGGCAGACCCGCCAGCAGCAAGGACATGCGGGCGACGTTGCGGTTGTCCTCGCCGGCCTGGTTAGCGCAGCCATAGATCACATCGTCGACCGCCTGCCAGTCGAGACCGACATGGCGGGCCATCAGCGCCCGCAGCGGGATGGCGCCCAGGTCGTCGGCGCGGACCGGGGCCAGCGCGCCGCCGAAGCGGCCGATGGGCGTGCGGATATAGTCGCAGAGGAAAACGTCGGTCATGGTGTCATCACTCCTGGGGACGGATATGCATGTCCATCCATCAGCTTGCGCGCTGTGCGGATGGTGCCTGCGGCGGTGACCCGGCCGGCGGCGTCCTGTTCCAGCAGCACCTCGGCGGCGCCGGTCGGGTGCTCGATGAGGAAGCGGCCGTCCGGCGGCAGTTGTGCGAGCCCGGCGGCGGGCGATCCCGGCAAGGTGCAGGCCGTGGCCACGCTGACCGCCGCGAACACCCCGATCGAGGCGTGGCAACGATGCGGGATGAAGCTGCGGGTGTTGATTGTGCCCGTTCGGGGGGCCGAAACCAGCACCATCTTGGGCACGGATTTCTCTGCCACTTCGCCCAGGTTCATCAGCGGCCCCGCCTTCAGCCGGATCGCCTCGATGCGGGCCTTGAGCGCCTCGCTCGCATCCAGTTCCTCTCGGCTTTCCTGTCCGGTCAGGCCGAAGGCATCGGCGCGCATGACGACGCAGGGCATGCCGTTGTCGATCAGCGTGCAATCGACGCCCTCGATCACATCCACCGCCCGACCCGTCGGCAGCAGCGCCCCGCAGAGCGAGCCGGCGATGTTCTGGAACAGCAGCGGGATCGGCGCGGCGGTGCCGGGAACGCCGTCAATGGCGGCCCCGCCCACATAGGTCACGCGCCCGCCAGGGGTCTGCACGCGGGCCAGGGCGACCTCGCCGGTGTTCAGCATGTGGATGCGGACCGGGGTTTCCCCCTGCGTTGCGACCACCAGCCCGCGCTCGATGGCGGCGGGGCCGACAGCCGCGAGGATATTGCCGCAGCCCTGCGCATCCGAGACCAGCGCCTGATCGACGAAGACCTGCAGGAACAGGTAATCGACATCGGCATCCGGCCGCGACGACGGCGCCAGCACAGCCACCTTCGAGGTCAGCGGATCGGCGCCGCCGATGCCGTCGATCTGGCGGGGATCCGGGCTGCCCATGATCCGCAACAGCAGCGCGTCGCGCGCCGCCGGTTCGACGGGCAGGTCGGAGGCGAGGAAGCAGGCCGCCTTCGAGGTGCCGCCGCGCATCCACAGGCAGGGGATGCCGTCATTGTCCATTCCGCCCTCGTTCTTTCTTGTCCAAATATCCTCGGGGGTGAATTGCCCGGCACGGGCAAGAGGGGGCGCGAGCGCCCCCTGCCGCGTCAGACATATTTCAGCCCGTTGGCTTCCAGCCTTGGCCGCATGTCATAGATGTCGAGGCCCAGTTCGCCCGCCGCAAGCCGCGCGCGCTTGGCTTCTTCGGCCGCCATGCGCTTGCGGGCGGCGGCCAGCACCGCCTCGGCATCCGCACGGCGCACCACGCAGACGCCGTCGTCATCGGCGACGATCACGTCACCCGCCTCGACCAGCTGCCCGGCGCAAACCACGGGCACGTTGACCGAGCCGAGCGTCTCCTTGACCGTGCCCTGGGCGCTGACCGCCCTGGACCAGACCGGGAAGCCCATCGCCGTCAAGTCGCGCAGGTCGCGCACGCCGGCATCGATCACCAGCCCGCGGCAGCCCCGCGCCATGGCGCTGGTCGCCAGCAGGTCGCCGAAATAGCCGTTGTCGCAGGGCGAGGTCGGGGCCAGCACCAGGATGTCACCCGCCTGCAATTGCTCGATGGCGACATGCAGCATCCAGTTGTCGCCGGGCGGCGCGCTGATCGTCACCGCCGATCCGGCGATCCGCGCCCCGGCCCAGATCGGCCGCATGTGGCTGGCAAGGCAGCCGAAGCGGCCCTGCGCCTCGTGGACGGTGGCGACGCCTGCCTCGGCAAGCCCGGCGATCACGGCCGGATCGGCGCGCTGGATGTTCTGGACGACTTTTGCCATGGCTCAGCCTTTCCGCACCGGAGGGGTGCCGTGGGTGTGGAATGTCTCGATGGTCTTCAGCCCCCAGGCCTGGCCCTTCCGGCGGTCGGCCTCGGTCCAGACCACCGGCTGCCAGTCGGGCGCCAGGATCAGCCGCGCGCCCGCGTTCGCCAGTTCGACCCGGTTGCCGGCCGGTTCCCAGACATACAGGAAGAAGGTGCCCTGGATGGCGTGCTTATGCGGGCCGGTCTCGATATGGACGCCGTTCTGCAGGAAGGTGTCGGCGGCGCGCAGGATGTCCTCGCGCTGGTCGGTGGCATAGGTGACGTGGTGCAGCCGGCCCATGCCCCCGCCATGCTCCTCGGTGCAGGCCAGGTCATAGGTCTTGTTGTTGACGGTGAACCAGCAGCCGCCGATGCGGCCGTTGTCCAGCTGGATATATTCCGTGACCCGGCTGCCCAGGCAGGTTTCCATGAAGCGGCGGAACTCGGTGACATCCTCGGCCAGCAGATTCAGGTGATCGAGCCGGCGCGGCGCCGCGCCGGTGAAGGCGCTGGCCGTGTTCTTCAACGCCGCGCGCTCGGCCTCGTCCTGCGGCTGATACCAGACGGTATCGTAATATATTTCAAAGACATGGCCGAAGGGATCCTCGAAGCGGAAGGCGCGGCCGTGGCTCTGGTCGCCCTCGACCCAGCCCTGGGTCTTGTAGCCCGACGCCTCGATGGCCTTCACCCGGCGCTCCAGCGCCTCGGGGCTGGCGGCGCGATAGGCGATGTGGCCGACGCCGGTGCGGTCGGCCCGCGTCAGCTTCAGCGAGGCGTGTTCATAGTCGTCCCAAGCCCGCAGATAGGCGCTGTCCGCGTCCCGGCCCGACAGCTTCAACCCGTAGATGCGGGTGAAGAAGTCGAGGCTGTCCTCGAAGCGGTCGGTCAGCATCTCGACATGGGCGAGATGCGCGATGTCCATGCAATGTTCGCTCACAGTTCGTCCACCGTTCTGGGGAACACCGACTGGAAACCCTCGGCGTAAAGCGCCTTGCGCCCGCCGGACTGGCCGCCCGAGTTGCGCATGAAGTGGTTGGCGCGGTTCTGGGCGACGCGGGTGTAATAGTCCCACAGATGTTCCTGCCCCTCCATGCATTCGATGGCGGCGCGCTTCCTGTCCCAGACCGGGGTGATGTCGAGGAAGGTGTCGGGCTTCCAGCCCATCTGCTCGGTCTGGTGCGGCTCGAACAGATAGAGCTGCGGCGCACCCAGCACCTTCTGGCCGGGCTCATGGCCCCAGGCCTGGGCGATCATCCGGCATTCCAGCGCCACTTGGGTGGCATACATGTGGTCGGTGTTGTAGGGATCGAACTGGCTGTGGCTCAGCATGAAATCGGGCTGCACCTTGCGGATCACCTCGACCAGGCGGAACTTGTCGTCCTGCGCCAGGTGCAGGGGATAATCACCCAGGTCGAATTCGATCAGGTCGTGCACCCCCAGCGCCTGCGCGGCCTTTTCGGATTCCTTGCGGCGGGCCGATTTCACGCCCTCCAGCGTCATGCCGGGCTCTTTCCACAGCTTGGCGCTTTCGCCGCGTTCGCCGAAGGACAGGCAGACGACGGTGACCTCATAACCTTTCTCGGCATGCAGTGCGATGGCACCGCCGCAGCGCCAGACGAAATCGGCGGCATGGGCGGATATGACAAGGGCAGTCTTGGACATGCGGTTTCTCCGTTCCGGTTGCCGCCAGTTTCGGTCCCTGCGGCCCCCGGTTCAAATTGGAAGCACGGCCGGCTTGATAAGTTTTTGCTATTGCGGCTCTTGCGCCGGCCGTGACTGCCACAACCCCAGCCGGCCGCAAGGATAGTGCAGCTGAAACAGTGTCTCGTTTCTATAGCATAAATTTATGCCAGCGCCCGGCCTTTGAATTGGCGCCTAGCCCTCTTTCGGCCTTATCCCCGAGCCAGATGGGCAGACATGCCCTGCAATCCGGGAGGATCACATGAAGCATATGCTGACGCTTGCCACGCTGTCGCTGTCGCTGCTGTCTTCGGCAGCAATGGCGGAAACGCTCAAGCTCGCCAATTACATGGCGTCGACGCATCCCTATGTGGAGGGGGCCTTCGAACCTTTCGCCCAAGCCGTCCAGCAGGGCACCGAGGGCGCGCTGACCGTCAAGCTTTACAATGGCGGCGAGTTGGGCGCCGGCCCGGTCGAGCAATATTCCCGGGTCGTAGACGGCGTGGCCGAATTGGCGGTTTCGCTGCCCGGCTATACCGCCTCGCAATTCCCGCTGACCCTGACCGCCGAACTGCCCGGCCTCCTGAACGAGACCGACGGCACCCGGACTCTGTGGCAGCACCTGGACGTGCTTGCCCCGGACTACCGTAGGGTCAAGTTGGTGGGCCTGTGGTCCAGCGCCGAGAACGTGCTCTTTACCCGTGCCAAGCCGGTGCGCAGCCTCGACGACGTCAAGGGCATGAAGATCCGCGTCCCCTCGCGCAATACCGGCCTGCTGGTCGAGGCCTGGGGCGCGACTCCGGTCTCGATGCCGGTATCGGAGATCTACAACGCCTTGCAGACCGGCGTCATCGACGGCGCCATGATCGACGGCACCGCGGTCAACGCCTTCAAGCTGGGCGAGGTCGCCAATTACGTCACCAAAGGGATGAAAACGACGAATTCGCCCTTTTTCATCCTGATGAACCGCGACGCCTATGCCGATCTGTCGCCGGAACAGCAACAGGTCATCGACGAGGCTGGCAAGCAGGTCTCGCTGGACGGCCAGAAGGTCCAGCTGACCGTGGCCGAAAAGGGCTTTGCCGATTTCGCCGCGACCGCCGGCAAGGAGATCATCACCCTGACCGAGGCCGAGGCCGCGCCCTTCGACGCGGCAGCGGAAAAGGTGACGGCGGATGCGATCTCCGAGACCGAAGGCGGCCAGGCCGTCGCCGATGCATTGAAGGCGCAATAGGCCATGGAGGCGCAACGCCCCCTGCCCGGCCTGGGCTGGCTCGACCGGGCGACCAGATGGCTGGCCATGGTCGCGGCCGTCGCTCTTATCTTTCTGGTGGTCGTGATCTCGGCCGGGGTCGTGCTGCGCTATGCCTTCGGCACGCCCGTCCTTGGGCTGAACGAAATCAATCAGATGACCGCCGTGGCATTGGTCATGGCCGCGCTGCCCTATTGCACGGAACAGCGCGGCCATGTCGGCGTCGATGTCTTCGACAACGCCCTCGGCCGTTGGGGCCGGCTGGCGGGCGACCTGGGCTCGCGCCTGCTGTCGGGCTTCGTGCTGTCGGTGCTGGTCCAGCGTGCCGTGCTGAAGGCGTTGGACGCCCGTGAATTCGGCGACACCACCAATATGCTGGCCCTGCCGATCTGGCCCTTCTACGGCATCTTGGCCCTTGGCATGGCGCTGTGCGTCCTGGTCCTTCTGGCGCAATTCGTCGCGATCCTGCGCAGCGGAGGTGAATGATGGAACCGACCACTGTCGGCCTGCTCGGCATCCTTCTGCTGTTCTTCCTGATGATCTTTCGCACGCCGGTCGCCTTCGCGATGCTGCTGTCGGGCTTTTTCGGCATGTGGGCGCTGGAGGGGTTGCGCACGGCAGGCGCGCTGATCCTGACCGAAAGCTATTCCGCCGTTGCCAGTGAAACCCTGATCGTGGTTCCGATGTTCGTGCTTCTGGGCAACATCGCCTCGGCCGCCGGCTTCTCGCGCGGGCTTTACGACGCGGCCTTCGCCTGGGTCGGACATTTCCGGGGCGGGCTTGCCTCGGCCTCGGTGCTGGGCTGCGCGGCCTTCTCGGCCGTGTCGGGCTCGTCGGTCGCGACGGCGGTGACCATCGGCAAGGTCGCCCTGCCCGAGATGAAGCGGCTGGGCTATGCCGACGGGCTGGCCACCGGATCGGTCGCGGCGGGCGGCACGCTGGGCTTCCTGATCCCGCCCTCGACCGGCTTCGTGCTTTACGCGATCCTGACCGAGCAATCCATCGGCCGGTTGTTCATGGCGGGCATCCTGCCGGGCCTCCTGCTGATGGTGCTGTTCATGGCGACGGTCTGGCTGGTGGCTCTGCGCGACCCTGCCCAGGCACCGGCCGGGCCGAACGTCCCCATCTCCGGGCGACTGCGCAGCCTCGGCCGGGCCGGGCCGCTGCTGGCGGTGATGGTGCTGACCATCGGCGGCATCTATGTCGGCGCCTTCACCCCGGTCGAGGCCTCGGGCATCGGCGCGGCGCTGGTGATCCTGCTGGCGCTCGCCTCGCGCCGGCTCAGCTGGGCGGGCTTCGCCGATGCGGTCATGGATACGCTCAAGACCTCGGCCATGCTCTACATGATCGTCATCGGCGCCAATGTGCTGAACCCGTTCTTCGCCGTCACCCAGATCCCGGCGCTGCTGGGCGAGGGATTGCAGGGGCTGGGCCTTGGCCCCTATGCCACGCTGGCCGTCATCATCCTGGCCTATGTCGTGATGGGCATGTTCATGGACGGCTTGTCCATGCTGGTGATCTCGATCCCGATCGTCTTTCCGGTCGTCACCTCGCTGGGCTTCGACCCGATCTGGTTCGGCGTGATCGCCGTGATCGTGATCGAGATGGGGATGATCACCCCGCCGGTCGGCCTGAACGTCTTCGTCGTCCGTGGCGTGGCCCAGGACGTGCCGCTGACCACGGTGTTCCGCGGGGTGATGCCCTTTCTGCTGGCGATGATCCTGGGCCTGCTGCTGATCATCCTGATGCCGCAGATTGCCTTGCTGATCCCGAATACGATGTTCGGCTGAGGCGACCGCGATACGCGACGCGCCGGCGCGGCATAAGCGTAGGCTATTCCAGTCTGCCCTTGGCCGCGCCGCACCTTCCGGAATTCAACTGAAATGTGAGGAGAGGTCCATGACCGACGAGCGATTGCCAAGGATCGCCTTCATCGGTTTCGGCGAGGCGGCCGAAGCCTTTGCAAAGGGCTGGGGTCCCGTCCTGTCCGCCGGGCTGCACGCCTATGACGAGAAATGCGACGATGCCCGGGCACGGGCCCTGCCCGCCGGGCGGGCCGAGGCGACGGGCGTCACCCTTGCCGCCGACCGCGCCGGAGCCTTGCGGGATGCCGGCGCCGTCTTCTGCCTGGTGACGGCGGATCGCGCGGTGCTGGCAGCCGAACAGGCGGCGGCGCACCTGGCGCCGGGGACGCTCTGGCTGGACGGCAACAGTTGCTCGCCGGGCGCAAAGCGCCGCGCCGCCGGCATCGTCGAGGCGGCCGGCGGGCGCTATGTCGATGTCGCGATCATGGCGCCGGTCTATCCCCGGCTGCACCGCACGCCGCTGCTGATCGCCGGCCCCCATGCCGGGCAGGCGCTGGCGATGCTGGAGGCGCTTGGCATGGCGGCTCAGGTCTCGGGGGCCGAGGTGGGGCAGGCCTCGGCGATCAAGATGATCCGCTCGGTGATGATCAAGGGGATGGAGGCGTTGACCGCCGAATGCCTCTTGGCCGCGCGCCGGGCCGGGATCGAGGATCGGGTACTGGGCTCGCTCCAGGCATCGAATCCCGATATCGACTGGCCACGCCAGGCCGCCTACAACCTTGAGCGAATGATGGTCCATGGCCGCCGTCGCGCCGCCGAAATGCGCGAGGTCGCCGCCACGCTGTCCGAGCTTGGCCTGCCGAACGGGTTGGCCAGCGCCACCGCCGATTGGCAGCAGCGCATCGGCGACCTGGGCCTGCCGGCGGGCACCGACAGCTATCCCGAGCGCGCCGATGCCATCCTGGGCCGGTTCGCCGGGCAGGACCGGGATCAGGACAGCAGCGCGGCCGTGCGGCAAAGCTGATCCATGAAATCCCGCTGCGTCCGCGTCGGCTCCCAGCCGGCGCGGGTGGTGATGCCGATTGGCCGCATGGCGTTGGGCAGCCGCACCGGCAGGATCGACAGCACCTCGGATTCCACCTCGGCCTGCATCCGCGACACCCCGCCCAGATGATCGCTCTCGCGCAGGATCTCGCGCATCATGATGACGGAGGAGGTCTCGACGATATCCACCGGCGCGCGCGCCGCGAAATAGGTGTCGAGGATCCGCCGAAGCGGCGTCGAGCGGCGCGGCATTACCCAGGGATAGGCCGCAAGATCCTGGATGCCCGGATCGGCCTTCCAGATCAGGGGATGGTCCCGCCGCGCCACGACCACCACCTCATCGTCGAAAAGCCGCCTCTGCTCGATGTCCTCGATCGGGCTGGGCAGGCGCAGCGCACCCAGCATCATGTCGATCTCGCCCCGGCGCAGCCCCAGAAGCAATTCGTCGTAGCGCCCGTCGATGACCTGAAAGGGAAAGCTCGGCCGGGCCTTGCGAAAGGCCAGGATCGCCCGTGGCAGCCAGCCTGAGCGCGACAATGGCAATGCCCCGATCACGATGCGCCCGACCTCGCGGCCGTCAAGCGCGGCGAGGTCGGATTCCGCCTGTTCCAGTTCGGCCAGGGCCAGCCTTGCGGCCTGCGCCAGTTGCAACGCCGCGCGGGTCGCGATCAGGCCATGCGCGGTGCGCTGGAAAAAGACCGTCCCGGCCGCGTTCTCCAGCATGGTGGTCGAGCGGTGGACGGTCGGCTGCGCCAGACCCAGCCGGCGCGCGGCCAGGGTAAAATTCTCGGTCTCGGCCACGGCGATCAGGGCGACCAACTGCTGCCAGGTCGCCTGGATGCGGATGGCGCGGTCCATGTCGGCCATGGCCCTGTCCAGCATCCGCAGCGCCCGGTCGGCGCGATGGTGCAGGATCTCGCCGGCCTCGGTCAGAAACAGGCCCTGCGGACTGCGCTGGAACAGCGCATGGCCGCTGTCCCGCGCCAGCTTGGCCATGGCCTGCGTGACCGCCGGTTGCGAGACATGGTTCGACTCGGCCGCGCGGGTGACGGAATTCGTGCGCCCCAGAACCAGGAACATCCTGAGATGGCGGATACTGGCGGCCATGGTCGTTCTCCTCCCCGCTAGGTTATGGGCGGCGGGCGCGGCCGGCAAGCCGCCGGCCCCTGCTTATCTCAGGGCCTTGGCGATCAGGCCCAGCGGATGCCCCGGAACCCGCCCCGACAGCCGTTCGGCCTGGCACCGGCAGGAAAACCCGGTGGCAAGCACCGTCTCGCCCGATTCCAGGTGCTCGCGCCATGACAGGTCGAACAGCTTGCGCGACATGGCCTGGTGCCGGTTCTGGTGGCCGAACAGCCCGGCCATGCCGCAGCATCCCGTCGCCGGTGTCTGGACCTGGATGCCCAGGGCCTGAAAGACGCGCGCCCAAAGCGCCCCTGCCTCGGGCAGTCCGGTCGCCTCGGTGCAATGGGACAGAAGCCGCGCCGTCTGCCCGGCGCGGGCCTGCGGAAAGCGGTGGCGCCTGGCCTCGGCAGACAGGAACTCCTGCGGCAGCAGGACCGGCGGCGGAGCAAAGCCCGCCCTGGGGTAATCCTGGCGCAGCATCATCGCAAAGGCGGGCTCGAAGGCGACCAGCGGCGCGCCGGTCGCTGCCGCGCGGTCAAGACGCCGGACCAGGGTGCGCGCCATCGCCTCGAACCCGGCCCGGTCGCCCGCCCCCTGCGCCGCATTGCCGGCCGGGCGCATTCGCAGCAGCCTGGGCCGATAGCCCAGCACTCGCAGCCCGGCGATCACCTGGTGCTGAACCCGGCCGTCGAAAAGCGCGGTGAACCAGTCCTGGACCAGAATCACGCTGCCCTCGGGCAAGGCGTCCGCCAGATCGGCCTCGTCCAGCCAGAGATCCCGCGGCAGGCGCGCGATTCGCCGGGGTAGGTCGCGGCTGCCGGTCAGGCATTCGGCAAGCCGCGCGGCCAGGGGCCAGAGGGGCGCCAGCACTGGGGCAAAGCGCAGGGCCAGCGGGCTGAACCGCTCGGCCGCCAGGATCAGCCGGTCGGCCATCGGCCGGGCATGACGGGCAAAATAATCCGCCAGGAAGGCCGCGCGCATGGTCGGGATGTCCACCTGGACCGGACAGGCGGAGGCACAGGCCTTGCAGCTCAGGCAGGTGTCGAGAACGGCGCGCAGGTCGGCCTCGCGGCGCGGCAGGTCGGGGCCTTCCTCTTGCCGGGCCTTGTGCCAGGCGCGCAGCGCATCGGCACGCCCCTTGGGGCTGTGGCGCAGGTCGGCGGTGGCCTTGAAACTGGGACACATCGGCGTCGCGGCCGCATAGCTCAGGCATTGCGCATTGCCATTGCAGCGAAAGGCGCGCTCCAGCGCGTCGCCCTCGGGCGCGTTGAAATCGCGAAAGGGCGTCGTGGCGATCCCCATGATCGCACCGCCATTGCTGACCAGCTTGCCGGGGTTAAAGCGCCCCGACGGGTCGAAGGCGGCCTTGACGCCTTGCAGCGCCGCATAGGCTTCGGGCCCAATCCATTCGCGCAGATAGGCGCCGCGCAGCCCCTTGCCATGTTCCCCCCAGAAGATGCCGCCATGCTGCCGCGTCAGGGCGAACACCGCGTCCGATACGGCGACCAGCCGCGCCCGGTCCCGCGGGCTGTCGATGTTCAGCGCCGGGCGGATATGCAGGCAGCCCACATCGACATGACCATAGAGGTGGCTCCGGAAATCTGAACAGCCGGGATAAGTGGATTTTCCGCGTATGAGCCGAGCCAGAAATTGATCCAGTGGATCAATTTCCCGGCGATTGGGCAGCATGATGCTGCGAGCGAGGAGAAGACCATGGGAAGACGACCGCGCCGGAACCACAGTCCGGCCTTCAAGGCAAAGGTGGCGGCAGCCGTGGACTGCCCCCACCGAGTGGTCCGGGTTGATTGTTAGTGCATCGTCGGCCGCTGGTCTATTGGGATGACGGCTTCCGGTGCGGGTGGGCGGTATCCCAGGGAGCTGTGCGGCCTGACAGTGTTGTAGTGGCGGCGCCATCGCTCGATGAGGATCTGGGCCTCCCTGAGCGAATAGAAGACTTCTGCATCCAGGAGTTCGTCGCGGAATCGAGCGTTGAAGCTCTCGCAATACCCGTTCTCCCAGGGTGAACCCGGCTCGATGAACGCGGTCTTGGCACCAACTGCGCCTGGACTGCCCCCACCGAGTGGTCCGGGTTGATTGTTAGTGCATCGTCGGCCGCTGGTCTATTGGGATGACGGCTTCCGGTGCGGGTGGGCGGTATCCCAGGGAGCTGTGCGGCCTGACAGTGTTGTAGTGGCGGCGCCATCGCTCGATGAGGATCTGGGCCTCCCTGAGCGAATAGAAGACTTCTGCATCCAGGAGTTCGTCGCGGAATCGAGCGTTGAAGCTCTCGCAATACCCGTTCTCCCAGGGTGAACCCGGCTCGATGAACGCGGTCTTGGCACCAACTGCGCCGATCCAGCCCTGCACCTTCTTGGCAATGAATTCCGCGCCATTGTCGGACCTTATGAACGCAGGCGGGCCACGCAAGATGAACAGATCCGTCAGGGCGTCGATTACGTCGGTGGAATTGAGCCTGCGGTTTACACGGATCACCAGCGCCTCCTTCGTGAATTCGTCGATGATATTGAGCGTCCGAAACAGCCGTCCGTCATGTGTCCGGTCCTGAACGAAATCATAGGACCAGACGTGGTTCGGGTGCTCCGGCCGGAGACGGACGCAGGACCCGTCGTTCAACCAGAGCCGACCCTTCTTTGCCTGCTTTTGCGGGACCTTCAGCCCTTCACGCCGCCATATCCGTTCCACGCGTTTATGATTTACATGCCAACCGGCGTTGTTCAGCAATCCGGTGATCATCCGATAGCCATATCGCCCGTAGGTGCGAGCGAGCGTGATGATGTCTTCCGTCAGCCGTTCTTCGTCCGGGGCGCCGCAAGGAACCTTGCGTTGCGTCGAGCGGTGCTGCCCGAGGATGCGGCAGGCGCGGCGCTCGGATATGCCGAGCGCCTGCCGCACATGGTCAATGCACTGGCGACGGCGCGAAGGGCTTAGAAGTTTCCCCGTGCAGCCTCGCTCAGGATCATCTTGTCCAAGGTCAGATCTGACACCGCGCGCCGCAACCGCTGGTTCTCCGCCTCAAGCTCCTTGAGACGCTTCAGCTGATCCCGGTTCATGCCGCCATACTGCTTGCGCCAGCGATAATACGTCGGCTCGGTCACGCCGATCTGCCGCACCGCGTCGGAAATTGCCATTCCCTGTCCATGAAGCACTTCAATCTGTCGAAGCTTCAGAACGATGTCTTCCGGTTTGTCTCGCTTGCCTGCCATCTGATGGTCCTCCTGAACAGGATATTTCTATCCCAGTGGGTGGACCACTTCAGTGGGGGCACTCCAGGTGGACCACTTCAGTGGGGGCACTCCAGTGCCGCGGCGCAGCATTCGGATAGATCGCTCAATGTCCACTTCGGGCCACGAACGGCGCTTCCAGGCGCGAGGCTCGACCGGCAGCTAAGGGCCGGCTCCGTCTGTCATGGATGCCGGGCAGGTTGCTGTCGCCAACAAAATGGCGCGCATCATGTGGTCCATGATAACCAAGGGAACCGACTACAAGATGACCTGAACCCCCAAGGGCACCGGCATCAAGGAATTGCGAGGGTAGTAATCTGAGATGACATGACTAGCGAGACCAGAACCCGATCAACCCGGTTTGCGCATCGAGCGACATGAGCTCGACGATATGATGGGAGAAGGGTTCAACGGATCTCATGGTGGCCCGCAGCTAAGGGACGTGCTGCAATCAGAGGCCGGATAGATGGCTGCAAGCCTGCCAGCAATCAGATCAGAATGGCCTTGCAATCCGGGAGGCGTCCATAGATGCGCAAGGGCTTTGCGGCGCTCGCCGCCCAAGCCGAGGCTGTGCTGAAGCAGGATCCGTTTGCCGGTCATTCGAACCATTGGCATTCGCGCCCTCATTCCTGCGCGCTCAGTGTCGTGGATCGTGGCTCCTTCGGCCCCGTCTTCATATCCTCGACGGTCGTCCGCTTGCGCCACTTCGCCACCGTCTTCGCGTTGATGTCCAGTTCTCGGCTCAGCGTCGCGAGCGAAGCGTGCGATCATTCGGGCCAGCCCTCGGACCGATGGCGGGCGGGCCCTCATTATTGCAGTTCGGATCGCGTGCGTGGTCGCGGCGCTTCCGTGACGAACTTGTCCCATAGGGCATCCTTCCATTCCAAAGAAAGGATCACACCATCAAACCGTGGGATCAAACACCTAAGTTCTGGCATCTGCGAGACGCGGCCCCTGGTGGGGGCCGCAAAAGTCAGACCGCCACGGGCGTCAGCCAAGGCTGGCCCTCGGCCTCGTGGCTGTCCACGACCGCCTCGACAAAGGCCACGCCTTTCAGCCCATCATAGGCCAGCGGCACGTTCTGGCCCAGCAGGCTAGGCTCGCGTTCTTCTTGCCGGGCGCGGATCGCCTCGGCGAAACCGGCATAGAGGTTGGCAAAGGCTTCCAGATAGCCCTCGGGATGGCCGGGCGGCGTGCGGGTGCGCAGCCTGGCGTCTTCGGAAAGGTCGTCCGCGCCGCGCTTGATGATCTGGACGCGACCGTCCAGCGGCGTAAAGACCAGTTCGTTCGGCTGTTCCTGGAACCATTGCAGCGAACCCTTCTCGCCAAAGACCCGCAGCCGCACGCCGTTGGAATTGCCGATGGCAACCTGCGAGGACCACAGCAAGCCCCGCGCCCCGCCCTGATAGCGCATCATGACATGGGCGTTGTCATCCAAGGCCCGGCCGCCCACGAAGGTGGCCAGATCGGCGGTCAGGCTGTCCAGCTTCAGCCCGGTGACGAAGCCCGCCAGGTGATAGGCATGGGTGCCGATGTCGCCGATAGAGCCGCCGCGGCCATTCTTTTTGGGATCGGTGCGCCAGGCGGCCTGGGCATTGCCCGACTGCTCGATGGCGGTCGCCATCCATTCCAGCGGATATTCGACCTGCACCGTGCGGATCGCACCCAATTCGCCGCGGGCGATGCGGACGCGAGCCTCATGCACGATCGGATAGCCGGAATAGGTATAGGTCACGCCGACAAAGCGGCCGCTTTCGCGCGCCAGCTTTTCCAGCGCCACGGCATCTTCCAGCGTCGCTGTCAGGGGCTTTTCGCAGATCACGTCGAAACCCGCCTCGATCAGCGCCTTGGCGATCGGGTAATGGGTGAAGTTCGGCGTGCAGATCGCCACGGCGTCCACCCGGTCCTCCCGCCCCGCCTCGCCTGCGATCAGTTCCTCATAAGTGCCATAGCTGCGGGCGGGGTCCAGCCCTTGCGAGATCGCGAAGGCGCGGCCACGCTCGGGATCGACGTCGAATGCCCCTGCCACCAACTGCCATTGCCCGTCCAGCCGCGAGGCGAGGCGATGGATATTGCCGATATAGGCGCCCTGCCCGCCGCCCACCATTCCAAGACGCAACATGGTCATTCCTCCAGTCCGAGCATCGCCCGGTTTGCGCCGCGATTGGCGCCGGATTTCACGAAATCGTCAAAGGCGCGGTCCGACACCCGGATGATGTGGTCCGCGATGAACTGCGCGCCTTCGCGGGCGCCGTCCTCGGGGTTCTTGACGAAGCATTCCCATTCCAACACCGCCCAGCCGTCGAAGCCATGGGTGGTCAGCTTGGTGAAGATCGCCCCGAAATCGACCTGCCCGTCGCCGGGCGAGCGGAAGCGGCCGGCGCGCTTGCTCCAAGGCTGATAGCCGCCATAGGCGCCGGACTTGCCGTCGGGTCGGAACTCGGCATCCTTGACGTGGAAGGTCTTGATGCGGTCGTGATAGTGGTCGATGAAGGCCAGATAATCCAGCGCCTGCAGCACGAAATGGCTGGGATCATACATCAGGTTGGCGCGGGGGTGATTTTTGACCTTCGCAAGGAAATATTCCCACGAATGGCCGTCATGCAGGTCCTCGCAGGGATGGATTTCATAGCAGACATCCACGCCATGGGCGTCGAAATCATCCAGGATCGGCGTCCAGCGTTTCGCCAGTTCCTCGAAGCCTTCCTCGACCAGTCCTTCGGGCCATTGCGGATAGGGGTAAAGGTAAGGCCAAAGCAGCGCGCCCGAGAAGGTCACGTGCCGGTCGATCCCCAGCCGCTGCGAGGCGCGGGCGGCAAAACGCAGCTGCTCCTCGGCCCAAGCGCGGCGCGCGGTCAGGTTGCCGCGCACAGGCTCGGGCGCGAAGCTGTCCATGATGACATCATGCGCCGGATGCACCGCCACCAGCTGGCCGGTGATATGCGAGGCGAACTCGGTGATCTGGAGCCCGTTGTCGGCCAGGAGCCCCTTGATCTCGTCGCAATAGGCATCACTTTCGGCGGCCTGTTTCATGTCGATCAGGCGCGTGTCCCAGGTCGGGATCTGGACGCCCTTGAAGCCCTTGTCGGCCGCCCATTTCGCCAGGCTGGGCAGCGAGTTGTAGGGCGCGTCATCGGCCGCGAACTGGGCCAGGAAGACGCCTGGCCCCTTGATGGTCTGCATCGTCATGCCTCCAGTTTTGCCGCAGGGACCGGCGCGTCGTCATAGCCGCCATGGACGGACTGGTCGAAGGGGATCACCGCCCCGGTCATCATGCCGCTGTCATCGGAGGCCATCCACAGGGCGGCGCGCGCGACTTCCTTCGGGTCGAGGATGCGACCAAAGGGTTTCTGCGCCGCCGCGCGGTCGATGAAATCGGGATCACCGGTTTCCGACAGCACCAGCGCGCGTTCGTGGTCCGAGTTCATCCAGCCGATATCGAGCTGGTTTACATGGATCCGGTGCCGCATCAGCGCAAAACCAGCATGGCGGGTCAGCGTCGCCAAGGCCCCCTTGGAACCCGCATAGGGTGCGAGGAAGGGCTGGCCCACCAGCGCGGACATCGAACCGATATTGACGATGCGACCCTCGATCCCGTCGCGGGTCATCACCTTGGCCGCGTCCTGCATCAGGAAGAACGGCGCGCGGGTGTTGACCGCGAACATGCGGTCGAACAGCTCGGGCGTGGTGTTCAGCAGGTTGCCGCGGTCGGTCAGGCCGGCGGCGTTGACCAGAATGTCCACGCGGCCAAAACGCTTGTCGGCGGCGGGGATGATGGTCTGCACATCCTCGATCCTGCCCAGGTCAGCGGCGACCATCTCGACCGGAACGCCGGTCGCCGCCGTGATTTCGGTCGCGACCGCCTGCCCCTTCTCGACACTCCGGCCGACGGTCACGACGCCCGCCGCGCCCGCTTCGGCAAAGAGCCGCGCGATGGCCGCGCCAAGCCCCTGCGTGCCGCCGGTGACGACGGCGATCTTTCCATCAATGCGGTTCATTTCACCACCTCGTAATCTGCCGCCGCCATCACGCGCAGCAGTTCCTTGTGCCCCTTTTTCGCCATCTCCAGCGGAGGATTGGCAACGGGATCCTGCTCGGCCTCGACCACGAACCAGCCCTCATAGCCCTTGGCCGCCAATGCTTTGACGATAGCCTCAAAATCCAGCGAGCCATCGCCTGGAACGGTGAAAGCACCCTTGATCACCGCATCGAGGAAGCTTTCGCGCGTCCGGTCCAGCCCGTCCACGACCGCGCGGCGGATGTCCTTGGTATGAACATGGCTGATGCGGGAATGGTGGTTGTCGATCACCCGCATCACGTCGCCGCCGGCAAAGGCCATGTGGCCCGCATCGAACAGCAGCGGCACGGATGAGTGCTTCATCAGCAGGTCCAGTTCCTCTTCGGTCTCGACCGCTGCCGCCATGTGATGGTGATACGAGATCGGCATCCCCTGCCCAGCGCACCAATCGGCGAAATCGCTGATCTTGCGGCCATAGGCGGCCATCTCGGGCTCGGTCAGCTTCGGCTTGGTGGCCAGGGGAGCGGAACGCACGCCCTGGATGGAACGCGCGGTTTCGCCATAGACGATGCAGGGCGCTTGCGCCGCGATGAAGAACGCCATCTGCTGCGCGATGCGGTCCTTTTCCGCCTCGATATCGCCGTCCAGCAGCAGGCCAGAGAACCAGCCGCCGCAGACCGAGATCCCGAAACGGTCGAGGATCGGCCCCAGTTCGGCCATGTCCATCGGGAAACGTCGTCCCGTCTCCATGCCGGTGAAGCCTGCCTCGGAGGCCTGCCGCAGGCATTCCTCAAGGCTGACGTCATCGGACAGTTCGGCCAAGTCGTCGTTCCACCACGCGATGGGTGCGATGCCAAGTTTTGCTTTCATTTACACACCCAGGCGCTGCGCTTCGCGGATCTTTTCCTGCGCCGCACGGGCGGCGCGGACGGTTTCGAAATTCGAGATCTCGGGCACCCCGACATCCCAATCCGCATCCCCCGGCACCCATTTCCAGGCGTCCGAGACGATCGAGATCACCGTCACCCCGTCATGGGCCAGTGCATCCTGCATCGCGCCCTCCAGATCGGCCAGGCTTTCGGCCTTGACGGCGCGGGCGCCCATCGCCTCGGCATGTTTCACGAAATCGACATGCAGCGGGTTGTCGCGGTTCTGGATCCGGCAATCGGCCAGCAGGTTGTTGAAGCCCGGCACGCCCTTGGCCTGCTGAAGCCGGTTGATGACCGCGAAGCCACCATTGTCGCAGACGACCACGACCATCTTGTGCCCGGTCAGCGCCGCCGAATAGATGTCCGAGTTCATCATCATGTAGGTGCCGTCGCCCAGCATGACGATGGGCGTGCCGCCGGTCGCACCCGGCCCCTCCTGCGCCATGGCGCAGCCCCAGCCGGCGGCGATCTCGTAGCCCATGCAGGAAAAGCCGAATTCGCAATCGAAGGTGTTCGGGTTCTTGACCCGCCAGCCCTTGGTCACCTCGCCCGGCGTGCCGCCCGCCGCGGCGATCAGCGTGTCGTTCGGCCCTGCGACCTTGTTCAGCACGCCGACAACCTGCGCATAGGACGGCACCAGTTCGTTGGTCGGCGCCTGATGATCGTCCAGCAGCTTGTTCCATTCGGCGAACAGGTCCTTGGCCCGCTTCATCAGCCCGGCATCGGCGGCCCAACCGCCAAGCGCCGCGTCCAGCTCGCCGATGGTTTCCAGAGCATCGCCGACCACGGCCAGCGATCGGTGCTTGACGGCATCGAAGCGCGCCGCGTTGACCGAGATGAATTGCGCATCCTCGGCGAAGGCCGTCCAGGAACCGGTGGTGAAATCCTGCAATCGGGTGCCGATGGCGAGGATCACGTCGGCCTCTTTCGCCAGCGCATTGGCCGAGGTCGAGCCGACGATGCCGATGGGCCCGGCATGGACCGGGTGGTCATGGGTCAGCGCGCCCTTGCCGGCGATGGTCTCGACCACCGGAATACCGCGTTTGGCGGCGAAATCGGCCAGGGCCCCCTCGGCCAGCGAATAGCGCACGCCGCCGCCTGAAATGATCAGCGGTTTCTTGGCCGTTTTCAGCAGCTCGGCCGCCGCCGCGACCGCATCGCGGTCGGGACGCGGGCGCGGGATGGCCCAGACGCGCGGCTCGAAGAACACCTCGGGATAGTCATAGGCCAATTCCTGCGTGTCCTGCGCCAGCCCGATAAAGGCCGGGCCGCAATCGGCGGGGTCCAGCATGGTCGCCACGGCCTGCGGCAGCGACTGGATCAGCTGCTCGGGCAGCGTGATGCGGTCCCAGTAGCGCACGACCGATTTGAAGGCATCGTTGGCGGTGATGGTCGGGTCGCCGAAATGCTCGACCTGCTGCAACACCGGATCGGGCAGGCGATTCGCGAAGGTGTCGCCGGCAATCAGCAGCACCGGCAGCCGGTTCGCCATGGCCACGCCTGCCGCCGTCACCATGTTCAGCGCCCCCGGTCCAATCGAGGTCGCGGCGACCATCAGTTGGCGGCGACGATTGGCCTTGGCGAAGCCGATGGCCGCCAGTGCCATGGACTGTTCATTCTGGCCGCGCCAGGTCGGCAGCTCGTCCTGCACCTGTTCCAGCGCCTCGGACAGGCAGGTCACGTTGCCATGCCCGAAGATGCCGAAGACGCCCGCGAACAGCGGGACACGCGCGCCCTTGATCTCGGTGAACTGGTTGCAAAGGTAACGAACAAGGGCTTGGGCCATGGTCAGGCGCACGGTCTTGCGTGGCATCTCGCCTCCTCCTGCGGATGGTGTTTTCCGGACGATACGGAATGATGATTGACAATGCAATAGTTCTGCAATGATTATTGCGGGACGAATTTCGGGAGGAACCCATGACAGGAATCGCCGTCCTCGGCACCGGCCGCATCGGCCGCATGCACGCCGAAAATATTGCCGCCCATCCGCGCGCCCGACTGGCAGGCGTCTATGATATCCATGCCCCCGCAGCCGCCGAAGTCGCAGCCACCCTGTGCGTGCCACAATTCGATTCGGTCGAGGCGGCATTGGCTTCGGCCGAGGTGGATGCGGTGCTGATCGCCAGTTCGACCGCCACCCATGCCGATCTAATCGAGCAGTCGGTCGCAGCGGGCAAGGCCATCCTGTGCGAGAAACCCATCGACCTGTCGCTGGACCGGGTAAACGCTTGTGCAACGAATATTGCCGGCACCAGCCTGCCGATCATGCTGGGCTTCGTGCGCCGCTTCGACAGTGGCCATGCAGGGGTGCGGAAGGCCATCGAATCGGGTCAGATCGGCGAATTGCATCAGGTCACCATCACCTCGCGCGATCCAGGCATGGCGCCCGATGCGTATATCGAGGCCTCGGGCGGCATCTTCCGCGACATGACCATCCATGATTTCGATATGGCCCGCTTCATCCTGGGCGAGGAGGTGACCGAGGTCACTGCTACCGGCTCGCGCCTGGTTGACCCAGCCCTGATGCAGCGCTGCGACGATTACGACACCGTCACCGTTGTCCTGAAGACCGAATCGGGCAAGCAGGCAATCATCACCAACTCGCGCCGTGCCGTTTATGGCTACGACCAGCGCGTCGAGGCTTTCGGCAGCGCCGGCATGGCGATTTCGGAAAACCGGACACTGGATCATGTCCGGCTCTATGGCGCGGAATTCACCGACCGGGCCGCGCCGCTGAAAAACTTCTTCATCGACCGCTATGCCGATGCCTTCGCGGCCGAGATCAGCGCCTTCGTCGATGCCATCGAACAAGGCAAGTCGGTCCCGGTCGGGTTCGAGGATGGCAGGCAGGCGCTGCTGCTCGCCGAGGCCGCGATCCGTTCCGCCGCCGAGGGCCGCACGGTCGCAACCAGGGAAATCGGATAAGCCATGTATTCGCAATTCGGATTGTTCATCGACGGCCGCTGGACTCCCGGCACCGTCAGCGGAGAGGTCATTTCTCCGGTCACGGAAAAACCGCTGGGTCGGGTGGCTCTTGCCACGGCCGAGGACACGCAGGCGGCACTGGATGCTGCGGCACGCGCCCTGCCCAAGCTGCGCGAGATGGGCGGTTTCGGCCGTGCCGACGCGCTGCACAAAGCCGCGGACGAGATGATCCGCCGTGCCGACGAGGCCGCGCGGATGATCTCGGCCGAGACCGGCAAGCCCATCGCCCAGGCGGGCCGGGAATGGGCGCTGGCCTGTGACCAATTCCGCTGGTTCGCCGAGGAGGCGCGCCGCATCTATGGCCGCATCGTCGACAGCCGCGTCTCCGGCGGGCGTTTCGAGGTGACGCGCGAGCCGGTAGGCATCGTCGGCGCCTTCACCGCCTGGAACTTTCCCGCCGCCCTGCCGGCCCGCAAGCTGGCCCCGGCGCTGGCCGCCGGCTGCCCGGTGGTGCTGCGGCCATCATCGCAGACGCCGGGCGTGGCGATGGTGATGGTCGACTGCCTGCGTGCGGCGGGACTGCCCGATGGGGCGGTGAACCTTGTCGTCGGCTCGACTGGCGCAACCTATGCGCCGATCATGGCGGACAGCCGGGTGCGCAAGGTCAGCCTGACCGGCTCAACCCGTATCGGCCAGCAGATGATCCGCGATGCCGCCGATACGGTGAAGAAGGTTTCGATGGAACTTGGCGGCAATGCGCCGCTGATCATCCATGACGACGCCGACCTGGAAGCCGCGCTGGACCTGACCGTGCCGACCAAGTTCGCCAATTGCGGGCAAGTCTGCGTGACCCCGGACCGGATCTTCGTCCATGACAGCCTGCACGACGCCTTCGTGGACGGCTTCGTTTCGCGCACGGCGCAGATCAAGCTGGGCGACGGTATGAACCCCGACAAGGGCATGGGCCCGCTGATCAATGGCGGACGATTGGCGGAAATCGAGGAGATCGTAGCCGACGCCCTCCGCAGCGGCGCGACACTGGCCCATGGCGGCAAGCGCCCGGCGCATCTGAACAGCGGCTTCTTCTTCGAGCCCACGGTGCTGACCAATGTTACCGACGACATGAGGGTCTTTGCCGAGGAGAACTTCGGTCCGATCGCCGCCATCACCCGCTTCTCGACCGAGGACGAGGCGCTGGCGCGCGCCAATGCCTCGGACATGGGCCTGTCCGCCTATGCCTTCACCCGCTCGCCCGACCGGGCGCGGCGCATGGCGGCGGGGCTGAAGGCCGGCATGGTCGGCATCAACAGCTTCGCGCTGGCCGCATCCGAGGCGCCCTTCGGCGGCACCAACCATTCCGGCATGGGCCGCGAAGGCGGCATCGAGGGGATCGAAGACTACCTCGACACCAAGCTTTCGCAGATCGTGTTCTGAGGAGAGGAAACGCGATGTTCACCAACAAGCTGAAACAACACTGGGCCGAGGGCCGCCCCACCATTAACGGCTGGCTGTCCATCGGCAACCCGCTGACCGCCGAGATCATGGCGGCGCAGGGCTATGACAGCATCACCATCGACGCCCAGCACGGCGCGCTGGACTACAGTGCCGTGCTGCCCATGCTGCAGGCGATGCGGGCCTCGGGCGTCACGCCAATGGTCCGCGTGCCCTGGCGCGAGCCGGGCGCGATCATGAAGGCGCTGGACGCCGGCGCACAGGGCGTCATCTGCCCGATGGTCAACTCGGCCGAGGAGGCGGCGGAATTCGTCAGCTACATGCGCTATCCGCCGCATGGCCAGCGCAGCTTCGGTCCGACCCGCGCCACCTTCGCCTATGGCGGCTATGGCGTGGCTGCGAATGAGCAGGTGCTGGCCCTTGCGATGGTCGAGACCCAGCAGGGCATGGACAACCTGGACGCCATCGCGGCGACCCCCGGTCTCGACGGCATCTATGTCGGCCCGGCGGACCTGACGCTGGGCACCCAGAACGGCCGCCTGCCCCCCGCCTTCGACCGCGAAGAGCCCGAGATGATCGCGCTGCTGCAACGGATCAAGGACGCCTGCAAGGCGAACGGCATCCGTGCCTGCCTGCATTGCGGCACGCCGCAATATGCCACCAAAGCGATCGGCTGGGGCTTTGATCTGACCACGGTCGGCGGCGACACCCGCCTGCTGGCCGCCGCCGCCGCCGCCTCGGTCGCGACCTGGCGCGACCTGACCGGCTCCGCCCCCGCCTCCGCCACGAAAGGAACCTATTGATGCCGCATCTTCTTGTTGCCGGAAAGCTGCATCCTGCGGGAGAGGCGCTGCTGCGCGAACTTTCCGCCCGCGGCATCACCGTGGATTATGTCGAAGAAATCTCGGAACCCTCCTACGCGCCGCTGATCCAAAAGGCCGATGCGCTGGTGATCCGCACCCAGCCGCTGTCCGCCGCCACCGTGGCGCTGGCCGAAAGGCTAAAGGTCGTCTCGCGCCACGGCGTAGGCTACGATGCCGTTGATCTCGCCGCGCTGAACGAACGCGGCATTGCCCTGACCATTGTCGGCGACGTGAATTCAATCTCGGTCGCAGAACATGCGATGATGCAATTGCTGGCCGGAGCCAAGCGCGTGCTGCTGGCCGACCGCGCGGTGCGCGAGCCCGGTCAATGGGGCTGGCGCAATCGGCTGGAGCAGCAGGAAATCTCGGGCAAGAACCTGCTGATCATCGGCTATGGCCGCACCGGGCAGCGCCTTGCCCGCATGGCTGACGGGTTCGAGATGACGGTCCGTGCCCATGACCCCTATCTATCGCGCAAGGGCTGGCCTGAAGGACCGGTGGCAGAAATCACCGACCTGGTCGAGGGGCTGGCCTGGGCCGATTGTATCTCGATCCATGTGCCCAAGGCCGACAAGCCGGTGCTGGGGGCAAGGGAGATCGCCCTGATGAAGCCGGGTGTCGTCCTTGCCAATACGGCGCGCGGTGGCGTGGTGGACGAGGCGGCGCTGGCCGAGGCGCTGGCCTCGGGTCAGATCGGCGCTGCCGGAGTCGATGTCTTCAACGACGAGCCGCCCAGCGGTTCGCCCTTGTTCGACCAACCGACCGCAGTGCTGTCGCCCCATATCGCCGGGCTGACCGCCGAATGCGGCGAACGCATGGCCATCGCATCCATCCGGAACGCGATCGACTATCTGGACGGCACGGTTGACCACAGCCTTATCGTCAACCCGGCCTTCGCTCATGCTTAAGACGATGCACCGCCGACTTGCGGCTTTCGGAGCCGTCGTCGGGCAGGCGACGGTTCGCCGTTACGGCGGTGCCGCATTCATATCGGACCTGCCACGGCGCCTGGAGCAGGATCTTTCAGCACCGCCGCGCAATGGCTCAAGGCCGCACAGCAATACCGAAACCCGTTCAATCGGCCGTCTCGTCCGCCATCTGGAGGGCGGCTGAGCCCAACCTCCCCTTCAAACCGGATACTGTCCATGCCTGACAAACCCGTCCTGCGTATCGGCCTGATCGGCACCGGCTTCATGGGCAAGGCCCATGTCTTCGGCTTCGCCAGCGCGCAGAAGGTCTTCGACCTGCCCTACCGGCTGGAACTGCATACGGTCGCCGACGTCACCGAAGCAGCCGCCGCCCGTGCCGCTGCCGATTTCGGCTTCGCCCATGCCACCGCCGACTGGCGCAGCATGATCGCGGACCCTCAGATCGACGTGATCGACATCACCGCCCCGAATGCGCTGCACAAGGAGATGGCCTTGGCTGCCATTTCCGCCGGCAAGCATGTCTATTGTGAAAAGCCGTTGGCGCCGCTGGCCTCGGATGCGCGCCAGATGGCGGATGCGGCGGCGGCCAGGGGCGTCAAGACCCAAGTCGGCTTCAACTACCTCTGCAACCCGATGCTGCGGCTTGCGCGAGAGATGATCGCAGCGGGCGAACTGGGCGAGATCCGCGGCTATCGCGGACTGCATGCCGAAGATTACATGGTCGATGCCGACGGCCCCTGGACGTTCCGCCACGATCCGGCGGGTGGCGGCGCGCTGGCCGATATCGGCAGCCATGCGCTGGCCACGGCGGAATTCTTGCTCGGCCCGATCGCCGAGGTGATGGGCGATTGCCTCACGATGATCGGCCAGCGCCCCGACAGCCAGGGCGGCATGCGTGCCGTGACCGTGGACGACGTGGGCCGCGCCTTCCTGCGCTTCGCGAATGGCGCGCAGGGCTCGGTCGAGGGCAATTGGATCGCCACCGGCCGCAAGATGCAGCATGATTTCGAGGTCTATGGCACCAAGGGGGCGCTGGCCTTCAGCCAGGAGCGCTTCAACGAGCTGCATTTCTACTCGGCCGCCGACGCGCCCGGCCGGCGCGGCTTCCGCCGCATCGAGGCGAGCCCCGACCACCCGCCCTATGGCCGCTTCTGCGTCGCCCCCGGCCATCAGATCGGCTTCAATGACCTGAAGGCCATCGAGATCGAGGGCTATCTACGCGCCATTGCCGGTGAGATCCCTGAGCCTTTCGGCTTCGCGGCCGGGCTACGCGTCCAGCGGTTGGTCGAAACCATCCAGCGTTCCTCCACCGCACGCCAATGGATGACCGTCACAGCTTGAGAACCCGCTGTCGCCGTCCTTCCCGCGGCAGCGGTTGGGGCTCTCCTCGCCCCGCCTCCCCGAGGTGCCCGGCCGCGCGCCGGGCACCTCTCTTTCGAAAGGTTTTTTGATGTTCCGCAAGATCTTGGTTGCGAACCGTGGCGAGGTTGCGATCCGCGTGATGCGGGCGGCGAACGAGCTGGGCAAGAAGACGGTGGCGGTCTATGCCGAGGAGGACAAGCTGGGCCTGCACCGCTTCAAGGCGGACGAGGCTTACCGCATCGGCGAGGGGCTGGGGCCGGTCGCGGCTTATCTGTCGATCCCCGAGATCATCCGCGTCGCGAAGGAATCCGGCGCCGACGCCATCCATCCGGGCTATGGCCTGCTCAGCGAGAACCCCGATTTCGTCGATGCCTGCCAGGCCGCCGGCATCGCCTTCATCGGGCCGAGCGCCGACACCATGCGCGCGCTCGGCGACAAGGCCAGCGCCCGGCGCGTCGCGATCCAGGCCGGCGTGCCGGTGATCCCGGCGACCGAGGTCCTGGGCGAGGACATGGAGGCGATCAAGCGTGAGGCGGCCGAGATCGGCTATCCCTTGATGCTGAAAGCCTCCTGGGGCGGCGGCGGGCGCGGCATGCGCCCGATCATGGGCGAGGGCGAGCTGCCCGAGAAGGTGCGCGAGGGACGGCGCGAGGCCGAGGCCGCCTTCGGCAATGGCGAGGGCTACCTGGAAAAGATGATCCTGCGCGCGCGGCACGTCGAGGTGCAGCTTCTGGGCGACAGCCACGGCGGGCTTTACCATCTTTACGAACGCGACTGCACCGTGCAGCGCCGCAACCAGAAGGTCGTCGAACGCGCGCCCGCGCCCTATCTGACCGAGGACCAGCGCGCCGAGGTCTGCGCGCTGGCGCTGAAGATCGGCCGCGCCGTCGGCTACCAGAACGCCGGCACCGTCGAATTCCTGATGGATATGGACAGCCAGCAGTTCTACTTCATCGAGGTGAACCCGCGCGTCCAGGTCGAGCATACCGTGACCGAGGAGGTCACCGGCATCGACATCGTGCAGTCCCAGATCCTGATCGCCGAGGGCGCGACCCTGGCCGAGGCCACCGGCGCCGCCAGCCAAGCCGATGTGCATCTGAACGGTCACGCCCTGCAATGCCGGGTCACGACCGAGGACCCGCTGAACAACTTCATCCCGGACTACGGCCGCATCACCGCCTATCGCTCGGCCACCGGCAACGGCATCCGGCTCGACGGCGGCACCGCCTATTCCGGGGGCGTCATCACCCGCTTCTACGATTCGCTGCTGGTCAAGGTCACCGCCCATGCCCAGACCCCGGAAAAGGCCATCGCCCGCATGGACCGGGCCTTGCGCGAATTCCGGGTGCGCGGCGTGGCGACGAATATCGAATTCGTCATCAACCTGCTGAAACACCCGACCTTCCTCGACGACAGCTACACGACCAAGTTCATCGACACCACGCCGGACCTGTTCGCGTTCCGCAAGCGCCGCGACCGGGCGACGAAGCTCCTGGTCTATATCGCCGACATCACCGTCAACGGCCATCCCGAGACCGCCGGCCGCCCCCTGCCGCCGGCCGAGGCCCGCGCCCTGGTGCCGCCCGCAGCCAAGGCCGAGCCGGCGCCGGGCACGCGGCAACTGCTGGAGAGCCAGGGCCCGAAGGCCGTCGCCGCCTGGATGCTGGCGCAAAAGCGGCTCTTGATCACCGACACCTCGATGCGCGACGGCCACCAGTCGCTTCTGGCGACGCGGATGCGCTCGATCGACATGATCCGGGTCGCGCCCTCTTACGCCGCGAACTTGGCCGGCCTGTTCTCGGTCGAATGCTGGGGCGGCGCGACCTTCGACGTCGCCTATCGCTTCCTGCAGGAATGCCCCTGGCAGCGGCTGCGCGACCTGCGCGCGCGCATGCCGAACCTGATGACGCAGATGCTGCTGCGGGCCTCGAACGGGGTGGGTTACACCAATTACCCCGACAATGTGGTGCAGGAATTCGTGCGCCAGGCGGCCAAGACCGGCGTGGACGTGTTCCGGGTCTTCGACAGCCTGAACTGGACCCCGAACATGCGCGTCGCCATGGATGCGGTGATCGAGGCCGGCAAGATCTGCGAGGGCACGATCTGCTATACCGGCGACCTGCTGGACCCGGCGCGATCGAAATACGACCTGCAATACTATCTGAAGATGGCACGCGAACTGCGCGACGCCGGCGCGCATGTGCTGGGGCTGAAGGACATGGCGGGGCTGTTGAAGCCGGCCTCGGCGCGGGTCCTAGTCAAGGCGCTGAAGGACGAGATCGGCCTGCCGGTGCATTTCCACACCCATGACACCGGCGGCATCGCCGGGGCGACGATCCTGGCCGCGGCGGCGGCGGGGGTCGATGCGGTCGACTGCGCCATGGACGCGCTGTCGGGCAATACCTCGCAGGTCTGCCTGGGTTCGGTGGTCGAGGCGCTGCGCCACACCGAGCGCGACACCGGGCTCGACATCCGCGCCATCCGCGAGATCTCGAACTACTGGGAGGCGGTGCGCGAGCAATATGCCGCCTTCGAAAGCGGCTTGCAGGCCCCGGCCTCCGAGGTCTGGCTGCACGAGATGCCGGGGGGCCAGTTCACCAATCTCAAGGCGCAGGCGCGTTCGCTGGGGCTGGAGGAACGCTGGCACGAGGTCGCCCAGGCCTATGCCGATGCGAACCGGATGTTCGGCGACATCGTCAAGGTCACGCCCAGTTCCAAGGTGGTGGGCGATATGGCGCTGATGATGGTGGCGCAGGGTCTGTCGCGCCAGCAGGTCGAGGATCCCTCGGTCGAGGTCGCCTTCCCCGACTCGGTCGTCGACATGATGAAGGGCAACCTGGGCCAGCCGCCCGGGGGCTGGCCCGCGGCCTTGCAGAAGAAGGTGCTGAAGGGCGAGGCCCCGCTGACCACCCGCCCCGGCGCCAGCATGCCGCCGGTGGACCTGGAGGCGACCCGGGCCGAGGTCGAGGCGCTTCTGGAAGGCAAGGCGGTCGATGACGAGGACCTGAACGGCTATCTGATGTATCCCAAGGTGTTTTTGGACTACATGGGCCGGCACCGGATGTATGGCCCGGTGCGGACGCTGCCGACGCGGACCTTCTTCTACGGCATGGAGCCGGGCGAGGAGATCGCGGCCGAGATCGACCCCGGCAAGACGCTGGAGATCCGCCTGCAGGCCATCGGCGAGACCGACGAGACCGGCGAGGTCAAGGTGTTCTTCGAGCTGAACGGCCAGCCGCGGGTGATCCGGGTGCCGAACCGTCTGGTCAAGGCGCAGACCGCCGCCCGTCCCAAGGCCGACCCCGCGAACGAGGGCCATATCGGCGCGCCGATGCCCGGCGTCGTCGCCTCGGTCGCGGTCGCGGTCGGGCAAAAGGTCAATGTGGGCGACATGCTCTTGACCATCGAGGCGATGAAGATGGAAACCGGCCTGCACGCCGACCGCGCCGGCACGGTCAAGGCGCTGCACGTCACCCCAGGACAGGCCGTCGACGCAAAGGACCTGCTCGTCGA